>Ga0315280_10002190_pt1 | contig 31952 bp, 41 predicted proteins | sample YL17G06_40_MG_FD_203697 | JGI IMG/M metagenome (GOLD analysis project Ga0315280, IMG submission 203697) | Sediment microbial communities from Yellowstone Lake, YNP, Wyoming, USA - YL17G06_40 | ecosystem: Environmental > Aquatic > Freshwater > Lake > Sediment | place: USA: Wyoming | collected... | reverse complement strand
CGGACGCACCCTTTGGCGCGTCCCGGTGTCGAATCGCGTGGGCCGGCCGACCGGAGGGCCTGTGGATGATCAGTCTAGTCAACGTGTCGCTGCGCTACCCCAACGGGGCGCTTGCGCTCGACAACGTGAGCCTTACGATCGAGAAGAGCGACTTCTGCTTCCTAGTGGGACCGTCGGGGACAGGCAAATCGTCCCTCCTGAAGCTCATCTACCGTGAGGAGACGCCCACCCAGGGGCAGGTCATCGTCGGCGGCAGCGACATTACGCGGATCTCCAAGCGGCAGATTCCTCTACTCCGCCGCCGCATCGGGGTCGTCTTCCAGGACTTCCGTCTCCTCCCTCGCAAGACGGCGTCCGAGAACGTCGGCTACGCGCTCGACGTCATCGGAGTGAGCAAACGCGACAAGCACAAGCGAGTCCCGAAGGCGCTGGAGCTCGTCGACCTGCTGGAAAAGGCCGACGCGTACCCCGACCAGCTCTCTGCCGGGGAGCAGCAGCGCGTGTCGATCGCTCGCGCCCTCGTCAACAACCCGCCCATCCTCCTGGCCGACGAGCCGACCGGCAACCTCGACCCCGACGCGTCCTGGAACATCATCCAGTTGCTCTCCAAGATCAACGTGAAGGGCACGACCGTCGCGGTCGCGACCCACGATCGCGACATAGTGGACCGGATGTCCAAGCGTGTCGTCACCCTGGCCGCCGGCAAGATCGTCGCCGATCGAGAGCGAGCCACCTACGACCACTCAGAGCCCGAGCGCGGTGCTCGGCCCACCGCCGCTCGTGAGGCCGGGCGTGCGAGAGGCCGGGTGGGCCCGTGAACCTCCGCGCCGTTGAGTTCCAGATGCTCGAGACCAGTCAGAACATCCGCAGGAATGGGCTGATGACCGCGGCGGCCGTGAGCAACGCGGCCGCGTGCCTGTTCGTCCTCGGCGCCTTCGTGCTCGCCCTGTGGAACGTCCATTCGCTGACCCAGACGCTCGTCGAGGAAGACCGGCTCCTGGTCTACTTCCACAGGACGACCGAACTCGCGGCGGCGCAGGACTTGGCGGACGAGATCAAGACGAAGTTCGGGGACATTGTGGGAGAGGCGACGCTCCACGACCGCAACGAGGTCTTCGAGTCCTTCATCAGAGCGAACCCGGACTACCCCTCCGGCGGACTTGACGCCAGCACTTTCATGCACAAGCTGGAGATCAGGCTGAGCGACCCGGAGCGGTGGGACGAGATACGCCGGTTCGCGCGTGCAGACCCGCGCGTCGATGACGTCATTTCGGGACAGCAGCAGCCTTTGCTGAAGCTCCGGGCGATGACGAGGACCGGGGGCCTGGTCCTGGCGGCATTCCTCGGCTGCGCAACCTTGCTCACCATCAGCAACACGATCAGGCTCACTATCTACGCGCGTAGGCGCGAGATCGCGATCATGCAGATGGTCGGCGCCACGCCCGGCTTCATACGGCTGCCATTCCTGCTCGAGGGCATCTTCCTGGGGACCGTCGGCGCGGCGATCGGCGGAGCTGCCCTGCTCGCGGGTTACAGCAGCGTGGTCACGTGGGTGGCGGAGAGCATTCCGGCCTTCGAGCGGTTCCTCGTCTATGGCACCGGCGAGCTCGCCGGCGTGTTCGGAGGACTGATGGCCGTGGGGCTGCTGTTCGGCCTGTTCGGAAGCTGGCTCTCGGTGGGACGGTACCTGAGGGAGCAGTAAGGCCCCCGCGCTGACGATGGGCTTACCCTGACACAATGGGCTTAAGCCCATTGTCTATAGGATGTACCTCGCCAGCTCATCGTCCGCGAGCACGTCCGAGAGCCGCGACCGCACGTACTCCGCGTCAACAACGACGCTCTCGCCGGCCAGAGCAGGTGCGGAGAAACTCACTTCCTCCAGCACGCGCTCCATCACCGTGTGTAGCCGACGGGCGCCGATGTTCTCCGCGCGCTCGTTCACCTCTTGCGCCGTGCGCGCGATCTCGCGCAGCCCGTCGACCGTGAAATCGAGCGCCACGCCCTCGGTCTTCAGGAGCTCCGTCGCCTGCAGTGCGAGCGCGTTCTCCGGCTCGGTGAGGATCCGCACGAAGTCGTCCTCACTCAGCGATTCGAGCTCAACGCGGATCGGCAGGCGTCCCTGGAGCTCCGGTATGAGGTCGGCCGGCTTGGTGATGTGGAACGCGCCCGCCGCGATGAAAAGGATATGATCGGTCTTCACCGGGCCGTGCTTAGTCTGAACCGTGCAGCCCTCAACGATGGGCAACACATCCCGCTGGACGCCCTCGCGGGAGACGTCGGGCCCATGCATCGAGCCCCTGCCGGCTATCTTGTCGATCTCGTCGATGAAGATGATCCCGCTCTGCTCGGCACGCCCCACGGCCTCGCGCTTGATCTCGTCCATGTCGAGCAGATTCTGCGCCTCCTGCTCGGTCAGCATGTCGAGGGCTTCCCTCGCGGTTGTCTTCTTGCGCTTCTTGCGTTGCGGAAGCATGGGCCCCAGAACATCCCCGAGGTTGGGGAAGCTGACCTCCTCGAACCCGGCCTGTGACGACAGCACCTCCATGATCGGCCGACTCGACTCCTCGACGGTCACCTCGACCTCGCGATCGTCGAGCGAGCCGTCCTCAAGCCTCGCACGCAGGCGCTCGCGGATCCGCTGGATGCGCTGCTCCTCCTCGGACGGGGTGGCCTCCTCGGGCGTGTGGACCGGCGGCTCGGCCGGGGCGGGGTGGCTCATCCGCTCGAACAGCGCCTGCAGAGGCGACGCGCCCTTAGGCTTGCGAGGACCCGGCTGAAGGATCTCGAGCAGCCGCTCCTTGGCGAGCTCGCGAGCCCGGTCGCGGACGCGAGTGAGGTGCTCTTCCGTGACCATGCGGACCGAGGTCTCGACGATATCGCGGACCATCGACTCCACGTCACGCCCGACGTACCCCACCTCGGTGTACTTCGTGGCCTCGACCTTCACGAACGGCGCGTTCGCCAGGCCCGCTAGCCGGCGCGCGATCTCGGTCTTGCCGACCCCGGTCGGCCCGACCATCAGGATGTTCTTGGGGACGATCTCGTCCCGCAGCGGCTCAGGCACAAGCCGCCGCCGATACCGGTTGCGGAGCGCGACGGCAACGGCGCGCTTTGCCGCGTCCTGCCCCACGATGAACCGGTCGAGCGCCGCCACGATCTGTTCGGGCGTCAGCTCCTGCGCGAGCGCAGCCTCGCTACTCACGGGGCCAGCACCTCCACGTTCACCAAGTCGTTGGTATAGATGCACAAGCCGGCCGCGATCTTGAGCGACTCGCGCGCGATGCTCTCCGCGTCGAGTCCGGAGTACGCGGCGAGGGCACGCGCCGCCGCGAGCGCATAGGCTCCGCCTGAGCCGATTCCGGCGATGTCGTCTTCCGGCCGGAGCACCTCGCCGCTGCCCGAGACCAGCAGGAGCTGCTCCACGTCACCGATGAGGAGCATCGCCTCGAGGCGCCGCAGCACCCGGTCGGTCCTCCAATCCTTCGCGAGTTGGTGTACGGCTCTTGTGAGATTGCCGTTGTGCTCCTCCAACTTCGCCTCGCAACGCTCGAGCAGCGTGAGCGCGTCGGAGACGGCGCCCGCGAAGCCTGCGAGCACCCGGCCCTTGTAGAGTCGCTGCACCTTGCGCGCGCCGGCCTTAACGACGGTCTCACCGAACGTCACCTGACCGTCACCGCCGATCGCGAGCACTCCGTCTCGCCTGACGGCCACCACAGTGGTGCCGTGTAGTGCCGGCATCGACACGGGTCATCACCCCTCACGCGGTCCGTGCTCGGCCCGAAACGCCCGCATGGCGACGAGCGCCCTCTCGACCATCAGCTCGCGTTTGTCCTTCTTGCTCCCGGGGCCGTCTGCGGGCTGCGGCAGTAAGCCGAAGTTCGCGTTCATCGGTTGGAAGTCCGGCGTGTTCGCGCGGGTGATATGCCGAAGGAGCCCGCCGGCCATCGTATCGCTCGGAAACTCCACGGGGCCTAGGCCGAGCGCCATGCGCGCGGCGTTGGCTCCGCAGTACATCCCGCTCAAAGCTGACTCAACATACCCTTCGACCCCTGAAAGCTGCCCAGCGACCAGAACGCCGGGCCGTTCGAGCAGTCGCATGAAGGGGTCGAGCAGCCGCGGCGCGTCTATGAAGATGTTCTGGTGCATAACACCGAATCGGAGGAACTCCGCTTCCTTCAGCCCGGGGATCAGCCTGAAGACCCGCTCCTGCTCCCCCCACTTCAGGCCTGTCTGAAAGCCGACCATGTTGTACATTGTCGCCGCCAGGTTCTCCTGCCTGAGCTGGCAGACCGCCCACGGCCTAGTCTCGGTCCGCGGGTCGATGAGACCCACGGGCTTCATCGGACCGTACCGCAGCGCGTCTCGCCCGCGCCGGGCGATCTCCTCTGCAGGCAGACAACCCTCGAAGTGGGGGATCGCCGGATACTCACGGGTTGCCGCCGGCTCGGCCAACACAAGCGCGTCGTAGAAGAGGTCGTATTCCTCACGCGTGAACGGGCAGTTCAGGTAGCCCGGCTCGCCCTTCTCGTACCGAGACGCCTCGAACACGATCGCGCGGTCGATCGAGTCGGCCGCCACGATCGGGGACACCGCGTCGTAGAACCGGAGAGTCCCGAATGGGATCAGCGCCCTGAGCTCGTCGAGGACAGGCTTTGAAGTGTGCGGGCCGGTGGCGAGGATAGCCGTCCCCTGCACCGGGAGGGCCGTCACTTCCTCGCGCACCACACTGATCCGCTCCGAGGAGCCGATGCGCCGTTCCACGGCGGAGGCGAACGCCTCGCGGTCGACCGCAAGCGCCGACCCGGCGGGCACCGCGCTTTCGTCAGCACACTCCAGCACCAGGGATCCGAGGATCCGCATCTCCTCCTTGAGCAACCCCGGGCCGCGGTCGGTCGACACCGCCCTGAGCGAGTTGGAGCACACGAGCTCCGCGAGCCGTCCCGTTCGATGGACCTGCGTCATCTTGGCGGGTCGCATCTCGTAGAGGCTCACGTCGATACCCCAACGGGCAAGCATCCACGCGGCCTCGCATCCCGCGAGTCCGCCTCCTATCACCGCCACATGAGGCACTACAAATCCCTGTCCAGGTCCACCGGCTCGTTCGGCTCGCGCATCACATACGCGGAGTCGGGCTGTGCCGGCTGGCGCTGCGCGCCCTCGGCAGCCTGTGGGCGAGTTCTGGGCGGGGGCGGCTCGACCGGCGTCGGCGCTTCGTGCTTGCGCATCTGGTGCACCATCTTACTGACACACTCGTTGCAGATCGCCACCCCGCGGGACGTGACGATCTCCTCAACCTGCGTGTCCAGCTTGCCACAGAAGGAGCAAGAGCTCACCCGACGCGGCCTGAACCGGCTGAACGCGGCCGCGACAAGCAGGAACGCCAGGGAGCCCGTCATGAGCACCGTCGGTCCCACCTGGGTAGCGGGCAGCCAGTCTTTCTTCATAGAGAACCAGATAGCGGCGATGGCGAAGCCCACGAACGCGATGGCGGTCGGGATCATAACGGACAGCGGCCTCAGCACCTCGACGATCGTGCTCATATCCAGATTGACGACGACCTGGCCCGCCAGCCCGGCCCCGGCGCCCCCCTCGTCCGACGAGTAGTGCTCGGCGAGCTTCCTGAACACCTCAGGGAGCGCGCCCTCGAACTCGCCCTGCCGCACAAGCTGGATCATGAAGGGCGAGAACACGTCGGGATGCCGCGACAGCCCGGCCGCGAGTGTGTAGCCGTTCTCGAGGTCCATCTGCACCTCGAGCAGCACCTCGCGGAAGTACTCGTTCTCAGTCTGCTGTCTGAGGGTGACCACCGCCGGCATCAGTTTCACGTCCGACGCCAGCATCACGGCGAACTGCCGACAGAAGCCACCCAGCTCCGAGTTGGACACGCTGGACGCGAACGCTGTCATCTTGGCCTCCGAACGCGCTAGTTCGACCCCTTGCCCGCCCCCGGGGCCTCCTTCATCATCATGCCGGCGCGGCCCTTGGTCATGCCGCCGCCCATACCTCCGCCCATGCCGCGCCCGCCTCCGGGCCCCATCTTGGTCATTCCTGGGGGCCCACCGGGCCCGCCGCCAGCTCCGGGGCCCCCGCCACCCTCGCTGGCTTGCTCCGCCCGAGCCGCCATCGCGGGCATCATCTCCAGAAGACTCTTCACGTAGTCGGGGCACTGGGTCAGGCTGACCACGGAGATCTGCGTTTGGTCGCTGTCAGGCACGGCCTGCACCCAGACGAACTTCGTGGGATCGCTCGAGAACTGGAAGATCTGGTTGTCGTCGCCGAGACTGATCGGTTGCCCGAGCTTGGACCCGCCCGCCTTCTTGACCGCCTCGCCGGCCTCCGCGACTGTGCCCTTCATGACGTAGACGCCGCACGAGACCGCGAACTTGAGGTCTGCCTCCGTTACTGGCGGCGCCTCGGACTCGCCCTGCATGCGCGCGAACATCATCTTGGTCATCTGAGCCTGCTCCTCAGGGAGCCTCCCGCTCACCTGAAAGCCCGACTCGCGCTCCGCGGCCTTGGGTAGCTCGATGCCCAGCGACGACGCTGAGGCGTCGGTGGCCTTGTAGTCGGCCGTCACCTCGGCCCCGCTCATGGTGGCTGCCTTGATGGTGCCGGCCTTGTTGTCTCCATCGACGGTGGCCTGCGAGCCTGGGGACACCAACATCATCAGGCCGTCAAGCATCGCCGGGCCAAGAGGTCCGAACAAGGTGATCTTCTCACCCGAGGAGCTGATGAGTTCCTTCGGCCTCTCCGGCATCGCCGGCATTCCGGGGGCCCCGGACCCGCCCCAGGCAGCGCCTCCCTCGCCGGGGCCGCTCATCTTCCCCTCGACAGTCCCCGATGGTTCGGTTGTCCCTGGCGCCGGCGGCAGTGTCGCGCCGCCGGGCTGCGTCCCAGCAGCGGCGGCAAGGCCGGTCGGAGCCTCCGCCTTATCCCGCCTGCAGCCCACGACAGCCAGCAACACAGCCAGCGCTATCACACTCACCAACAAGAGCAAAGCGGCCCGTCTCAACCCGGCCCCTCCTCACTGTCGCCGGCTCCAAGCGCCGAGCCGGACAGGTCAACGATCACCAACCGCGTCAGCTTGTCCTCGACCGCCTGCACGGCGATCGCGCGCGTCGGGTCATCGAGCGCCATTACGACCGTCGCGTCACCGTCGGTCGAGGTCAGCCCAAGGTCCTTCATCGCATCCCGGTCGAACACCTCAAACCTGCCCGACGGGTGATCCCGGTAGAAGCCGAGCACCTTCGACGCGGGCTGTGCCACCTCGTAGACCACGCCCTTGCTGCCCGACAGGCCTTGGTACGCCGCCGACGCGGACTCGAGCTTCGTGAGATCGGCCCCGGCGAGCCGCTTCGCGCCCTGTGGAAGCTCGATCCCCAGCGCGTCCGCCGACAAGCCCTCGTCTCGGCGCATGGAGGCGATGTGAGTCCGCCCCTCCGACTCCGTCAGCGTCGCAACGACCTCGCTCCCCGACTCAGAGGTCGTGATCGTTGCCTGCGTCTTGGGCCGGCGGATCTCCACCTCCGGTTCCGCCATCACGACCCGGGTGTCTAGGGAGGCGCTCTCCGCCTGCATGGCGGCCTCAGGCCGATGCGCGCCAAGTCCCTCCCGGTCGGCGGCCGCACCCGCCCACTTGCGGCAGCTCGCGGACAGCGCGGCACACGTACATACCATAAGCCCCAGGGCAGCAGCCCTGCCCGTCACGGTCATCATCACTGCCTTCTTCGACCCCGACGGGGCCACACCTCCACCTCTCCGGGAGGCCCGCGGGCCGGCCGGTGGGAACCACCTAGCTCCGACGGCGATAGAGAGGTGCGGTTCAGTGACCCGCGACGCCACACGCGAGCTGCTCGAGGCGGTGCGCGAGGGCCGGACGACCGTTGAGGATGCCGTGGTCCGTCTTCAGGCGCTGCCGTTCGAGGACATCGAGTTCGCGAAGCTCGACCACCACCGCGGCCTGCGCACGGGCTTCCCCGAGGTCATCTACTGCCCAGGCAAGACCATGGCGCAGATCGGCGAGATCGCTCGCCGCTTCTACGATGCCTCCGATGCGCCGGTACTGGCCACCAGAGCCGACCCTGAGGCGTTTGAAGCCGTACTAGAGGCCACCGGCGACGCCGAGTACCACGAGGCGGCGCGCATCGCCGTCGCCGGGCCGGGGCGTGTGTCCCCCAAGCCGAACCACGACACCGCTTACGTGGCCGTCGTCTGTGCCGGCACCGCCGACATGCCGGTCGCCGAGGAGGCGGCGGTGACGCTGGCGTGCCTGGGCGACCGCGTCGAGCGCCTGTACGACGTGGGTGTGGCAGGCCTTCACCGCCTCCTAGGTCGGCTCGACGTGCTCAGCGGCGCGTCTGTCCTAGTCGTGGTTGCCGGCATGGAGGGCGCCCTGCCGAGCGTCGTCGCCGGCCTGGTATCGTGTCCGGTCGTGGCAGTGCCCACGAGTGTCGGCTACGGGGCCGCTTTCGGCGGGGTCGCGAGCCTGCTGACGATGCTCAATAGCTGCGCAACCGGCATCGCGGTCGTGAACATCGACAACGGCTTCGGCGCCGGCGTCTTCGCGAGCATGGTGAACAAAGGGGAAATGGGTTGAGGCACCTACACATCGACTGCTTCCTCGGCATCTCGGGCGACATGACCCTCGCGGCCCTGATCGACTTGGGCGCCGACCGTGCGGCGCTGGAGCGGGCGCTCTCGGGTCTCGGCGAGGGCATCGCACTAGAGGCCACCGACGCCCGCAAGGCCGGGATTCGTGGCACCTGCGTGACCGTACGCACGGCCTCCGATCTGCCCGGCGACACCCACGACCACCCGGTCGGCGAGGAACACGAGCGCCACGGCAACCACCACCACGGCCTGTCGTACATGGAGTGCGGGGAGCGCATCGTGGCGGCCGGACTGCCTGCGGGGGTAACCGAGCGGTCGCTGGCGGTGCTGTCGACTCTTGGTGAGGCGGAGGCCCAGGTGCACGGCGTCCCTGTGGAGCGCGTGCACTTCCACGAGCTCGGCGGAGTCGACACCCTCGTCGATGTGTGCGGCGTCTGTCTCGCTCTGGAGATGCTCGGAGTGGAGTCAGTGTCGGCGGGTCCCGTGCCCATTGCGCATGGGTGGGTGAAGTGCTCCCACGGCCTCATGCCTGTCCCGCCACCTGCGGTCGCCTGGCTCGTGCAGGGCCTGCCCGTCCGTCCGGTCGATGTCGAGGGCGAGACGGTCACTCCCACAGGGGCCGCCATCGTCAAAGCACTTGCCGACACGGTGGGGGACATGCCGCCCATGACGGTCGAGCGCATCGGGCACGGGGCCGGCAGGAGGGACTTCGACCCCTACCCCAACCTGCTGCGCGTGTACCTCGGCGAGCGCGACGATCTCGCGTCCGCTCCCGTCGTCGTTGAGATCAAGACACAGATCGACGACTGCACGGCTGAGGTGATCGCCCACGCATCGGAACGCCTGATGGATGAGGGCGCCCTGGACGTCTTCTGCACGCCGGTGCAGATGAAGAAGGGCCGGCTCGGAACCGCTGTGACGGTCGTCGCCAAGCCGGGCGACGCCGCCCGCCTGGCCGATGTGCTGATGTCTGAGACGAGCACGATCGGGCTGCGCATCACCGAGTGCCGCCGCCTGTGTCTCGCGCGCGAGATGCGCACGGTCGCCACGCCCTACGGAGAGGCGCGGGTGAAGGTCGTCCGCCTGCCGGACGGCTCGGAGCGGGCCACCCCTGAGTACGCCGATTGCGCCCGCCTGGCCGCGGAGGCCGGCGTGCCGCTGCAGGACGTCATGCGCGCGGCCTCTATCCTCTCCCCCCGCCCTCGCGATCGTATCCCCTCCCCCCGCCCTCGGGGGGAGGGTTAGGGAGGGGGGAACGGCGACCACCCGAGAGGTGCAACACCCGCCGACCGCGAATGCCCTATCAACGGTGGTGGCTCCGGTTTGGTCCGGGCTACGCACACCTCGCTCTGCACGTGGTTTCGGGTGACTTCGGTCAGAGAGGTGGTTGATCGCATGGTGCGCACTCCCCCCCCCGTTCCTGTTTCATCCTAGTTAGCTTGGTCCTTGTTCTTGGGGCTTCAGTGCCTTGTGTGGCGCAACCTGGTGGCCCTCCGCCTCCGATCGAGATCATCTGGTTCCAGCCCAACCCCGAGGCCCCCACCTGGGGACCGTCCGGCCCGCCGGTCTGGGAGTACGACGTGATCGCCGGATCGGTCGTCCAACTCGAGGCCCCCGAGATCCGCGACCTTGATACCTACACGGACGAAGGCGCTATGTCTGCCGGCGTCCCTCTCGGCACCCAAGTGGAAGATCACACCTGGAAGTACCGGGTCGTCGAGGGCGCAGGCGACATCGTCGACCCGGACGAGTGGACCGGGTACACCACGAGCCGGACGTTCACCTGGTGGGCACCGGTGACCGACGGCGACGTTACGTTCACGTTCTGGGCCAGGAACCACACCCCCGCGAACGAGCACTGGGGCACGGACAATGCCCCAACCTCACACGCCGAGTACGGCGACCCGGTCCAGTACCTCACCGGCGTCGTTCATGTGCATGAGCTCGAGGTCTGCTCGCTCGAGCAGGTCCCATCTGACCTATACTTCAACGCTCTGTATCCTGGGGCGCCCGACCCTCCCCACTCTTGGGAGTGTGACTGGTGGTACAGCAGTCACGACGCGCTGCCTTCGCTGCGGTACGATCGCGACCAGCAGGTCGAGCACCGCGTCATGCTCTTCGAGGGGGACCACCACTGCAGCGTGTTAGTTGGCCTACGTGGGAAGGGTGGCTGGAGCGGATCGGTGCTGCGCGCCGATCTCCGATTGTACGCGCCCTGGCCCGAAGAGGGATCCAACGCTCACCCCGGGTTCCCCGTCGCGCTGACGGGTGCCAGCAATGTGGTCGTCGACGAACTGCCGGTCGTGGAGCAGGTGCACAGCGCTGTGGAGTTCCGCGAGATGCCCGGCTCCCCCCTATGGACGCCCACCCCCATCGACTACAAGATCACATTCGACAGCCCGTACACCTGGGACTGGCCCTGCGAGATGCACGGAGGAGAGTACTCGCTCGAGGGCCAGTTCTGGGAGTACCAAACGACCTGCCCGGTTGACGACGCCGAGCTTGATTGGGTAGCGACGAGCCACGACACGATTCTCGTCCCAATGGGCGAGGAAACACTGAAGAGAGTCGCGGATGTGTACGATCGCTTCGAGGGCCTTCAGGACCACCTTCTGTTGGGCAATAAGGCCGTGCTGTGGGTCATTGGCGACACGGGCAGCGGCGGGCCGAGGCTTCAGTTCGACCTGAACCGGTACTGGGGCCTGCCTGACGAGTCCGCAACGGATGTGTGGTGCATGTTCTGCGCCGACACTCTTGACTCTGGTGGCAACAGAGTGCCCGGCGGCGGTGACTGCATAACGTGTGCGGAGCTCGCGGTCGAGGCGCTCCACCTCGTCGGAGTACCGGCCAGGGCCACACGGCTGTACCCCCAGCCTGCTCGGGGTCAGCCCGGGGACTGGGAGTGGCCGCATGACTGCTGGGCGGGCCACCCTAGTTACCTCGTGGGGTTCTGCAGCGGCAACCACCACAACAACAACTTCGAGGCCGCATTCACGGTCGACGGGCTGTGGTGGTCCGTATTCCCCACACGCCTAGCTCAGGCACACCCCGCAGACATAGTGACGTCGGTTGCCGATCACTACTTCTGCGGCTACACCGGGGTTCCGTGCTGGTGCGAGCAGCAAGGCGGGCTCTGCTCGGGGCAGGGCCACGTGCTCGTCACGGAGCAGTAGGAGGTAGGACATGGGTAGCAACCTTCCGAGAGCGACGCGCGACCCGGCGGACCGCCTGCCTCGGCACCTCGGGCTGGTTGGGGCGGCCGTCCTGGCCGTCATCGCGATTGGAGTCGCCCTCCCATGTGGCTGCAGCAGATCGCGCGCTGCGGACGGCGTACCGGCGGCCGCCAACATGACTGGGGTGCCGCCCGATTGCCGATGGACTCCAACAGGCTGGGAGCGGATCCCGGCTGGCGAAAAAACCGATCTCTTCGCGGTGCCGCCAGGCGCTCTGCCGGAAGGGCCGCTAGCAAGCGGGTGGCCGGGCATCGCGCCAGAGGGTGTGTTGGAGGGCGAAGGCTCCCCCGAGTCCCTCAGCCAGGGCTCGACGGAAGTGGTCCTGTCGGACACTGACAAGATGATCCGAGGTCTCTTCGTTGACGAACTTGTGCCAGGCAAGTCCAGATGGCGGTTGGCGCGCATCTCGCCCGCAGCTAGCGCGCGCGCTAGTCTGCCGGTAGCCCGGGCTCCGTTTGGCGTCCGCCTGACAACGCCTAGCGGGTGCCAACTCGCGTTGCGCGGTACCGTGTGGAGAACGACGCTCGAGGCGGGCATCGTGGCAGAGGTGGATGGCGAGTCGCCTCCTGAGCCGCTCGACGTGCTCGTCCCGGTGGCTGCGATCCGATGGCCGTCCGGGTATCTTGACGCCGTGCCGGGAGTCAGGTCCGCATCCGGCGATGGCTACGCCTGGTGGCACAGCCGCGCACCCGCCGCGCGGGACGTCCTGGGGATGTTCCTGGCCATGTCGTGGCCGCTGCAGGTCCGCGGATGGTCGGACGCACGGGTTGTCGCCGTGACGGTCACCGCTGTGACCGCTCGTGACCGCATGGGAGCAGACGCGAGGCCGCCGTCGGATTTCATCGCCGATACTGAGGCCAGACGCCCGCGGGGCAAGGCTCTCGCGTCCGCCCAGGGCCCTGCGAGGCCGACAGCGACGCCGCTCGCCGATCTCTCGCTGGGAACGCACCGGTGGGTCGGCCCACAGGGGATGGGCACAACCGGCCTGGACGTGTGTGTTAACGAACACACGGGAGGCCTTCGCGACATGAGGTTGCGGCTCATCGATGAGCCTAGGTGGACCGCCGCGCGACAGGCGGAAGGAGTGCCGCCGCCTCTGCTGCCGTACCTGCGCATGCCCGCCGATCAGCCGACGGCTGCGCTGGACCTCCGCGACGACCCGGTGTTCGGGAACGCCGTGGCGGGCCTAGCGGCCGGGGATCGGGGCCGCAATGGCGAGACGGAAGCCCCGCTCATCCAGTGGGTGCTTGGCGACGACTACCTGGCCCTAACCGTGGTGTCCCGGTACGCTCCCCGGTACTATGCCGATATGGCGGACGTGCCATGGGAAGATCACCCGGATACCAGAACTGCGCTCACGGACGATCTGTACCACTACCTGGGCCCGTACGGCAGGAGCTTGGCTCTGGTCCCCGTCGACATCAGGGGCAAGGCGAACGGGGGACGCGGCTTCATCGTGACGCCGCGCCTGGATACGCCATGCGGGATACTGGGGGACCAGAAGGTGGGCGACATGCCTTGGGGCCGCTGTCGGATCTACGTCGACCGCGCGATCCTCCACATCGTCTTCGACCTGCCGAAGGAGGAGTGACGGAGCGTATTGGGGCGGCGGGGCAGGCCCGCTCCGCCGCCCTACATCTCCCCCGCCAGCAGCGCCTTCTTGGCGTCCATGTAGTACCGGAAGTTGTCCCACGAGATGTCCGGCGGGACCGTGTGGTCCACGGTCGGGATGAAGCCGCCTTCATCAACAAGGGGGATGAACTCCCGCAGGTGGGCCTCGATCGCGGCGGGGCCTCGGGTCAGGATGCGCTTGTCCACGCCACCCCAAAGCCGCAGGTCGCGACCAAACTGCTTCCGCCATCCCTGCGGGCTGATCTCCGATGCTCGCTCAATGGGCCAGATGGTGTCCACCCCGGCCTCGAGGAACAGCGGGATCAGCGCGGTCGGGTCGCCGTCGGTGTCTATTGCGAAGTACCTCGTCCCAAACGACCTGAAGAAGGCGACCATGCGCTTGAGGTGAGGCAAGATGAACTTCCGATAGGTCTCCGGCCCGAGCAGTGGACCGCCCTTCGCCGCGAGGTCCTCGTTCAGGCAGAAGTACTCGACGGCGATCTTCTCCAGCACCGGACGGCTCGTTTCCATGATGAAGTCGGCGTAGAACCCCATCATCTCGTGCATCATGGAGGGGTAGTCGTACCACGCAAGCGATAGCGCCTCGGTGCCCATCCACTCGCGAGCACGCCAGTAGAAGCCGTTCGCCGCGCAGTTCGTCCCGAGGATCAGTGGGCAGTCGCGCCCCTTCCATCGTTCGATGCGGTCGTCCAGGTCCGCGGCGTAGCGCTCCGGCGCGGCGGCTATGAGCCGCTTCTTCACCCGGGCCCAGTCGTCGGGGTTGTGGACCGGATGGTCGAGGTACTGGTCCATGCACATGCGCCCGCCGCCGACCGTTCCGGCCTTGAGGGCGCGCGTAACAATGCCGAGCGAGCTTCTCCGCACTTCATAGCTGTCATCCTCTTCGAGCAGCTCAGGCTCGAACGCGGGGATGAAGCTGTAGTTGATGGGGATGAACTCCCGCCGATCGAGGCCTAGCTTGTCGTCTCCGCTGAACCAGTCCCAACCGATGCCCTCGACGGCCTCGGGGGCTTCCTGCCGCCAGCGCTCCATCGTCTGCGGCCACAGGCCCAACTCGTGGTTCGGCCTCACGTCGCCGGACCGGTACTCCATGCAGTCGAGGAACCGCTCGAGATGAGTCGACATCTACCGCCTCGCTCCCGCGTAGATACGCTGCCACCGGTTGGTGAACAGCTCGTCGATGCGAACTGCGTCCCCGGACCCGCTCGCGTGGATGAACCTGCCGCCCCCGATGTACATCCCGGTGTGGTCTATCTCCTTTCCGGCCTGGAAGTACACCCGATCCCCAGGCTCAAGAGCGCCCATGACGACCGGCATCCCCACGTTCGCCTGATCGCACGCGATCCGCGGCAACGCGACGCCCTCTTCCTTGAAAACCCGCTGTACAAAGCCCGAGCAGTCCATACCCGTGACGCTCGTGCCGCCCCAGACATACGGCACCCCCAGGTAGGTCATCGCGCGCACCACATAGCGCATCCCATCCGGGTCCTCCGGCCGGAGCTCGGGCGTCGCGGGCTCCGACAGCACCTCGAGGCACCAGCCGGGCAGCCAGCCGGTGGCGCCGTCGGACATGCGCACCCCCGCGTGGCCGTTCCTCGCTTCGATGATGGGCACGTAGTCGCCGGGTTCACAGCGGCTGATCGGCTTCGCTCCGCCTCGCGGCTCGGTGAGCACGGAGGGCGACCCGTGGACCACGAGCCCGAGCCTGTCCACCGGGCCGTCTGTTGCAAGCTCCGGGGGCACCTTCCAGCCGCGATGCTGAGGCTGCTCGGCGGCTTCTCGGGCGGCCACGCCCTGCTTCGCGCCCCGTTCCACAGAGGAGAACCCGAGCGCCGACTGGGGTGAGGTGGGACGCGGACAGCCGGGCAACGACAGCAGCACTGCCGCGACCAGCGCCCGCAGGGCCCACACCGCCGTTCGCCGCCCCTCGGTCCCCCCGTGAACGGGGGGAGAAAGCTCTCGGCACGGTGCCATCAGGCACCCTCCCGCACCAAGCAAACAGCCGGCCGCCCACTGCGCCTCCTATGCGAAGGAGACGACCAGGGCGCGGCCGGCTTTGACCGGGACTGCGAGACCTAGCGCTTCGAGAACTGGAAACCGCGCCGGGCGCGCTTGTGGCCCCACTTCTTGCGCTCCTTGACCCTGGGGTCGCGCGTCAGCAGGCCCGCCTTCTTGAGCGTCACACGGAGCTCGGGGTCATACTCGAGCAGCGCCTTGGCGATGCCGTGCCGCAGCGCTCCGGCCTGGCCGTTGACGCCCCCGCCTCTCGCGGTGGCCCAGACGTCGAACCGGCCGTCGACGCCGGCGGCGACGAGCGGGGCCTTCACGACCGTCACGAGCGCGCCCTGGGCAAGGTACTCGTCCACACCGCGCTCGTTGACAGTGATCTGGCCCGTGCCGGGCTTCAGCCAGACGCGCGCGATGGCGCTTTTGCGGTGCCCTGTCCCGTAGTAGCGATCCTCCACCTAACCTTCACGTCCTTCCATCCGGCCGTGGGTCCCTACGGCAGGGGCTCCGGTTGCTGCGCCTGATGCGGGTGGCTTGGTCCTATGTAGACCTTCAGCTTGCGTATGACCTGCCGCCCGAGCCTGTTGTGCGGCAGCATCCCGCGCACGGCGTGGAGCATGATCTTCTCAGGGTGCTTGTCCAGCATCCGCCGCGCCGTGGCCGCCTTCAGGCCGCCCGGGTACCCGGACGAGGAGTAATACATCTTCTGGTCCCATTTCTTGCCTGTCAGCCGCACCTTCTCGACGTCCGTGATGACAACATGATCGCCGCAGTCCATATGCGGCGTGAAGATCGGCTTGTGCTTGCCGCGCAGGATCGCGGCCACCTTAGCCGCCAGGCGCCCAAGCACTTCGCCGTCGGCCGAAACGACGTACCAGCGCCTTGTGATGTCCTGCGGCCTGGCACTGAAGGTCCGCATCGCCGCGCTCTCCCTCCGTATTCGCTCACCATGAAAGCTCGGGCGGATACTCCACGCCCACGAGCACAAGTCCCTTGGCCGGGGCTGTCCGACCCACGTGCCGCCGATCCCCGGTTCGCAGGGCCTCGGAGATCGCATCCGCGCTCCGCTTGCCCTGCCCTATCTCGATCAGGGTCCCCACCACGTTCCTCACCATCTTGTAGAGGAACCCGTTTCCCCTGAACACGAACACTATCGCGCTCTCGCCGCCGGCGGGCCCGAGCGGCCCGTTGTCGCCGGCCACCACCTCGGTCACGCTCGCCTCGGTCACACGCCTGACCGTGCTGCCCGGCTTGCGACCGCTCGCGGCGAACGGCTCGAAGTCGTGCTCGCCCACCAAGTCTGCCGAAGCTGCCCGCATCGGCCCCGCATCCGGCGCCGGCCAGACCTCCCACGCCTGCCTTGCGCAAACCGGTCTCCGCCCGCGGCAGAGCAGCACGGCATACCTGTAGACCTTGCCCCACGCGCTGTACCGCGCGTGGAAGCCATCGGGTGCGTCCGATGACCGCTTCGCCGCCACGTCGGCCGGCAGGAACCGGTTCAGGCCCGGCGCGAACCGCTCTCCCGGGACCGTGCTCCGCGTGGGGAACGAGATGACTTGCGCCAGGGCGTGAACCCCGGCATCCGTTCTCCCCGCGGCGTGAACCCGCGTCTCCTCGTGCGTGAGCAGATAGAGCGCCCGCTCGACCTCCGCCTGGACCGTCCTCAGCTCGGGTTGGACCTGCCAGCCGGCGAACTCGGTCCCGTCATACTCCAGCTCCACGCGCACTACGCGCTCTGTCACGACACCAGCTCGAGCTTGGCCATCATCGTGGCGTCACCGCGGCGCGGGCCGATGCGCGTGATCCTGCAGTACCCGCCCTTCTCGCGGTCGGCATACTGTGGGCCGATCTCATCGAACAGCTTCCGGACCGGGTCGATCTTCGTCTTGCCGGCCTTGCGCTCAACCGGGGTCGGCTGTCTCTCGGACCCGAGGATGCGGGCGATCTGCCGGCGGTTGTGCACTGAGTCCTCGCGGGCGATCGAGATGACGTGCTCCGCGAGCCGGCGCGCTTCCTTCGCGCGCATCAGGGTCGTAGTGACACCGTCGTGCACGATGAGGGCCTTCACGATGCTGCGGAGCATCGCCATTCGCTGGTCGGTCGGCCGCCCCAGTTTGCGTTTGTCAACTCTGTGTCTCATAGCCAAGACCCCTCAGCCAACAACCGAGGCGCCGGACGGTACGCCCGGCCGTAGGCGCACCTACTCCTCTTCGTCGTCCTCAGTGTCGCTCCGATCCATCTCGAGCACCTCGTCCTCGTCCTCGTCGCCTTCGCCTTCGCCGTCATCGCGCCGGGCGAGAGACTGGCCGAGCTGGGCGAGCTTCTGCTGGACCTCGGTGAGCGACTTCTTGCCGAAGTTGCGAATCGCCATCAGATCCTGCTCGGTGCGCAGGATCAGCTCGCGAACCGTAAGGACGCCTTCCTTCTTCAGGCAGTTGAACGTCCGCACCGAGAAATCGAGATCCTCGATGCGGTAGTCGAGCAGCGCGCTCTCAGCCTTCCCGCTCTCCTCGTGGCGCGCCTCGCCGGTGTCCGCGATCGCTCGGAAGTCGAAGAAGTACCGGAGGTACTGGTCGAGCACTCTCGCCGACTGGCTGATCGCGTTCGAGGCCGTGATCCCGCTGTTGGTCCACACCTCCAGGACCAGCCTATCGAGGTCGGTCCTATGCTCCCGGCGCGTCGGCTCCACGATGAAGTTCGCCTTGCGCACCGGGCTGAACATGGAGTCCATCGGCACACGGCCGATCTCGCCGGTCTGAAGCTGCTGCTCGGCCGCGCGATACCCGCGGCCGGCCATGATCTCGAGCTCCATATAGAGCTCCGCGTCCTTCGTCGTCAGGAACGCGATGTGCTGGTCGCGGCGCGCCACCTCGATCTCCGGCGGGCACTGGATGTCACCGGACGTGACTTCGCACTCGCCGGCGGCCTCTATCCTGGCCTTCCACATCTCATCCTCCGGGAACTCGGCCGAAGCGGGATCCTCGACCACCGGGCGCAGGCAGACCTCCTTGAGGTTGAGCAGGATCTCGGTCGTGTCCTCGAGGACTCCGGGAATCGTCGAGAACTCGTGGACCACGCCCTCGATCCGCACACTGGTGAAGGCGAAGCCCTGGATGAAGCTGAGCAGGATCCGGCGTAGCGAGTTCCCCAGGGTGACTCCGAAGCCACGCTCAAGCGGCTCCACAAGGAACTTGCCGTAGGACTCGTCGTCAGTGCCCGCCAGGAGCTCGATCTTCGGACGATAAAGCTCTGCCATTCTTCGCATTGCCTCCTGTCGGTAGGCGTCGAACTGCGGAGTGCTACTAGCGGGAGTAGAACTCGACTATGAGCTGCTCATTGACGTTCGTGTCGATCTGGTCCCGGCCGGGGAGCGTGAGGATCTTCCCGGTCATGTCCGTGAAGTTGACCTCGAGCCAGTCCGCCAGGCCGCGCGAGCCGGCGGAGTTGACCGCGATCTGGATCGGCTGAATGCTCCGGCTGCGGGGCTTCACGGCTACGACGTCACCCTCCCGTACCAGGAAGCCGGGCATGTTCACAATCGTGCCGTTCACCGTGAAGTGCCGGTGGCCGACTAGCTGCCTGCCCTCATCGCGAGAGTTCGCGAAGCCGAGCCTGAAGACGACGTTGTCGAGCCTGCGCTCGAGAAGCCGCAGCAGGATCTCACCCGTGACTCCGCGACGGCGAACCGCACTGCGGAAGTAGTTTCGGAACTGCCGCTCGCGGATGCCGTACACCCGGCGGCACTTCTGCTTCTCGCGAAGCTGAAGCCCGTACTCGCTGATCTTCCGAGGCCTCCGGGACTGACCGTGCACCCCCGGGATCTTGTTCCTACGCTCCACCTCCATCGGGCACTTCGGCCCGAGGCAGCGGGCGCCCTTGAGGAAGAGCTTCTGGGCCTCCCGTCGGCAGAACCGACAGTCCGGCCCATGGTAAGTAGCCATCGCTACGCTACACCTCCAACAGGTACCTAGACGCGCCTGCGCTTGGGCGGGCGGCAGCCGTTGTGTGGGATCGGGGTGACGTCCTTGATGTGGCCAACCTCGAGGCCCGTGGCGGCCAGGGAGCGGATCGCCATGTCCTTCCCCGACCCGGGGCCCTTGACGTTCACGTCGACCCTGCGCATCCCCTGGTCCATCGCCTTGCGGGCCGCTAACTCGGCGGCGAGCTGCGCGGCGAAGGGCGTGCCCTTTTTCGTCCCCTTGAAGCCCGCCGTCCCGGCGCTGGCCCAGGCGACGACGTCGCCCTGGCGGTCCGAGATCGAAACGATGGTGTTGTTGAAGCTGCAGCTTACGTGCGCCACGCCCTCCGTCACCATGCGCTTCTCGCGCCGCTTCTTCCCCGTCTTGACCTGCTTCCTCGCCATCCGTACGCTCCTTCAGCCGGTGCGCAGTGTCTGACGACGCCGGACCGGACCGGCGCCTGCGGCATCGGTCGCCGCCACGCTAGTGCGCAAGCTTCTTCTTCTTCCTTATGCCGACGTTCTTCTTGTTCCCGCGGCGCGTACGAGCGTTCGTCTTGGTCCGCTGACCCCGCACGGGCAGGCCGCGCCGATGACGGAGGCCCCGATAGCAGCCGATCTCCATCAGTCGCTTGATATTGCCCTGGGTCTCGCGCCTCAGATCGCCCTCGAGCACATAGCTCTGCTCCAGGCGCTCACGGATCCGGCTGACCTCTTCCTCGGTCAGATCGCGGACCTTCGTGTCGGGATCCACGTCACAGGCGCGCAGCACGTCAACGCTGCGGGAGCTGCCCATGCCGAAGATGTACGTGAGCGCCACTTCTACACGCTTATCGCGAGGAAGGTCAATGCCTGATATGCGAGCCAATCGAGCCCACCTCCGAAACGCCGGGCTAGCCCTGACGCTGCTTATGCTTCGGGTCCTTCGGGCAGATCACGCGAAGGACGCCTCGGCGCCTGATGATCCGACACGAAGAGCAGATCTTCTTTACTGAAGGCCTAACCTTCAAAACACTCACCCCCGAGCGCGCGCGCCCAGTCTCGCGACCGCTCGCGTGCCGGCGCTGTTACCTATGAAGCCAGGTGATGCGGCCCCGCGTCAGGTCGTAGGGCGAGATCTCCAGGGAGACCCTGTCACCCGCCATGATGCGGATGAACTTCATCCGCATCTTGCCCGACACGTGCGCCAGGACCTCGTGGCCTCCCTCGAGCTCCACACGGAACACGCCGTTGGGGAGCTTTTCGGTCACAATGCCCTGAACCTTGATCGCCTTCTCTTGGTCAGGCATCTCGCGTCTCGGCCTCCGAATCGACCGTCCCGGGCTCACCAGGCTCTCAGCCTGCGACTGTCAGCACCTCCGGTCCATCGCGCGTAATGAGCACGGTGTGCTCGAAGTGCGCGCTCCAGGACCCATCTACCGTCCTCATCCCCCAGTTGTCGCACGGGCAGCGCTGCGTGAACGCCGCACCCAGGCTCGTCATCGGCTCTATCGCGAGGGTCATGCCCTCCCTAAGCCTAACGCGCCCCCCGCTGTCGTCGGCGAAATTGGGCACGGACGGCGCCTCGTGCACGCTCGAACCGACGCCATGACCAGCCAGGTCCCGGATGCATGCCATCCTCGGCCGCCCCGCGGCGCGTCGGTCCTCCACAGCGCTCTGGATCGCGGCCGAGATGTCTCGCACGCGCCCGCCGAACTGCGCCGCCGCTATCGCCGCCGCCAGGGCTTCCCGGGTCGCCGCGACCATCGCGGCCACCTCCGGACTGGTCTCGCCGACCTCGACCGTGGTCGCACCGTCGGCGTGACAGCCGCCTACGCACACCCCGATGTCGAGGCCCACGATGTCGCCCTCGCTCAGGACGACTCGCTCGCTCGGAACACCGTGAACCACAACGTCGTTGACGGACACGCACACAGCGGTCGGGTACGCCTGCGCCGCCCCCGGCGGGCGGTACCCCTTGAACGAGGGCACCGCGCCATGGCTGCGCACGTAATCCTCACCGACCCGGTCAAGCACAACCGTCGGAATGCCGGCCCTGACCGCCTTCCTCATCGCGCTCAGCGCTCCGACCAGGATCCGTCCGGCCTCGCGCATCTTCGCGATCTGCGCCGGCGTTTTTATAACGACAGCACCCTCGCGCCCCACCTCAACCGCCCGCCAGAGGCTTCACGACGCCCAGCACGCGCTCGAACACCTCGTCCGGGGTGCCGACACCGTCGACCCCGCGCAGTGTGCCGCGCTGCGCGTAGTATCCCTCAAGCGGCTCAGTCTGCGTGTGATAGGCCTTGAGGCGCTCTGTGACAGCTTCCTCGCGGTCGTCCGGCCGGTGCACCAGCGGCGAACCGCAGACGTCGCAGACGCCCTCCCTCGTCGGCCGCTTCGTGTCGACGTGGTAGATCGCGCCGCACTCCTTGTTCGAGCAGAGCCTCCGCCCGACGCAACGACGTACAAGCACCTCGTCCGCCACCTCGACGTTGATGACCAACGAGATGGAGGTGCCGCGCTCGGTCAGCATCCGCTCGAGCGCATCGGCCTGCGGGATCGTCCGCGGGAAGCCGTCGAGGATGAAGCCTCTCGCACAGTCGGGCTTCTCCGTTCGCTCGCGGATGATGCCGACAACGATCTCGTCGGGCACCAGCTCGCCCGCCGCCATGATCGGTGCGACCCTGCGTCCCAGCTCGGTCCCGTGGGCAACGGCTTCGCGCAGCATATCGCCCGTCGAGAGTCTGGGCAAGTCCAGCGCCGTCTGCACCCGCTCGCCCTGCGTGCCCTTGCCCGAGCCCGGAGGTCCGAGGAGTACCAGGTTGGTCATCATGAGATGAACCCTTCGTACCTGCGCATGAGCAAGTGGGCTTCAAGCGCTTGCATCGTATCCATCGCAACGCCGACGACGATGAGCAACGACGTGCCACCCACCACGGTGAACGTGTTCACCCTTGTGAGGAGGGGCACATAATACGGCGTCAGCGCGATCAAGCCAAGGAACAGCGCGCCGGGCAGCGTGATCCTGACCAAGAGCTGGTCGAGATAGCGCTCCGTGGGAGTGCCCGGGCGAAGGCCGGGGATCGTCCCGCCGTTCTTCCTGAGGTTCTCAGCCACTTCCTTGGGCTTGAAGGTGACCGCGGTGTAGAAGTACGTGAACACCACGACCAATGCGAAGTAGACGAGCGCCGCGCACGCGCCGTTGGCGTCGATGCCTGGCTGGAACTCGTTGACCTTGCTCACCAGCCACTGCATCTTCGCGGGATCGATCCCGAGCTTCTGCGCCAGCGCGTCGCTGAAGACGAACTGCGCGATCGTGTGGGGGAACATGAACACCGAGATCGCGAAGATGATCGGGATGACGCCGGCTTGGTTCACCTTCAGCGGCAGGTAGGTGTTGTGCCCGCGGTACATGCGATGCCCCACCACGCGGCTGGCGTAGTTGACTTCGACCCGTCGCTGCCCCTGCTGAATCAGGATGATGAAAGCCACGATGGCGATGAGTATGCCCGCCAGGCCTATCAAGTTGGCCCCGGTGATGGCACCCACCCTGACCTGCTGGTAGGTCTGGCCGAACTGGCCCGGCATGCTGCACATGATGCCGGCGAAGATGACGAGCGATACGCCGTTCCCTATGCCCTTCTCCGAAAGCTCCTCACCGACCCACATCAGGAAGCTCGTGCCCGCGGTGAGGGTGATCACCACCAGGACCAGATTCCAGATTCCCTGGGTCAGTACGTCTTGCGAGCGCAGCATCACCGAGAGGCCGAGGGCCTGAACCACGGCCAGTGCGACCGTCGACCAACGGATGTACTTGGCGATCTTCTTCCGGCCCTCCTCGCCCTCTTCCCGCTGCATCTTCTCGAGCTGTGGGATGGCGATAGTAAGGAGCTGGAAGATAATGGAAGCGTTGATGTAGGGCATGATCCCGAGGGCGATCACCGAGAACCGCCGCAGAGAGCCACCGGAGAAGGCGCTCAACAGATCGAGCACACCGCCGCCGGTCGTGCCGAAGAACCGCTCAAGTGCCTGGCGGTCCACCCCGGGGAGCGGGACGAACGCGCAGGCCGTGTAGACTACGAAGATCCAGGCGACGAACATGAGCCGCTTGCGGACGTCGGGCAAGGACCACGCCGTCTTCAGCGTCTCCGTCATCTTGTGGGTCTTCGGTTGTCTTCGAGCCGCTACCTGAGTCGCCATTTCAGATCAGCTCCGCGCTGCCTCCGGCAGCCTCGATCTTCGCCTTCGCGCTATTGGTGAAGTGGTGCGCTCTCACGGTGACGGCCTTTGTAAGCTCGCCGTTACCCAGTACTCTAAGCCCGTCGCCAAGCTTCCGCACGACTCCAAGCGACACGAGGTACTCGGGCGTGATAACGATATCAGGTCCCCCGAGCTCCTCGAGCTTGCCCACATTGATCTCCGCGAACTCTCGGCGGAACATCCCGATGTTCAGCGCACGCTGGCTCACACCGCGGCGCCGCGGGAGGCGCCTCTGGAGTGGCGTCTGGCCTCCCTCGAAACCACGCCGCACGGAGGTGCGGGCGCGCTGTCCCTTCATACCGCGTCCGCACGTCTTGCCCTGCCCGGCGGCGTGGCCGCGGCCGACGCGGCTCTTGCGCTTGTTCTTGGGCTGCGACGCGGGGATCGCGCCGAGCTTCGTCGACTGCACGTTCTCGGGGGCGTCCTTGCTCACTTGACGTCCTCCTCGACCTCTACCATGAAACCTATCTTGTCTATCATGCCTCTTATCTCCGGCCGGTCCGGGACGACCACCGTCCTGTTCAGCTTAGTCAGGCCTAGAAGACGCGCGGTCGCGCGCTGATCCTGCTTGCGCCCGATCAGCGACCGACGAAGAGTAACCTTGAGCTGTCCACCCTTGGACACGGCGTGCCCCTCCCGGTTCAAAACTGAAGCCCGCCCTCACGGGCAGCGTCGGCCAGAGCCTTCACACGCCCGTGATATGGGTAACCACTGCGGTCGAACACTACACTCTCGACGCCCAGGGCCTTGGCGCGCTCGGCTATCGCGGCCCCTACGGCCTTGGCGGCGTCCACGCCCTTCGTGGACTCCGCGCCCTGACCCAGACTCGCCTCGCGGCTCGACGCGGCGGCAAGCGTGTGTCCGCGCACGTCGTCGATCACCTGGGCGTAGATGTAGCGCAGGCTCTTATACACACACAGCCTCGGCCGCTCGCCGGTTCCCGAGATCTGCTTGCGCACCCGCGCGTGTCTGCGCTCGAGCTGCTCCATTCGCCTGTTGGTAGACCCCATCAGCACTCACTCTCACTCATGCCGGCCGCCCCGGCTCGGTCATCGGTGCCCTACTTGGCCTTCGAGCCCGCAGCCGACTTGCCGGCCTTCTTGCGCACTACCTCGTTGGTGTAGCGAAAGCCCTTCAGTTTGTACGGCTCCACAGGCCGAACAGACCTGATATCGGCTGCGAACTGCCCTACCTGCTCCTTGTCGATCCCCGAGATGACGATCCGGTGGACCGGCGGGTTCGTACCGATCTGCTCCGTGGTCGCCTGTATCCCGTCCGGGATCGGCACCTCGACAGGGTGCGAGTGGCCGGCCGTGATGGAGATGGCGCCTCCGGACACGCTCGCGCGATACCCTATCCCCTGCAGCAGCAGACCTCGCGAGAAGCCCTGCGTCACACCTGTCACCATGTTGTTGACGAGCGCGCGCACGAGCCCGTGCAGGGCCTTCACGCGGCGCACCTCCGAGGAGCGCTTGCAGACTACCGCGTCGCCCTCCCGGGCCACCTCGATCTCCGGCGGGAGCGTGCGCTCCAGCCTGCCCCTCGGCCCGCTGACCTCGATCCACCCGGGCGAGACATCGACCGTCACGCCCTCCGGCACCGCGATTGCCATTCGTCCTATGCGAGACACTGTGTCATCACCTCACGCCGCCCATGCGGCTACCAGACGTGGCAGATGACCTCTCCGCCGACACCGAGCTTCCGCGCCTGCTTGTCCGGCAGCACACCGACCGAGGTTGACAGAATCGCGATCCCGAGACCTCCGAGCACGCGCGGCACCCGCAGCTTTCCCACGTAGAGGCGCTGGCCGGGCCGCGACACCCGCTTCACCCCATTGATCACCCGCTCGCGACTGGGGCCGTACTTCAGGCGCAACCTGATCCGGCTCTGCGGGCCGCTCGACAGGATGCGGAAGTTCTTGATGAAGCCCTCGTTGCGGAGGATCTTCGCGATCTCAAGGTTCATGCGGGATGCCGGAATCTCCACGCTGTCGTGGAAGGCCGCGCTCGCGTTCCTCACCCTTGTGAGCATGTCAGCAATTGGATCGGACTGACTCATGAATCCGACGCCCCTTCAACTGCCGAGCCGGAGCTACCAGCTCGACTTTGTTACACCGGGAATCAGGCCCTCCAGGGCCATGGACCTGAAACAGATCCGGCACAGCCCGAACCTGCGCAGATACCCACGCGGGCGGCCGCAGACGGCGCACCGGGTGTACCCGCGAACCCCGAACTTCGGCTTCCGGCTGCATTTGACTTTGAGGGACTTCTTGGCCATCTACCGCTCCTTGTGCGCACCTACGACTTCAGTGGGAACCCCAGCTCCGACAGCAGCGCCCGGGCTTCCGCGTCGGTCTTGGCCGTCGTCACGATCGTGATGTCGAGCCCGCGCGACCGGTCGATCTTGTCGTAGTCGATCTCGGGGAAGATGGTCTGCTCGGTCACCCCGAGGCTGTAGTTGCCGTGTCCGTCGAACGAGTCCGTCGGCAACCCCCGGAAGTCGCGGAGGCGCGGCAGCGCGACCGTCACGAGACGATCGATGAACTCGTACATCCTCCGACCTCGAAGGGTCGACCGGCAGCCGATCGGCATCCCGGCGCGGATGCGGAAGTTCGCCACCGACTTCGTCGCCCGGCGGATCGCCGGCTGTTGGCCGCCGATGAGCGCGAGTTCGCCCATGGCCGACTCCAGGGTCTTCCGATCATCTCTGGCACCGGTGACTCCCATGTTCAGGCAGACCTTCACCGGCCGCGGAACCTGCATCACGTTCTTGTAGCCGAAGCGCTTCATGAGCGCGGGCACAACCTCCGCTTTGTAGCGCTCCTTCAGCCTAGCCACTACCCTCACTCCTGCCCGCCACGCGGCCCCTGAGCCGCGATCGGCGCCAGGGCTCATCGGCCCGTCGCGCCGGCTACTCCTCAATGTCGACCTGCTGTCCCTTGACCCACGCGCACCGGATGGGACGCGTCTTCCCCGGCTTACCCTCGAGTGGCACGCGACGGGTACGTACCTTCACCGGCTTGCCGATCGACGGGTGCATCAGCATCACGTTCGAGACATTGACCGGCTGCGGGACGTCCATTATCCCGCCGGGCTTCTTGGTGCCGCGGGCCTTCCGGTGCTTCTTCGCGACGGCGACGCCGTCAACGACGACCCGTCCGGACGAGGGGCGGGACTCGATGACCTTGCCCGTCTTGCCCTTGTCCTTGCCGGAGATCACCATCACGGTGTCGCCCTTCTTCACTTTCAGCCGAGGCTGCTGGGACATCTCTGACTCCCTCTCACCAGACTTCCGGCGCAAGGCTGATGATCTTCATGAACGCCCTGTCCCGAAGCTCACGCGCCACCGGCCCGAACACGCGCCCGCCGACCGGATCGCCCTGCGGGTCGATGATCACGGCCGCGTTGTCGTCGAACCGGATGTGCGACCCATCGGGCCGGCGGATCGAGCTGCGCGTCCTCACGACGACCGCGCGCACGACCTGACCGTCCTTGACCTGGCCCGTCGAGCTGGCCTCCTTCACGGCACCGACGAACACATCGCCGATCGAGCCCCAGCGCGCGTTGCCCTTGTTCAGAACCCGTATACATAGAACTTCGCGCGCGCCTGAGTTGTCGGCCACTTTGAGCCGGGTCATAGGTCGGATCATCACAGAACACCCCTGCTCCGCATAGCTCAAGACTCGCGCCGACCGGCACTATCGCCGGTCCGCTCGCGAACCTACTCCTCTTCCTCTACCTCACGTTTGTGCCCGGCGCAGATCGCGTCGACCAGATGCGCCGGCACTTCCTCGTAGTGTGAGGGCTCCATTGTGTAGCTTGCCCGGCCGCCCGTCAGAGACCGCAGGTCGGACTCGTAGGTCGCGACCTCGGCCAGCGGCACGGCGGCGGTTATCACCTGGCTGGCGCCCTCCCGTTCGGTTCCCTGTACGCGCCCGCGACGGGACGAAAGGTCGCCCATGATGTCACCCATGAACTCGTCCGGGACCGTGACCTGGACCTTGACGATCGGCTCCAGGAGGATCGGGTCGCAGCCCTCCATGCCCTTGCGGAACGCCATCGACGCCGCGCGCTTGAACGCGAACTCCGACGAGTCCACGCTGTGATACTGCCCATCGAACACGGCGACCCGAACGTCCACCACCAGGAACCCGGCGAGCACGCCGTGGGCCATCGCCTCGACGACGCCCTTCTCGACCGCCGGAATGTACTGCCGAGGGATCGCGCCCCCGACTACCTCATCGGAGTACTCGAATCCCTCGCCGCGCGGCTTCGGGTCGAGCCTCAGGTGCACGTCCCCAAACTGGCCCCGGCCGCCGGTCTGCTTCTTGTACCGGTGGTGGACCTTGCCCGTCTTCCGGATCGTCTCGCGGTACGGGATCTTCGGCCGCCCCATCTCGACCTCTACCCCGGTCGCGCTGCGCAGCTTCGAGAGGACAACATCCAGGTGCAGGCGGCCGACGCCCGAAATGATCGACTCGTCGGTCTCTTGGTCGCGGAAGAAGCGGAACGCGACGTCCTCCTCGGCCATCCGCTGCAAGCCCCCGGAGAGCTTGTCGAGCTCGCCGCGATCCTTGCATGTGATCGACGCCGAGAACATCGGCTCAGGCACGAACGGCGGCGGCACCACCATCGGGTGGCTCACGTCGGAGAGCGTGTCCCCGGTGCGGGTGCCGGCTATCTTCGCGATCCCCACAATGTCCCCCGCGACGGCCTCCTCGATCTTCTCCTGGGCCTTGCCGCGAAGGGTGAACACCTCGCCAAGCCTCTCCTTATGCTCCCGCGATGTGTCGAGCAGTGTCATGTCTTGCTTCACATGACCGGCCCACACACGGACGAGCACCAGCTTGCCCTGGTAAGGGTGCATGATAGACCGGAACGCCTGGGCGAGGGCCGGGGCGGTCGCGTTGCCCTCTCGCATGACCTCCTCGCCTCCGCCGCCCGGCCTATGGCCCGAGAGCGGGGCCTGAGACGGCGGCGGCAGAAGATCCCTCATGGCCGCGAGGAGCGTCTGCACGCCGACTCCCGACGTGGGGCTGCCGGCCAGCACCGGCACGAACTTCCCCTCCGCGACTCCCTTGCTCAGCCCGGCCATCAGGTCGTCCTGCGATAGGTCCTCGTCCTCGAAAAACCGCTCCATCAAGCTCTCGTCGGTCGCGGCGACCTCCTCGACCAGCTTCGACCGAGCCGCTTGAGCCGCGTCGAGGTGTGCGGTCGGTATCTCGGAGGGCTTCACGTCTTTCCCGGAGCCCATAAAGGCCTTCATATTGACGAGGTCGACGACGCCCTCGAGCGTGGCTCCGGACATGATCGGCAGCGCTATGGGCGCCGCGGCCGACGAGAGCCGCTCGTGGATGACATCGAGCGTCTGCGCGAAATCGGCGTTCTCCTTGTCGAGCTTGCTCACGAAGATGACACGCGCAAGGCCCCGCTGGTTGGCGATCTTCCAGGCACGTTCCGTGCCTACGCCGACTCCGCTCGTCGCGTCGACCACGAACACGGCGCCGTCGGTGACCGCGAGCGCGTAGATGACATCCGCGAAGAAGTCGGCGTAGCCGGGGCAGTCGAGGAGGTTCAGCTTCCTCCCACCGCACTCGACCGCGCAGAGCGAGGCGGAGATCGTCATCTGGCGCTTGATCTCCTCGTCGTCGAAGTCTGCGACGGTGGTGCCGTCCTCCACGCGCCCCATGCGATCGATCGCACCCGCGCCGAATAGCAGGGCCTCGACGAGGCTCGTCTTGCCGGAGTTCGAATGTCCCACCACCGCAATGTTGCGAATGGCATCGGTCTGGTAGGTCTTCACTGCCCATTACCTCCGACGGGCCTACTTGGCCCTCGACAGCACCTCAACGACCCGCCAGCACTTCTCGCGGGATAGCGGCCGACACTCCATGATCCGCACCCGGTCCCCCACGCGGCAGTCGTTGGTCTCATCGTGGGCCTTGAACTTCCGCGTGCGGCGGATAACCCGACGATACAGAGGGTGGCGCACAAGGCGCTGCACGGCCACGACGACCGTCTTCGCCATCTTGTCGCTGACCACAACGCCCTCTTTGGTTCTGCGATGTACCACTTGGGTGCTCTGCTCGTTCTCTGGCATCCTAGCTCCCCGCAGCCTTGGCGGCCTTGGCCGCTTCGATCTCGCGCTCCCGCAACACGGTCGCGAGGCGCGCGATCTCCTTGCGTGCCCGCCACACGGCCTTTGTGTCGTCGAGCTGGTGGCTCGCCATCCGGTACCTCAGGCGGAACAGTTCCTCCTTCGCCTCCAGCACCTCGTGGCGCAGGTCTTCAGTGCCCATGATCCTGTAGTCGGCGGCCTTGCGCATGACTGCACTCCTTCAGCCCGACATCACACCACGTCGGGGTCGTATCCCTCGCGGACGATGGCCCTCGTGCGGATCGGCAGCTTGTGGCCCGCGAGCCTGATGGCCTCGCGAGCCGTCTCCTCCGCGACGCCCGCTATCTCGAATAACACGCGCCCCGGCTTGACGACGGCCACCCACTTGTCGGGCGAACCCTTGCCCGAACCCATGCGCGTCTCGGCCGGCTTCTTCGTGGCGGCCTTGTCGGGGAACACGCGTATCCAAACCTTCCCACCACGACGGCAGCGGCGCGTGATCGCGATGCGAGCCGCCTCGATCTGGCGGTTCGAGATCCACGCCGGCTCAAGCGCCTGCAGCCCGAAGGTACCGAACGCGACCGTGGAGCCGCCCTTCGCCAGTCCCCTCATGCGGCCGCGTTGCGGCTTCCGGTATTTGGAGCGCTTAGGCATCAACATCGGAGGGGCCTCCCTGGACAGCGGTGTCGGCCGCGGCGGAACGCCGCACCGTGGCGCCGCCCCCGGGCGCCATCCGGGCGCGCACCCGACCGGGTCCGCGCCGAGGCGCACGGGCCTCGCCCTCGCGCGTCACGCGCTGGCCCGGCAGCACATCGCCCCGGTAGACCCACACCTTGACCCCGATCGGGCCGTACTTCGTCCGGGCGGTGGTCACGCCGTAGTCGATGTCCGCGCGGATCGTGTGTAGGGGGATCTTCCCCTCCTTCGTGCTCTCGCTGCGGGCGATCTCGGCGCCACCCAAGCGTCCGCTCACGATGATCTTCACGCCGCGGGCGCCCGTCTTCATGGTCCGCTGGAGAGCTTGCTTCATGGCACGCCGGAACGACTCACGACGCTCGATGGCGCGCGCCACCGACTCGGCCACGAGTTCCGCATTGACGTCGGGGTTCTTGATCTCCTGGATGTTGACGTGGATCTTGCGCGCGGTGAGCTGCTCCAGGTCCTTCTTGAGCTGCTCGACTCCCGCGCCGCCCCGGCCGATGATGATGCCCGGCTTCGCGGTGTGCACCGTCACACGCACGGCGCTTCCGACGCGCCGCTCGATGTGGATGCCGCTCACGGAAGCCGCGCGGAACTTCTGCGCGATGAACCTGCGTATCCGGATGTCCTCCAGAAGGAACTCCCGGTAGTTCCGGTCGGCGTACCAGCGGCTGTCCCAGTCCCGGATGATGCCGAGCCTCAGACCGGATGGGCGGATCTTCTGTCCCATGTTAGTCGCTACACCCTTCCCTCGTCGTACGGGCCATCGCTACTCCGCCTCGTCGGACAAGAGCATCGTCACGTGCGAGCGCCGCTTGCTCAAGCGGTCGGGCCGGCCACGTGCACGGAATCGCCAGGTGTTCCGCCACGTCTTGGACTCGTCCACCTGGCAGCTCTTGACCCAGCACTCGTCCAGGTCTGCCTCGTGGTTGTGCTCGGCATTGGCGCCAGCGGACTGCAGGATCTTGAGGAGGGTCTCAGCCGTCGGGGACGCGAGGTTCTTCAGGATCCCTTGAGCCTCGCCATAGCGCTTACCCCGAACAAGGTCGATGACTCGCCTCGCCTTCCTCGGCGAGACCCTCTTGAACCTACCTACGGCTCTGACTTCCACAGCCGACAACCCCTGTCGTCATGCGCCGGCCCACCTATCGGCCGCCGCGCGGCGCGATCACCGTCCCCGGGACGAGCGCTCCTGGCCCGGATGGCCGCGGAACGTGCGCGTGGGCGCGAACTCCCCGAGTCTGTGTCCGACCATGTTCTCCGTGATGAAGACGGGCACGTGCTTGCGGCCGTCATACACCGCTATGGTGTGGCCCACCATCTCGGGGAAGATCTGAGATGCGCGCGCCCAAGTCCGGACGATGTGCTTGGTCCCCGTCGCGTTCATCTCGTCGATCTTCTTCAGCAGCTTCGGGTGGGCGAACGGCCCCTTCTTCAGCGACCGCGACATCCGG
>Ga0315280_10002189_pt1 | contig 31954 bp, 33 predicted proteins | sample YL17G06_40_MG_FD_203697 | JGI IMG/M metagenome (GOLD analysis project Ga0315280, IMG submission 203697) | Sediment microbial communities from Yellowstone Lake, YNP, Wyoming, USA - YL17G06_40 | ecosystem: Environmental > Aquatic > Freshwater > Lake > Sediment | place: USA: Wyoming | collected... | reverse complement strand
CCCCTAGATATCTCCCCGTCGGACCTCAGGTTTACCAATAATTTAGGCTGATCAAATGTGCCCATTGATCTGATCGAAGCAAGCAACAGTTTGTCGCCAATCCTGAGGACTCTCGAATATTCACCGCCGGAATACGTCTGGATTTGCCCGTCCCCACGTGAGAATACTTTGGCGGTTAAATCGAAATCAAACGGTGCCACGATGTCAAAAATTTTTAGGTTAACTTGCACGTTTTGTCCGTTTGATGCCGGCAATTGTTTCACCCGCTACGAACCCTCTTCTGACTTCAGCATCAGCTTCCTTCAGCCATCTTCCGACGCCGACCTCTCTAATCCTTCTAAGATTTTTCAAATTCCATCCCTTGTAGCGCTTGGTTATCCACCCCAATTTTTCGCACGGCATTTCTTCACGTTCAGCGCAAGACGTGAAGCCCTTCTTTTTACAACATCTCCTGACAGGACACCACGGCCACCCGCCGCCGGCCTGGCAACCTTCACACTTAAACCTCATGAGCCAGTAGAGCCACCTGCTGAACTGCCGCCAATCGCCAACCCAATCGAGAGCTGTGGATATCCTTCGGAACTTCTCCTTTTTCAACTCATTCCTAAGCTCTGCGGCCCTCTCTGAAACCCTGCCTCTGTACGCAAAACATGCACCACAGTAGATTCCACAACATCCTAAGAGATTTCGATTCATCTTCCGGCCTGCTTGCGATACATTCTCCAGCTCAAGATGGGCTCGCGAGAGGCCTTGACCTCATCCAGCCTGCCTATCGCCGTCGAGGTAGGCGCGGAGCGAAGCTTCTCAGGGTTCGAGCGGGCCTCCTCAGCTATATCCTTAAGTGCCTCCACAAAGCGATCGAGCTCCTCCTTGGGCTCGCTCTCCGTAGGCTCAATCATCAGGGCCTCGCTGACGATTGGCGGGAAGTAGTATGTCGGCGCGTACATTCCAAAATCGAGCAATCGCTTTGCCACATCCTTTGCACATATACCAGTTTCTTTCTTCAGGGGATCGACGCTGAAGACAACCTCATGTTTGCATGGGCCGCTCGAGTCAAACTTCAGCTCATAGCCTCTAACATTAGACAACTTTCGCATGATGTAGTTCGCATTCAGCACGGCAGCCTCCGCCACCTCAGACAAGCCCTCGGCGCCCATCAGCAAGATATACGCATAGGCCTTCACCAAAACTCTAAAGTTGCCATAAAATGCCTTCACCTTGCCTATCGAGTGCGGGCGGTCATAGTTTAAGTGATAAAGTTTGTTTTTTTCTTCGTACTCGATCACCGGAACTGGGAGGAATTTCTCGAGCTCACCCTTTACACCTATAGGTCCTGCGCCAGGTCCACCTCCCCCGTGTGGCGTCGAAAATGTCTTGTGGAGGTTGAAGTGCACTATGTCGAAGCCCATGTCGCCAGGGCGTGCCTTGCCCAAGATCCCGTTTAGGTTCGCACCATCGTAGAAAAGCAAACCTCCCACCCCGTGGATGACCTCAGCGATTTTCAAGATCTTATCCTCGAAAAGGCCGAGAGTGTTTGGGTTCGTCAGCATCAGGGCAGCAGTATGTTCGGACGCTGCCGCTTCGAGTGCCTTCAAGTCGACTCGCCCTCGACCATCGGATGGTACGGTAACGATTTCATATCCTGCCATCGCAGCGCTCGCGGGGTTCGTCCCGTGGGCAGAGTCCGGCACGATCACTTGGGTCCGCCCTCCATCGTCCTTGAGTTTGTGGTAGGCGCGGGTGAGAAGCATCGCCACGAATTCTCCATGGGCCCCGGCGGAAGGGTGGAGGCAAACTCTTTCAACACCTGCTATCTCGGCCAGAAACCGTTCAAGCCTGTACATAAGTTCTAGCGCGCCTTGGACGGTACCCTCAGCCTGATGAGGATGGATGCACTCCGCCTCCTCCAAACAAGCCAACTCCTCACAGATTTTTGGATTATACTTCATCGTGCACGAGCCTAGAGGATAAAAGCCCTGGTCGACCCCATAGTTCATCTGAGAGAGGCGGGTGTAGTGCCTGACCACCTCGACTTCGGAGAGTTCCGGGAGCTCAAGCTCCTCTCTGAGAAGATTTTTGGGTATCTTCAATTGCTCATGCAGCTTTGGAGGCAGGGTGTACCCGCTACGACCAGGTTTGCCCATTTCAAATACAAGCGGCTCCAGGAGGTAATCGCTTGCCCACTTAGCCTGTCTATAGTTCGTCATCATCCTACCCCAGGATCTCTTCTAAAGCCTTTATCAAGCGGTCAATGTCATCCTTGGTGTGAAGCTCGGTAACGCACATCAGCGCGGCCTCCCCAAGCTCGGGAAACTCACCTCGGAGCGGCTTTCCGCCATGGATATCCTGCTTTAATAGTCCCGCATTTAGCTTTGCCAATGACATACCTATGTCATCGTGGTTTACCGTGAACTCGTTGAAGTGGGGCGCATCGAATATCGGAACTTTTAGTCCTCTTATTGTCCTCAATTTTCTCATTGCATAGCTGGCGTTCGAAGCGCAGGCCTCTCCTAGCTCGCGGAGCCCTCGGGGCCCAAAGGAGGCGAGATAAACAGCTGCTGTCACCGCACACAAAGCTTCGTTCGAACAGATGCTTGATGTCGCCCGCTCCCTTCGAATATGTTGTTCTCTAGTCTGCAGGACCATCGCATAACCTCTAGTCTTACCGTCAAGGGCTGTGGTCATTCCTATAAGCCTGCCAGGCATCTGCCTCACAAGCTTGACCTCGTTTCGGCAGGCAAAGATACCCAGCAAAGGACCACCGAAGCTCACGGGGTTTCCCAGCGGTTGCCCCTCTCCTATAACTATATCTGCACCATAATCACCCGGCGCTTTCAACAGACCGAGGGAAATAGGATTGACCCCCACAACGAAAATAGCCCCGGCTTCTTGCGCAGCATTTGCAACTTCATCCACCTGTGTCTCGAGGAAGCCGAGGTAGCTTGGGTTTTCGACGTAAACTCCTGCCACATCGTCCCCTAGCTCTTTGCGAAGTTGGGATATATCGAGTTGCCCAGTCCCCTGATCATAACTGATTTTTATGAGTTCAAGACCCGGACCCGAAACATAGTTCTGCATGGTGCTAAATCGCTCAGGATCGATCAACGCGGGTACGATAAACTTTCGCCTGCCGGTAACCCTTGAGCACATAAGCGCAGCCTCGCCAAGCGAGGTCGACCAATCGTACATCGATGAATTTGCGACATCCATTCCGGTGAGTTCACAAATCATGCTCTGGTACTCGAAAAGCGCTTGGAGCATTCCCTGGCTTACCTCTGGCTGGTACGGCGTGTAGGATGTCAGAAATTCGGAGCGCCTCACCAGCTCTCTGACATGTGAGGGAATTTGATGGGGCCAGACGCCTCCCCCCATAAAGGAGAGCATTTTTGTGAATGGCCTGTTCCTCGCCAAGATCTCATGCACGTGCCGCTTTACCTCGAGCTCCGACATCGGCCCGGGCAGCTTGAGCTTGCGCCTCAACCTGATTTTTGCCGGAATATCAGCAAAAAGTTCATCGACGCTTGCCACCCCAATCTCACGAAGCATCTGCTCCCTGATCTCGCGCGTGTTTGGAATATAAGGGTGGCCCACGAAACCCACCTATTACTTCAAGCTCTTGAGAAACTCCGCGTACTCGTTGGCAAGCATGAGATTTTTGATTTCTACCTGAGGGTCGCTCGGCTCTAGCAAACATATCCAGCCTTCGTCGTAGGGGCTAGTGTTGACCAATTCAGGCCGTTCATTCAGGGCAGAGTTGACTTCCTTCACCGAACCGCTCAGGGGAGAATACACCGCGGATACTGCCTTTATCGACTCAACCGTGCCAAGCTCCATCTCCTTGGATTTCTTCTCCTTTAATTGCAGGGCACGTTTGCCGACATCAGGGAGTTCGACGTACACAACATCACCGAGCTTGTGCTGAGCGTAGTCGGTCACGCCAACTCGTGCGAGCTTGCCCTCGAGCTTCACCCACTCATGATCCTTGCTGTAATAAAGCCCCTCACGCACATCATGATCTCCGACCTTCGTTTTACCACCCCAGCTAAACTTGGGCGCCAAAACTTAAATGTTGAGGTTTAGTTGCCCACGAATTTTTGTAATTTCTTCAGGCGTCGGTTTCCATGGATAATTATAAATCGGCCCCCGCGGCGTCTCATTATAAAAAGGACGATTGCAGTTGGGGCAGCCAGATGTCATGAAAGGTTCCCCTGAGTCAACTATCTTACGTAAGACATCACCGATCACACCAAAATCATCGATTCGATCTCCGTTGAATTTCACCAGTTTAGATCTGATAATACCATTCACTATTAGGTGCCGCGCCAGCTGAATCCTGCGATAGCTCGCTAGGTCTGGTTGGGGAAGATCCGCAAGCGGCGTTCCTGCGATTGGAGTAAACGCGAATAGTCCGATGGTGACGCCCTTGTCATGCAAAAACTGGATAGCCCGCACCATTTCCTCCTCGCTTTCGCCCAACCCTACGATGAGGTGAGTGGAGACTCTCCCGCCTAGAATTGCACGAGCGTCATCCAGGGCTCGAACGCATCCCTGCCAAGTGTATGGTGTTTTAGCTCCTACACCTTTTACGCGGTTGAAGACACTGTCAGTGGCCGCATCCAAAGCTATGCAAACCCGCTCTGCACCCGCTGCTGCAAGCCTCTCGATGTCTCTCGCTGCCAGCGGGTTGCATGAAACCGAGATTGGCAGGTCACAAACACCTTTTATTTTTCCTACAAGTTCACGAATGTCGTCGACTACGAACGGGTAATTAACAGCCTGCAAGCAGATGCGCTTGAATTCTGTATGGCTTTCTCTTAAAGCGGCGAGCACCATTTCGAGTTCGCACGTCGGCCAAACGACGCGAGATAACATCCTCCGGTCGGCATTGCTTTCCCTTGCCTGAGGACAAAACTTGCAATTTGAACTGCACCTATCGCTGTGATAAGTTAGAAAATGCGCGGTCGTCGGCACCGCCAAAAGCCGACCTTCCCAGAGGCCCAACACGACACCAGTGCCGAAGGCAACCCTGATTTGGCTGATTCGAGGCTCCGGCAGATTTGGACGTATATGCGTCTCGCCTTCGACTTTCGCATTCCACTGAGGCAATGTCTCAACTGAGACAAAATGTCTTACGTGAAACAACATTTACACCCCGTCAAATTTTTCGATCGGCACCGCGCAGCAAGCCTCGAGCCTCTTTACATTTAATCCCATGGCCCGAGCAGCTTTGATGGTCCGCCGCTCTGGTATCTCCACTCTATCGATTCCGGATCGGAGCGCCTGCAGCTCAATTTCTACCCGTTCGACCCCCCTGGGGCGCATGCAGCCCAACGCGAGCGTCGCATTCGGTAGCTTCAGCCGAGCGCGAGCTACCACCTCACCGATCACCGGAGGCGCTGGCTGGCTAACTCCCTCAAATTTGGTCCCGATAGTAGGATTGAGCACCAATAGCACCAAGGTCGAGAAATTTAAATCAGCCACAATATCGAGCGCGGCTAACTCGCCCCTCAGCTCGCCTGCGTGCAGGCCGATGCAGATATGGGGGACGACATGAGGCAGCCATCTACCGAGCTCCAAGAGCGTCCGACGATAGTCCTCCACCCTCCTTTCGATGCCGAGCACGTCCTCGATCGTTTCATCATCACCTATCAAGTCGAAGTCTGCTAAGTCAACTCCCGCCCTGCCGATTTCCCGCGCGAGCCAACCCTGCATTAATCCAGTATGAGCACTGATGAAGAGGCCGGTCTCGTGCTTCACCTGCTCTATCGCGTCCAGGAACGGCTCGAACGGCACGTAGCCTTCTTCATTGTACCCGCCGCTGAGCAGCAAGCCCCGGACCCCGTCCGACGCGAGCTTGAGACATGTCTTACGTAAGACATCAGGCGTCGAGCAGTGAATCATCTGCTGAAGGTAGCGCCCACCGCAGTGCTTGCAGCGCAACGAGCATGAATCGCCGGTGATGGAAATCGTCGGAAATCTAGGGTGTGGATAGCAAGCGTAAAAGTTTGGATCCTTCGCCAGCTTTGTTTTCAAGGCCTGTTCCTGAAACTTTATCCCCCCTAGCGCTTATTCAACCATTCATCCGATGCATATTTTGATTTAAGCATGCCCGCGAGCTTAAGTTCCTCTTGCGTGAGATCCCCCTCCACCAACTTTACGCCCAGTGCATCGGCAAAACCGTCCCTCATCGCGCCCCTGACATCATCGAATCCGGGCTTCCGTCCAAGTTCAAGCACAACCGTCGTCACCCGCTCGTAGACCGACGAGATAAATTTGTCTGAAATTTTCTCGGGGCTTACCTTGAGTAGCTCGAACATTAACCGCACGTCCGGGTCAACTAATACCGTGCCATGCTGAAGAACTGAACCCCATCGACGCGTCTGAGCGCTGCCCGAGATTTTCTTTCCGTCGACTTGAACATCGTTGATGGGCTTGAACTCGGCTTGCAGACCGAGCAGCCGAAAACCGCCGATAAGCCCTCCGCAAATCAGTTTATATGATTCAATTATATCGTCAGGCATACACTCCTGCCCACAGACGACGCTGTAGGTTAGCTCTCCCTCGTGATCATGAAAGACCGCTCCGCCGCCCGTGATACGTCTAACCACATCAATGCCGTGTCTTCTAGCTGCATCGAAATCAACCTCGAGCTCTGCGCTCTGGAAGCACCCGATTGAAACCGTCGAGGGCAGCCAGCGCCAGAATCGAACTGTGTTAGGAGACTTTCCCTCGGAGTTGAGTTTGAGCAGCGTCTCATCTATCGCCATGCTCAAGGATGCATCATCGATCCGCATCGGAAGCAACCGCCATTCATTCGCCAATCTCATCGCCCACATTTGTTATATTTATAACAATTATACCGTAAACTTAACCCCCAGCTGCGCGCAAAATTGCCTCGACCCAGTGCTCTGGCTCGACCATCGGCGTGCGTGCGCCAGTCGATTCGAAAAAATTTTTCACCCTCTCCATCAAATTTTTTCTATCCACTCTGGAGCCAATCAATGCCCGCTCGAATCTCTCTAATGCGTCTTCAGGATACATGAAAAAATCTCCGCTGATCAAGATCCGCAAAATTTGATCGCCCGCCAGCTCGACCTCGACCTTTATCAGGCCTTTAGGTGCTTTAAACTCCGCGTATCCCAAGGGGCCAGCCCACCTATTTCCACTTTGTTAAAATCTCCTCCCTCTGGAAAGTTGCCTTACTTAGGGAGAATAAACCTGCACTTGCCAAGGCGAGCATCAGGCCAAAAGCCACGAGCGCCCTCCACTCCAGCGAGACGATCCCGCCCACAAACAGGAAATAAAACGCTAGGACCGGACCGATCCCGATCACGCCCAACTGCATCGAAGCACGGACATCGCTCACCTTTGATGAAATGAAAATACACCAAGAAACCGACAGCAGACATACAAGCGGTGCATAAACTAACATGACGACCGCTGAAATTAAGTTCGGGAGCAGAAGGTAGCCGAAGAGAGGAAATGTGAGAAGATCAACAACCACTACCAACCCCACGAATGAGGCAACGGTCGCGGCCATTGCTGGCACGAAAGCACCCAACCCCTTACCTATCAAAAGTTCCAGATCGCTCGTGGGTGTTGCGAGCAAGGGCTCCAGCTGCCTGTTAAGCTTCTCTCCTACGAATGTGTAGGATGCTATGGTCGCGGGAATTATTGCTGGTAAAAACATGAACATCAAAACTGTCAGGTTCGTCAATCCCGCCACCATCGCCTGCTTCGGCGGCAGCCCCGGTTGGGCGAAGGGCGGCAGCTGAACAAATGGCCCCTCGCTGTTTGTAATTGGATAAATTGTGCTGATTGGAACGAAGATGGCAAAAATTAACGGTATTCCGATGAGCCCATAGAGCACGTACTTACGCTTTTTAATGCTCGCCATGTCCTTCTTGGCTATCTCCCAAACCCTGTCAAGCCTCACTTTCCTTCACCAGCTTCAAGTAGGTCTCCTCCAAAGCGTTGGCGGAGCGAGTCACGTAACGTACCTTACCTCCCAGCTTGACTATAGTTTCAACTATCACGGGGTTTACTACTTCTGGATCCTCCGAGTCTATCAACAACCTGTTTTCAGCAACTTCGATTCCGTTCACATTTTTTACCCTTTTAATCGCGTCCACTATCCTCTTGCTTGCCCTCTCGAGGTGTATTTCGGTTCTGCTGGGTCCGAACTTTCGCTCCAGCTCGCTAGGGGAGCCAACAGCGATGAGCTTGCTGTTGATGATCGCCACTCGGTCACAGAGCCTTTCGGCCTCGTAGAGGTTGTGGGTGCAGAGGAAAATCGTCCGCCGCTCCTGCTTAAGCTCCAAGATGAAATCACGCACCACCTTAGCGGATTCGGGTGCAAGGGCGGCGGTCGGCTCGTCGAGGAAGAGTACCCTGGGCTCGTGCACCATCGATCTAACTATCGCGAGCTTCTGCTGCATCCCCTTTGAAAACGTCTCTACGGAGTCGTTCCTTCTCCTCCAAAGGTTGAGCATCTTCAAAAATCGTTCGATATTTTCTCCTCGCTTAATCTTCGGCATGTCGTAAAGTTTTGCATAAAATTCGAGGTTACGGTACGCGCTTAACTCTCCATAAAGACCAGGTGACTCGGGAAGTAGGCCGACTATCTCCCTTATTTTCAGCGCGTCCTTTCCAACCTCGTATCCACCGACGGAGGCTTTACCGGCGGATGGTCTGATCAAACAACATAAAATTCTCACCGTGGTCGTTTTACCTGCACCGTTAGGGCCGAGCAAGCCGAAGATCTCCCCTTCCTCAACATCAAACGTAATGCCATCGACCGCGGTTAGCCCGTTAAATCCGCGTGTTAGGTCCTTAAGCTCTATCATATTGTCAACTACCTGCTAATTCAGTATCTTTTCATTCGAATCGAACTTTGGTTGGATTATTAATTTTTAAATCCTTAACACAGTTGATTCAAACGCATTTAAATTCAAACTATCTGCATTATTTTGTCAAACGAATAACTGAGAAAATCTAAGGCGACCGATGAAAACTTTTCAACTATAAAAACATTGAAGTTAGAATCCGGTGTGATCGATATGGAGTTTAGAATAAGATCTGTTGCCTTGGACTTCATCGTTGGCGGGATAATCGTGGCAGGAGCTCTATTTGTTGCGTCATTGTTTGGTCCGGTGTACGGGGGGATATTTGCAGGCGCGCCGATAAGGGCTGGCTCCACGATATTCCTCGAGGGCCTTCAACGTGGTACAAAGTCCGCCACGGAACTGACCCGCGGCGTGGTGCTCGCTATGCTCGCAAACGTTGGCTTCTCTATAGTGCTCTACCTCGCCCTACCAAAGTTCGGTCTCTACAAAGCTTTTTTTGCCGCCAGCATTGTCTTCCTCGCCCTAGTTGTCGCAATATTAAAGATAAGCTCGTGAGGTGTTCCGATGGCCGCTAAGAAGTCACTTAGCCGGCGCTTCAGGCGCTATGTAGAGACCGATTTCTTGCGATCGCTCCACCGGAATGCCCGCCTCCTTGCGATCGTGGTCGCAGTATTCGTCTTCACAATTGCATTAGGTGTCGTAGCAGGAATTTGGAAGCAGAGCGCGCCTGGAAGGGCTGTTCGGAGCGAGGTCGAGCCAGATCTTAGGCAAATGGAAAATGAGGTGCGGGGGATATCAAATGTACCAGATTTCACTGCCCACATAATTTCGAACAATCTCCTAGCATCTGTAGAGATCATCGGATTCGGAGTATTCTTCGGAATTTTCCCTATCTTTGCCCTAACAATAAATGGGCTCGTCCTCGGTTACGTTTATTTTTATGTTTCCGATGTTACGCCTCTCAGGTTTTTCTCCGTAATCCTCCCCCACGGGCTGATCGAGCTGTCGGCGCTGATGATCGCTATAACGTGCGGCCTGAGGCTTGGCATAGCTTCCTTGACGGCATTGGCTCAGGAGGATAAGCGCACACCATTGAGAAATGCCGGACGCGACGTGGTAAACATGTTGCCAGTCGTGTTCCTACTTTTGATAATTGCAGGTTTCATCGAGGGCTTCATCAGCCCCCTAGGTGGATCGGCCATAGCATACGCGAAAATTGTACTCGGTCTAACGCTTTTCGGAGCTGTGCTGTACTGGTTCACGAGAGCGCCTAAACGCGTCGGCCGGTTAGCGCGCGCGTAAGTCTCCTTATAGTTTCGTCTATCTCATTTTTAGCATAGGGGGTGTAAGGTAGGCCCGCCTCGCCCATTACGACTTTTGCTAGTTCATTGATCGCCACAGAAGCTGGGCACCCTGGCTCGTAGACGACCACAGGCACGCCCTCGCGTTCAGCCTCCAGCACCTTCGGATCCTCCGGGATGCCAGCTAGGATCGGCATCGCCCCTAGAGCCTTGCTCATAAAATGTTCTATATCCTTAAGCGAGATGTCCGCAGCCTTGCCGACGCGGTTGACCACTAAGCCCCTAGTCCATGCCCCAAGAACGTTCGCGAGACGGATCGTTTTGTAACAGTCAACCAAACTTGAGTAAGTTGGGTTAGTGACCGGGATCATCTCGCGCGCTGCCAAAATCGAGATTATCGTCGAGTCCGCGATTCCAGCCGGGGCATCGATGAGTAGGAACTCGGTCTGACGGAGCAGCTCGCCTATCGATTGTTCAACCCTCTCCTTCTTCAAGCCGGCCAACACATCTTGGACTTCCTCAAATCTGAACCCTGTGGGGACTACCTTAATGCCATAATTCTTGTAAACGACATCGCTTACTTTGGCCTTTCCCGCTAAGACATCGAGGAAGTTTAATTCACATTTGTGCATGCCCATTATGATGGCCAAATTCGCCATCGCTAAATCACCATCCAAAATAGTGACGTCATGACCAAGGTTGCTGAGCGCTATGCCGAGGTTCGCCGTGAGCGTGGTCTTGCCGGTGCCTCCTTTCCCTGATGAAATTGATATCGACCTAGGTTTCGGCCTCATCCCATCCCCACCTCCAGCCTAATTCCTCCCTCCTGATTCGGTGTTTCAGCATAAATCCCTTTGCTCACCCTCTATCCTCTTATTGTCACGAAATCAGTTTCACCTAAGTGTAAGCAATAAAAAGGCCGCCAAAACAAAAAGGACCACGGCTAGGAGGATCTTCAACCTTCCAGTTTGACTGCGTGAAACTTTAGCAAATTTCTCCGAGTGAACCCCAAAGCTTGCCAACCCAAACACGACCAGAAGTGGTATAATGAACATCAGGTTGTAGATGATCAGATACAAGAAAGCCTGAGCCTGTAAAGCTGGCTCTTCCATCACATAAGTAAGGGTCGGTAGATATAACTGTCCGGTGCATCCGAGCTCGCAGAGGCTAATAACTATTCCGGTCGCGAATGCAAAGGGGATTATAAACGCCGTTTTTTCAGTTTTTCTAATGATCGCGTGTATCCTCCGGCTCAAACCACGGGGTAGTTGAAGCTTCATCGCCTTGGCTCCTTTCTTCTTGAATAAGTAATAATCGTGAAGACTTACCGACCCCAAAGCTATGGCCAGGCCAGCTATTGAAATTCTCACCACAGAGCTTGCGACTGGGTAAGCATTGAGTTGCCTCACGAACAACAATATCCCTACACCCACTAGAAGGTACGTAAGTAGTACAGCAATTATGAAAGTAACTCCGACAAACATTATTTCCCTTCTTCTCCGCCCTAGGTACGCGAGATAAGAAACGAAAAAAACGACCACGGCGAAAGCGCAGGGGTTCACTCCGTCCGCGAGCCCAGCAGCAACGATGGTAAGAGGTCCCCACCTCTTGAATCTATCAATAATTCCCTCTTCTCGAGGCTCTACCATTTCCCAAGGTGGGTTCGTTCCAGTCCGCGAGTATTCCTCGACCAGACTAATAAGGTTCCCCTCAGTTATGCTGTCTCCAGAGAGGTAATTGTCCCCGACAAAAACTATCCTGTCAGCACCCCTATTTTCAAGTTGAACTTTATACAAATTGAATAAAGCTTCAATGAGTTCTATGTTCTCTTTCGTTAGGAAGTCGAACCTTCTGGCTTCGAGATTCGGGTACTCCTGCTCCAGCCTAATGATCATTGCCCAAGCATCATCGCAAGGCGGACACCCAGGGTTGCCGAAGAATGCAAGATAAACTTTTGAAGTGTTATCGCTGGCGAATTTTAACTGTGTTGTGAGGTTAGTTCCAGCCGGATTCATTAGGGGGTAGCGGTCGAGGTTGTTATCTCCGTTGATGAAATAAGGTGTGTCGCCTATCCCATCGCTCCCCGGTATGCCCTGATTCTCCCCACGAAAGTTGTCCTGACCCTTGTAATCGCCCCAGTAGTTTCCCCCAGAGAGGTAGCCGTTGTCCCAGCAATTTTGGCGAAGATCTATGGCCTGGCTCGCATTATTAATTAAATTGTTTTTCGAGATTAGATTGTTGTCTGATAAACAACAGACGCTAAACCCGTAATCATTATTCCTTATGTTGTTGTTGTAGATCTCGTTGTTTTTCGAGCTTTCGAGATATACGGCATAGGTGTTGTTCTTGCAGGTGTTGTTGACTATGATGTTTTTAGAGGAATAATATAGGTGGATACCGTAGTGGTCATCCGTGCAGGTATTGTTGTTAAAGGTATTGCCATCTGACTCGACGAACCAGATGCCATAACCGTAATTATTCGAGCAAGTGTTGTTATACAATATATTGTTCTCGGAGTTTACTAGCTGAATGCCAAGAATATTATTCTCGCAGTCTTCGTTTGAGATATTGTTGTTAGAAGAGTTTTCCAGAAGGACGCCTAGTTTATGATTGCTAGAGCAAATGTTATTTTTCATGACATTGTTGGGTGAGTTGTACAAATAGATGCCTGAGTCGCTGTTATTCACTATGTTGTTCTCGATAATCCCATTTTCAACGAAGTAGAGATAAATTCCCGAGTGGCCACTACCGCCGTGTATGTTACAGTTCCTAATTATGAAGTGCTCTGTCGTGTTCCTTATCTCGATACCATTTTCTCTCTCCGCGCTTATGTTCCATTTTTCAATGATGTACGGGTCGCCAACATTACCCGAACCAACGACTACGCCATTGGCTGCGGTGAATTTCTCGTTACCGTCGATGTAAATCGGACCATGAGTAAATCCTTCCCTACCCTTAAGAAGGAAATAGCTACTGACAGCAACTAAAGCAATAACAATAACGATAGGTATTATGATGACTACTGAAGTTACTCCCTTTTTTTCCAAAGACTCCCTCGGATACAAGTTTGTACGCCACTTCTAATAAATCCTATAATTAATGTTTGAAAATTGAGTTGAAAGCGGGTAAATTGCCGAAAATTGTGATCGATTCAGAGAGACTTATGTTTAATCCGCTTGGTTAAATTGTTTTAAACGGTAGTCTAAATGTTATATCCGATCTTTAGGTGAGCTAATGCGCGAGGAGTACTGGTTCGCTATATTTTGGTTGCTTGTGATCGGAAGCTGGGTATTCGGAGTCGCCTTCGGCAGATGGGTGGGGGTGGGTCGAGGTTTCTTCCTCGAGCTTAGCAAGGTGGTGCGTGTTCCTAGTGATTTTAGTGTTTGGTGGGAGCCGATGGTCTACTTCATTTTCACCACAGTGGCGGTCTTCGCCCTGGCCCAGCTTTTCTTCGGGGCTGGCGCGGCACTTTTCCTTTTCGCAAGAGGTTTCTACGATAGCACCTTGATAATGAGCGCAGAGAGTACTGTGCGAAGTTGGTCCTTCCCAAATTTACCAGTTGGTGAGTTTATAAATGTACTACTGATTGTGCTTATCCTCGCCGTCAATTTACCGCTCTGCCTATGGGCTGCACACATGGGCACTCAGCGCTCGCTGTACGTTTGGCAACGCCTGACTGGGAAGCCCGTGAAGCCGGAGACCGGCGTGAGGCCCCTGCGGGATTTCCTGCTAGTGCTCGCCGCATCGATCGTCGCTGGTCTGGTTGCATCATTTCTCTTTTCTTTTGCACAACAGGTTTAAAGTCTCAAACAAATACAAAAAGTGTGGGTTAGGTGCACACCACAATAAGTGTTATCAAGGCTGACGTTGGAAGCCTAGCCGGCCACGTTAAGGTTCCAGAGGAGCTATTAAAGATATGTGAAACATCCTTGTCCCGCGCGCTTAAAAAAGGTGTAATAAAGGACTTCCGAGTCACGAGCTGCGGTGACGACATCGAGCTGATTATGAGCCACGGAAGAGGTGTAGACAACAGTGCGGTCCACGAGCTTGCTTGGAACGCCTTCAAGATCTCAGCCGACTTTGCAAGAAAACGTCATTATTATGCCGCTGGCCAGGACCTCCTGGCCGAGGCCTTCACGGGTACCGTCCGAGGTAGAGGGCCTGGTATAGCTGAACTTGAATTCGATGAAAGACCGAGCGAACCAATCGTGGTTTTCGCCTGCGACAAGACATCTCCATCTGCATTCAATTTACCAATCTTTAAGATATTCGCTGACCCTTTCAACTCAGCTGGTTTGATAATCGACCCGAAGCTCCATTCGGGGTTCAAATTTGAAGTGCTCGACGTCAAACAGTCTAAACGTGTTTTTTTAAGTTGTCCAGAGGAACTCTATGACCTTATCGCGCTGATCGGCATGTCGAGCCGATATATCCTCAAGCGGGTATTCCGAAAGGACGGAGAAATTGCAGCGGTTATGAGCACAGAGCGGCTGAGCCAGATCGCAGGTCACTACGTCGGGAAGGACGACCCGGTTGCCATCGTGCGCACCCAATCCGGATTCATGGCAACTGGTGAGGTGCTAGAGGCATTTTCCATGCCTCAGCTTGTGCCTGGCTGGATGCGCGGCTCCCACCGAGGGCCGCTCACCCCAGTTGCGCAGCGCGATGCACACCCGACGAGGTTCGATGGCCCGCCACGAATAATAGCGCTCGGCTTCCAGGTGAGTGATGGCAAGCTCCTAGGGCCCGTAGATCTATTCGATGACATCGCATTTGATTATTCCCGCAGGAAGGCGATGGAGATCAGTGACTACATGCGTCGCCACGGGCCATTCGAGCCGCATCTGCTCCACCCGGAAGAATTAGAGTATACTACTCTACCACAGGTCATCGAGAGACTGAAGAAACGTTTTGAGCCGGTCGAGTGATGACATTGGCGCGCATGAGATATGTTAAGGCTTTATGCGCCATCGCAATTTTAGTATCGATTAACGTGCTCCCAACTGTTCGGGCCGGTTCTTCACCTGCTAAAATCTCTTTTCAACTCTTCCCACAAAATCCCTACAACGCATTCTACATTGGTTCTGATATGACGATCACGGTCCGCATGCACAACAGTGGTGATAAAGGTGGAAATGCGGAGCTGAACCTAGTTAGTTGGCCTCCCGGGTTCTCCGCAGTTGGGCGCAATGGGATACAGTTGCCTTATATCTTCAACATACCTGGCAAAGGAGAAAACGAAGAAGTATACCATAGCATTGCCCTCATCCCATCTGATAACGCAGAAAATGGCGCTGTGGAGTTTACACTCATCGATTTAAATGACAATGAATTGGTAGGAGATGAAAATTTAACCTTGAATATGATAGTGCCCAAACTCTCGCGCGGGGAACTGGTCTCAAAAGCTCGGGAATGGGGCCTTTCTGAAAACCCCCTCATACTATGCATACCAAAATATCGCCGATACTGGCACCCGGAGTTTAACGAGATCGATAACGCCGATCAAGGTTACGTTTGGCTATTGGTAGGTGAAAATGGCAACATCCTCGTCGATGACAACACCGAAAGGATTCTCCTCGAAAACTCTTCGCTGCCGTGGAAAATCGGAGCCATTGAATATGGCGAGGCAAGGCTGTGGGGCGGAGATGGATATGAAAACGTACAAGTCCCAACTGTCATGGTGGCGGGCGACAATAACTTTGACTTTCGAAGGTTTGAGCTTTATTATGCCAATTGGAAGGGCAGCCCGAGCTGGGTGACGCGCCAAATATTTTACTGGACTCAAGATAAAGGGGGAATAGGCGAGGAAATACCCGATACCGAACGCGTCGAGCTCTGGCTCTCAGCCGAGAACGGCGAGAATCTGCTCACCATCAGCGATTACCACTTTAGCGCGTTCCGTTACGATCCGGTGGATAGCTACACCCTCATCGACATATGGCATTGTCCCGTACCATCTGATTATTACCAACTGTATTTTAACTTTACAGTCGCAGATTACGAAAATGTCTATCCAATGTCAAACATTCCGTATGACCACCAGGGCTTCTCAACCGATGTGCACCCCGGCAGCGAGGTTCTACGGCAATATTTGCCACTCTTTGAACGAAACTTGCTCGGCCTTGGCCTAGTGGGTATCCTGTATCTTGTTCCAGAAATCCGCCAACTTCGCAAGCAGAAAATAAGCCGGTCAAAGGTTAAGAAGCCAACAAGATCTTGATGAGCAATAAGAATACTACATGCGCCGCTATCGGCGTGGCAAGCGTTTTTGTCCTTTGATACAAAAATCCGTACAATAGGGCTGCGATTACAATAAAAACGAATCCGAGGACAAGTAGGGGGCCCATCTTAACTGGATTAAGGATTTTAAATTCCCGAAAGTCGAATCCGGCCAGAATGGCTGTCGCAATCAAACCCTGAGATCGACCAATTATCATCTCGAATTGCGATTGTATATAGCCTCGGTAGAAGATTTCCATTGCTACCACATCGCTAACTGTAAGGAGTGCCGCAGAACCGAAAGTAAAGAAGGTAAAAGGGCCCCCCATTTTCGGTGTTATCAAAGTCAAGTAAAATGGTGCAAGAAATATCGCGAGCAATACCCCAGCAAGTACGCCCCGCTCTGTACCTCTAAATATGCCCTCATAGGTCAACCCCAAACTTTTTGGTGGACGCCGCAATATCAAAAGCGCGGCAATCGGAAGTATAAATTGTAGACCCCGCCAAGCCCACTCGACCTTCATAGCAGTTTCGAACGCCAAAAAAGTGGTGGCTGCGTAAACGAAAAGGGTGATCCCGAGCTCAGCGAACCGCCCAATATCCCTTTTTAATTTCTTCCCCCTTTTCATCAAAGTACTTTCTAATTTTTCCCAATCAATCCGAAACATTGCAACTGCGACTAAAACCAACAGCGCAAATGCTAACACGGCGAGAATCGGATTCTCAGTGTACCATTGGCCAACGGCTCCTCCTACGTAGGCAATCGTCAGAAACATGAGAAATTTTCCCGCCACACATGGGACGAAAACCTTCCAAAACTTGTACCGGAGCAAACCCAGCGGGATGAGCAGTAAGTCATCGGGAAGAGGAGTTAATGCAAAAACGAATACGGCTGCGGCTCCAAAACGGTTGAAAAGCCTCAACATGGCGTTTAAGCTTCTCTCGCGCTTTTTACCCACAATCCCCCTTCCCATGTAGCCAATGCCATATCCGAACATCTCGCCCACTGCCGAGCCCAGACCAGCTGAAACTGCAAGGAGAAGTGGATTAAATTGCCTCGTTGCGCTGATTGCCAGTAAAACCACGGTATACGGTACAGGGAAGAAAATCGATGCGGCGCCTATAAAGCTCAATAAAAAGATGCCAGGATAGCCAAAGTTTGCTAGAGCGTGAAGCCAATCTTGCGTTCAAGCTCCCCCATAATCGACAATTATCTAGCAGGGTAGAAATCTTTCACTCGAACAGCATCATCAGGATGTGGCGTGGAAACCTCATGAAGTACAGTGTTTTCGGCCGCCACTACGCTATGAACAGTGTTCGGCTTCATTCGGATCTTCGACCTTTTCTTGAAATTTACCTTGCGTCCCTTAAATTCGACGTAACCCGAGCCGCTCAACACGTTCAGGGTTTCATCCCTCTGTTCGTGATAATGAATTGATGTTCGGTAACCTCCCATGATGAACAACTCCTTTTCAAAACGCTCATTTGTGAGGTTTATGATCTTCTCGTAACCCCATGGCTTGTCGGTACGGTTTTCGTACTCCTTTTTCACATTCTCCAGATCTTTAGGACTGTCTATGGCGGCCCAAAAAGGTACGCTCTCTCTGTAATAAGCTAGCTGTTTAACCGCCGCAAGCCTTGGGAAAGCCGTTTTCTCTACATCACCTACCTTGAACTCCTCGAGCAGTCCCAAGACATCCTTAGAGAAGCAGTAAAATCCACCATTAATGAAGTATTTGAGTAGCGGTTTTTCCTTGAAAGATTTGATGTAACCGTCGCCAAGCTCGACAATACCGTACGGGCTCCGCATTCGCACCACAAACGTGGACGCGGGATACGCTGCACCCTCGAAGGCCTGCCTCATACCCTTTAGGTTTAAATCCGTCACCACATCGCCATTGCTTACCATCACATTCTCGTCTGCCATCTCCATACCCATGCGGATCGCGTTGAGCGTCCCCAGGGGCTTTTCTTCTACCACGTACTCTATTTTGAGCCCCTTGTACTCGGATCCGTACTTTTCCTCGATCTTCTCGGACAGATAGCCCGCTAGCAAGAAAACACGATCAAATCCCGCGTTTCCGAAGGCGAAAAGCTGTCTGTCCAAAATGGAGTAGCCATCCTTGATTTCCAGCATTACCTTTGGGGTTGTATCAGTCAACGGACGGAACCGCTTGCCGTAACCGCCACAGAGTATCATTCCTATCATTTGCTCGCCGGTATGCGGGTATGACGTCTGCGCATATTAAAATTAGGTATGCTTAAATCTGGCCTGGCCAACTCTCGCATTAGCACGAATTTTGCCCCCTTCGCTAGCAGATAACCCAGCACTTGATCCAATCGATGCAGCGCGGTCTCGCCGGTGGCAAATCTGCAATCGAACCTTACGCCGGTCATTTTAACAACCTCCCAAACGTGAAAGTCCAAAACCGTTAGTGGCAAGGCGGCTAAACAAAGGCGCAAGGCATGCTTGGATAGAGTGGGCGGTAACCTAAGAAAACTAGACGGCCAAGTATTTTGGATTTCCACCAGTCCATTACGCGCCGGATCTGGGCCAATTCTGTACAATGCGTTTGAAGCATCGTAAAGGTATCCTATCTGTTTTAATGCTGCGAAAGTGTGTGAATTTGGCCTAAAATTTGGAGCTCTGAACCCAAGAATTCGCTGTCCAATAACCTCATTTAAGACCTTTGTGGCCTGTTCTATTCTCCGAAATTGTTCTTGAGCATCAATCTTATCAAATCGTTCGTGCTCGTATCCGTGACAACCGACCTCATGTTCCTGCGAGATTTTTTTAACGAGATATGGGAACTTCTCGGCTGCCTGCCCTGTAACGAAAAATGTTGCGCGCACACTATGCTTTGACAGCAGGTCGAGCAGTTTCGGCAATCCATCCTCGATGCCACGCCAGGTATTCAAGTAAGGCGGGACATCTTGCTCGACGTCAATTGTGAGAGCTACTTTTCGCATATTCTTCGCACACCTTTTCATAAAGCGCGAGAGTCATTTTGGCGGTTTTCTCCCAGCTGAATCTATTTTGAACGACTTTCAAGCCATTCTTCCGGAGGCCTCTGGCCAGCTGGCTATCGTTCAGCACGCGCAGTATGGCATCGGCTAAAGCGTCGCTGTCCGCGGGCGGGACCATAACCCCGTTCACCCCATCATCCACTATCTCAGTAGCTCCTTGTGTTCTGGTACACACGATGGGTGTCCCAACGGCCATCGCTTCCAGCAGCACAATACCAAATGACTCAACCAAAGAAGGCAAAACGAAGAGGTCCGCTGCGGCCATGAGCTCTGCGACCTCTTCACGCTTTAACCCGATCAGAATTTCCACTGACTTTTCCATGCCAAGCTTTCTGATCTGAACGCGTAAATTCGCTGCTTCCGGCCCGCTGCCAGCTATCGCTAATTTTGCATCCGGCATAGATCTGAGAACCTTCGAAAACGCGCTCACGAGGTATCCCGGCCCCTTCCTCTTAACAAATCGGATTGCCGTCACCGCCAGGGGTTCACGCGCTATCCCAAGCTTGGCCCGCATCGCTGAACCGTCTACCTTTGTGTTAAATATCGACAGATCTACGCCATTCGGGATTATCTCTATTTTATTTTGTGGAACGCCCAACGCAGCACAATATGCTTTTGCAGCGCCACTGACCGCTATTACGCGATCTGTGCGCTTCATCCCAGAAACTATTGGCTTATAAATCAGTTGCCATATTTTTCCTGCCTTGTGAATTGAGTGACAGGTTAACACGGATGGTATCTTGCGTTTGTTCGCTGAGAATACGGACGCCAGGGCCATTGGGGAATAGATATCTTGACCGTGGACCACATCGAACCCACCAAATTTGATGCGTTCATAAAGGCGGCGGATTAACCCAGCCGAGGCCGCACGATTCACCCTCGACATTACAAAGCCCTCCAAGCGCTTGACCTTTAACCCACCGAACTCCTCCTCGCGAGGATATCCCGGGTACGCATGGGTAAGCACGATTGGCTCAGCACCGAGTTCTCTCAATGCCTTTCCAAGATCAACTGTGTATGAAGGCGCTCCGCCCATCGCTGGGTAGAACTCATCCCCGACCATCGCGATGCGCATATTTTCACTTCCAAAGGATAGTGTTACGACGATATTAACCGCACACAGAACTATAGCCTTATCCTAAGAGGTGACAAAAGGCCCGTCTCTCGAAGGAATCGGAAAACATTGTTCTACTGATTCGCCTTCCCAATTGTTTTAAATTCAAGATTCAGATTAAAAGGGTTAAGAAGGTATAGAAAATGGCATCCGTGGTTTTCATATACCCGCCGATCAGCTTCGAGGAGAGAAGCGCATTATCGGCCTATTCCCCTCCACTTGGGCCCCTCTATTTAGGCACCATCCTGAAAAACGATGGGCACGAGGTGCACGTGATAGACGCGGATGCTGAGCAGCTATCACTAAACCAGGTACAAGATAGGGTGAAATCAATAGACCCCGATGTCGTCGGACTGACCTGTCTCACCCTTTCTTTGGATTCCTGCAAAGCTGCAATTAAAGCTGTCAAGGATGCCACGGATGCGTACGTAGTCGTCGGCGGTCCTCACACCGGAGTGGTGCCGGAAACTTCTCTTGATTCACTAGGGGCTGATGCTTACGTCATCGGTGAGGCTGAAACGATCATAAAGGGTGTAGTCGAGAAAAAACCAAATGGGGTCATTCGCGCGAAGGAGATAATGGACATCGATAGCATCCCATTCCCAGATAGAACCCTAGTTGAGCACGTCAAATATGGCAGGTTCTATGGCCTGGATATAGTCGGAAATGTGACGGGGATCCTAATAACTAGGGGCTGCAGGTACGCTTGCACCTATTGCAACCGCCCGAAGAAATCTTGTTTTCGCGCTAGATCACCACAAAACATCCTTCAGGAGCTAAAGGAGATAGATAGGATGGGGTTCGAATTTGTGTGGATTGCCGATGATAACTTTACTAACGACCCTCAAATCGTGATGAAGCTCTCGAGGTTAATAAAAAGGGAGAAGCTAAAATTCCACTTCATCGGCCAAGCTAGAGTAGATGCCGCGAGCGAGGCCCTATACAAAAGCATGAAGGATATGGGCGTCGTCGGGTTCAGTTACGGTGTGGAGTCCCTAAGCCCTGAAGTTGTGAAGTGGTACAACAAGACCAGGTACCCCGAGAAATGGCCATCCTATGTGAAAAGGACGCTGGAACTATGCGATAAATATGGGATAATCTTCTTAGGGAGCCTCATCTTTGGGGCGCCAATGGAGATGAAGGCAGACATGGAGCACTCTATCGATTTCCTTGAAAAAAATGGAGCCGATATGATAAACGGAAATGTCCTGATGTATCTTGTAGGCTCAGAGATCTGGAAATGGGCGAGGAAAATCGGCAAAATCGCCCCGGACCAATACATGGCCTTGGCTCCTGAGCTTGGGTTAACCCCGTATTCTGAGGATGAACTCAGGGAGATGTGTTCCCGCTGCACGGACTTCTCAAAGAGGGAAGGCTGGAAAAGCATCTTTCGAAAGGTTCTGGACGGCCGGCGGTTTGACCTAATGTTCTATGGATTGAAACAGTACGTGAGGCACTACAGGCGAATAAGGAAGATACGCAAAGAGGTTTATGGATACGGTTATGGAAAAGGCTACACCACGAAGATTTAATTTTTACTTGTTTTCCACATCTTTATTCCAAGGTAAGATGTCGCCGCCGCCCCTACGATCGTGCTTAACAAATAAGATATTGATCGCTCCACAAGGGTCACTGAGATCGCTATATAGGGTGGTATCCCGCAAGCCACAAATACACCGACCATACTCGCTTCCACCAAAACCAGCCCGCCAGGCAGAAAAGGAATTCCCCCAGCGAGTATTGGAATGGTGACGGCCAATAATGGGGCAACCAAGGAAACGTTCTGACCGAAGGCAAACAGGATTATCCATATCCTCATCAAACTCACGAGATTTAGCAGCAACGCTATGACCGAGATGACCACCGCCTTTTTCCTGTCGTGCAAGACTATCCTAGTGCTCGCGTAGAACCTTTTTATTGGATCCATGATTTTTTTGTCGCTAGTCTTGCGTCCTAGGCGTCTGTATACCCATCTGATCACCCTGAAAATACCTCCGGATGCGGTCTTTCTTTTGACCAGCGCATAAGCGAGCGGAACGAAGGCTATGAGCAAACAGGAGATCGTTCCAAGAATGACCGCGCTAACCCAAAGTGGTGGAGATTGTAAACGAATTAGGAGCACCATGCCCGCCAGCAAAAGTCCAAAGAATGAGGGTATAGTCAAAATTCCCTCCGCCAAGATTGTGGCAAATCCCGCAGAATATGGAACCTTCTGAATTTTTTTGATTAAATATGCGCGGAAGGGTTCACCGAAACTTTTGCTTAAGGGTGTAATATTGCTGAAAAACATACCGCTGTGCGCGATTAAGTACGATCGCCTAAAACTGAGTTTGTAGCCCGCCGCCATTAGAGCTACCCTCCACCGATCGGCCCAGAAAAGTACCTCAAAAAAGTACAGCCCGACAGCTATACCAACCAATCTTAGATCTGCGGAAATTATCGCATCATAAATATTGCCCAAGTCTTCCCTTAAAAGAATCGCCGCTAGACCTCCAGCTATCGCTAACACCAAAACTATTGTGGCGATAGCTCTCTTCACGTTGATTTTTTGAATTTTTCTGTTTGGAATTTCGACCCCCATTTTATAAAGCAGGCAAAACCTTTACTTAACTGTTTACAAATGTTAAAATGGTGAAGTTTTGACGAAAGAGAGAATCAGTAAGGATATGCTAGAAATATTGGCCTGCCCGATCTGCAAGCAAAAAGTCGAGCTAAAGGACGATGAGCTTGTCTGCGTGAAATGCGGCAGGTGCTATCCCATCGTGGGCGGCATCCCACACATGTTGCCGGATGATCTTCGATAACTATAGAACTTCTATTGATACTTGGATCTCGGCAGCCGGATCGAGTAAACGAGATACAAAAGTTCTGGATAAATCACCGGCGGCCTTGTCAGCTTCAATCGCAACCGTTCGTCCGCACGTGAACCTGCTTTTTCTTATGACAATGTCCGTTGAATTTTCTTGCGCCAAAGCTGGATCTCCAAACCCTTGAATAACCTCAGCAGCATCCCCGACCTTGAGCGTTACGCGAACTCTACGCCCGGCTCGGATTGCCCGTTTTAAGGCTCCGTTCAGATCTTTCGCGCCTTTGTCTGCACCAACTGCAACGATGCAGTCACCCTTAGGTCCTACTTCTTCCTCCTTGGTGATCATCAACGTCGTGAGGTGTCTAGCTGTTATCCGCGGGTGTCCTCGAGCTCTAAAAACTTCTACAATCTTCATGTTCCCATATCGACTTAAGTCCGAAAGAGGGATATTGATATCGGTCGCGATGTACGAGAAGGAGCGAGAGAATCTTATCAGTCGTTTGATTCGATGGGGTTATCTCACGAAACCTGATATCATCGAAGCTTTCAGAAAGGTTCCACGCCACGAGTTTTTGCCAGCAAACCTCAGAGATTACACATATGATGATCAACCTCTTCCGATTGGCCACGGGCAGACGATATCCGCGCCAAGCATGATCGCCATCATGCTGGATTCGCTCGAGCTAAAGCCGGGCCAAAAGGTCCTAGAGATAGGCACTGGCTCGGGTTACAACGCTGCGCTAGTAGCCGAGATGGTTGGGCCAACGGGAAACGTTTTTACGATCGAGAGGATTCCAGAGCTCGCCGAATTCGGGCGCGCTAATCTCCAAAAAACTGGCTATGGGTGGGTGAATGTATTGATTGAGGATGGGACAACTGGCCACAAAAAGGAAGCACCTTGGGATAGAATCCTAGTGACCGCCTGTTCCCCTGAAATACCTCGCCACCTCATTGAACAACTAAAAGTCGGTGGAAAACTGGCCACACCAGTGGGCCAGCATTACATGTTTCAGACATGGTTCGTTGTTGAAAAGCGCAGCGAGAAAGAAATAATCACGCGAGAGCGTGGGGGTTGCTCATTCGTGCCCTTAGTCGGCAAGTACGGTTGGAAGAAGGATTAGCCGAACCACTGCTCGAGCTTTACCTGCTTACGCTCGCGTAACCCCTTTAGCAATCGCTCGATCCCGGTTTGGACCCTCGACTCCGAAAAATCATGACCCTCGCACAGAAATTCTATTATTTTCTTTGGGTCCGGCTCTCCCCACCTCAACTTATAATTCTTGCTTACATTGGGTTCAAGGAAAATCTCGCGCACCTCGAGAGGATCAACCTCAAATTTGTCCCCGAGTTCAGTTTGCATGATTTCCTTAATCGTCCCATATTTCTTGACGAGCTCGAGCGCTTTCTTCGGCCCGATGCCCTTTATCCCCTCGTTATAGTCCGTGCCTATCAGGACGCCTATATCCACTAGCTGCTCGCGCGTTATTTGGAGTTCATCGAGCACCTTCTGAAGTTCAATAACTTCGGGAGTTACTTCGACAAACACATCCTTACCCGGTAGCTTTCGCCGCCCGGTTATAGCCAAATTTCGGATTAGAATTGGAGCCCCAAACAGCAGGCTGTCGAAGTCCTGGCTGGCGGCCGCCCAAGAGTCGCCTCGCTGAGCCAGGTACGCTGCCTGCGCCTCACCTTCACCCGAAGCTTGAACCCAGGCGACACCCATTCGATCTAAAAGTGCTTTAGATTCGCTGATCATCTCATCAGAAAACTGACCTGAACGTTGAGCAAATTTTCTAGCCTCATCCATTTTACCCGCCTCAACGGCGGCAGCCCACCCCTCAGCGGCTTCCTTCCTCATCACACGGCGCTCCTCGACAGTTCGGCGCTTCAATTTTGGCGGCTCTCCATCGTACACGTATATTGGTTGAATCCCCAGTTCGACGAGGTTGGAGGTCCTGTAGAAAAGTCCTGAAAGGTGAGATGTGATCCTTCCCTTTGAATCCCTAAGAAGTTCGCCACCTCGTTGTCTGATTATCGCCAAGAATTGATACAGAGAATTCATGGCGTCAATTGCAATTGTCCTGCCACGTAGCTGCTCAAGCTCGATTCCCTGCTTTGATACAATGTCGCCGAACTGTACGCCCACCCGAACACCGAAAATAGGTTTCATTTTAGCGTTTAAATATCAAAATCGATAGGACTAAAAAATAGTTGTTTTGTAAAAAATAATAATAAGAGGCTGAAAAGTAAATACTTCTGTAATCATGAAAAACCTATCGATGCTAAAAATCTTGTCGATTATTAGATTACTGCGCTATTTCTTTGTAAACTTCTGATGTTTCCTTAGCGGTTTTCTGCCACGAAAAATTGCTTGCCCTATTCAATCCCTTTCTAACCATGTCCAGTCTTAGTTCCTCGTGGGTCAGAAATTCTTTCATAGCATTTTCTAACGCATTTACATCGTGTGGATCAACCATGAGTCCAGCGTTCCCGACCACTTCTGGTAGGGAAGAGGTGTTTGAAGTTATGACTGGACATTCGCACGCCATCGCCTCTACAGCTGGCCGTCCGAACCCCTCATACAGTGAAGGGAGAACAAGACATTCTGCGTTCGAATAGTAATTTGGCAACTCCTCCCTTGGGACGAAACCAGCAAACACTACATCTTTATGCAAGTTTAGGGCATCGATGGTTTTGAGGGTATTCTCTCTGAAACATGGCATTTTTCCTGGATTTCCAACTTTGAGTAATTTTATGTCATCAAATCTCCTGTTGCTCTGCTTGAGTTTGTAAAACGCCCTAAGCAATATAGATAGATTTTTCCTCGGCTGTTCGGAACCAACGTAAAGAATGTAAGGTTCTTTTATTGGCGTTGGGGTGTGAGTCGGCTTGAAGAGCTTATGATCGATACCTTGGTAGACCACAACAATTTTTTCTTCAGGTACTTTGAGATGCTTTACCAAGTCATTTTTTGTATGTTTAGACATTGCAATGATCTTTTCAGCTCTTTTTATCCCGCGATAATCCAGATCTAAACCTATTCTGTCCCTCAAGTTTGGCTTGTGGATGAGGGGAGGGCGGCGCCCTTTCATGTCGAAAAACCTTATGATGTCGTGGACCGTCACCACGCACTTCTTTTTGAGGAAATTTATGTACCGTCCTAGGTGCTGATTTGGCAGGTGCACGATCTTAGCACTACCGCTGTTGAGTGCCTTCACAAAGCGATAGTCACTGATAAGCGCCTTAAGCGACCCAATACTGAGCGCGAAAACACCGAATAGTCCGGCGGACACGAGATAAATATTTGAAGGCATCACAGGCAGGACGTAAAAGCTGGCAGATAACATTTTGCTGTACAAGTCTAGGGAGCTTTTTCCCAAAGTCACAACTAGTAGCACATTCCCATTGTCCGTTTTAATAACATCAGGTGCTCTCACCTTCGGACACAACATAATCACCCTCCGAAGCGCTAGCCAACGTCCGTCCAGGCTAGCTGGCCCGTCACATCCTTGGAGTTGAGGCAGGACGAGTTGATTCTAATTTACAATGTTACCACATAATAAATTTTGTCCTTTGCACGCCGCCCACTTCAAGCGGTTCAAGCCATGGTACAAGCATACGAGATAACCAAAGGAAAACTTGACAGTTGCACTATACCCAATAACTATGTTTAAAAGAAAGTTGGTTGGGAAATCAAGGTAGCTCCAAAACGTGTTGCTTCGCTTACTTCAATGTTCTAAACGGCTTGGGAATATTTATTGGAGCTACATTAGGGGGTTTGCTCGCGACCCATCCTATAATAGGTTTGACTCCGATTCTGTTCCTATTCTTAATATCTGGAGTGCTAAGGCTCCTCTTCTCGATAACTATGTTGCCTCAGCTAAGGGAAGTGAGAAAGGTGCAACCAAGCAGGCCACTTTGGTATTTCATGGGGAGCTTCATCAGGAGGAGGTTCCACATCTGAAAATCAAAGCTGATGAATTCACTTCCCAACTTTGAGGACCTCTCCTACCTTCTCACCGGGTAGCCTTCTAACCACCGTTATCGGTATTGCGTCCTTCTCAAATTCTATTAGGGCGATGCCGATAGGGTTTGTGGCCCCTTCGGGCAGGTCTATCAGCACGGGCGCGCCCATCGATATCTGAAGTGCCCTAGCACCTATTATTCGAGCCTTCTCGAACCTTGTATATTTTTTTGGGAAAATGGACGAGCCTCCTCACATAGGCGGCATGCCGCCCATTCCTTCAGGCATTCCCTCTCCCCCGCCTCCCCTCTCAAGCTTGCCAGCTGCAATGACATCGTCTATGCGAAGTATCATCTCAGCAGCCTCGCTTGCAGATTTTATCGCCTGGGTCTTGACTCGGAGAGGTTCGACGATGCCTAGCTTCATTGTATTGGTCACTTTTCCACTGAACACATCCAATCCCATGTCCTTGCCACCTGGTTTTCCATGGTCAGCGCGGAGCTGAACCAGTATATCTATGGGATCCAAACCGGCGTTCTCCGCGAGCGTGCGTGGCACAATTTCAAGGGCGTCCGCAAAGGCTTTGACTGCAAGTGCTTCCCGCCCGCCGACCGTTTCAGCGTACTCCCGCAATTGCTTGGCTACCTCTGTCTCCGGAGCGCCTCCGCCCGCCACTATCTTGCCGTCCTCAATTGCCGCGGATACCACGCTTACGCTATCGTGCACCGCGCGTTCGACCTCATCGACGACGTGCTCCGTACCGCCTCGCACGAGCAGGCTCACGGCTTTCGGGTCCTTACAGCCCTCGATGAATATCATCTCATCGCCAGCCACCTTCCGTTCCTCCACCAGTGCCGCTGAACCGAGGTCGTCGGCGGTCAGGTCCTTCAAGTTTGTTACTTCCTTGGCTCCGGTTGCACGCACCAGCTTTTCCATGTCGGATTCCTTGACCCTTCGAGTGGCCATTATGCCAGCCTTTGCCAAGAAGTGCTGTGCCACATCATCAATCCCCTTTTGGCAGATGACGACGTTTGCGCCAGTTTTTTTGATTTGATCGACCATCTCACGCAGCATGCGCTCCTCCTCCTGAAGGAATGCCTTAAGCTGCTGTGGATCCGTTATCCGAATTTCGGCATCGGTTTCCGTTTCCTTAACTTCCAGCGCGCAGGCCAACAGAGCGATCTTGGCCTTTTCGACCCGCTGCGGCATACCCGGATGGACGACATCCTTGTCGATGATTATCCCCTTAATTAGCTCAGAGTCCGCCGAGCTGCCCCCGCTCTTTTTTTCGACCTTTATGTTGTCGATGTCTGCCACGAGCTTGCCGTTCTCCTCCTCAGTTATCTGCTTGACGGCTTGGACGCACAGATCGGCGAGCTTTTCCCCCTTCATCTCCGACCCCTTGCTGCTCATGGATGTTATTGCAATTCGTCTCAGGATCTTGTCATCATCCTTTGAGACTTTGGTCGCCATGTCGTCAAGTATCTTCCCAGCCTTTTCCGCGGCCTTTCTGTAGCCTGCAGCGATGACGGTGGGATGTACATCCTGATCAAGCATTTCTTCAGCCTTCTTCAGGAGCTCACCTGCTAGCATGACCGCTGTGGTAGTGCCATCGCCGACCTCATTTTCCTGCGCCTTGGCAATCTCCACCATCATCTTGGCGGCCGGATGCTCAACGTCCATCTCCTGTAATATAGTTACGCCATCGTTGGTTATGATGACGTCGCCTAAATTATCCACCAGCATCTTGTCCATGCCCCGCGGGCCCAATGTTGTGCGTACAGCTTCCGCTATAGCACGGGCTGCCGTTATGTTCATCCGCTGGGCATCTCTCCCGATGTACCTGCTGGCATTTTCCCGCAGGATCAAAATCGGTTGTCCACCTAACTGACTTGCCATTCAATCCCTCCTTTCTTTTACTAATTAGCGAATTCTATAGATTAATTCGAGAGGTTGTAAGATATAAAAATATTACTTTTTGCCCTTCCACTGGTCTAGCGGCACCCCAAGCTCCTTTTCAATCGCTGATCTATGAATAGAGTTCATGCTGCAGAAGGGCACTATTCGCCAATCGGCCCAAGTTTTGTTAAGATAAATCGATTACTTTCGGCAAAGGAAAAGACATTTACCAAAATAAACAATTGTTCATGATCCTATCGCCCATATCAAGCGCGTATTTTCCGGGGGCTGAAACGTGATCGACACGGACGGCGCGCAAAGGCTTTATGTAAAAATGGGGCGTAATCTGTATCGGAGGAGAGGCTGTGGAAGAAAAGGGAGTAAGTTCAATAGTTGTAATAGCGATTGTGGTTGTTGTCGTCGCGGCGGCGGGCTTATGCAGTTATTACCTTTTTATGAGAGGGTCCAGTGAGACAAGCATTTCTGATATAATCTCCTACATCCGGCGCAGTATATGGGAAAACAAGTTGAAGTAAAAGGTATGGTGACGGTGGTAATACCGCCAAGAGTCGGCATGTTAATGGATCCTGAAACGGGCGGTTTTATCATTTTAACTAACTTACCCACGAACTTTACCCCAATCGCTACTTATTATCGCGTTAAAGGAACGGTCACAACTTACACCCAACAGGGTTTGGGAACAAGTCTCGCCATTGATGTTACTGATATAAGATTAGCAGATTAATGGTCGCTTTCTCGCGGGGTTTGTAAAGCCTGATTACTTTCGGCGCCCTCTCTCTAGAAAAATTGCTTAAAAAGCGTTTCTGACAGGTTGCCCAGGGCGGAGATGTATAATAAAACAAGCGAGGAAATGCTTCGTCAATGGTACTTGGAAGAAAAAATATCCGTACAAAAAATCGCTGAAAAAGTTGGGGTTAGCCCTCCAACTATTTGGGTGAAACTTGTCGAGCATGGTATTCCCAGAAGACCGCAAATAGCCAATCCACGTGAAAGGAAGATGACTGCAACAAGGGAAGAGCTTTACCGGATGTACTGGGACGAGCGAATGAGCGCAGGACGGATAGCTGAAAAGTACAACGTGACAGACAATGCAGTGCTCCGCTGGATGGAAAAATACAGCATACCGAGGAGGGGCAAATATGAGGTCATATTAAAATATCCAAGAAAGCCTTTTTCAGGCGATGAAAACGAAAAGGCCTACCTTATCGGGCTACGAGCTGGAGACATTCACGCACGCAAAAGGGCAACTAACACGGTAGGCGTAAATGTAACTACAACATGTCCTGCGATGATCGAGCTTTTCGAAGGCACTTTTGGGGGATATGGATGCGTGAAAAGATACCCCGCCAGAGGGCAGTTTGGATATGAGTGGTACATCTACTGCGATTTGGATGTTTCGTTTAAATTTCTGATCGAGAAATCGGTGAACGTGCCAAGTGACGATAGCTTTTACCCATTTTTGGCCGGATATGTGGATAGCGAGGGAACATGGACCTTTAGTTACCAGAACGGCAAACCGCGGCCAAGTTTTTGGATAAAATCCCAAGACATTCAATTACTGAATGGGATCAAGAAGAGGCTGGAGAACGACGGTTTTCACCCGTGCGGTCCCCACTTACGGGTAAAGGGTGGAACATCAACCCTCCGGTGGATTCCTCAAAGCGGTGGGACTGTCATGATTAAAAACACGAAAGACTACTTCCAACTTAGCCTTCTGAGGCGGGACGAGATGATTCGGCTCATAAAGAATTTAATGCCATTTTCTCATCATAAGGAAAAGATAGAGAGGATGCATCTCGTGCTTAAAGCAGCCGAAGGGCGACTATCAAGGGAAGAGGTGAAAAACTTCATAGAAAATTCAAACGGAAAGATAAAAGAGTGTGTTGCGAAGGCCGAAATAGAGTATTCACGTCGCCACGAAGAAAATCAATTTTTCGTATGAAGACGTTTCCACTCAGCTAATGGGACCGAGAACTTGCGCTCGAACTCAGGCCGATGGATGTTGTTGTATGAGCAAAACGGGATGAGCCTTCCGTCAGGCAATGCATAGTGAATTCCACATCGCTCCACCCGTGCTAAATCGGCATTGAAGAGGTCAAAGAAGTGCATGCAACCGATCATCAAGGCCCGCTCGTGGAACTCTGCTAGAGCTGTGTAGTCGCCCGTGCGGATGATGTTGAGGATAATTTTCAGCAGATTTAGTCCCTTTGGAGCTTTTCTCATGTCAATCACACCGGGCACATCCTTGACCGCCTTAGCAAGCACTTTTGTCTTGGCGCCAAAACCGCCGCGCTTGAGCTCCGCCGCGTACTTATCAAGCAGCTCGAAGAACTTTTCCACATCTACGAACCGAGTTATCGGGATTATCTTGCCATCATCGACGAACACGTATGTCGCTGCCCCGCAGTGCTCATGGCAGGTGAATTCTACGTAGCTCTTGCCCTTGTAAGCCTCGACGAAGTGCGAGACCGGAACAACGCAGGGTATAGGATAAAAGTCCGTCGCGGCTATTTGTCCGTTGGTCTGTTTTTCAACTGCCTTTATGAAATCAGGAATCGTTATCCTCCATTTCTTCCGCTCCTCCTGTGAGATGCGGCCGGCGAAGGACACCGGTTGGACATTTACGCATCTGATCACGTCCATGTTTTTAATCGCGAAACGGATGATGTCGCCGACCTGGTCATCGTTTACCCCCTTGACCAGTGTCACTACTAGCACGATGCTACTGAGGCCAGCTTTGCGACAGTTTTCGAT
>Ga0315280_10002187_pt1 | contig 31986 bp, 18 predicted proteins | sample YL17G06_40_MG_FD_203697 | JGI IMG/M metagenome (GOLD analysis project Ga0315280, IMG submission 203697) | Sediment microbial communities from Yellowstone Lake, YNP, Wyoming, USA - YL17G06_40 | ecosystem: Environmental > Aquatic > Freshwater > Lake > Sediment | place: USA: Wyoming | collected... | reverse complement strand
TGGATTCCATGGCCGATAGGTCTTGCTCATCCTTGAGTCTCCAGAAATTCACAATCCTTTATTTACTCTTGTTGACATTGTAGCGTTATCTAAAGAAGACTCAACCATTACTCGGACAGACTCCTAGAAAAATTTTACCAGAGCAAAGAAAATGAATGGATTAGCACTAAAAAAAACCAAAAAATACGCAATAAATTGCAAGCAGATATGAACTGGGCTGACGATAGGATGAAAACCATAAGGAATAGGCAGATCATAGATTTCCTTGCGACCAACACCGTTATTCCGAAATATGGTTTTCCGGTTGACGTCGTAGAACTCGTACCTTACTCTCACATTCCCGCAGCAAAAAGTATTCAATTGGAGCGTGATCTCCGTATCGCAATTTCCGAGTTTGCCCCCAGCAGTCAGGTTGTAGCAAAAGGTTACATCTGGGAGAGTGCAGGATTAAGAGTAGTAAGAGATAGGACTTGGCCTATCTATTGGTACGCAATCTGTCCAGACTGCAAGCAATACTTTCAATCTCCAGTAACCACCGATACCCCACCCGGCATATCATGTGGGGGATGCAAGAAACCAATAGTACGTGGTGCACTGCACAAATTCATTACGCCTATTTTCGGCTTTGTTACAAGTAGGGAAAGTGAACCACAAAGACCAGGTGAATCACGACCAAAGCGTGAATTCACTACAAGACCTTATTTCTTTGCTTATAAGGATAAGGATCCTGTGGAGAACGAATTTCAAATAGGAAAACTTAGAATTAAATGTAGGTACTCATCGAGTGGAGAATTGGCGGTAATCTGTAAGGGAAAGAGGGGAATAGGCTTTTGGGTATGCTCTGATTGTGGCGCTGCATTTGCGGAAAGACCTGTGGGAGTACATAGGAAACCACTGGGCGAGGAATGTACATCCCCCGTAAAAGGACCGCTGCATTTTGGCCATACCTTTAAAACAGACGTTCTAACGATCTCCTTGGAAAAATATGAGTTTGATGAAGCATTAGCTGGAGGAGGTTTCTGGCTTTCTTTGCTTTATGCAATTCTTGAAGGCGCAAGTCAGGCTTTAGGAATACGTCGTCAGGATCTGGACGGTTGCTTGTACCCTCATAAGGGGAAGAACGCACTTGTCCTATTTGACAATGTGCCAGGCGGTGCTGGACATGTAAAACGAATGATGGATGAAGAGAATCTTTATGAAATTCTTGAAAGCGCTCTTCATCGTCTAAAGAATTGCTCCTGCGGTCCCGAGACAAGTTGTTACGGCTGCCTTAGAAACTATCAGAATCAATTTTGTCATCAGCAACTTGAAAGGCGTGGCGTATTAGAATTTCTGTCCAATAACCTGAAAGGGTACCAAAAATCATATCAAAAACAATAGAGCGAACCACCGAGCAAATTTGAGAATGCATTAAAAATTATGACCTCCTAACAGACAAGACGGCCCGCGGTCAGTGGTCGGCTTTGATCGCCTCTTGACCCTCCGTACAACAAATTGCCTCAACCATGTGTGTGCACCTTTGCACCTTGCCACATCCCCAGCCAGGTGGTAATATAAATCGAAAAGTGGGTCACAAAGTGGGTCAGTCGTCACGTAATAGCCACTTATTAACAACTTGTCAGTTACTCCCTCTTTAGTCCACGAGATATGAAGGTTGAGGCAAAGAAAAGGGATAGTACTGCAGTCATAAAGCGGATTTACTACGTTAGTGAGATGACTATGTCCGGACGTCTGGTTCTCAAACTTAGGCCCGATGCAGACCCACAGACTAGCCGACCAATAAAACCGTCGGTAGGAACGGACACCGAGGAATTCACAATATGAGTAAAACAGCGGGTTAATCCGAGCCAGCGATTTGCAACAGAATTTGCAACAGACATGCGCGTTTGGGCTACTGTTGCACTACGGTTGCACTTCGGCCAGCATCATAAGTCCTTATTTGACAAGTATAAATGATTTGTTCACAAATACTTACGAAACCCTGTTTCGGACTTCGAATCCGAAGGTATTTACTCCACATTTCGTTCTTCGTTTTCGATTAATCTCTTGAGCAAATGCCTGTGGCAGCAAGGATTGTCCTCACGCTCGTAGCAGAGCAAAGTTATCGTACCACGTTTTGCACTGTTTGCCAAATCCCTAATTGTTTTTTGCTTACTACGCATTTCTTTGTGGTAGCGCACCGTGTACTCTTGCCAAGAAACTCTCTGCCCTTTCCAATCCTTGAGAAGCTCTTTGCTTGGTGCGAGATTCGGCAGCCAATCTGTTATTGATAGACATTCCCTTGAAACACCTCGGGGCCAATAACGAGTGACCAATATTCGGTCACCGTCTGATTGTCCAACTGGGTCATATAAGCATTTTGTCTTTACCACGATTCTGCTCCAAGGAGACAACCTTAGCGATTGTTTGCCTGTGACTCAAGCCATCTGTAATAAAAAAACTGTTTTCACATATTGGGCTTTCAATAGACCCCAGCATTTTGTGGCAATTTTGTGGCAGTTTTAGTTCAAAAACAGTCCAGAAAGCCAGTTTCAAACCAGTTCGAAAACAGTGCCTAAGTCCTTTTCTGGCCTGTAGTAAGCTCTGCAACAGCAAGAGGTTAGAAAAGTGCCGTGCCTGCCTTACACGCAGGAGGCCGCAGGTTCAAGTCCTGCATCGCCCAATTTCACCAGTTCCCGAACCCGCCAAAGGCGGAGCATTCGGGGACCAGCGAGGAACTCCCGGCAAAACTTGTCCGCAATGTCTATTCTTGGTGGCTTGTGATTGGTGACTGGTCGTTCGCGGGTCAATGGGGCGGGCGGAATGCTTTTGTAAGGGCATGCCAGACGAACAGCAGTATTTTTACCAGAACGAATACTGCCAGCGGAATGACAAACACCAAAGGAAGAAATGTGGCCAATATCCAGTGCCTCAGGCGCACGGGTCTTGCGTTGCGGTCCGTTGGGGCGGTGTGAGCGGGCAGATATACCATCAGGCCATAGACATATACCCACATGCCAACCTGCAGCAGATTCTGTGGTCCAAACGACAAGGTCTCGGCGAGTGTGCCGTTAAGGCCGAACAGCAGCACGACTTCTACCGGCGTAAAATTATAGCGATGCAGCAGCCAGGCCCAGCAGATGAACCACGGAATAAAGACAATGACGCTGTGAAACAGGATAACCTCAAAGTAGTTTTTAGATGCGGTGATTCTTGCGGCATCGGTGGCGGCCCCGAGCAGCGGTGCTGCGTTGGTCAGCGAGGTTGTGATTGCCTCTTCCAACATGGCCATCGCAATACATAACAGCACAAAGCGGAACCTCCAGTCGATTTTGAGTCTCTTCGCCAGTCCGGTTAGGCGATCTCGCCAGAGACGCATTGCAAGGCCGCCGAGGACACACCAGATAAGGATGAGACCAACACCCATAGAGAGAACTGCCCTTTTATCGGGATCGGCCTCATTGCGGTAAACCAAGAATACAACAACGGCGGTGGCAAAAGTGCCCCAGGCTGCTATAATGTACAGCAGGTTTCTTGCGAATATGCTGTTTCTTGACATAGACAGTGCAACTGTAACCTATTGTGTACGCCAGTCAAGTTCGTTGTAATGCCCAGGAACCTATGGAACAATTAGGGACACCCGCCTGCTAATGGCTGGGAACAGTGGACAGAACACGGAGGACAGATAACAGAGAACAGAAGAAAAAGGGAAGGAAAAAAGAGATAAAAAATCAAGAAAATAGGGGTTTTTTGAGGGAAATTTTGAAAAATGGGGTGGTTGGCGATAGTAAAAAGTGTGTTTTTATAGGACTTATTTGTTATTGGGGTAAAAATGGGGGTAAAAATTAGCAAAAATTTGCATTTTTTTGCATTTTTTTGCAAAAATGAACGTGTTTTTAGCAAAAATTAACAAAAATGAACACTTTTTGAACCATTTTTTTGCGCTTCTTGACTTTGGAAGGAGATAAGTAGCGGGGTAAATCCGAAATACGAAGCTCGAAATCCGAAACAAATTTGAATGAACAAAATTCAAAATTCAAAAAATAACCACAGATTGCACAGATTAACATGGTATTTCGTTTTGCCACAGAGGGCACCCTTCGACTACTTCGACGAAGCTCAGTATAAATCTGCTCAGGGCGGGCAGAGAACACAGAGAATATACAACATAATAAATCCTAAATCCTAAACTCTAAATCCGAAACAAATTCAAAGTCCGAATGCTCCAATGTTCTAAACGATATACGACAAACGAGCGACGAAATACGAATTTGCCACAGAAAGCACCGAGTTAGGTTTTCAATTTGGATTTGACGGATTAGAAAATTTTGGGTAATGTTGACCACGGATTTCGCGGATTATCACGGATTTTTTATTTTGACGGGAATTGCGGTTTTGGGTTTTATTAACCACGGATTTCACGGATTTCGCGGATTTTTAGAATTGGGTTTGAAAGAAATTGCGGTTTTGGGTAGTGTATAGGTTGAGAGTTCGTGGTTCGTTGAAGCTGTGAATTGGGGATGGATGGGAGAAAAGATAGAGTTCGCAAGTACTATGAGAAAATTGTAACTGAGGAATTGTTGACAGTGCAACAGAAAATAACATGAACAAAGAGACATTCCGCCCATTTTCTGTTCGCTATAAACGCGCATTAGCAGAGAAAAAGTTTCGACCATCACTTTCTAAAAAGTTGCGTTCTCGCATATGGTATATACTTCAGGAGTATGACATTCGTGTTTTGACTCACCCTTACCCAGCAAGCAATTGGAATGAGGAGAGCACCATCTTAGCCGAGTTACCGCAAAAGCTCTTAAAAGTCTATGGAGTTGATAAGCTTGAAGCTTTTGTAGACGATTCAGGTACGAGGAAAAAAGTTGACCTCAAAGGGTTTGTCTCCGGTGCATACCCTGCGCAGGTGTTGGATGTCGTTGAAATAATGTATATTGATAGTCCGAGTGAATCTCAGCCGAGTTTTCAACGTGAGATTAACCAAGTTATGCGCGACGAAAGCTGCCCGTGGGTACTTTGTGACGGTCAATTTGTTCAAATGGATTCGAAGTTTTTTGAAGATGAAATTTTGGCAAAAGCTAACGAACTATTAGCTGTCGACCAGTTCCAAGGAGCTAAACAAGAATTTATCGAGGCAAGGAACGATTTTTCGGTAGGAGATTATAAAGGAACTATACATAATGCGTGTAAAGCTTTTGAGAGCGTTATGAAAGTTATCGAAAATCGGCCTGATGGGAGTGCGAAAGAGCTGATAAAAGGTTTAGAGGAGATCGGTTTTTATAAGGATTTACCAGAATCAATCATAAATAGTTTTGGTAATGAGATTCTGATGGCATTACCTTATCTTAGAAATCGCCTTGGTGGTCACGGTCAGGGGAGCGAAGTTATAGAAGTCCCTAAACAGCTTGCAAAGCTTGCACTTCACTTGGCAGGCAGTTTTATTGTGTTTCTGATCGAGCATTATCTTGAAGTTATTGGACAACCAGCATCTTTAGAGGAAGATACGGAAGACAAAAATTCTGACATACCATTTTGAATGATTATGAAGCTACAATTTGACGGTAATCAGGAAAATCAGATATGGTTGGTGAGCAGAGCCCTCCCTACAAGCTACAAACCAAAAACGAGGTAATGTATGACAAAAAACGTTTTATACTGCGGGGACAATTTAGAGATATTGGCAACTATGGAAAAAGAAAGCGTGAACCTTATCTATATTGACCCGCCTTTCTTCAGCAATAGACATTATGAAATTATATGGGGGGATGAGGCGGAGATAAGAAGCTTTGAGGACAGATGGGAGGGTGGGATAAATGTTTATATCGATTGGATGAAAGAGAGGGTAATGGAACTGCACAGGGTCTTGAAACCTACCGGCTCTATGTATCTCCACTGCGATTGGCACGCCGGACATTATCTTAAAGTGATGATGGATGAGATATTTGGGCACAATAATTTTAGGAATGAGATAGTATGGTGCTATGAGACCGCAGGCAAATCGAAGAAGCATTTCTCAAGAAAGCACGATACTCTCTTATTTTATTCAGTTAGTAAGGATTGGGTGTTCAATTATAGAGCAGTCGCTGTCCCACGGAAGCGGGGGAAACATATGCGGGTGGGTGTTGACAAAAATGGGCGGGAGTATGAAGAAAAAACAGACAGGCGAACAGGTAAGGTGTATAGATGGTATTTTGATGAAGGACGATTGCCATTGGATTACTGGACAGACATTCCTTTTATGAATCGGGAAGAAACACAACGGCTTGGTTATCCAACATAAAAGCCGGAAGCCCTTTTAGAAAGAATTATAAAGGCCTCGTCTAATGAAGGTGATTTAGTGCTTGATGCTTTTTGTGGGTGTGGGACTGCTTTAGCGGTTGCCCAAAAATTAGGAAGGCGCTGGATAGGCATAGATATATCACCATCTGCTATTTCCTTAATAAAAACGCGTCTTAACAAGATAGGAGTATCCGAACGCGATATTGATATTATCGGTATGCCTAAGAAAGCAGAAGACCTTAAGAAATTTAAGCCTTATGAATTTCAATACTGGGCTATCAATGAAATGCACGGGACTCCCAGCCCTCGCAAAGTAGGGGATATGGGGATAGACGGCTTTAGTTTTATTGAACATCATCCTATCCAGGTGAAGCAATCCGAAAGTATAGGCAGAAATGTTATTGATAATTTTGAGACAGCATTGAGGAGATATTACAAGCACAAGATAAAAGATATGAAAGGTTATATCGTGGCGTTTAGTTTTGGTAAGGGAGCACGTGAGGAAGTAGCGAGGGTTAAAAAGGAAGGGATAGACATAACCCTTATTACTGTCCAAGATATATTAGATAAAAAGTTTAGTGTATTGCCGTCATCAGAAAGCAGCGGTCCGGTCAAAAAGGAACGAAAGCGCAAATCTGGATCAACGGTAATCCAGCCTCACCTTTTTAGGAAGAGGGAAGACAACCAAATTTAGGAATTAAAGAACCACTCGCCAATGTTGGTATCGGCCGTTGGAAGATGCAGGGGAGATAGATTTGGCGTTGCGTTTGGAGTTTATCGCAGCAGGGGGTTGCGGTAGAGATTTCGGATTTCGGATTTTGCGCCTCGGAAGGCCTACCATCCCATTAGTGATGGTGAAGTGCGGAAGCTGCGGGAATCGGCCAAGACGCGTGAATCACTTTTCCGCCTGGAGGAAGAAAAGGTCGCGTGCGGCTGGGCGCCGGATATGCCGATTGGGAATTTCGGATTTCGGATTTTACATTGCGGGTCTGGTGTGAGCGTTTGATGGGGCACGTAATTTTAGCCGGATGTATGCCCCGGGTGAACTGCGGAAAGGAATAACAATGATTAGACGAATGGCACCTTTAACAATTTTGCTGCTGGTGTCTATTAACGTAATTCTGGCTGAAAGTGCAGTTGTAGCGGCAGTTGAAAAGATTGACGAAAATCGTATCGAGGACATCGCCGCTTTGCTTGCTGAAAAGCCAAAGGGGTTCGGCTCGCCCATTACTGACAGGGATTCGTGGGGGAAATTGGCCCGAAATGATTCGTTCAAAAAAGTAACTTCCGAGGCAGAAAATCTACTGCAAGAACCCATTCCGGACCAGCCTGATGAGCTGTACCTGGATTTCTCCCGCACCGGCAACCGTGGTCGCTGGGAGAGAATCAGCGGTATTCGCCGTGGAAGGGTCCGTACGCTTGTCTTAGCCGAATGTCTGGAAAATAAAGGGCGTTTTATGGCGGCGTTTGAAGAACTCGTGCGGGTGCTGTGCTCCGAACGCACGTGGGTCATGCCGGCCCACGATGCGAAACTTACCAACTTCAATGGGACAAGTGTGGACATTGACCTCGGTTCCTCTGCGCTTGCCTGGTCTTTGGCCACTGCTGATTATCTGCTGGCTGACAGATTAAGTCCGGAAGTTCGTAAACTCATTCGTGACAACCTCGATAGACGTATTTTTGCACCCTACCGGGATATGGTGCTGGGCAAACGCGAGCAAAACTGGTGGATAACCGGAACTAACAACTGGAACGCTGTCTGCCTTGCCGGCGTGACCGGTTCGGCGCTGGCTGTGCTCGATTTGCCCCGCTCCCGGGCCTTTTTTGTTGTAGCAGCAGAAAAGTACTCTAAAAATTTCCTGGAAGGATTCACCGATGACGGCTATTGCTCCGAAGGCCTTGGCTATTGGAACTATGGCTTCGGCTATTACATAATGCTTAGTGAAATGATTTATCAGGCCACCAACGGCAAAGCGGACCTGCTGCAAGACCCTAAGGCAAAGCAGGCCGCCACCTTCGGCGCGAATATCGAAATACTCAACGGCGTATATCCCGCCTTTGCCGACTGTTCTATAGATGCCAAGCCCGGTACGCAGTTGATGTATTTTGTCAGCCGTCGCTTGGGCCTGGGTTTGCGCTCGTGGGAACAGATTGAGCCTGCCTCTGCCAGTAGTGCGCTGTATCAGAGTATGATGTACTCCTTTCCCAATTCTGTTTCCCGCACCGCACCTGTGCAAGGTGCCTCCCAGGGTCCTGGTATCCGGTCCTGGTTTGAGCAGGGGGGCGTTCTGATATGCCGGCCGGGCTCTAATTCGTCCTCGCATCTGGCTGTTGCCCTCAAAGGCGGCCATAACCAGGAACATCATAACCACAATGATGTCGGCTCGTTCGTTGTGGTGTTAGGTGATAAGCCCCTGCTGCTTGACCCCGGCTCGGAGGTCTATACTGCCCGCACATTCAGCAGTCGCCGGTATGAAAGCAACGTCCTCAATTCCTTCGGCCATCCTGTGCCTGTGGTCGCTGGTAAGCTGCAGCGGACCGGAAGTCAGGCCCGTGGCCGCGTGGTTCGCCGGAATTTTACGGATAGCAACGATACACTGGTCCTGGATATTTCTTCCGCTTATGATGTGCCGGAACTCAAAAAGCTCGAGCGTGAATTTGTCTATTCCCGTCTGGGTTCTGGTTCGTTGAGCGTGACCGATGAAGTTGCTTTCTCGCAACCGCGTGATTTTAGTACGGCACTGGTAACATTCAGTCAATGGAAGCAACTTTCTGCTTCGTCATTAGTGATTTATGATAAGGAAGAGGCGCTGCGCGTGGACATAAAAGTTACCGGCGCCGAGTTTGATATCCGGGCCGAAACCATCCGGGAAGACCTCGGCGTCCACAAACAACCCACCAGATTGGGGATAAACCTGAAAAGCCCGGTGACAGGCGCGATTGTTTCGCTGACAATCACCCCGATGGAGCGCTATCAATGAATAGGAAACAGGTAGCGGTTAATACCGGCATCTTTTTTTTATTCTTCGCTTTATTTCTGGGTGCGGCTCCTGCATTTTCGGCTGAAGCGCAGGTTAGCGGACTTACGGTCCGACATCACCAGGGTCAGACATTCATCACCTGGACAGAAGTCAGCCCTGCTGAAATCGAGAACGACGTTGATGATGCAACAGTTAAGAAGATACTCGAAGGGAGCGATAAGGACGGAAGGGTCCGTTATCGAGTCTATCGCAGCGACAAGCCAATCAGCTCTGTTGAGGGAATGGCTCCTATCTCAGAGGTCAGGCCTTTGAGCTGCTGGAATGTTGATTATTATGGCGGTGATTCTCAGAAAGATAAGCCAGCGATTCGGTACGTCGTAAGAGACGGTGATGGGCCTCTCGCGTATGGCACAGGACTTTACGTGCACAATCCCAAGTATCCACGCACACAAACGATACAAACTGACAGAGCTGCTATGAAGACCTACTACGCTGTCACGTACTGCAAAGAAGGCAGCGAAAATAAGTCCATCAGCGGTGCCAATGCGACCCAGGAGCCGGTACAAGAAGTTGAAGGCCGGGGCGTGCCGGTCCTTCAGAGAATCATAAAGCCCAAAGAATTTGCCTACATCCAAAACCCGGAGCTGCACTATTATGTGCGGTGGGAAGGGCCGCCCAATGCTTCAGTTGAGAACAAGCCCATCGACTACTTAGTGGCAATTCCGCCCCAGGTCGAGAAGAAACCAACGCCTGTCGGCTTACACTTACATTGCTGGGGTGGAAATCTGAATGAGGGCTTTGGGTGGTGGTACAGCCACAAAAAGTTAGCAACCACATATCTTGTATCATCCAACCAGACACCATACGACTGGTGGACGGGGTATCATGAACTTTACTACCTGGGAGAACAATCTGAGGAAAAATGGAAACAAGGTGTCGTCCGGCCATACACAATAACTCGAATGCTGTCTTTTCTGGGCTGGGCTGCCAAAAGATACGAGCTCGATATGAAACGGGTTTTCACCGCAGGCTCGTCTATGGGCGGCAGCGGTGCGGTAATGTTTGCTATTCGCTGCCCTGACAGGATAGCGTGGTCGGTAAGCTGGGTCGGCGTTCACGACCCGGGTAATACGCCTCAATTCACCGGCTCCTATGAAAACGTCTATGGAAAAAAGGAGTGGCTCATTAAGTATGAGGACGGCACGCCGGTCTTTGAGTATTTCAATGACGCTGCCTATTTGTGGAGGTACCCAACCAAGGAAATCGGGTATATCAGTTGGTCCAATGGGAAGAACGATGAGGGGATAGGCTGGCCTCAGGCTGTGGAATTCTATCGGGCGATGCAGGAGACTCGCCGGCCCCATCTTTTTACCTGGGGGCTGGGCGGCCACGGTCAGCGTGCTGCTATGCCGGCTGATGGCGGCGAGCGGGTTATGCCATTGGATATTCGAGTTGACCAGAGTTTGCCGGCTTTTACTAATTGTTCTCTCGACGATGACCCGGGCACGGCAAGCAAACTAAAAACACCAAAAGAAGTGACCATTGATAAAGAGACGAAGACAGATTATTACGACGGCGATTCGTCCGGCCAAATAAATCTCTACCTTTGGTGGGACACCGAAAACATCGTTGATACATTTGACAGATGGGAAATGACGGTAACACTAATCCCAAAAGCACCTAAGGAAGAATGCACAGTTGACATCACGCCAAGGCGACTCCAACAGTTCAAGGCCCGACCTGGCCAAAAGTTCACGTGGAGTAACGTCGCAGAAGGGAAGAAAGTCCAGTGGGGTGAAGTAACTGCTGACAGGTGGGGACTGGTAACTATCCAGAAAGTCGCCGTAACCGAAAAGGGAAATCGAATTGTGATTTCCAATTGATACCAATTGTAGATTGAGCTGTCACGGAGCGTTATTACAAAAAGGAGATTTTATGAGAATACGACAATTGCGGTCTTTATACTTGTTGATTGCTCTGGTTGTTTTGTCTATGCATCGGACAGCACTTCCGGAGGTACCAAAAGGATATGCTTTTTATGTCTCACCTGACGGAAACGATGCGGCATCCGGTATCAGTCCAGATAAGGCATTTGCCACAATCCAGCGTGCAAGAGATGCCATCCGCGAACGAAAGTCGGCTTCGACTTGCCGACAAGGAGGTGTAACGGTGTGGATTTGCTCCGGGAGATATTACCTGGACCGGACATTTGAATTGACGCCTGAAGACTCCGGCACAGCCGAGGTACCAATTGTCTATCGTGCTGTGCCCGGCGCCCAGGTCAGCATTATCGGCGGCAGGGGAGTGAGCAGATGGCAAAAGGTACAGGATGAGGCCGTTCTTGCCCGCCTTGACCCGGCTAGCCGTGGGGAAGTTTATCAGGCGGACTTGAGGGCGCAGGGCATCGGCGACTTTGGACGATTCCGGTCGCGCGGTTTTGCTCGCCAGGCCGCACCTGCAGCGTTAGAACTATTCTTCCAGGACAAGCCGATGAGCATCGCGCGGTGGCCCGGATCAAACCCGCCTTCGGCGGGCTTCTTAAGAATCGTCGGCTACCCGGAGGCCAGCCGTGATGACCACGGCAGTGACCTTGGTAAGCTGGCGGGAGGATTCAATTACGAAGGCGACCGCCCTAATCGATGGAAAGATACCAACGACATCTGGGTACATGGCTACTGGGCCTACGACTGGGCGAACTCATACGAACATATCGAGTCGATTGATATTGACAAGCATCTAATCAAGACCAGCCCTCCTTACGGCAACTACGGTTTCCGTGTTGGCGGGGCCGGGGGACGATTCTATTTCCTCAACATTCTGGAAGAGTTGGATGAGGCAGGTGAATGGTATCTGGACCGAAAGAGCGGCATTTTGTATTTCTGGCCGCCAGCACCGCTCGAACAGAGCAAAACTATGGTTTCCGTTGTGGAGGGCCCTGTTATTTATATAAATGGCGCTTCACATATTACGATTCGCGGTCTGACGGTTGAGTGCACCCGCGGCGATGGCATCCGGATTTCGGGCGGAACGAATAATCTGGTAGCAGAGTGCGTCTTGCGAAACATAGGCAATTGCGGCGTTGCAGTCAGCGGCGGCAAGAATAATGGAGTGGTCGGCTGCGACATTTACGAGACGGGCGATGGCGGGGTCTCTTTGAGCGGCGGAGACCGCAAAACGCTAACGCCGGCGGGTCATTTCGCCCATAACAACCACATTCACCACGTGGCTCGATGGTCCAGATGCTACGCGCCTGCGATTTCAATGACAGGCGTGGGTATCCGTGCCTCGAACAACCTGATACACGACCATCCTCACTGCGCTATACTTTTCTCGGGCAATGAACACGTTATTGAACTCAACGAAATCCATCACGTTTGCCTTGAAACCGGTGATGTGGGTGCCATCTATACGGGCAGGGACTACACCTTCCGCGGCAACATCATACGCTACAACTTCATTCACCATACCGGCGGAGTGGGGATGGGGTCTATGGGCATCTATATGGATGACTGCGTCAGCGGCACACAGATATACGGCAATGTGCTGTGGAAGCTTCACCGGGCCGTGTTTCTCGGCGGCGGGCGGGACTTCAAGGTCGAGAACAATATCTTTATCGACTGCGACCCGGCGATTGAAATCGATGGCCGGGGTTTGAGCAAAGCACCCGTCTGGCACAATATGGTCTATCAGACTATGAAACAATGGCTGGAGAACATGAATTGGAAGCAGCCGCCCTACAGCACACGATACCCCCAGATAGCTGAGCTGGAAAAGTACTACGCCAAAGATGAGGGTGTACCACCGGGCAATATCCTTGTGGCACGCAATATCTGTGTCGGGAGCAAGTGGCTGGAGACTACCTGGGGTGCTACCAAGGACGTTGTTGATGCCCAGGACAATCTTGTCGGGACTGACCCGTGCTTTGTTGACCCGGAGAAGGGGGACTTTCGCCTGAGAGACGACTCACCGGCGTTCAAACTCGGCTTCAAGCGGATACCTTTCGAGCAGATAGGTCCGGTGAAAGAAACAGCCGATGCCAAAGAAATGGGCAACGCATCACTGCCCAATAAGACAGGAGAAAATTCGCTTTACGTGGGCTGGGCATCCGTGGACATCACGCCCAAAAAGCCCGTGGCCTTGATAGGACAACTATACAAACGGATTTCGAAGTCTACCCTTGACCCGTTAACGGCGACCGTATTAGCTCTGGAAAGCCGTGAAAAGGAGGGGAAAAAAGAACAGGCTATTATGGTTTCGTGTGACTTGTTATATATCCGAAAGCCGGTCCAGGAACGGTTGAGGGAAATGGTAAAACCCCGAATGCCGGATTTTGATGTGCGAAAACTATTTCTGACTGCCACCCATACCCATACGGGCCCTGGTTTTATCGACGATGCCTTCGGAGACCTCTACGATGTAAGCAAGGATGAAGGCGTAATGAAGGCATCCGAATATGCGGATTTCTTTTTGGAACAAGCTGCTGATGCCGTGGTAACAGCCTGGCAAAACCGAAAAGCCAGCGGGGTAAGCTGGGCACTCGGTCACGCTGTGGTTGGAATGAATCGACGGGCACACTATTTTGATGGTTCCTCCGCGATGTACGGCAACACAAACGCAGAGAATTTTTCCAACATCGAGGGATATGAAGACCACGCGGTCGAGATGTTATTTTTCTGGGAGCCGAATCAGAAATTGACGGGGATAGTGGTCAATATCGCCTGCACCTCTCAGGAGACGGAAAATTTGGGGGAAGTATCGGCTGATTTCTGGTACGATACAAGAGAAGAGATTCGGAAAAGATATTCCCAGGATATTTTTATTTTTCCACAGTGCGCCGCGGCTGGAGATATTTCGCCCCATCCGCTTTTCCGCAACGAGGCAGAACAAATTATGCAGAAAAGAAGAGGCATATCGAGGCGACAGGAGATAGCGCGGCGTATCGCCAATGCGGTTGATGAGGTTTTTTCCTGCGCTAAAGCTGATATCAAAACAGAGTTGCCATTTAGACATACTGTAGTGAGTTTGGAGCTACCCGAAGCGGAGTCATCCGCTTTACCGTTCTACCAGACCGATTCAGTCAAGCCCATTGAATTTCATGTGATTCGGCTGGGAGATGTTGCGATAGCGACCAATCCGTTTGAGATGTTTCTGGATTACGGGGTGCGTATTAAAGCCCGCAGCCGGGCGGTGCTTACTTTGCTGGTGAATCTATCCTGTCAGCATAGCGGGTATCTGCCGACTGAAAAGGCTGTCAAGGGGGGCGGCTACAGCGCCGATAAGTATATCGTCGGACCGGAGGGTGGACAGATGCTGGTTAACGAGACTGTCAAGAGAATCAATGAGCTGTGGTAGCTCCGGCCTCGATGTCCGGTCAAACCCGCCTTCGGCGGGTTCACAGCTTTTTTGGCGCGGCTAAAACCATTGACCGGTCAGTTTCCGCGAATTTCCAGTAAGCGTATCTCCCAGGGACCCAAAGTTTCGGTTCGGCGGATAACTTTTGAGGGAACTGCTCCTTCGGAATGATTTCCCTCTGGAGCGACTTGCGTGATTGCAAATTTAGCAGAGGAAGTGTTAACGCCATACTTAGCTGGGTCAATTGTGAACTCGATGGTGTTGTCTTTTTCCAGGTAATTTGCGAGGAAGATACCAAGCGTCCCATCCTCTGCCTTCCAAACAGCTCCCTGGATACCTGGAAGGGTTGCGTTTCGGGGATTATTGCCGTGGTCGGGCCAGGGTTCCGTGATGGCCTCGATATGGTTGGTTGGCTGTACAAGGTCAACTAATTCTCCAAAGGTAAGGAATTTTTTTCCTGCGATGCGATACTTTCCGACCTTTTTCAGATAGGCAGCTTTTTTAGCGTGTTCCGGGTTGAACAACTCGAATCCCATCCAGCCGTTCTGAATGCCCCAGAGAAAGGCCCGTCCTTGCGCCATAATCCAGGCGCGGTCGCCATGTTCGAACCACGCAGGACTGCTAAAATAAATGCTGTATCCTGAGTAGACCGCTGTTATCATCGGAATTTCACGGTCATCAGGTTTTATCCACGTAAGGAAGGCATCGACTCCATCCATAAAAGGCTCAGCAGCGCATTCGGTGGTAATTATCATGTCCCTGCCGTCGCTATGTGCAACCTTCTGGACTTTCTTTAGCATTTTGCGATAGCCATCGACCCACCAGCCACCGCCGCCAAGGGGGTGTCCGTGTGATTTGTCAAAACAAAGAACCGGGCCGGCGGCGGCTATCTGGTCGATATACACTGCATTGACGCCGACTTCTACGCCAAGACGCTTGACAATGTCTGTGACCTTATCCTGCCAGAATTCTGTGAAGCTGCACATAGGGGCCTGTTTTACGCCGTTGCCATAAACTTCCACATAATGCTTTCCCATCTGGTCTTTGGCGCAATAAGGAAAATAGTCGTTAAAGTCATCGTTAGAGATGTCAATAATTCTGCCATTGATATAAGGCATTATGACAAGACCTTTTGACACAAGGTCACGCGCCTGGTCGGGGACGCCGGGTTTGGTTGGAAAATAGTGTGGATAGTGTGTGTCAAACGGGATGGCGTGCCAGTTGTACCAGTGTGCGGCGGTGGGGACATCAAAATACTTATGTGCATCAATCAGGGGCTTATTCTTTTCTTCCAGAGTGCCGTTCTCCGGCCCGATGTAACTGCTCACCAACATCCACAGCCCAACATCTTTAAGTGCCTGAGGCATACTCTGACGCTGTGAAGTCTTACCTTGCGATGTCCAGGGGGCAGTGATTGCGAATTTTCGATAAATCTTACATCCCTCCATCCAGCTTCCGCGATATATGCCCATCATTACCGGAAAGGGGTCTTTATGGTCGGAGCCGGGGACGGCCATATTCTCAACATTCGTTTTTACATAAAACTCTTTGCCTGGGTCTAAAGTAAAAGTTTTATCCCACGCACGCGGGTCGTGTGCGGCGACATAGACTGCGTTGGTTCCTTTGGTTGCGCATAAGAACTGCATCGGCATTGACCAGCCGTGCGGATATTTATACGACATTTTCTCGCTGCAATTTTTGAAAAGTTTGCCAGCGTTGCCCGTGGGGATTGCAACATCGTATTCTCCAGATTTTAGATATCCGCTATACTTCGGGAAGTCAACTTCATAAAGCCCCCAGCTATTAGAATCGTTATTGACCCATATTCTCCAGGATGCTATGCCAAGATTTTGGGGCAGGTCCACCGTTACTCGTACGGTAACGACACTTTTTTCCTTTTCGAGGTCGATGTTAAGCCATTCAAAAGTTGCCCGTGCAAGTCCATCTGAAAGTTTTTCAATCCTGTTAGAGGTGCAGGGCACCTGGGTGTTTGAGAGGGTGCGTATATCTATTCCGCGGCAGAAGGTGAGTTCCCAGAGCGTATGCTTTCCATCAACTGTTTGGATGTGATTGGTCTCTGTCGCCAGGTCTGTCATTGCAATCAGCCCCATATACTCGGGGGCGAACTCGAAACGAACAATGTCATTTGATAATACGACCTCCGATGCCTTTGTTGGGGACTGGGCAGAAAGGATACCTGTTATGCACGTGGCAAAAGCGATGACCAAACATACAGGTACAGTACGCCGCTTTAGTTTTGTGAAATACATTTCTTTCTCCAATGAACAAAAACTCCAACTATTTTCTTATTTCCAAAAAACTACGGGACGATGCGGAAAAGTCAATAAAAACATTGGGGTTATCTCAAAGTTCTGTGGGAAAAGCTCTTTCGGAATATACTTTGCTCTTGCCGTACAAGAGGTGCGAAGTCGGTGAAGGTCGCCATCCCGGGCGAATATAAAATGATGACTAATTCGACAAGCTTACCGGATTGGGGTTATCTCAAATCAAAAACCCGTGCTAACCGCAAAAAAAATAAGGTAAAATTCCACATCCGTAATTCCTTTATAAAAGGAATAAAAAAAGGTGTTTTATCGTAATATTTCAAAGTAGAATAAACCCGTATCGTTGATAAATCAACTCCGTTGCACCATAGTAGAACTGAAAGAAGGAATTATGAAATCGGCATTTTTAACAGGGCCTAAAAAACTTGAGATTAGAGATATTCCTGAGCCGGTCGCTCCGGATGACGGTCTGGTTTTGCAGGTTCGGGCGTGTGGTATTTGCGGGTCCGATTTACGGCGATGGAACGAAGGGCCTCCGGACGGAGCTGATAGTATTGTGCCCGGCCACGAGGCGGCCGGTGTAATTACTGAAGCAGGCAGAAAAGTCGCAGGTTTCTCTGTTGGAGAGCGGCTGGCTATTGCACCTGACGTTCACTGCGGAAGATGCTACTACTGCAAGCGCGGTATGTACAACGTGTGCGACAAACTTTGTTTTCTGGGGGTTACGCCCGGCTACCCCGGTGCTTTTGCCGAAAAAATGGTTCTTAGCGGCGAAGTTCTGAGAAATGGTATTGTTCATAAAATGCCTGAGGGTCTGTCATTTTTACACGCTGCTTTGGCTGAGCCGAGCTGTTCGGTGTTGGCCCTGCATCAGAAAATAGCGACCGGTCTTGGTGAAACCGTCGTGGTTATGGGAGCTGGCCCGATAGGGTGTCTGCACGTTGTCGTAGCCAGGTCACGCGGCGCTTCCGTAATCGTTTCGGAGCCAAGCGAACAGAGGCGCAAAATGGTTTGCCGGTTTGGGCCCGATGCAATCATCGACCCGAACAATGAAGATTTGGCTGCGCGTGTGCGTAAGTTCACAAACAATGTTGGGGCCGATACCGTTATCTGTGCAAACCCTGTGGCACAGACACAAACTAAGGCAGTCGAGATTGTTCGGAAGAAAGGCAAAGTGATATTGTTCGGGGGGCTGCCGAAAACTAATCCGATGGTTACGTTAAATAGCAACATTATTCACTACGGAGAAATCGAAGTGATAGGGGCTTTTTCTTACCATCCAACGATACACGAACTGGCTCTGGGATTACTCAGCCGTAAGGTGATACCTGCAGAGCACCTGATTACGCATACATTTCCTTTGGAGGACATCGATAAGGCTTACAAGACCGCGGCAAGCGGGGAAGCGCTGAAGGTAGTGGTGACAACATAGCTTATATGGATTGCAAGTAGATATACCCTGCGTTGATTAGTTTACATCGGCAGTTTTAGAGCGTGATTCGTGGCTCGTGGTTTGTGGGTCGTCGTGCGTGGTGCGTCTTGCGTATTTCGTATATCGTATCTCGTAGTTCGTATTTTGTGAATGAGCATGTGAATAGATGTGTAGATGCGTGAATGAGTGAATGGACAGACACGGACCAAAGACACAAGACTCAAGAAAGGTCAAAAAGCGAGATTATCCAGCGGAGACGAACCTTCACTTGCTTATGAAGGACGTGATAGAGTCCTTTTTCTCAATCCTTCTGCCGAGGTGGTCGTAGGTGACTTCTGCTTTTTATGCTTGGGATCGTAAACTGTGCCATAACGAACATTGGATTTTCATTTAAGCTACTATTCCAATAAAGGTTTCAAGCATTCTATCATGCTCTCAGCATCTTTCTCTTCTGCCAACAACGGATGTAGTTTCTTTATAACTGAAGACACCTTCTGTGAATCGTTCTTCGCCCTGACATTGAAACGCAGCCAGTACTCTTCTACCTTATGCCAGTCTTCAGGGAAATACCATTTTTCTGATATTTTTGCTGTGTACGCAATCTTCATTGATATTCCAATCTGTTCAGCAAAAAACGTACAATTATCCGGCAGGTTAGCGAATTTTGATGCCGTTGGAGTATCAAGTTGGACGTCATATGCGAGTACTTTCAATCCTCCTATGAATTCATATTCTGGGGGTCCAGATTTTGTTAGCTTATCAAAGCAAATCAAAATAAAATCGCCGCACGGTCCAGGACCTGGAACGGTAGTCCATCTCCGCTCTATCACTGTCCAGTATTTCAATCCAATGTTGCAATAATAAGCATCCGCCGCCATTTCAAAAGGACCAGTTGGATATTGCGAGTAGCTAACGTTCTTCTGCTTTAGCGAAAACCGAGGTAGAGGAAGACCTAAGTCACAGGATACAGTCAGGGATAATAGTAGTAAAACATATATTAAGAGGCTCTCGAAAGGTCTTTGAGTCATTTCTTAAGTTCTCCTCACTTAAGGTGGTTTATTCAGTTGTTATAGTAGCCACCGGGCTATATAAATGGTCGTGGAAAGTAGTAATAATCATCTATAAGTTTCCAAATTTGAAGAATTTAGAGAGTATCTGGAGGGCGGATTTTTCTTCGGAGTTGAGCTGGTCGAAGAGGCGGTGGTTTCGCATATCAAATGAGCGGCGGGGTGTGCCATCCGGGTTTTGGCGATTGTCGCCATTGTGGAGGCACCAGCCGGCAGCGCCGCCTTTTACGGCTGCGCGGGCATCGGTGACAAAATCGTTAGAGTTAGGGTCCCAGCCCTGAGTAAAACCTCTTCGGAAGGGTTCCTGATAATGGAGGGGGATGGGTCGGCCAAGCTCTTTTATCCAGCCCAGATATTGTCTGGATTTTTCTTCGGTTTGTTGCGGTGAACTGGGGTCTCTTGGCCTGTGCGGACTTATAAAATCCACGTGGACCTTTTCGAGATAGTCTTTTAGCTCTTCGCGGCTGATGTCACCTGCGTGTGAGGCTGTGATGAGCAGGAGAGGGTCGATTTGTTTGGCTGCATCCCGCAACTGCTGCAATTGGTCGAAACTGACGAACCGTTTGTCTTTTATATTTCGCTCGTTGGCTAAATCCAGGTACCAGTTTCGGTGGAGCTTAAGGGCAGAGAGGATTGTCTCGACTGCGTGGCGGTGCGTGTCGAGTGTTTGCAGGCGGGGTTCACCGACAATGCCGTTACCGCGGCTGAGCGTTACGTCCACGATGATGCCTCGGCGGTCGCACTCGGCGATGAGCCATTTGAGGTTTGACAGGTACGGCTCTCTGGGATTGCCTTTGCCATCGACGGCGGAGACATCGTTGTCGAAGCCAGACCAGGTTGCCCAGACGCGGAGCCAGTTTATGCCGAGTTTTTGTATGTCATTGAGGTCCTGGGTGATGAATTCCCGCGGCGCTCCGAGTGCTCCGTAGTAACTTATGCCGAAAAGAAAGGTTGGCTTACCGTTGATTGTGAATTGGGTGCCGCTGATGCTGAGCTGGGTGGCGGGAGCCGGCTTTGTGCTTTTGGGGTTATCAAGACCGGCGGCTGCGAGGGCGAGAATGGCTATCGTGAGTAATGAGAGTTGTTTCATAATTTGATACCTCCTGGTCAGTCAATTTTGTATGCCGGCGGTTTATCACTGGACTCGCGTAGGGCGCATCCGCTCGCCGACTTTTTTGAAGTGTGACAGTGCGCTTTCGCGGTCGTCGAAGTCTTTTTCCGTGAACATCAGGGTAGTCTGGCCAATAAGGATTTCATCGCCGTCAACTAGAACGGCCTCTTTGGTGATTTTCCCGCCGTTGATAAACACGCCGTGTTTGCTTTTCATATCGAGGGCGTAATACTGGTTTTTGTCTTTATCGTAGCGGATTTGCATGTGCCTGCGTGAGATGAGGTCATCCAGTACCTGAATTGGGAGGGCCTCGGCTCTGCCAATGACATTGGTTCGCTGGCCAAGAGGGTAGAAGTTACCTTTTTGTGGTCCGGAGATTATGATGATAGAAGCCATTTTTAACTCCTTGAATCAAGGCCGAGCAACTTGGTGGATAATGGTAGTGCTATTTTTCAGGAAGTCAAGCACTTTTAGTTCATTGTTCATAGTTTATTGTTCGTAGTTCGTAGCTGTCCGTAATCGATGCACGGCTCGACTGAGTTCACCGAAGTCTATGAACTCATAACAACGAATAAAAGTTAGATTTTCTAATCGAGGCAGCCGGTTTGGAGCCAATGTTCTGCCAAGACGGCGAGGTCGGTCAGCTCGACTGTTTTACTGTTATTGAGGTCTGCTCCGCCGCACCAGGTTGGTGGTGCGCAATTCGAGTTGCGCCAACGGCCGCGGAAGACGGCAAAATCCACGAAGTCAACTTTGTTGCTTTTATTGAGGTCGGCTCCGCCACACTTGAGAGTTTTGGTCCATAGGACCGACAGAGGTATCGCCAGGTCGTGTGAGCCGGCAAGGGATTGTGCCTGGATGTTATTGCTGTCGAGCGGGACCTTTGCCAAGCGTGGGTAGTAAAAGGGCTGTTTGGTGGGGTCAGGGTATTGTGGGATGTTATCCATATTAAAGCCGACAACCCAGAGAGACCCTGTGGCGGGGTCCTCGGTGATGCTGGTTGCGTGGTGCATATTGTTAATTGTGATAGAGCGTGTAAGCGTCAGGTTTGGTTTGGTGGAAAAGCCGTAAACAATAGAAGAGTTGCTATCTTGTGGATTATACTGGGCGGATGACAAATACAACATATCTGTGGCATCCGACATATACATCCCGATGGGGTCAGGCAAGTTGACGTCCGGTTTGGCCAGCTCGATACGTTCGATTGGTCCGTTCGGCTTATATCTGAAGAGTACATCGCTTTCGTTGAGACTGTGTGCGTTGAGGACATAAAGGTTGCCGGCACTATCGATTTCGATTTCTCGCAGGTTGTTGCGGTACTGGTTATCACCCGGAGGTGGCGGGTCGTCATAGAGTTTGACTACTGTATAAGGTGGGCTTCCTGAGGATAGTTGTAGTTTGGCTACTGCGGCGTAAGGTTCGTTGCCATCGGGGTTGACGATTACGGGAACGACGTAGATATAGCCATTCGCATCGAAGGCAGCATCGAGGATGGGGCGGCCTACAGCATTTGAGCCTTCGCCTTTAATGCCGACATAAACTGTGGCAGATTTGTTGTAGCGAGGTTCTTTGACGTAGGTGGTCTGGCCTCGAGGTATGATTATTGTGTTTAACGTGTCAAGCCGTCGCACCCCGTTTTCGTAGTTGATTTGGTAGAGCTGGCCGTTGGGGTCCTGCACTATTCTTATATTGCAGCGGTCTGTTGCAGGCGAGAGCGACCTGACATATTGGGCGTTACTGTCAAAGACGTAAAGGCGGTCTTTTAGCTTGGTAGAGCGGTCAGGGGTGCCTATTTTGCCGGCTATCAGTAAGTCATTAAAGTTGCCGGGAGGGTTTCCGAGAGGAGCTATTGCGCCGGAGGCATTTAGGTTGCCAGCTTCGAGGCTTGTTGTTTCCATACCCTCACTGAGGGGTATGCCGTCACATAGGTTTTTGCGGTTACTGGAGTTCAACGTCCAGTCCCAGCCGCTTGTGTCATAGGAGTCAATGTAGCCGTCGGTGTCGAAAGGACCCTCGAAGCAGACGTAGCTGCCGGTTCCGCCTGGAAGCAATCCCGAAGCGCAGCCGCAGGCGCAGATGACTGTCATGAAGTCGACCTCATCAACGTAGTTGTCCCCGGTTAAATCGAGGCAGATGCCGGCACAGTGGACTTCCGCGCTCCAAGTGTCGAGAAAGGCGGAGGCGCCGGCGGGCGGTGGTGCTGATTCCGGTCTTGTATCGATAGCCGATAAGGACAGGAAGCCTGCCTGCTGGGGTTCAAAGAGTTCTACCTCGATGCGGGTGCCTTCGCTGAAGTTAAGGTCTTCGGTAGATACAGTTTTTTGAAAGACGCCGAAGCGTCCGCTGCCTGGTGAGCCGGGTCGGCCGGGAGGCGGGACCGGAATACGAGCTACCTCAATGTAATGGTAGTTGCGCTGCGGGTCGTTATGGGACAGTAATTCGGGCACATCCGACAGATAGACTACTAATTCAGTGCCGGGCTCGGCGGTATTAAATAGGTATTTGAACCGAATCAAAATTTTCTCCTCGGTGCACTTTGCGAACAAGGCCTTTGCGCGGGTGTTGATTATATCTCCATAAGTTAGCGATGCGGGGTCCATATCTCTGAGATTGCGCAGCCACATCATGCCGGCGGGGTCGGGCGGGAGGCCTTCAACTCGTTCGACCTGGATGCGCGTGGTGTCCGGCGGGGCCAGGTTGTAGTCAATAAAGTTATTATGCATAATGCACGTAGCGAAATGTTCCGGGTCATCAAAATCAATTTTGCCCAGAGAGAAACCCAACAAGGGGGTATTCATCTTAACTTTGGCGGTAGGATGTTTTTCGAGTGTTCCGTAGTATAGTCGATTGAAAGCGGTGTCGAGGACGGAATTCGGACCGAGGATAAGCTGCTTGACATAAAGGACTTCATACTCGCCGCCCTCATCATAAGGGGGTTGGAAGTCAACACGGTTGGTCAGAGTGACTTTTGCACCCTCAACAAGCTCCAACCGGTCAATCGTCCATGTCATCAGGTGGAATTCCGGCATGAGTAGTGTTGGGAATATACCAGGCGGACAGGGCGGAGAGCAGAAGAAATCCAGGCCGCGAAGCTCAAACAGGCCGGCTGATATATTGCCGGTGCCTTCGGTAATCGTAACGGATATACTGTTGCCCTGAATCATGCCCCCGAATGTGGAGGGGTCGATGTCTATATAACGGTCGCCAGCGGCGCGAATATCATTGCCGATGATTGAAGCCGTATCTTTAGCGAGCAACTGCCCATAGGGGGCCAAGACCGAGGTGGTGATTGTGTTGTAAGCGACGACAGCATTGTTTTCGAAACTGGCGCGTGCTACATTGAGATTCGTGTACAGCAAATTGCCATAATCCTTTACTCGCAGCAGGCCATTACACTGGAGCGTCCCGTCACCGCTGAGGTCAACAACTGCTTCGTTTTCGATAACAAACTCTCTGCCGGCCGGGACCAGGATTGTTCCGATGCCGACGATGTTGCAGCTTAGATTGCAGTCGCTGGTTTCCAGAGTAGCCCCCTCCGTTATATCGAGATAACCATTGCCGATGAGGCCGCCAGAGACGACCTGGACAGTGCCTAAAATGGCGGCGGTGCCGTTATCTATACGGATGGCGTCCGGGCTATTGTGGCTAATCATGCAGTTGTCGATTGTTAAGTAGCCCTCACCGTCAGAGTAGAAGCCGAGGCCTGCGGCACCGTAGGCCGATGTGTTGTAGCTGAAGGTGCAGTTGGTCAGAGTCGGGCTGCTGTAGTCGTAGTTGTCCATTCCGCCGCCGGTGCCTGCCGAGTTTTCGCTGAATGTGCAGCCCTTTACAGTCGGGCTGCTGTAGCCGTTGAACATCCCGCCGCCGTAGTTGTTGGTCGAGTTTCCGCTGAAGGTGCAGTTGGTCAGAGTCGGGCTGCTGTAGCCGTTGTGCATCCCACCGCCAGCCCATTCAGCCAAGTTTCCGCTGAATGTGCAGCCCTTTATAGTCGGGCTGCTGTTGGTGTAGTTGTACATCCCGCCGCCGTAGTGGTTGGCCGAGTTTCCGCTTAAGGTGCAGCCCTCCAGAGTCGGGCTGCTGTAGCCGTTGTACATCCCGCCGCCGCCCCATTCGGCCAAGTTTCCGCTGAAGGTGCAGTTGGTTACAGTCGGGCTGCTGACGGAGTTGAACATCCCGCTGCCGCAGTTGTGCGGCCAATCTCCTCCATTCGCATTTCCGCCGGTAATCGTGAAGCCATCTAAGATGGCTGTATCGTCCAGATTCAACCCATCGGGATGGTAGAATATATGGTAGCTGTTGTCGCTTTTATCTAACGGCGTTCCTATGTCGCCGGAAAGGATAGTCTCGTTATTTGGGTCGTTTGGGTTACGCTGGTTCCAGTTACCTCCCCCGGCTGGGAACCCGCCATAAACAGCAACCCCATTGATAAGCTGAAACGCAGCCATCCGGTCACCAGTGCCGGCAGGATGAAGGGTGTCTTCATCAGGCCGGTAAGTCCCCTGCGCTACCCAAATCTCGATCGGCTTGGGCGAAGACATGGCAGCGGCTAATCCATCTTGAAGGTACTTATAGGCATCTGTCCAGCTTGAGCCATTATTTGCGCCTGTAGCATCCGCATCAACGTAGATAATTTTTCCTGTAAAGACCGTTCCGACCGTCCCACTATCGACTACGAAGTTGTCAAAGTAAACATTGCCTGAAGCCAGTGCCCTGTTTTGCGAGCTGCAGGCCAGGTATGGCATGACGACATCACTATCCCATTCGCCTTTCAGCAAACCCGGGATGGTTACCCAGGCATTAGCTGACCAGTAGCCGGTGTCACTCAGATATATCTCGTCTTTGCTTGCATCGTAGGAGATATATAGAGTTCCGTCGTTTGAGCCCCTCACCTTATCTATTCCGTCAACTACAGAGCCAGCCATAATTAGCACGTAGCGAAAATATGAGGGCGGATAATGATTAGGCTCATAGTCGGCCTCTATGAAAAGACGGTTACTCCCGTCTTTCTCGAGGCCGAGCGTAGCGGAGTCAAAGGAGTACGGGGGCCCAGATGTTAAATTGCAGAAATCAGTTTTGAATGAAAAATTGCCCGTCGTCGAAAAACCCCAGCCGTTAGCGAAATAAGCAGATACGTAAAAATTCACATCTTCTGTGGAACGCACCTCCAGTCTTTCGTTAGTCTCGTCCAGCCAGACATTGGGACTCTCCTGATAGAAACTCCACATAGACGTATTTATCGAATTGTCGTTGAAGTCATCCGATGGTAACGGAATCGCCCAGTCTTCTTGGGTCATATCCGGCAGAATTCCGCCCAATGTTGGGTCGTTACCTAACCCGTGGCCAAATGTGCCCGCTATAGGAACATTTTCCTTATCGAATAGAGGCAATAAATCTCTCGGGTTGACAGGGTTGGGGTAAGTCACTGTGCCGCCAAAAATAGGATTTAAGTTGATATTTACATTGTTGACATCGGTGTCAACAAGCTGGCCCGAGAGCCCGTATAAACAACCCCCGGGTCCACAGACCCTATCTGCTATGACAGTAATGCCCGTCCAATCGCCTGGATTAACAATCTCGACAAAACCTCTGAATGTGCCGTTGCTACTTTGGTAGCCGACGGTGGCATATTGACCGTCCGGAGGCCCCGAGATATTCTGCCAATCGGAGGTATTGCCAGTATTAAGACCTCCGTAGTAGTAATCACCTGTGGAGCCCTGAACACTATCGAGGAGAAACTCTTCTCTGGCGGCGATGACATAGAAGTTGTACTCGCCTGTGAAGGTTGCGGTTTGCCCATTCGATTCACCGAGTTTTACGTAGTCTTGTTTGTCTATGTTGTAGTAGTAGTCCCACCAATCCGGCTGGGCAGTATAATCGGTGTTGCCACCCCATACCTCATAAAAAGTGGCTGTGCAAGGCACAAGACCCCCGCCCCAGTATTCGAACGTTCCATTGGAGAATGAATTCCCATCCTGGCTCAAAGTAGCATCGAAATATCCTTCGTACCATTCATCACCTGCGTGATATTCGAGCTCGACGTTAATCTCGGGACCATAATCAGTTGTAACCTCGATGACCTCCCAAGGGGATGGTATGCCACTTGTGTCTATAAAAGTTAGACTTCCACCTGGACCGCCAATGCCCGTAAAGTCATATTTCAGTGTCAACTGGCCAATAAGTGTCAAGTTGGAATCGTACACATTGTATGTCTTGGTCGTTTCCACTGGACATAACATGTTTGTGTCATTCACCAGAGAATCCCGCAAAGCAGTCAATCTATCTTCGAGCACGTTCAAAAAGAAATGATTATTGGGGTCTATGTAAAGTAGCTCGTCTTCCTGCGGGTCGGTACCCAGCGGGTTATCCTCTGATTTAATATAATCCAGTGCGGCAAAATAATAATCTATAGCAGCAATCAAATCTGCTTTTGCTTTGGCCAGAATAGCAGCGCCGTTTACATCTGGGAAGTTAGCCGTTGGCAAGACCTTCAATAAATTCGGATACGGCGTAAGAAAATGGTCATTTATACTGAGCTGATTAGGGTCGTTAACATCAATGTTAATGATATGTAAAAGCTCGAGGCAGTCTGAGTCATTGAAATCGTTGACATCGATTCCGTTTACATACAAGAAGTTGTGTAGAAGAGTTTCATCGACATTCATAAAAACGTCGTAAGCTGACTTGGCTTCTAACTGGGCCTTAAGCGCCAGCAGCAGGCCCTTCAATATCAAAACCTCTCCATAGTCCACTTCCAAATCATTTTTCAGACCGGTGTCGTTCGGCTTAAAGAATATCCTAAAGCGGTTGGAGGGCGAATCACTGATTGAATTTAACTCAGCAACGATGTTATTAATGTCGCTTATCCAGTCCTGCACTATGTTGGAAATTCCGTTGACGTCTGGTGCATCGGGAGGTACTTTGTAGCGGCCATTCGGGTCTAAAGGCGAGTTGACGTCAAGAAGGTCGTTCGGGTCGATTGAGTTGCTGTCAAAAAAACCGAAGTAGTCTCCCGAAACATTCACCCCGAAACTTTGCACCAACTCAAGGACACTGTTATTTGTTGAGTAGTCGTTGATATCAATGAAAACAAGAGCCGTTTTTGTTACTGCGTGCAGGAATTTAAGCTCTCTGTTGGTGCTACATTGCGAACAGCTTGAGTCTTTTAGGCCGGCATCGAAGGTTTGGTAAGCCAGCCGCAGACCGGACAAGCTGCCTTCACACAGTAACGAATTGCCGGGTATGATGTAGTCGTTTGGCTCAGTGGCAAGAACAGTGCAGTTAAGGCAGCAACTTAAAAGCAAATTTAGAATTACAGTCCCTTTAACCATTTTCTTTTCTCCTCTTCTCGATTGCAGTGATTTGCGTCTGCACGTTATTTAATCTGTCATCAACACATATACTCTTGCCGTGTATTTTGTTACCATTGTGAGTTAAAAAATAAGTTCCATCTGCGTAGAAAAGATGTTTCCTTATGTCCCATTTGACACAGTTGCTCTCAAGAACGCTGCCATCTTCTGCTTTCACTATTACATGGCCACGCAGTATTACCACATCAGGATGTTTGTTAGAAACTGTTGCTCTTTTGCTCTGGACACCGAGTAGCAGAGTTCCGTCATAGAACACTTTATAATCGAAGTTGGCAATAAGGACTTCAGAAACATTGCTTAGGTCGATATCAAGGCGCCAGACATCGGTGGGTTTTATCAAATTATCGATATCATTCACGAGGTTTTCTAAAGGGGTAAATGCGTTTTCGGGCACGGTGAGGGTATCGCCCCCGAATGTTTTCGTCGGGGGTTCGGCGGTAGGATATCTATAAAATGCAAGTTCGAGGTGCTGTATTTTTACCATCTTATGTAACGCTGTTTTGAAGAACCCGAAATTATTATTCTCCACAAGGAGGTTCTCAAAGCTGGCGGAATGGAGAGGGCTGCCGGTTTCTTTAGAGTTGTAACATCTATAGCTGAAGGCCCCCATTTGATTTGTTGGGAGTCTGAGCTCGGGTTCCCAGCTTTGCGTGTTGCGGTAGAGTTTGTTTAAGTCATTGTGGGTAGCAAAGATTGTCAGTGCCAGAACAAACAAGGCCCAGCAGACTAACAGGACTGCACGTTTGCCCCATAGACTTGTGAATATTATTAGAGTCGTCATATTGTTACTATCCTTTCATTTGTCCCAGCAGGCAAGTTAAAAGGAGTTTTTCAAAGATAGTTGTGCTCCTCCTCGAAATAACGGTCGGCATAGCCAGTGAGTTTTCCATGCTTTTACCCGGCGCATAGTGTCACCTCTACGACAATGTTGTCCGCAATGCTAAACTATTATGATAGCACTTGTTGGAATAAAGTCCAGTAAAATCGGGCTGAAGTGACAGATTTTAGAGATAAGTTTGCTGTTTTGTGCTTTATGGTGGGCCCTGGACCTGGTAGGCGAGGGGATATAGTTCCTCAAAGGGCAGTACGCTGTATAGGTCGGTTACGTAGAATCCCTTCTGGATAGTGAGAAACTGGCAATGACTATCCAGGAAGGCCATGTTATGGGAATCGACCCGTCCGTGCCATTCTGCCAGTTCTTTCCACTCCTGCTTTTGATGAGGTTTAGGTTGCCATTGGTTAATCCAGCCGTAATCGCCGATTAGCAACAAACGTGAGGGATTGCCCACCCGACTGTGGTTTACGCCGCCCTTCAGGCGTTTGTTGATTTCTTCATCGAGCGGTTTAGTTTGGTCATTGAAGGGCCAATACTTATCCTGACCGATTAAAAACGTGTTAGTCTGGTAACTGGTTCCGAAATAGCGGTAAACTTTCTCTCGCACGGCGAAGCCGGGTACCCCGCCACGGTCGGCGGGGCAACAAAAGACCTTCGCTTCATTTTCAGTTTCTAAAATCGGCGCCAAACTTAGGTAGCTGTTGAGCGGCCGAGGTGGGACGTTCGGTTCGCTCTCGTTCACCGTTCCTTTCCATCCGCCATAGTTGAGGTTGGCATTTACCGCCTGATAGAAGTAACCCTCATTGTCGTCGAGGTACATATTCCAGGCCAGGGCGATTTGTTTTAGATTGGCCTGGCAAACCGTGCGTTTGGCTGTTGCCTTGGCCTTACGCAGGGCAGGCAAAAGGATGGCTAAAAGGAGGGCAATAACCGCAATAACAACCAGCAGTTCTATCAGGGTGAAGGCGTTGGAATTTCGGATTTCGGATTTCGGATTTCGGATTTTTGTCGGTTTATTTATGGATTCCCGCTTGCGCAGGAATGACAGGTATGATACAAGCGTGGAGAGAATTTGTAAATGAGCATTAGTTTCCATAATGAGTATTATTTTACGTTTTCGCTGTCCGGTTTGTCAACTTTTTCTGGTGGTTTATCGGCGGCATTTAGCTCATAAAGTCTGGCCCCGACCTGGCCAATCAGTAACTGGTCACCAGCCGGCAGACTGTTTTGCGACAATTGTTCTATGGCTTTGTAACTGCGATGATAGGCCTCGAGGGCACGCTGGCGGTTTCCGTCCTTAAGATAATGCTCAGCGATGATAAAATCAGCAAACCAGGCGTATTCGGCTGAAAGAGCTTGCGCAAAAGAGGCTTCCTTCTTGGCCAATGGGGCACGGTCAAGCAGGAAAGAGGCCGCCTTTTGTTCCTTTGAGGCATCATCTAAGAAAAGGGCCATAGCGTATGCGTCTTTGTTCCGTCCGTCACGCCAGGCCTGGAGGATATAAAGGAAAGACAACGGCGTCGATCGTCGCGATAAAAGGAGGTTTTCGGCAGCTTGTGTGGCCCACTGCTGTGCGATGGCATCAGACTCTTTCTTCGCTTTTTTTGCGGTTACATACAGGTCGAGAGCGACAAACGAAAAGCCAAGGACAATCAGCAGCAATAGTGCCACGACTGTACTGGTGTAGCGGTGGCGGGTGATGATTTTGCGAAGCAGGTACATAGTGCTAATGGACCTGACGCGGATGGGGCGGCCCTGAAGGTAGTTTTCGATGTCGCTGTGCAAATCGGCGGCGGATTGGTAACGCCTGGCCGGGTCCTTGTCGAGGGCTGTGAGCAAAATAGCCTCGACATCGGGGTCGAACTTACGGATGATTTGGCGGGGTCTGACAGGGTCTGCCTTCTGAATATTCTGCAGGACCTCAAGTGTTGAGCCAGTAACATCATAAGGGTACTGGCCGGTGAGCATGTGGTAGAGAATAACGCCTAATGAATAGACATCCGTTCGCACGTCAATGAGGTTGGGACGACCTGCCGCCTGTTCGGGGGACATAGTGGAGAGGGAGCCGGCCCACTCGCCGGTCATCGTGACAACGGCTTTGTTTTCGGAGCGCTCGCTTAATCCGATTGCCTTTGCCAGGCCGAAGTCAAGTATGTGCGGCTCGCCGCGCTTGTCCACGAGGATATTGGCGAATTTGAGGTCACGGTGGATGATTCCCTGCTGATGGGCATAAGAGACGGCTGAGCATACTTTGTTGAAGAGCTCTATTTGTTCTCGGAAGGAGAGCTTCTGCGAGCGGGCGTATCGGTTCAGCGGCTGGCCATCGACATATTGCATAACAAAATAGTACTGGCCGTGGATGATTCCGCTGTCGCGGATGCTGACGATGTTCGGGTGTTCGAGCGTTGCGATGAGTTCGGCTTCTCTCTCGAAATAGTAGCGTGCTCTCTGGGAAGCCAGCAGGGTGGGCAGCAGAATTTTGATTGCGACATTTGTTTTGGTGGCGGTGTGGACGGCTTTGTACACCGCTGCCTGGCCACCTCGCGGCAATTCCTCTATAAGCTGGTAACCTTCAATTAGCGATTCCAGAGATTTGGGAAAGGCGGCGGACGGGAATGCTGTAGTATGCGCTACGGATTCGGTGGGGTAGTCATCCTGATTTATGGGGGGTTCTCCGGCAGCTTCATCAGGGGTATCCTTGGGAGCGACGGAGGAGTTTGAGCGGGCAGACTCTACGCGGTGCCGGCAGGTTTCGCACTGTGTCAGATGAAGCTCTACGGTTTGCTGCTGGTCGGCAGAGCAGTTGCCAGCTATGTAGCGTTCAACAAGCTGCTGACTTAAACAATCACCCATACTGGCGCATCCTGAAACGGTTTTTGTGCAAGCAAAAACGCATAGGTTTTAGGTGCACAACCTACTTGTGCTCGCTTTTATTTATGTACCAAGACAAAAAGCGTAATGTCATCCTGCTGAGCCAGCGTCTGGCGAAAATCAGTTACGGCTTTTGTAATCAGTTCCACAATGCGGTTGGCTGGAAGGACGTTGGCAGTTTTCAACAGGTTTGTCAGGCGCTTTATGCCAAATTCCTCGCCGCCAGGAGACTTGGCTTTTGTGAGACCATCGGTAAAGACTACCAGCCGGGTAGCTTGCTGGAGTGTTTCCACTTTTGTCTGGAAGAAGCTATCGCCGGTTCCGAGCGGAGGATTGTCCGACTGGCCGAGTGGCAGCACCGCTGAGGACGAGCGGATGATGAGAGGCTGTAGATAGCCGGCATTGAAGAACTGAAGAG
>Ga0315280_10002186_pt1 | contig 31995 bp, 21 predicted proteins | sample YL17G06_40_MG_FD_203697 | JGI IMG/M metagenome (GOLD analysis project Ga0315280, IMG submission 203697) | Sediment microbial communities from Yellowstone Lake, YNP, Wyoming, USA - YL17G06_40 | ecosystem: Environmental > Aquatic > Freshwater > Lake > Sediment | place: USA: Wyoming | collected... | reverse complement strand
CGCAAAGCCATGTTTGTCAATTCTCAAGCCCCACAAAACCATTAAACGCTTGTGGCTGGAAGCCTATACCACCGTCTCAAGAGATTTCTCTATTGGTGGTATAGGCATCTTGCCTGTTCCTATTGTTGGTCAGCACAAGCCGCTGTGCTCATCGGCAATGTGGGCGTGGCGATTTTGATCCCCAGATTCTGTTTTGGTGTACTAATGCTTTGCCGGGCGTGAACATGTCGTTTTTCACCGGCTTTTTTCGGACCAACCCAGATGCCGTTGCAGGAACCGAAACGTGCCCACGCCGTGGATCTCGTGCGGGCCGTCGAAATACTCAATCGCCGTTCGGTCGGGAATTCCCAGGAAAGTGTAAAGTCGCCTGACTTTGGCATATTCGTAGGCCACCCATTCGTCGGGCGCCACACCGTCGCGATGGCCGCGCTCGACCATGAATGGGCGCGGCGCAATCAGACCGGCCATCTCGGCATAGTTGAATGTGTTGCCTAAGTCGAACTCGAACATTTCATACTCACCGGTGAACATATAGCTATAGCTCGAGGTTGTGCTGGTGTTCTTCCAAATCCATTCATTGAAATCGCCCGAGCAGATCGAAAGACAATAGCGATCGAGCAGGGCCGGTATGCGCATGGCCGTCTTGCCGCCATAAGAAAGACCATAGAAAGCAATTCGCTGCGGGTCCACAAAGGGCAGTTGGCTGAGCCATTCGAGGGTCTGTTCGTGCTGGCGCACAATGATGGCGTAAAGCGATTTCCCGAGCGGGTTGGCTTTGCGCTGGAGCAAGCGAAACTTCTCGCCGCCGATGTACGGATTCTGAGGGGCATAGACGACAAGCCCCTGATCCGCCAACTTCGCCCCAAACGAGTGGTAAGGCGACTCGACCTTCGGGTCCACGACCTTCTGCGGACGACCTTCCAGTCCGTGCTGGCAAACCACCACCGGACGGCGCTCGCCGGGCTTGATGTCCTTGGGCACAAGCAAAATGCCATAGGCAAACACGTCGGGCCAGACGTCGAGCGCCACTTCGTAGCCTTTCCATTTCGATTCGTCGAAAAGGAGACGGGTGTGCGGGGAAGGCGAAAGACTTGCGGGGGGAAATCGGCCAATGACCTCGTCCCACAAGTAGTCGCGATACCATCGGCGGCTTTCTTCCCATCGTTGAAGCGAGGATCGGTCGGCTTTCGACCAAAACTCAGAACGGCGAACATCGCTCTGGCGCACAAGGTTCTGGGTAAAAGCAACGAGTTGATCGAGTTGGCTTTTCAGCCGTTGTGTTGGGTCAAACGCGCCCCGGCGATCTCTCAAAGCAGAGAAAACCACCGTAGGAAGTGGTTCCTTGATACCAAGCGCTGGGAGGAGTGCTTGAAGGGCAGAATCTGAACCCGGCGGGCCATCTCCCTGTTCACTCACCACGAGTCGCAGACTGTTCCCGAAACCCAGTTTCTGGTAGAAGCTCAGGGCACGGTCAAACTCGGCGCGGATGGCTTCGAGCGGTGGCGTGGTCAGGACGCCGGAGGCGGCACCGCGTCGGCCTTCGCGCACGGGCGGAGGGCCGCTCACCCGGGGTCCGCGGCAGGCTTCGATGACCAACGTTCGCGGGGCGATCATGCTGGCCAGTTCCGCATCGCCAAATTCATCCAACAAGGCCCACACGTTGCGGTAGATTGGCTCGCGCCAGACATTTTCCCGTTTCTGAAAGTAGCCGCTGACCAGCGCCGCGGCGATTCGTTCGTCTATCGCTGCGCTATAGAAAGCAAGCAGGCCGCCCTCCCCATAGCCGGCGACCCCAATGTGGCACGGGCTTCCAGCCCGTGAACTCTCGGCAGCAAACCAATCCACGGCGGCCAGGACCTTTTGTACCTCGTAGCCGATAATGTGGCGGCCCATCTCGAATGCCTGGCGATAAATCCACTCGCGGTGCGGCTGATTGGTCATCCGAACAGCTGGATTGCCCGACCGCGTGTCGCGCCGATCAATCAGAACCGGCACCAGCACCCGGCAACCTGTCTCTGCCAGCCGGCGCGCGAATTGCGCTTCGGCCGGGACACCTGGGGCCAGTCCAACGAGCATCTCCGGCGTCCAGTCGGCATCGGGCAGGGCAACGATCTGTGCAGCCGGTAGCACAGGCATCTTGCCTGTGCCGGCATCACGGGCATCCTGGCCGTGTTTCTCGCTTTTTCTCGCCTCTGGCTTCTTGCCTCTCGCCTCTTCTTTCGGTTCCAGAAGCAGCCCTTCGCCATACACCCCGTCGAGGACAGGCCAGCGAACGGCATGGACACGAAAACGGTCGGTCTCGGCCACCAGCGAGTCGGTCGAGGTCGAGGCAACCAGTTCCAGGGCTGGAACCGGAAGGCGAGGATCCGCTGCGCCGACGATTCGCCGGAGATGCTGGCGGTTCGGGGCAAGCGACCGGGCATAGGCCTCAAGCGAGCGGAAGTCGCGCTCGAAGTGCCGTTCGCGCCGTTCAACCGACGCCTCGATCTCGCGAATGAGAAAGCGATCAATGCCCTCGACCATTCGCGCCGCCAAGTCGCCTTCCCAATCCAAGGCTTTCGTGCCCGCCAGAGTCTCGACCTCTTTCGCGGCGGTCTGCGGGCCCGCAACTACCGTCAAACCGATCGCCGAAAGCACGATCACCATCGCAACAACCAGCAATGTTCTGAAAACTCGCATCGCCGCTTTCTCCTGGCTTCGTGGTCTCATTATGGCAATCTCAATTCTTCTTCGCAGGTGCCGAGCAATCAGGCATCCAAAGCTCAGGGTCCAAAATCTGCAAGCCAAAATCCCCAAAGCCTCTTGCCTTGCACACCATGGTCATCCATAATCGCAATGAATGGTGAGGAGCGGACCAGTGAGTCGAACCGATTCGCGCGTCGAGAATCTGCTCGCACGGGCGCATGAGTTTCCCGTCCTACCTGGCGTTTATCTGATGAAAGATGCGGCGGGCGAGGTGCTCTATGTGGGCAAGGCAGCCAATCTTCGCGCTCGCGTTGCCAGCTATTTTCACAGCGGCACCGACGGGCGTCCTCAAACCGAGTTTCTCGTCCGGCGTGTGGCCAATCTCGACTACATTGTCACGCAAACCGAGAAAGAGGCGTTTCTTCTCGAAAATGCTCTGATCAAGCAGCATCGGCCACGGTACAATATCCGGCTACGTGACGACAAGACTTATCTGAGCTTGCGGCTTGATCCACGCGAAAGGTGGCCGCGCCTTCATATGGTGCGCAAGCGACGCGCGGACGGTGCGCTCTATTTTGGCCCTTACACTTCATCGCAAGCCATGCGTCAGACGTTCCGAACGATCTTGAGCATCTTTCCACTTTGCAGTTGCCGCGCCGGAAGAGAGGCTAGAGGCAAGAGGCGAGAGGCGAGAGAAGACGGGAACTCCGGCAATCGGCCTCGCCCCTGTATCATGTACGAGATGGGCATGTGTTGCTGCCCGCTTTACCGCGACGTGGACCCTGCTTACTACGCCCGTCTCGTCCAGGACGTTGCTCTTTTCCTTCGAGGGAACAAGACCGAGGTTGTCGAGCGTCTGAAGCGGGAAATGGAAGAGAAGGCGGCGCGGATGGAATATGAAGAGGCAGCCCAACTTCGCAACCGAATTGTGGCCATCAACGAAACCATCGAGCGCCAGCGAATTGCGGTCGGCCCGGCTGTCAATCGCGACGTGATTGCCACGGTCTCCGAGGGGGGGCGCCATCTCGTGGTGGTTTTCCTCTATCGTGGCGGTGTGGTCGCTGACAGGCGCGAGTTCGAACTACCCGATTTCGGGCAGATTGGCGGCGAGATTCTTCGCGGTGCGATGAGCCAACTTTACGGCGAAGCCGAAGCCATCCCCGATGAAGTTTTCCTCTCGGCCGAACCTGAAGACCGTGAGATGCTGGAGGCATGGCTGACTGAGACCGCTGGCCGCTCCATTCGCCTTCACGTTCCGCAGCGAGGCGAAGGCCGCCGTCTCGTGGACCTGGCGCTCGAAAATGCCCGGCAGCGCCTTCACGACCGCCTCGAATCGGGCCGCGACATCGAAGCGGCGTTGGCCGAAATTCGCTCCAGGCTTCGGCTGCCCGAACTGCCCGACAGGATCGAATGTTTCGACATCTCGAACATTCAGGGTAGTCTATCGGTCGGTTCGATGGTCCAATTCCTGGGCGGCAAACCCAACCGAAGCGGCTACCGCCATTATAGAATCCGCACCGTCGAGGGCAGCAATGATTTCGCGATGATGCACGAGGTTCTCTCGCGTCGCTATCGCCGGCTGATCGAATCGGGCCAGCCACTGCCCGACTTGATCCTGGTGGATGGAGGCAAAGGCCAACTCAACGTGGCCGCCGAGGTGATGAAGGAACTTGGCGCGACGGGCGTGCCGCTTCGGGCCATCGCCAAAAGACGCACCGTGGGCGAGGAAGATCGCCAGCGAATCGCCGACCGCTTTTTCATCCCCGGACAGAAGAACCCGGTGACATTTCCGCCCGGCTCGCCGGCGCTTCTGATTTTGCAGCACATCCGCGACGAGGCTCATCGTTTTGCCATCGCCTATCACAAGAAGCTGCGGCGTCAGCGAAGCTTGCGGTCGCTGCTCGAAGAATTGCCCGGCATTGGCGAAGCGCGAAAGCGCGCCCTGTTGCGAGCTTTCGGCAGCCTGGCGCGCATTCGCGAGGCCTCGCCCGAAGAACTGGCGCGCGTGCCTGGAATGACGGCAACGCTGGCGGCGGACCTGCATCGCTTTCTTTCGGGTTGCTCGAGCGAAAAAACTCTTGAAGCTGGCCATTCAGGCAATCAGTATTCCTCCGTCACAGACCCAACCGAGTCGTAGTTAGGCCAATGGAGACCGATCATTAGAAGGGGGAACTTCGGGCAATGAAAGCTGTTTTCAAACGTGCCGACCTTGCGATGGCGACAAACGTCGTCCACAATGTTGTGAATCTTCAAAGTAGTCTACCGATTCTGGCCAATATTCTGATCCGCGCCAGCGATGCCAAAGCGCTGTTCATGGCCAGCGACCTCGAGGCGAATGTCCGATGCGAGATCGCGGCGGAAGTGGAAAAGGCCGGTGTGGTCACAGTTCCCGCGCGCACGCTCGCCGACATGGTACGGGTTCTGCCCGACACCGATGTCATCCTGGAGCTCGAGGGCAACCGAGTTCGCGTTCGTTGCGAGACGCTCTCGTATGACCTTGTGACCATGGACCCCGAGGACTTTCCGGCCTGGCCGGAGGTCAAAGCGAAGGCCACCCTGGAGCTGCCGCAGAAAACCTTGCGCAAGCTTATCGAGCGAATGATTTTTGCGGTGCCGCAAAAAGATCCGCGCCGCGTCCTTCTGGGTGGCTTTTTCGACGTTCACGACCGCCAGTTGCGATGTGTAGCAACCGACGGCAAAAAGCTGGCCTTCGTCCAGTGCGAGAGCGACTCGCGCACCGGCCAGGAGAAGATTTCCGCCGTTGTCCCGCACAAAGTTCTCTCCGAAGTCAGCAAGACCTTGGGCGACGAAGGCACTGTTCGCATTCTGTTCGGGGAGCGCCAGATCAGTTTCGACCTTAAGCAAATCAAGTATGTCAGCAACGTCATTGACGGCACCTATCCCAACTACGAACTGGTGATTCCGAAAACATTCGAGCGAACGATCACTCTGCCCAAAGAGGCGCTTCGGGCGCTCATTCGCCAGGCCGCCATCATCTCGGACGAAAAGAGCAATTCGGTCATCCTCCATTTTGCAGAGGACGAGTTGAAACTAACGGCCATGACCTATGACATTGGTTCCTATGCCGGCAGCCTGCCGATCAGTTTCACCCAGGAGGAGTTCCAGATCGTTTTCAATCATCGCTTCCTGAGCGAGATTCTCGACGCCATCGAAACGTCGGAGGTTCTCCTCAAAGCCAACAAGCCTGTCTCGCCCGCCGTCTTGTGCGGCAAGGATGTTACCGACACCCTCTACGTAATCATGCCGATCAAGCTGGCCGACCTCGCCGAACCCGAAGAGCCCGAAGAGGAGACGGAAGAGAAAGAGTCGGAAGAAGAGTAGCAACGCCTTCTCTCGCGAGGCTGGCGTAGCTCAAAGGTAGAGGGAGGCAAAATCGGTTTGTAGTTCCCACTTTACTGGGGACGCGAAAGGACCAACCCGCTGAAGTGGGGACTATGAACCTTTCATTCCTTTCAGTGTGGCGCAGGGAGCCATGAAGGCTCCTACCTCAAAGGTGATCACCAATTGGGGTCCACGAGGTGTCGAAGTGATTTCTTTTCGAAATGAATCGGCGTCTATCGGCGCCCATCTGCGGTGTCTTGATTCTCTTCTTGAAGGATTGTGGACCTCCCTCTGACAGTGCAAATCGCTTTGACTATCGGGCTGGGGTGCCCCAGTGCATTTTGAAAAACCAACGCCAGACGGGAGGAAAGTCCAATGTGTCGGCAACCACGAATGCGGCTTCGCCCAATCGGAGACCAAAATGGTTTTCTTTTATTGGCGCTGTTCGTTCTTACGCTCGGTGCGGCGGGTGTAGGAGGGGATGAAGCGACACCGCTGCCCCAGCAACAGCCCGTCATCATCGCCTCGCCGAATGGCGGTGAGGTATGGAGAATTGACACCACGCAAACGATTCGCTGGACAATCAATCAAGGGGCTCCCAGCGATCTGGCTATTCAGATCATGAGGGGTGTTCCGGGCAACTGGGTCGGATCGCTGCGGATTGCCGAATATGGTCCGCTTGCCTCGACACCGACGGCTTACAGCTGGTATATTGATCCGAATATGTTCATACCCGAAGCCGACTACTGGATTGAGCTATGCATGGCGAGTTCCCACATGTTTCTTGATGGGAGCGATGGGAATTTCGCCTTATCGGGCGGCGGTCCCAATCTCATTCTCAAGAACTGCGACATTGCACCTGTGTCGCCAGTGCAATTGCAGCCGGGCAATCTGCTCGCTTTGGGCGCCTTCGTCGAGAACAACGATTCTGGTGCGGCAGGACCCTTCTGGGTCGAGGTTTGGGGATCACGCACAGGCGGCCTGACGCTCGACCGGTTTCTGACCGACTCCCTCCTGATGGCCAACGGGCTGGGCGGCGGTGAGTCCTATTCGTGGGTCACACCGTCGCCGCTCTATTCGATCCCCGATGGTCCTTATACGGTTGTCTATGTCGCGGACCGCCCCGGTAACGTCGTCGAAAGCAGCGAGCGGGACAATCGGGGAATCGTGCGCGGCAAGCGCATCCTCGTGATCCGCCCTCAGACCCAGGTGGATCTGGTGGTCGAGAACTTCGGCCTCGCACCGAATCCGGCACAAAGCGGCCAGCCAATTTCCCTTTCGGGACAAGTCGTCAATCGCGGCACGGAGGCGAGCGGCCCGTTCTGGATCGAGTTCTGGGGCTCGTGGGACTGGCCTTATCCGGGACCGAACTTTTTCCTCTGCGACTCGATCTATGTGGAGAACCTGGGTGCGGGCGCGGCGATCAATCTCGCGAGCTATCCGCGCCGGTTAAACGAAGTACCGGTAGGTGTTTTCATGGTTGGCTGCGTCGCCGACCGCGATGACGCGATCAATGAACTGAACGAAGCGAACAACTTTCAGTTCGTGGATGGGCAGGTTTCCAACCATCCCTGGCCGATCCAACGCCAGTCGAGTGAGCAACCACAAGCCGCCGATATTGTCATCACGGCTGCCGATTTCACGCCGTGCGCGCCGGTTCAGTCGCGCCCCGGCGACCTGATGACCTGCTCGGTGACCATCCAGAATGTCGGCGCTACCGACACGGCGTCTTTCTGGATCGAATTCTGGGGTTCGCGCGATGGCGGATTGACGTTGAGCGATCTCCTGCGCGAATCGCTCTTCATCGCCAATCTTCGGCCCGGACAAACGGCAACGCTTGTCTCTCACGCGCCGCTCTATAGTTTGCCCGATGGTCCCTATTCGCTGACTGTCGCGGCCGACCGTCCGGGCGAGGTGGATGAGGCCAATGAGCGAAACAATCGGCTCACGGTCCCAGGCAAACGCCTGCTGACGATTCGCCCCCAGGGGCAAGCCAATCTAAAGGTGGTGTTTTTCGAACCCTACAGCAACATGGATGCAGAGATCGTCAATTCGGGAACGGCGGACTCGGGACCATTTTGGGTCGAATTCTGGGCGGCACCCGGCAATCCCGCGTATCCGGGGTTGAACTATTTCGCCGCCGATTCGATTTTCTGTCCCAATTTGCCGCCAGGTGGTGAACTGTGGACTCGCGCGTATGAACGTCTTCCCTTTGATTGGCTGCGCAGGACCAATCGCACGATTATCTGTTTCGTGGACCGCCTCGACCAGGTGGCCGAGACAGACGAAACCGACAACTATGCCTTCTACCACCTCCTGCCGGATAGCTACTGACGGTGGTCTGGGGCGATTCATCGAACTCGTAGCTTAGCCCCTCGTGGGCGTCGTGGTCGAGAGCAAGGAGCTCCAAATCGGGACGGGCACGAGGCCCTAAGCCACATTATTCAATCTCGTATATCTCGTTGACATGGGGGCGCGCAATGCAACAACATGTCAACCAATTCTGCGGACATCTATAGAACGAGCCGCTCAACATCTACCCCGGAGATGAATTCTGCTTGATGTCGAACGAGCAGGCGGGACATATTCCCGCTGTTGATCGCTCGCCGAGCAGGCTTTTGCATCAGAGCCGCAGCATTCCCCTTGCAGCGATCAGGAGCGGGCTGGTGTAGCTCAAAGGTAGAGCAGCCGCCTTGTAAGCGGCAGGTTAAGGGTTCGATTCCCCTCACCAGCTCCAATTTTTATTTCCGATCTTGGATTTTCGATTTTGGTGCGCAGATCGCGGATGCCTACAACAGTCCAAGCTATAGGCAAAGAGACAGAAAAAGCCAAAGTGTAGTCTAGCCCCTTGTGGGCGGCGGTTCTTTTGCGCTTCGCCGGTGAACAAGACTACAATCCACCGATCAATCCTTCGCAGAAAGTTCGGCTTGTAAAGCAGCGTGTTTCCCCTCAGAATCATGCAAAAGGTTCGAACAGGGTGCTTTGGTGTCGCTTTGGCCTGAAATCGAAAAGGTGCTTTTGCGCGTCGAGAAGCCGGCTCGCTATGTCGGAGCCGAGATGGGCGACGTGACAGTCGCGTCCAGCGAACCGGCGGCCGCCACGGTGGTTCTGGCCTTCCCTGACCTCTACGAGATCGGCGCCAGCTATCATGGCTTTCGCATTCTTTACGAACGAATCAATGCCCACCCGTTGTACCGGGCCGAACGTGCCTTCGCGCCCTGGGATGATTTCGAGCGCCAGATGCGCGCCGCCGCTATCCCGCTTCATACGGTCGAATCCTTTCGACCCGTGCGCGAATTCGATCTGGTCGGGTTCACACTTCAGCACGAAATGAACTATACGACCGTGCTCAACATGCTCGATCTGGCGGGACTGGCGGTCCGGTCGTCCGATCGGCGTGCCCCGTGGCCGCTGGTCATCGCGGGCGGCGAAGGGGCGTTTGCGCCCGAAGTTCTCGCTCCGTTCGTGGACGCATTTGTTCTCGGCGATGGCGAAGATGTGGTTCTCGAAATCCTGGGATGTGTCGCGGAATTAAAACGCCGGTCGGCCACAACAAAAGCTGACAGTCTTGCTGCCCTTGCGCAAATCGGGGGCGTCTATGTGCCTTCACTGGTCGAGTTTGACTATGCGTCAAACGGCACGATTTCAGCCATTCGTCAGGTTGGCGGCTACGTTCATCGCACGTCGGGTGTTAGTTCACCAGCGCCACGCTTTCGACGCCGATTTTTCGATCTCGCCGCCGACGATGGCCCCACGCAGCCCATTGTTCCACTGGCACGAATTGTTCATGACCGACTGGTGATTGAGATTCAGCGCGGCTGTACGCGGGGCTGCCGCTTTTGCTCGTCTGGGATGACAACCCGACCAGTCCGCGAACGCCCCATCCAACAGGTCGTCCAAATCGCAGAAAAAGGGTTGGCCAATACGGGCTATCGTGATATTTCGCTCCTGTCGCTGAGCAGCGGCGACTACTCGCAGATTGTCCCGCTGGTCCGGACGCTGACGCAACGTTTCGCCGACCACATGGTTGCCGTTTCGCTTCCCTCGTTGCGGATCAGCACCTTTGATGTCGCGCTTGCCGAACAAATTCACGAGATCCGCAAGACCGGTTTCACGTTTGCCCCCGAGGCAGGTTCCGAGCGCCTGCGCCGCGTCATCAACAAGCCTCTGAGCGACGAAGAGTTCTGCGAGGTTGTGGACGCCGTTTGCCGCGCCGGTTGGCAAACACTGAAATTCTATTTCATGGTCGGACTGCCGAGCGAAACCGACGAAGACCTCGACGGAATCGTACAGATGGTGCGGCGCGCCGAGCAGATCGGCCGTTCGTATTGGAAAAACCGTCTGACGATCAATGTCACACTGGCGCCGTTCGTTCCCAAGCCCCACACGCCGTTTCAGTGGGAACGGCAATTTGAACGCGGCGAACTCGAAAGGCGTCTTTGGCGTGTCAAGGATGCCCTCGAACATTCGCGGTGCGTGCGCGTGAAAGCCCACCGTGTCGAGGCGGCCTTTATCGAGGCGGTTCTGGCCCGAGGCGATCGGCGGGTGGCCGACACCATTGAGCGAGCATGGTGGCTGGGTTGCCGACTCGATGCCTGGAGTGATCGTTTTCGCTTCGAGTTGTGGTTGCGTGCTCTTGAGGAAACGGGCCTCGATCCGGTCTGGTATGCCAACCGTGAGCGCGGCCAGAGCGAAATCTTCCCCTGGGACCACATTGACGCCGGACCGACCCGGGCGTTTTTGCTCGCTCAACGTCAAGCAGCCCTGCGAGGCGAGCTGCTCGACGACTGCGCGAGGAGCGAATGTGCCGGCTGCGGGGCTTGTGACAAGAACGTGGCGCCCACGCGGATTCGCCAGGAAACCGCAGGGCTGCCGCCGGTTGTCGAATCGGCGGATCAACCAAGGCCAAAGCACTCCGAACGCCGCCGAAAGCCCTCTCGGCAGCAGCCGCCGAAAGCGGCTGTAGATCAACCGCCGCCTGTCCAACGCATTCGACTGAGCTATAGCAAAAGCGGTCGGCTTCGATTTCTTTCCCACCTCGACATGGTCAAGACATGGCAATTGCTCGTCGAGCGGGCCAGGCTGCCGGTGGCCTATTCACGCGGGTTCCATCCGGTAGCGCTGCTTCAGTATTCACCGCCATTGCCGGTGGGCTGTGAGGGACAAGCCGAATGGGTGGACGTCTTCCTGCGCGATCGGATTGCACCGCAAGAGGTCGCGCGGCGACTTGGAGAAGCCGCGCCCCGAGACCTGCGCTTATTTGCGCCCGCGGAAATCGGGATCAACGCTCCTGCGCTTGATCGAAGCATTATTGCCGCCGATTACGAAATCAGGCTGTCAAAAGACTTTCTGGCAAGACATGGGCTGTCAGGCGAGACGGCCGCCATGCTATGGCGCGAAGCTCGACAGCGTTCAGTGACAACCGACGAAGCCGCGCAGACAGAATCCACAGATCGCCGGGCGGCTATGAAAATGGAGTCGCTCGAAGTGGGCTCGCTCGATCCGGCGGTTCTGCAAATCCGCGTGCACCGAAGCGAAGGCAATCTGCCCGATCCGCTCCGCTTGTTGGGGGCCTTGCTTTCAGCGGAAATTCGGTTGGGAGAAGACGCCCAGGTCACGCGCGTAGGCTTCATCGGAACGGTCGCGCTCCCTTTTCCGCGACCGTCGCGGGAATAGGTGGTCGCTTCGGGCGCAGCCCGCCTTGAGGCGCGTTGCGCCCCGACAGTTGTTCATTCTCTGGCCGAAGATTCGGGGCCGTAGCTTTCGGCCCACCAGCCGCGAACGTCAAAACCGACCATAGGCGTTTCGGGCAATGTGGTGTCGGGCCGTTCGCCATAGATTCCAGTCCATCCGGGCAGGCCGAGGCGCTTCTGAACACGGCTGACGACGTTTGCGAGGACTTCGGCATCGCGCACATCCACCTTCCCATCGCGATTGAGGTCGCCCATCTTTTCGCCGGCGTCCTCGTTCGCGACAACCAGCACGCCATCGCCGTATTGGTAGCGATTCCATGTCAGAAGCCGTGCTCCCGCACGTCGAAGCCGTTCGGCGTCATAGGGCGAAACAAATCCACGGAGAATCCGAAGATGGGGCGTGGTGGTTTCGGACGTCTTCAGATCGGCGACGATCGCTTCGAGCGCGCGACACAAGTTGGCGTTGTAAGGAAAATAGACGGTCGTGTCCTTGGGGGCATGGGGAATGAACTCGCGCAGGCGAAAATGCTCGGACACGCGAAGTTCCCGCGTCGCAGAAGTCACGGCCACAAACCAACGCGGGGGCCGATAGTGCTCGCGGTGCTGCGCAATCACCGCCTTGACATCCTTCGTGTTCTCATTGGGGTAGGTGCCGATCGGATAGCTCTCGATGACCCCATGGCCTTCTGGGTCAAATTCGTGGGGCACAAGAAAATGGAAAGTCGTCGAGGTGCGCAGGGACGGCAGCTTGCGGCTCTTGGGATCGCCAGCGCCCATCGCATATCTCAACGTGCCGCTGGTTTCGACCTCGCAGTGAATTGGATAGTGGCCGGGTGCTGCCGGAGCCTCCCACTCGATGAGATTCTCGCCGAAGCGTTTGACAGTTCCGAAAGGAACTCTCCAGCGAAACTGCATTAGTCGGGTGGAGGAAAACGCACGCTCCATTCCTTTCGCAGCCGAGAGTGCAGGATCGCTCACGTCGGTTTTGCCGAGTCCTTCGGCAAGGAGAGTGCACATCTCGAGTGTCTTTCCGGGCGGGACAATAAAGGCCTCCCCCTCGCGAAATGTATTGTCCATGTGCACCTGCCGGATGAGTGTTCCGCCGGTCTCCGCCAGTTTGCCTTCCGAGCTTTTCTCGGTCTTTGTTTCGGCGGCCGACGTCGGCACCGAGGGCCACACAATAACACAGATCGCAAGAACGAGCCAGACTTTTGCCGGGACACTTTTCACGGAAATCTCTCCACCTTTCGCTTGGGTTGCCGCTGGGAGCCTAATGGTGGACACCCGGCTAGGGCAAGTGTTTTGGTGAACCTTGGGTTTCCTGTTGGCTTTTCAACCCTGTCCTATCTCTCAACCGCCGACGGACTTTTGCAGCGTGCTATCCCGTCGGCGGGACGACGACCGACAGAGCGTCGCGCCGGACAGTGAATCGCACCGGTGCTCTGCCCACCGTGTCGCCGTCGAGCTGAAGATAGACCACACCGTCTGCGGCCACCTCGATGGATTGTGCCTTCCGACAAAGAACGTCGGAATAAATGGTGATCCTGCTGCGCACAATGCCCCAGGCATAGCGCAGAAGGTTCCAGCGTCCTGGACGAAGAAAAAGACGGGCATCGAGATCGGGTTTGCGAAGCGAAGCCTCGGGTGCCAGGCAAAAACGCCCCGCATAAGAGCTCGCTTTGGAGACAATCAGTTCACAACAAACCGTCGGCGCGCCGCCATCAAGAGTGACATGCAGTCGTGGCGAGCGGTAACGCGTGAGCAGGCACAAGCCGTCGAAGAAAAAGGTCGCTTTTCGTCCCCAGCGTCTCAGCTTCCGATGGACTCGGTGGCAAACACAGGCATCGAATCCCAGACCAGCGGCGAAGAGAAAGTATCGCGTGGCGCGCTCGCCTGTCACACCATTGACATCAGGGGAAACATTTGCGAGCGGCGAGTATTCCGCGCAGCCAAGATGGAGCCGCTCGACCTGTCCGCCAAGAATGCCTCTGGCCGCCTCGACGGGATCGCGCGGGATTCCGAGCTCGCAGGCAACCACATTGCTTGTTCCGGCGGGCAGGATACCCAGGGCCACATCGCTGCCGGCCAGGCCATTTGCGATCTCGTTGACGGTTCCATCGCCACCCGAGCCAATGAGAAGAGCAACCTTGTTCGCGACGGATTCGCGTGCCCACCGTTCAGCGTCGCCTCGGCACTGTGTCTGACGCACCACGGAGATCGGCAGGTTCGATTGGAGAAAAGAGATGGCGGCGTTCAGGCGTTTTTGCCTGCGATGTCCGCCTGCGGTTGGGTTGGCGATAACCCAAACGCGAGCAGGAAATGGTTCGTGATGTGCGCCGACGTTGGATCGTTGCATAAAGTGGCCCTTGAAAGAGAATGCCGATCGCTCGCCAACGTCACTGTTTTGTTCCGGGCGCTTCCCGATAGAGGTTGGCCATTTCGATGGCAGCCAGGGCGGCATCGGCGCCCTTGTTGCCCGACTTTGCACCGGCGCGTTCGACCGCCTGCTCAATCGTATCGGTGGTCAGAACGCCAAGGATGACGGGCACACCGGTGTCCATCGCAACGCGCTGGATGCCGCGAGCCATCCCGTCGGCGACATATTGATAGTGGTCGGTCGCGCCACGGATCACGGCGCCCAGACAGACGATCGCATCGGGCGGGGGCTGGCGACGAGCGAGCCGAGACGCGAGGTATGGGATTTCGAACGAACCCGGAACGCGATAGATTGTCAGGTCATCTTCGCGAGCACCATGACGGCGCAGGCAGTCGAGCGCCCCTTCGAGCAAACGCGACGAGATGAAGTCATTAAAGCGGCTCACGATCAGGTCAATCTTCAACCCCTTGCCATCGAAATTCCCTTCAATCTGTTTCATCTTTCTCTCCTTTCTTGACGGCGGTCTCGGAAATCAAATGGCCAAGTTTGTCGCGCTTGGTTTTCAGATATTTACGATTATGATCATCCACACCCACGATCAAAGGCACGCGATCCACGATTTCGAGATGATAGGCGCTGAGGCCGACCAGCTTGCGTGGGTTGTTGGTCATGATCCGGATTTTGTGTAGCCCCAGATCGGCCAGAATTTGCGCCCCAATGCCATATTCGCGCTGGTCGGCGAGGTAGCCCAACTCCTCGTTGGCCTCGACGGTATCGCGTCCCTGGTCCTGCAAAGAATAGGCCATGAGCTTGGCCTTCAGGCCGATGCCGCGGCCTTCCTGATGCAAATAGAGAAGAACGCCGCGACCTTCGTCGGCGATGCGTTTCATGGCTGCCTGTAATTGGGCGTGGCAATCGCAACGGAACGATCCGAGCGTATCGCCTGTGAAACACTGGGAGTGGACGCGAACGAGGACGTTCTCTTCGCCGGCGACTTGTCCCATGACCAAGGCCACATGGGTTTCGTTGTCCACCCAGCTTTCGTAGAGGTGCAGGTTCCACTCGCCATACTGGTTGGGCAGGTGGGTCGAGACAACGCGTCGCACCAGCTTCTCGGTTTTCAACCGATATTCGATGAGGTCGCGAATCGTCACGATCTTCAGGCCATGGCGTTCGGCGAGGGCAATCAGTTCGGGCATCCGGGCCATCGAGCCATCGTCGCGCAGAATCTCGCACAAGACACCGGCCGGATAGAGACCCCCCAGTCGAGCCAGATCCACAACGCCTTCGGTGTGACCGGCACGTTTCAGGACGCCACCCTCGCACGCACGGAGGGGAAAAATGTGGCCGGGCCGTGCAAGATCGGAAGGACAACTCCTGGGATCAACGAACGCCTGGATGGTTCGAGCGCGGTCGGCGGCTGAAATGCCCGTCGTTGTTCCATGGACGGTGTCAATCGAGACCGTGAAATTGGTCCCGTGGAGCGCCGTGCCGTGTGGGACCATCAGGTCGAGGTGAAGCTCCGCGAGCCGTTCGGCGGTCGCCGGCAAACAGATCAGACCTCGTCCCTGGAGCGTCATAAAGTTGATCGCTTCGGGCGTGATGGCCGATGCCGCCATCACGAGGTCGCCTTCGTTTTCGCGATCTTCATCGTCGGTCAAAATCAACATTTGACCGGCGCGAAACTCTGCAATCGCTTCTTCAACGGTCGCAAAAATGTTGGATTCATCGCCCATCCTACGCAAATCCTGCCTGTCGCAAAGATTCAAGCGTCACACCGGAAGGCCCTGCCTCCCCTGATTGCCCATGCATTTCCAGCCATCGCAGAACATACTTGCCGATCAGGTCGAACTCGAGGTTGACCGGATCGCCTGGGTGACGGTCGTTCAGAGTTGTGTGTTGCCACGTATAGGGAATTACGGCGATGGCGAACCTGTCGCCCTCGATTGAAGCCACGGTCAGGCTGATTCCATCCACGGCAACGGAGCCTTTTTCGACCAAGTAGGGTCGCCAGCGCGAATCGGGAATTTCGAACTGGCACCAGAAGTCCTCGCCTCGACGTTGTGCCTCAACGAAACGTCCCACCACGTCCACGTGGCCCAGGACCAGATGACCACCCAATCGGTCGCCAAGCAAAAGCGAGCGTTCGAGATTCACACGGTCACCCGCGCGTCGGCGGCCAAGTGTCGTACGGCCGAGCGTTTCGGCTGAGGCGAAAAAAGCGACCACGCGGCGATCAAAGCGCTCGACCGTCAGACATGCGCCATCCACCGCCACGCTTTCGCCCAACGCCAATCCATCGAAACCCTGCGAGGGACGGGCGATCCACAATCGCCGGTTGATTCCGCTCGCTTCGATGCGTTCGATTGTCCCGACTGTCTGGATCAAACCTGTGAACATATTCCAACAAGAATCCCCGGACACCTTTGGCGGGGACCGGGGAGAAAAAGTCGGGCAATCATTCGATGGCGCCGACGCGACACTTTTTCCCTTCCTGACTGTGACAGTCGGCTTCGGAGTTTCACCGAATCAATCGCACCTGGGAATTCCCACGTGCAACTCGCGGGCTTTACCGCCGATCGGGAATTTCACCCGGCCCCAAAAGTGCCCTGCATCGCGTTGTTCTGTGAATCGGTTTCTCCTGATGTCCCCGGCCTGTCGGCCGCGGGATCGCCAGAAACCGAAATTCCTAGTGACCGGCCTCCAATCGTTCTCGTCTCAGCCGAGCTGTCTCGGCCAGTGTAAAAAGATGATTCATTTCGTTGATCTGATCGAGCACCCAGGCATGAGGGCCTTGTTTTCGATCGGACGAGAGTTTGGGCGCCTCCAGCTTACGCTCGCGCTCGATGCGCTCATACAGTTCCTTGGCTTGGTCCTGACGATCTTCCTGAAGGTCATAGAGTCGCGCGCGACCCAACAGGGCAATGTAATACTGCATGGTTCCCGACGTCGTCAAGTTTTGCGCATCCAGATAATTCTGGAGCGCACGCTCCAGCCACATACGATCTTCGGGCCGTTGCGGGGTCCAGAAAAACTTGTTCTCATAGGTGTAGCCAAGGGCAATGTGGCCATTGGCCTTCTCGACCGGATCACTGACATCACTCAGATACTGTTCGTAGAAGTTTGCGGCCTCGTCGTATTTGTTTCGGAAGAAAGCAATGTTGCCGCGCAAATAGGTGGCATAGGGGACCAACTTGCTTCTTCGATAGATATCCGTGATCACCTGTAGTTTCTCATCCGCCGCGCCGAATAGTTTCTCGCGTCGTTGATCTTCCTTGGTCACAAGGGCACGTTGGAGCTCGGCCTGGGCACCAGTGAGCAGAAGATTGATCGCACTGGCTCGCGAGGCTACTCGACGGCGGTAAACTTGAACAATGGCAAAGAGAGCTAAACAAGCGACGACACCAATGAGCAATGGCTTGCGGTTTTCTTGCAGCCATTTCATCAGGTCGAACCAATAAGACCGAACCTCGTCCTTTTTCAGGGTTTTGAGCGTCATGCGTGGAGTTTTGGCCATTCTTTTGTTCTTCCATCCGATAAGCAGTAAAGGAAACTTAGTCGCGCCATCGGTCAGAAATCAAGCCGATTATTCTTTCGCGGCCCAGCGACGGAAACGATTCTGTTGCAACCGCCAGCCGTCGGTGTAACATGTTGGGCGCTCTTGTCCGTCGGGCCGATCTCGATTTGCAAGGGAAATGTTATGCGAGAGCGGATTCTTGAATTGCTCAAACAACGTGGCGAACAGACTCTTTCGTTGCGAGAGATCATCAATTGTCTGGGTCTGCCCCAGTCTGAACGTGCCGCCGTGCGGCGGCTGTTGCGCTCGCTTGTCAGCGAAGGCCAAATCCAGGCCTTCCGCAATCAGCACTATGGGCATGGTTCGGTGCGCGGGTCGGCTGTCGGCATTCTTTCGGTTACAGTTCGTGGTGTTGGCTTCGTTTCGCCCGAACGGCTGGCAGCCGAAAGCGACCAAATTCAATCTGCCGACATTTTAATTTCGCGACAGAACATGAGCAGTGCCATTCATGGAGACCGGGTCGAGGTGCACGTGGTTCGCGAACAATTTGGCCGGCGCGAAGGCTATGTGGTTCGCGTGCTCGAGCGGCGCTCGCCGACGCTGGTCGGCCGCTTTCTCCATCAACGCAAGGGAGGTGTGGTTCTGCCGCGTGACCCCAGGATTGACCGCAACATAGTCGTTGCGCATTGTCCGCCGCGTGAAACGTTGCAGGACGACCAATGGGTTGTGGTACGAATCACTCAGTGGACGGCTTGGCCCGAGCCGCTTTATGGGCGGGTCGAGGAGATTCTCGGTTCGGACGGCGTGCCTGGACTCGACGTTTTACTGATTGTGCGCGATCACGGCGTGGTCCCGGAGTTTCCGCGCGAAGTCGAACGTGAGGCGGCAACCCTGGGCGCACGGGTCGGGCGCGAGTCTTTGGAAAACCGCCGAGACCTGCGCGGCTGGTTGGTTGTGACGATTGACCCCGAACAGGCCAAAGATTTTGACGATGCTGTGTCGTTGGAAAGTCTTCCCAGCGGCCGACGACGCGTTGGGATTCATATCGCCGACGTATCGCATTATGTTGCCGAAGGCGGTGCCGTGGATCGCGAGGCACTCGAGCGCGGAACGAGCATCTATCCGGTGGACCGTGTCATTCCCATGCTTCCCGAGCGGCTGTCGAGTGATCTTTGCAGCCTGCGTCCTCACGAAGATCGGCTGACGGTGTCGGTTCTCGTCACGCTGGACGCTCACGGCCAGGTGCTCGACTACGAGGTTTTTCGCTCAATCATCTGCTCGCGCCATCGCCTGACCTATCGGCAGGTCCAGGACCTTTTCGATGGAGCGGCAGCGAGTAAGGTCTCGAGTTTTGGTGATGCTCATGCGATGCTTTTGGCCATGCGCGATGTCGCGGCCACATTGGCGGCCAAACGACACAGCCAGGGCGGTCTGGAACTCGACATTCCCGAAACGGAGGTCGTGTTGGATTCTGCCGGCCGCGTGCACGACATCCGGCGCTCCGAGCGCTGGGATAGCCATCGCCTGATCGAGCAATTCATGATCCTCGCCAACGAAGTAGTCGCTTCCCACTTGACCAATCGCAACCTGCCGGTTCTTTACCGCATCCATGAGCCGCCCGATCCGGAAAAGCTCGAGCGCTTGCGTCCGTTTTTCCAAGCGGTGGGTGTCCGGTTACCAGCGGGCGACGGTCCGGTCTCGCAACGGGCGCTCCAGCGCATCCTCGATAGCCTCGACCGTCTCGAATCGGGTCGAGTTTTGCATGTGCTGGTTCTCCGTGCGATGATGCGTGCCATCTATTCGTCCAAGAATGTCGGCCACTATGGCCTTGCCAGCCCTTGCTATTGCCATTTTACATCGCCTATTCGTCGCTATCCCGATCTCGTGGTGCATCGAGTCCTGGGCGCACTGCTCGATTCAGGAAAGGTGGCTCCCGAACGAATCCGACAGTGGCGCGAGATGTTCGATGATACGGCGCGTCATTCCTCGGAACGCGAGGAGAGAAGTGATGAAATCGAGCGCGACGCAACCAAAGTCAAATCCCTTGAATTCATGCGTCGGTTTGTGGGGGAACAATTCGATGGAATTATATCCGGGGTGCTATCGTTTGGTTGTTTCGTCGAGCTGATTGCCTACCCCGTCGAAGGATTGGTTCATGTACGTGATCTACGCGACGATTATTACCGTCACGAGGAAGAACAGATGTCCCTTGTGGGCGAGTCCACGGGTCGCCGCTTTCGTTTTGGCGACAAAGTCACCGTTGTCGTCACTCGGGTTGATTTGATTAATCTTGAAATGGACCTTGTGCCGGTAGAATTCGTGGACGAGATACAATTCGCAGGGCGTCGTGGCCGAAGGCAAAGCGGAAAGTTCACAACACCACACCGCCGTAAAACAAGGTGAAACGGATGCTAGAGCCTCTAACAGAAAGACATCTGTCAGTCGTGGCATGTCCGCCTCCGGCGGATTGCCCATGAATCAGGGGCTGGAAGCCCGTGCCACCCTCATTCTGTTATTGATCCGAACATAGGCAATGGAATGCGTCAGAAGTAACGGAACATGCGCCACAAGCGGTTCTGATGACGAGGATGGAGTTGCATTGCTTTTGCACAGACCACTAGGGCATCTTACAGTTGGAACAAGGTCCCGGCCTCTTACGCTGTTTTCGGTCGGGCTCCCAAACGCGAATCCTTCGTAGAGATCGGGCTAGTCGGATTATGACGATTCGAGATTATCTCCAGCAGTTCTACTACACATTCGATCGCAATCTGACGCCCGCTGTCAGGTGGTTGATTCTCGCCAATGTCGTGGTCTTTCTGATAGAAAACCTAGTGTTTGTCCCATTCGCAATTGATGACGTCTTCCTGGGGCTTTTCGCACAGAACCCCATTGTTCGATTTGGCGAGTCCGAGTATGGCGGAATTGATGTGATCATCAACTGGTTCTGTGCACTACAATTTGTGAGCTATATGTTTCTTCATGGGAATTTCTGGCATTTGTTTTGGAACATGCTGGCACTGTGGTTTTTCGGTCCCCCGCTCGAAGTGCTGTGGGGCCGGAGGGCCTTTCTCAAATTCTACCTATTCACGGGATTCACAGCCGGCGCCTTGCACGGAATGATTGCCCCGTTTCTTATCGGCCAGGAATACTACATGATTGGCGCGTCGGGAGCGATTTTCGGTGTCCTGCTAGCCTTCGCGATCTATTACCCTCAACAGCAGGTGCTTGTCTGGTTCGTTTTGCCGATGTCCTCTCGCTACTTTGTTCTGCTGATTGGAATTTTGACCCTCGCGTCGCTTCTGACAAGCGGCGGCAGCCCCGTTTCGCATTGGACGCATCTAGCCGGCCTGGGGTTTGGCTACGCATGGATCCGATTACGCAATCTTTTCCCAAGAGTCTGGCTGTTCAATGACAGTCCCGGACTCTCGTGGCGCGGGTATAGGTACCGTGACACTTCGGACCGCTGATTCATGCACTCGGAAACGATGTCCTCCATTAACCATCCGTGCCCGGCACGGACCAGGAAAAAGAACAAGCGTATCCTTCAACTACTGGCACTGGAATACGCCCTTAAGCCAAGGCGCCAAATCCGGGTGCTCAAATACAAAAGAACCAGTCCAAATGCAACACCGTGGAGAAACTGTGGCATACTCAGCGACCGTACCATCACATTCGCGGGAAAGTTGACACAGATCACCATCGGGAAGAAAAAGGTTAAGAAGACCTTGGCGACATAATTGTATATTTCGGCAGGCTGCCGTGCCAAATCCGTGACCTGGAAAAAGAAACCCACTGCATAATCGTTTCGAACAATCCAAAAACCCAGGCACATCAGCGAAAACATCACAACATAATAAATGATCACCCCATTTGCGAAGAGAACCACAAACATCGCAACGTGCCCAGGGCGAACCGGCAGGCCAAGTTTCTGCCAAGCGAACGCCGCCAAACCAATACCGAAAAAGATATTCGCGAAGCCACCGAGATCAATATACCGCGCGGAAACCAGGAACTGAGAGTTCACCGGCTTGGCAAGAAAGAAATCCAAGTCCCCCGTTCGGATGAGTTCGCCCAGACGGTTGCAGTTTATGAATAACAGGGACTCAAATGCTTGTTGGATTGCGTAACTAATGCCGATCAAAAAGAGATACTGGTAGCGCGTCCAGCCGGCCAAATCGTTCACATAGCTATAAACCAACTGATACCAGATAAGACTCGTTAGCAGCCACACGATCTCGGAGCTAAAGCGGATGATGAAATTCCATCGGAAGCCCATTTCGCGGATCAGGCAATTGCGGAAGAATACGCGATAGAGTCTAAGGTAGCGCATCATCACCTATGCCCCAAGGTTAAATTCCCGCCGCATCATATCGTCGCAGTCCACGACGCCAAAGAAATCGTGCTAGAAGCGATAAGAGTACTATCCAAACGACGGTGGACAGGACACCGTCAAGAATCTCCGACCAACGCAGCTTGCCAAGGAGCAATGATGCGGGAAAATATCCTGTAAGTCGGAACGGCAACAAACCGACGATTACCTCTAAAGGTCGTGGTAGCAATGTCAGGGGGAACATCCCACCGCTTAAGATGAACCGCGCGGAGTAGAATATCCAAAACAAGGAGCTAATTTCCAGCATCCAGAAAGCAATCATTCCAATACAAAACGAAAGGAGATAACTGATCAAAGCAATTGGAATAAGCATGGCGAGAAGGACGACAGCGTGACGCCAGTCGCTTGGCAAACGCACGTAATTGTGCAGCAGACCCAGCCCAATGATCGTGGGGAAAAGAACAAACAGACAAAACACAAGCCGGTTGGCAATATGGTAGATCCAGCGATAGAAGGGGAACTGTACCGGCTTGACCAGATACTTGTTCAAGTGGCCGTTGCGAATGCTCCACGCAATATCGTAGTCCACGAGGAAAGTACTGGAGAACTGGTGGATGAGCATAATATATATGAAATAGCTTGTCATATCATTCCTTTGGAAGCCTGCCATCGGAGGCGCATTTCCTCGTGCGACATAAACCGCCCGCCACAGCATCACAGTGATGAACAATGGAATCAGGCCAACAAAGCCTTGAAGAAACATATTCCAACGATAGATCATGGCTTCTTGCATCGCAATCGAGACAACTTGTCTATAGGGCCGCAGAAGGCGTATCATCGGGCTGTTCCGTGAAAATCTTACCAATAATTTCCTCGATCGGTGGCTCTTCGACGGTCAGGTCGAGGATCTCAAATCTATCCATGAGTTGTTGGCACAATGAGGAGCATTGAGCGCGGGCAACGCGCAATTGGACAAGAGGTGGACTGTAGGCTACGACTTCAGCGAAGCGCTCGATCCGCTCGCGCAGGATTTCCTCGCGGCAATCGAGTGTGACCAGCTTCCATTGCGAAAACCGATCTACAATATCGCGCAATCGTCCATCATAGCGGATGCGCCCATGGTTGATGATGATTACTCGCTCACAGAGTGCACTGATGTCGTCCATATAGTGACTGGTCAGAATGAAAGTGTTTCCGCGGCGTTGGTTGTAATCTCGGATGAATTCACGAATGTTTTTTTGCGAAACCACGTCAAGGCCAATGGTCGGTTCGTCTAGATAGACAACGCGCGGCGAATGGAGAAGCGCCGCAATGAGTTCGAATTTCATTCGCTCGCCGAGCGATAGCTCGCGCACCATCGTGCCCAGTTGCTTCTCCACACCGAGTAAGGCGACCAACTCGCCGACGATCGCCTTGTAGTCGGCATCCTTGACGCCATAGAGTTCCTTGTTGAGAAGGAGCGATTCGCTGGCTGGCAAATCCCACCAGAGTTGATTCTTCTGGCCCATAACAAGGCCGAAGTTGCGCCGAAACTCGTTGCGACGTTCCCAAGGAACAAAACCCATCACCCGAGCGCTGCCGGAAGTTGGAAAGATCAAGCCGGCCAACATTTTGAGCGTGGTCGTTTTCCCGGCACCATTCGGACCAAGAAAGCCCACAAGTTCGCCTTCCTCGATTGTGAGGCTGATCTCGTGGACGGCATGAATGGTCTTGTATTCCCGATGGATCAGGCCCTTGAAGGTATTCCACAGCCCCGGCTGTTTTGTATATTTTCGAAATTCCTTCGACAGTTGTTTGACTTCGATGATCGCCATCTGTGCCACTATCTATCATAATAAGCAACAATACGCATTGGCTTTGCTACTTGACCGAGATTGACATATTCTTTCACCGGATCAAAATCGTCCAAGCGTTTTCCATCCACCTCAACATGTACAATGCGTCTGCCATCGGGGTGACGAAAACGCGCCACAATCTTTTTCGGTGGATTGCGCTTGGGTGGATCAAGGGTCATTTCAATGAAACCTTTGCCTGAATGTGACGTCAGCCTCACGGACACGGGGCCAAAATATGTAGCGGCGTTCTGGACACCAATCTCCCGGCCGTCTGCCAGCCAGTAACGGGGAATCGCCGCTCCCAGCCAGAGTTCGTCGCCTCGTTCCTGGACGAACATCATGCGGAGCCAATAGGTGGAATTGGACTCATCCGAAGATTTGTAGTGGTCGCCGCGCCAATCGCCAATATTGGGCAGCGCATGTTCGGTCATCATGCGAGTGTCGGGGAAATAGCTCGCGGCGAACGCATTGAAATAAGCACGCAGAAAATGCTTGGGTTCGTCACGCAGCCAATAGACAACCGGATTGCACAAGAGATTGGCCTGCATCGAAATTCCGCCGCGGCTGAACCAATATCGCCGGAAATCGTCACCCTTTAGATCATATCCGTATTGCTCGGAAATATATAAATTGTCCTCGAAATCCTTGATGATCCAGGTGGAAATCGGGTCGCGCGGTTCCAGCAGACCACAGCGAATCATGTGAATTGCGCCTTCAAGCGTTTCGGTAATCCATCCAAAGGAACGGCCCCGGCGGTGAACGTCAGGTGGAACATGCGGTATCCAACTTCCATCGCGCAATTTGACGACCGGTGAACGATGCATCGCTTCGGTCCAGGCCGCGAGAATGTCATCGCGATAGGATTCGGCATCGGCCAGTAGCCGCTTGGCCGCCGGATGACCAATGTCGGCGAGAGCGCGTGCGGCGTTGTCCATTCCCCACCAACTATACACATTGGTCGAGAGCCAGCAGCGCCAATCGCCAATGTCCTCGAGTCGCCCAGGCGGCAGCAACCCCGCCTCGATGGCGCGAATCTCGCTCTCTCGAGCACGTTGAGTCGAGCGTTGGCGTTCATGGGTGATCCAATCGCAAGCCTTGACGATCTTGGGTGCAGCGCGCTCAAGCCACACGGCATCGCGGGTGTACCAATAATGTTCGCCCAGACCCCAGAGAATCCAACCGTGATGTTGGTCATAGCCGCCATGTTCATAGCCTCCGGCGCCATAAAGCTGGCCGTCCTTGGTCGAAAAATCTCCGGGAAGACCAACCGTTCCTTGATAGTGGAGCCACGTTTCGTATGCGCGACGAGCGACGTCGTGATAGCCGCGCCGATCAAGGTCGCTGGTCATCATAATCGCCTCGTTGCTGAAGACACCGTAATGGAACGTGCCGACTTTGGCCATGGCTCGGTCGCTGCCCACCTCGCGTTCGGTGTTAATCAAAAGATGACACGCATGGGCGCGGTAGAAATCATTGATCATAGGCTCCGGCGTTCGGATTTGTGCGCCCGCTGCAATGCGCTCGCGCCAATAGCGGCGAACGGCCTTGTGCGCTGCTTCGTAGTCCATCTTGCGCAATTGAGCCCACTCGGCGGGTTCCGTGAGCGTAATATAGGGGACTGCAATGCGAACGGTCTGCGACGCGCCGCGTTGAAGTGAGACTCGATAGGCGATGTGATCGCCCCCGGCGGCCAAAACTCCTTCGCCGCGCGTGTCAACCAACATCCGCAATCGGCGCGAACTGCCGCTTTGGACAAAGATCAGGCCCTGCTCCTCGGTCAGCGGCTCTTTCTTGCCGCCCGTTTCAGCCGAAATATCCAGGCTGCCCTCGGATGTCTGCGATCCAATGTTGAGCAAATTGATTTGCATCAGGAGGATCAACGTGTCGTCGGCCCTGACACCTCCGCCCGCCTCCGGCACCCCATCGAACGGTACGACAAACGCGGTTTGCTCATAGTGGATACCGTCCCGTTCCCATTGCGAGATGATAATCGGCAGGTCGCCGTCTTCGATCGTGCGCGTGGTCGGCATCGAGGACGGCAACCCGAAGCGATAGCGGATTTCCCCCGTCCACAGGCAACGCGGCGAGTCCTTGCCGGGAATACGGCCGATCCATCGCTTGTCACAGAAGACCTCGCCATGTTCATCCACCCCGAAATGCTGCCGGCCGCCTTCGAAACTCAGCGGGATATAGTGCGGCGCTTTTTGTGGCATGTCGCCCCATGCGTGCGGGAAGGTCTGCTCGGGCATGTCGAAGACACGCGAGTAAATGTCTTTGTCCCGGTTTACTTTCCAGCGCCTCTCCGCTTCTTCATAGGTGAGAGCGCCATCGGCTCTTCTGACCAGAACTCCCAGGTCAGGGATGAAGACCGGCTCCCCACGCACAACATCACTCATTGCGAAAGAAAACGTGAGTGGTTTCGCACGAACCGTCACAACGGTCTCGTCAAAGGAGTTGAACCCTTTGACCTGTGCATACCGAATCCTGGCACGAAGGCCATCGGTTTGACCGGTCACTTTCAACTGCCACGTGCGCTTGCCGGAGACCTTGACCGCGCTGGCCGAAGTCAGCGGCGCGATGTCCTCGATCTCGCCGTTGAACGCCGCGATTGAACCGTTCCACGTCTGTTGCTCCTTGGCGGTCCCGCCCCATTCAATGGCAACGTCCGCACTTTGAACGACGGAGTCGGTGTAAGCTTCGAACGACGAGATGTTTGGCAAGGGAGAACCGCCAACCAGGCGCAGCTTGAGAGTGGTGCGATAGGTCGCGGCCAAATCGCCGAGGTCGCGGAATTCCTTGGCATTGACGGGGTTAAATGTATAGGTCCACACGGCGCCATCACGGCGAAGATTGAAATCGGGATCGCGCCAGCGACCATTGTACCAGTCGCCAATGTCGAGCCAGCCCGAACTGCCCGCGCCCGAGGGACGATCGCGAGGAATACGTCGGCCCGGCCACGACGACTGCCAGTACTGTAGTTGAACAGCATCGGGTTTTGGCGACAGTTGCGGATCGGCCCAACGGACAATGACGCGGAAAACATCGCGCGCATCTTCCCAAATGACGGAATACTCTTTGCCGTCATCGCTCAACCGCGCCTCGCCGAACGGAGCAACGTTCAGCAATTGGTCGGTCTCTGTGGCCGACCAGATCGCGGTCCTGCTCATGGCCAGAAGCATTGCAAGAAACGCGCTGAGAAGAGAAACCCCACGCAAATGACACCTCCTCAGCCTACTCATGGTCCTTGCCCCTTCGTTACGGTTTTGTTAATCTTGGCACGGCAATGACTTGACAGAAACCCGACCTCACGACAGGAGGACAAAGGCGGATCAGCCTTGTTGGAGTCATGTATCGCGGCCCAGCCGCCCTGTCAACCAAAGTCGAAGCCATAACGACGGGGGCGTCTCCCGAAATTGAAAGAAGGTCTTGGCGAATCGGAAGGGCGTAGCGTGCTACGCCCCCACAACTGATCTTTCAGGGTGATGCCTGTTTCCCGAAATCGGGAAAAGGACCCCATAACGGCGTGCCAATTTTGCAATGATTGGGCTTGAATAGAAAAGAAGGGATTTGGTAGAAAACCGTTGCTGCGCGGAAGCGCAGGTCAGAAGGCAAAAGGGGAGAAGAAATCTTCGCGCGAGAAAGCGGCGGAAAGGGAGGAAAAAAATTGGACCGAAGACAATTCATTGAACAAGCAGTCGGTGTGGCGGGGTTGACCGTCGTTGGGTCGCACGTAGCATTTCCGGCCGCCGAAGCAAGAATTCCCAAGGCGACCGACCGCATCGAGTTGGGCAAAACCGGCATTAAAGTGTCCCGAATCGCCATGGGTACGGGAACGGTGGGCTACAAGCATTCGTCCAGACAAACCCGAGCCGGCCAGGAATCGTTCACGCGCATCGCGCGTCGCGCTTACGAGTCGGGGATCAACTTTCTCGATTGCGCCGACTTGTATGGTTCGATGCCGTTTTTCAAGATAGCGCTCGAAGGAATCCCGCGCGACAAAATCGTTTATCTGAGCAAGATGTCGGGTCAGGCAACTCCCGAGGAGGCGCAACAAGACATCGAGCGATTCCTGAAGGAATTGGGCACGGACTATATTGACATCCTTTTGACTCATTGCGCGACGACGAGCGATTGGGCGTCGAAACGCGAGGGCGTGCGTGAGGTTTTCTCGAAAGCCAAGCAGAAAGGCATTATCCGCGCCCATGGGGTCTCGTGGCATGGGATGGAACCGCTGGTCTCGGTGGCCGATTGTGACTGGGTGGATTTCGCCCTCGTTCGCATCAACCATAACGGCGCCAAGATGGACGGCCCGCCGTCGGAGGTTGTTCCCCACGTCAAAAAGATCCACGAGAAGGGCAAAGTCGTAATGGGGATGAAGATTCTCGGCGAGGGGACAATCAAAGACAGCGATGAAATCAATGCCTCGCTGCGATTCGTGCTGGGCCTCGGTTGCCTGGACGCCCTAACGATCGGTTTCGAGAAACCCGAAGAAATTGGCGACCTCATCAAGCGCTATGATTCTATAATGAAAGAGTTGGTCAAAGCCGCGGCCTGAGGTCGAGTTTCGAGTTCCGAGTTTCGAGATCCGAGTTTGCGGAGAAGGGGATGCGTGCCAGGGATCGAAACGCATCCCCTGATTTTTTTCGCCAAGAAAGTCACGAAGCGGCTTGGGTTTCATCGGAGCGAGGCGGTTGGCTCCCATTGGCCTGGAGACGCGCTTTTGCCAGAAGGGCGCGGGCTTCTTCGTTGGCGGGATCGAGCGCCAGGAGGCGAGTGTAATTCTCGACGGCCTCGCCCGGCCGACCGGTCGTCAAATAAATCCAGCCCAAATGCCCCAAAGGGTCCGTCCGGGTTGGAAAATGTCGTTTCAGTTTTTCCAGGAGCCGGACGCCTACCTCGGTGCGCCCCGAGCGAACGGCATCAAGCGCTTCATCCAAAGCGGCAAAATACTTTCGTCCCTTCCGTGTTAGAGCACGAAACAGAAAAGGAACGTACCAGTGTAGTATGCTCAGGATGCGGGGCGAGCGGCGAAGCCAACAAACCAGCGCCCCGGAATGGTCGAGTATTTCGGCATCGAAAGGTTTTTCCCACTCCTTCGTCATGAGAATGCTGTAATAGTCAACCAGGTATTGCTTGCGAGCCATGGATTTGAACTTCGGTCGAAAGATGTGGCGACCAAAGGCCTCCCAATCGCGTGCGACGACATCATTGCGGTGACGTTCCCAGAGATAGGTGCCCGGGAACGGCGTGACCTGGGTGACGCAAACGCGAGTGGGACGCGCACGGTGGACAAACTCGAACGACAGCTCCATATCGCGGAGCGTCTCGCCCGGATAGCCAACCATCATATTGCACCAGGTACGGATTCCCAGTTCCTTGCACGTTCGAATCAACTCAGCGTTCTGTTCCACGGTGCTTTTCTTTTCCATGAGATCGAGCACGCGCTGCGAGCCGCTTTCGGCGCCGATAAACAAGACATCGCAGCCGGCGTCGCGCATCGTTTCAAGGGTCTTGCGGCCGATGTCGGTTCGGCTCTGGCAGGCCCAGTGCAATCCGAATGGCCTGACGCTCTCGCAAAACTCCAGAACCATCTTTTCGTCAAACGTGAACGTATCGTCATCAATGGAAAAGCGATCAATTCGAAAGCGCTGAACGGCATCCTCAATTTCCGCCATGATGTTTTCCACGCTACGGCGACGCACGCTTTTGCCAAACAACATCCGTTTGCTTGGTTGGCAGTAGTTGCACTGGAAAGGGCAGCCCCGCGTTGTGGTCATGTTGATGAAACGAATGCGTGAGGCGAGATCGCCATACTTTTCCCGTGCCGGAAACGGAAGCGTATCAAGGTCCTTCACGAAATTCTCACCCGGATGGAACTCCCACCGGCCTTTCGAATCGCGGGTCCAAACGCGCTCCAGGCAGTGCGGCTTGCCTTTCATACAATCGAGATACGAAAGAAACGTCTCTTCGGCCTCGCCGATGAAAACGGCGTCCACGAAGGACTGGTCTTTCAGGTGATCCGAAGCGACGGTGGCATGGGGTCCACCGAAGACCAGCGGTCCGTTGAATCCTGCTTTGCGGAGCCGGCGAGCAAGACCAAGGGCATTGGAAATCTGCGTGGTCATCGCCGTGAAACCGATCACATCGTAGTCGTTGACGTGAGAAAGATCGGGCAGGGTGGGGCCGTGGCGAGCATCGAAGATATCCACGTTTGCTCCGCGACGCTTTTCCGCCACAGCCGCCAAGTACAATAAGCCGACCGGCAACGCCGCGCTGTGATGCCGGCGGTCAAACTCCGTTGCAGGATAGATAAGAGCAATACGCACAAGAGGTCGCCTTCAGGGTGTCCGATCAAGGATAGAACTGCCAGTGTGCGGCCACCGATCGGAAGAAGTTGGGCCAATTTGGTGGCATGTCCAACTGCATGAGAAACATCTGCTCCTGGCCATCGCTGATCGCATACTTTCCCCAGTTGCTTGCCCAGACCACTTTCCCGCCGTCGTTGGTGATCGTCGCGTGGGTTTCCTCCCAATAGCAGTGGGTCGTGTTGTGCACCTTGGCCAGGTAATACACATGGGAACGAGCGCTGTCCAACCTCACAAGAACGATCGTCCGGTCGAGCCAATTCTGCTCCGGCGCACCCGGCTCAATGGTGGTAGATACGACGGCATATCCTGGATAGTTACAGGAGATATGAACTCCGGAACGCAAGTTATACGGAGAAGTAATATCATAAAACAGCCGAATCAGGGGGCTAACATGACTGCCCGCATAGCCGCTTTGGCTCAAAACAGGGGACGTCGTCCAATCAATGGGAATCATATCAATGTAATCTGTCTGGGAGTTTTGCATCACAATGACTTCGTTGCCGCCCTGGTCCACTCCCACGTCGGAGTGTGCGGTGGCATGAGCGATCTTATGAAACTGGGTCAATGACTTGTTGGCCATCATCAAACCGGTGAGGGTCCCCGTATTCACGGGATCGGCGCCGATGAGGACATAGTTTCCCAGGACCGACATGCCAACCCAGTCTATTGCATGATCGCTGTCAGAGAGATGATGAATCCCCAAGACCTTGTTTTGTTGGCGGTCCCAGGTGAATACGTAGAGCGGATGGTAATCGGCCCGAGCATCGCCCTGAAGCATGAAGGCCCAGTAGCGCCTATCCTGCGACGGCTCCCCCTCATCCTGCATGGTGATCCGATAGACCGGATTCGCCGAAATGATGGGGCCAAGAGTGGCATCGCTGGCGAAATTCTTGACGACCGTCTTGGCCCCGCTCACCACGTCGAGCGTGACGATGGAGAAATCTTCCAGCGCCCAGAGTGACCTCGGATTACTTCGATCCCAACGTGGCTCGGCCAGAGAAAAGTATCGGACAAGGCTGGCGGTTGTGTTATACGGCATCGTCTGTGTGCGATAGACTCTCCAGCCGCCATCGGAAGAGACCAAAAGAATCATGGTTTGGTTCACGTTGAAAGGATCGTGGCGCGAGTATTCATGTCGGCTGTTGATGCCGTCTGTTTGCGTCACCCGTCTTTTGATCGTTCCGAAACGAGCATCGAAAAATGGAACACCAACGGCAGGCAGGGGGGTCGGAACCAATGGATAGGTTGGATTCATACCCGAAAGCGGATTGGGCACTTCAATGAACCGAAAAGAGGCGGGATACTGGAGAGATTGTACCAACACTGGCACTCCAACGAGTGCCAGCATGGCTATCGAGCCGATCACCTTTCGGAGAGCGCTGGCTGGGTGGCGCGGCTCGTGAGCGTCCCGTCGCCTCGAACGGATTGCTTTCATTCGACCCTCCTTGTCTCAATAGAACCGCAGTGCTAGGTCGCCGGATAGCATCACATCACCCACACCGAAGTCAAGTTCCCTTGAGAACGACAGCAGGACTGGGGTGCATGTCCGAATTCCATTTGTCGGGAACCTCATAAGAGGCGCCAGTGCGAACCGCATCGAGGCCGTTGTGGGCCTCTATATCGCGCATAAAGTATCGTGTGGCGGCACAATGGTCGGATGGCGTCGGTCGTCGCCAGTGTTCGTGGCGAGAGGTTTTTCGCGCATTGTGCGCCAACCCAAAGCCGCCAAGGCGCAAGCGATTGCGGAAAGAGTCGTTCTTCCGCGTCCTGAAGGGACGAGCGAAAATAGCCAGGGGGCAACGCCCCTGGAAAACGACGGCCCCGCGGTGGTCAAGCCCTGACGGGGCG
>Ga0315280_10002185_pt1 | contig 31997 bp, 22 predicted proteins | sample YL17G06_40_MG_FD_203697 | JGI IMG/M metagenome (GOLD analysis project Ga0315280, IMG submission 203697) | Sediment microbial communities from Yellowstone Lake, YNP, Wyoming, USA - YL17G06_40 | ecosystem: Environmental > Aquatic > Freshwater > Lake > Sediment | place: USA: Wyoming | collected... | reverse complement strand
CCAGCGTCGGCGTTGTTCAATCATCCTCTTGAGTTCCACGAATCGCTCGAAGGGAACGCTGACCGTGAACTCGACGCCCTGTCGGGCCAGAGTTCCGACGATCGCATCGCTGAAGAAGGCGCTATCCATGCGGATTTCGATGAGGGCCTTCGGCAGGACGGCCCGCACCGCCTCGATACAGGCCAGGAGGAACGCTTCGGCTCCCTGGGAGTCATGCACGTTGCCCGGGCGAAAGAGGAAATCGAGGACCTGTCCGGTCTGGGCGATCGTACAGAACAAGGGGTAATAGCTGCGGGCGCCTTTCTTTTTCTTGTTGAATCCCACGGCGGTTCCTTCGGCCCGTCGCTGGGTGGAGAGCACGGAGCCGTCGAAGTCCAGCGTGACACGGGTGGGCTGGAACGTTCGCAGGCCGTCCAGGACTCTCTGCCGCAGGAACTGACGCAGGGCTTCGACGCTCTGGGCGGTGGCGTGCTTGAGAACTCGGCTGAGGGTGGCCGCCTCGGGAAGCCGTTGGAGTCCCAGGAGGCGTTGGACCAAGGGGTCGTCCCGATAGTAGCGGCCGTCCTGCAGTTCCCGGAACCCCAGCAGCAAATGGACGATCAACTGCAAGAACACGGTGGCCGGATGAAAGACCTTCCCCCGGGCCACCGTCTCGCAGCAGCGGCGTAGCTGGCTCTTGAGATCGATGCTCGCGAAGAACTTCTGGAAGATCACCAGGCCGGCGAAGGAGGTCAGGGTCTGGTCCTCGAATCGCAATTGGGGTAGGGCATGGACTGTACTTCGAACCTCGGATCGGCGATACTTCATGGTGGACCTCCTTGTGCTGTGCCTTGGGTGGTGATACGTTCAAAGTATAGCTAAGGAGGTCCGTTTTGTCCATAACAAAACTCGCGGAATCGCGCAGAATACTTCCGGTTGCGATGAAGATTTGGAGGCCGATCAGGACTTCACCTGCGGTGAGATCTACGAATCGCTTCCGCGTGTGCGAATCAGCGGCTTTTCTCCGATGCAAACCGCACATCCGTGAAATTTGTCTGATTGCGGTATGCAATCAAAGGGTACACGCTCGAACTCCGGAACGAGGCGGCCCACGGGATGATCCGGAACCTGACGACCAGCTAATGCCAAGCAAGGGAGAAGTGAGATTTTTGATTTGTGATTTTTGAAGCCGGCATCAGCCATCTAACTTCAAACTTCACACTTCAAACTTCTCACTCTCCCCTCGGGAGACTGACATGGCAACGTTCTCCAACGATGTTGACGTTCTGAAATGCGAGCCCGTGCTGTTCGGTGAGCTACACCTGCCTTCGCAGGTCAAGGCCCACGGGACGGGAGCATCGCTGAGCGGCACGACACTGACGGTCGCTGATGCTGACTTGGTCGCGACCGGGGTCGAGGCGGGTGGCGTCATCTACCTGCGGTCCTCGGACGGGGTTCTGGATGGGGCCTATGAGATCGTGTGCGTCGATTCGGCCCTCGAATTGACGGTCTCCGTCGTCCGGGCCGACGCGGCCGATCCCGCTGTCGCTCCCCCGCCCGGCGATGACATCACCTGGCGCGTGTGCACCTTCGCATCTCAGGCCGAGGACGCGGCGTTCGAGCTGACCGAGTGCTTCGGCATCCAGCCGGGCGACCCGACCAGCGCGATCGCCATCGAGAACCTCCTGGACACGGAAGGGCTGCGGCGGGCGTCGGTCCTGAGAGTCATCGCCAAGGTCTATACGATGTGGGCGAGCCGGCCCGCCGGGGAGTGCTTCTGGCGTAAGAGCCTGTTCTATGAGCAGCTCTACCAGAAGGCCCGGCAGCGGTGCCACGTGACGGTGGACCTGGGCGGCGACGGCGTGGCCGATCTCGCCCGCGTGGGCGGCGCGATCCGGCTGGTGCGGGACTGATCATGGTTGCGGATTGCGGATTGGTGAGCGCGGGTTGAAGAAGACACGTGCCCCTGATCTGCAATCCGCAATCTGCAATCAGAAATTCGGATACTCTCTTGAGGAGCGACGACATGGATAGCGCCCAAGCCGTACTCGCCGCGCAGGCCCTGCTGGTCGATCTGCGTGGCCGACTGGAGTGGTTCCGGGTCCACGTGGGCCTGCGCTGGGACCGGCCCACATGGTGGGAGATCGACAACCGCGTGCTGGCGCTCCACGACCTGTGCGGCACGCTCCACGATGCGCTGGCGGAGGCGGAGACCAACCGGGCCCGCGCCGGCACGGCCACGGCCTCCTCCACCTATGGCGCCTTTTCGCCCGCCCTGGCTATTGACGGGAACGTCGGCACCCGCTGGTCCAGCGCCTTTGCCGACAACCAGTGGCTCCAGATCGATCTCGGGGCCGCCTACCGTATCGCCCGCGCCCGGATCTTTTGGGAGACGGCCCACGCCCGGTCGTGGCGCCTCGAGCAATGGGACGGCGCCCAGTGGGTCGCGGTCTACCTGAACGACCAGGCCGCCGGCGGCGTGGAAGAGATCTTCCTCGATCCCGTCTGGCCGGCCGCCCAACTCTGGCGGATGTACGGCGTCACGCGGGCCACCACGTTCGGCTTTTCCCTGTACGAATTCGAGCTCTATGGAGAACCCGCATGAGTGAGAACCCTTACGTGACGGAGCTGTTGGACCTGCTGCAGGAGACGCTGGTGTGCCTGGCGCCGTTGCCGAATGGCTGCGCCTGTCGCTGGGCTCCCTGGACCGCGCGACGCCTGCGCCGCCAGACCCAGGCGGTCCTGACGGGCGCCTGCACTCTGCGCACCGCCCTGCAGCGTGCCGAGGAGCAGCGGGAAGAGATTCTGCATTATGTCCGCTTGGCCGACCGCCTGTTGGCCGCTCTGCTACCGGCAGACCAGGTGCCGGACCAGACTTGTTATCGTGCCTATGCCGAGGCCTGGCTGTCCGGCCTGACTGACGACGAGGCCCGGGCGCTGCGTCAGTTCTTCGGCTGCACCGCCCAGTACTTGGCCGACCACGTCACGCACTGGGCCTTCTCACCGGCCGACCGGAAGCTCTTGTCCTGAACTCATTGCGGATTTGGGATTGCGGATTGCAGATTGAACAAGAGGGGGCCACTAATCCGCAATCCGCAATCCGGAATCAACTGTGGAGGTTGTCATGAGAAAGGTCAATCCGACGAACTGGCGGCTGGACCGCCGGATCAGTCTCTCGGTCTTGCTGCAACTGATGGTGCTCGCCTCGATGATTCTCGCGAGCTGGGTGAATCTCCAGCGCCAACTCGACCTGCTCCAGCACGACGTCTCCATGCTCCTGCAGAGCCAGAAGGAGTTCCAGCAGAAACTCGAGTTGCTCTCCGAGCGAGGTCTCTCTCACGAGTACCGGCTCCAGATCATCGAGAAGAACCGAAACGGATAACAGCAGTTGTCGAACAAGGGAGCATTTCCTTGTGGAAGAGGAGCAAGAAGACATGAGAAAGACGCCGACCGAATTCGCGTGCGTGGAGCTGTGCCCAAACCAGATATATGAGTTGAGTGATTCCGTGAGGTCGGCACTCAATGGGGAAATGGCGCGCCTACCGACGGGTGACGTTTCTGAGCACGAAACACGGTATCCGACCGACACCGCGAGTATGCGTGCCTTCCTGGAAGTCTTCTTCGCGAGACACCTATTTCAGGTACAGAACAGCCTGACGGATTACGCGGTTTCCGCCGATTTCCATCATGCCATCCGGTCTGGCCCCGTGTGCATCCTTGACATAGGGTCAGGTCCCGCAGTAGCCTCACAGGCCTTGATCGATATAATCAATCGCATGATCGGTGGCGCAGGTTCCGGCGCCGCGCAATATCCCGGCCTTCATCACCTGAGCCATGTATTGAATGACACTTCCGGCGTTTGTCTGGTGACGGGTCAACACATGTTAACGGCCTGCCTCGAGAGCAGCGATCAATCCACTTCTCCGCCATGCCGGCCTCAGGTCTTCACTCTGTCGACTGCATTCCCGGGCAACCTGCACCAAATCCGCCATCTGGCCTCCTTTCTTGGTGGGTTTGATCTTGTGGTCCTATCGTACGTCCTACACCCACTGATCGAAGACAATCATCTGCAAGATGTCGTGAGGGGAGTGAATGCTCTGGAACGATTCTGCAAGCCCCGTGGACGCATGCTCATTATACAGGACAAGTTTCAAGAGCCGCTTATCCGCAGGCTCGCGCGCATGATAGGCGTGGAATATCGCGAACAAATGCTGACTCAGGAGATCTATCCACCCAGGGGCAGCAATGGGACATGCACCTATACCTACTATGACTGTCTCTATGCGCCGCGTGTGGGGCACTCGCCCAACCGAGGTCTTTAGCGGGTGTTTGAGAAGCATCACGGGCGTCCCACCTGTGTAGGCAGGGCCAAGATGGCCCTGCGACTCATGGGCAAGATGCCCATGCTACGGCAAGACTGACTTCTCAAACGCTCGCTTAGGCCACCGTTACCAGATAAGACAGTTGCATTGATGAGGATCACACGGATGGTTCAGACTGCTCCAGATGTCGCGGGTCTCACGGCAGAGGCTGATGGACATGTGCTCGTCGAAGCTACGGATCGCATCGAGCAGGGATTGGTAGAACTCCAGGCGCTGTTGGAACGGGTAGCGCAGTTTGCCGTCGGAGGCCCTCTCCGACAGACCTGCCTCACGCAAAGCGCCGGCGCGGTTGCCATACGCCTGCCTGGCCAGAGCAAAGTGCCCCGGCAAAAGTCGGAGCGTGCCCAGCGTGATGTTCTCCGGCTCCAGAACGGCGAGGGATTTGTGAATCAAATCGGTGTAGTCCGATTGCCAGCCGTCGTAGAGGATGCCGGGATCGACGCGCAGCCGGATGCGGTACCCACGTTCCTGGCAGCGTCGCGCGGCGCCGATGCGCTCTTCCAGACTCGCCGCACCGATTTCGTACCTGTCGATCACGCGCTGCGGATTGAGACTCCAGGAGACTACAGTCTGGGCGTTCGGCGTGACCCGCAGGAGACCTTCGATGTTCGCGCTTTTCGTCAGCAGCATCAGGTACGCGTTGGGAAGCCGAGCGAAGAAGGGAACCAATCGCTCCGCCAGCAGAGTCACGTGATCCAGGGCCAGGCTGTCCAGCATCTCGCCCATATTGAACGTGACCGGGCTGCCAGCCCGGAACGCAGCCAAACGGATTTCTTCGAGCATCCTGCCGTAGTTGATGTTGACCTTGATGAAGGGCTGATAATCACGATAGACGTACGCGAGATAGCAGTAAGTGCAGAAGTAGGGGCAACCATTCGAGATCGGCACCAGTTTGAAGTAGGGGGCACAGCAGACGCCCCCGCCCAAGCTGCCATCGAAATGTCTCAGGAAGGAGGAAGCCTCGCCGATCATCAACACCCGTTTGCCGGCCACAATCGGGTGCCGTCCGCCGTGTGCGGACACAGGAGCGATCCGCTGCCGATCCACAACCTCCACGCGCGCTTGGGGGAACATCCCGACAAGGCGTGCGGTTTCGGCGTGTCGCTCCACTTTCCGCCATACGAAAATCGTGCTGGGTTTGAATGTCCCGACCGTATCCATGGCAATTCCCATCCGCAAGCTACTTAGCAAGGACTATTGTATCCGTGAATAGGGAGATGTCACATGCAAATTCTGGAGGCGAACATGAGAAGATCTGCTATTGAAAGAGTCTTCAGTTCCGTGGCGCGGACGACTTGTCTCGCGTGGGTTCTACTTGTCTTGGTGTTCTTGATCGCGGGCTGCGACAGCTTGCGGTTGGCGCCGAGCGAGCAGCAGAAGCAAAATGCCTGGCTGCATAACCGCACGGCGGCAGTCGCCGCGGAGACGGCCAAGGCGGAGCAGAGCTCGCAGGAGCTCCAATCCCTGACTCGACTTTCCGAATTGCAGAGCCGGGCCTTCACCTCCTATTGCGGCCTGCCGCAGGAGTACCCACCGGCGGAAACGACGGAGCAGATCCTCGGCGCGTCGAATTGGCAACTGGCCCAAGCCGCGGTCACGGAATCCGCCCAGCGGCCGGACGCTTGGCAGGTAGCGGACTCGGTCATCGAGTTCGGCATCGGCCTCTGTGCCCTGTTCGGCGGCGTCTGCGGCACCCGGGCCGTGCGGTTCCTCCAGGACGCCCGCACCAAGTCTCAAGCCCTCAAAGAGATCATCGAAGGCAACGAGCTTTTCAAGAAGCAGCAACCCTCCCAAGCCAAGGCTTTCAAAGCCGCCCAGCAGAACCAATCCCCCGAAACCCGCCAACTCGTCGCGGCGATGAAAGGTGCATAGTTCTCACGGAGGATGCCGCAGAAGGATGGTGCGTGATACGCACCCTACGGGCCACGCCTTACTCGTAGGGTGCGTATCACGCGCCGTTTACCGACAGGGCGTCCATGCTCACACACAATGGCCCTGCGCATATCGCCGAACAGGTCCGGGTGGACAGGGGCCACTGGAGGCGGTAAGCTGAGGGGTGTCTCGGGTTGTTTGTGCCACCGGATGAATGAAGCCTGCGCGATAGGGATCGGCTATGAGCGATGCAAAGCGTATCACGAATCAGGCTGCAGTGTCCCTTTGCCTGTGTCTTTTCTGGATGGGCGCCGGTTGTCAGCCGGACCGTGCTCCTTTGCGGCCCTTGATTGGGATCACCAGTGACTACGAGCCGGCGAAGGGGGACAAGTCGGCTCTGACGACGGCGGGCTTTGCCTATGTTCGGGCCGTGGCCGAGAACGGCGGGGTGCCGGTGGTGCTGCCGACCGTCGACAATGAGCAGGCTCTGCAGAAGTATCTGGAGGTGCTGGACGGCCTCGTCGTGATTGGCGGGGACGACATTCCACCCGAGGCTTACGGCGAACAGCCGGACAAGACTGTGAAGCCACTGACGAAAGAGCGGTACGAATTCGAGCGGAAGCTGCTCGCCCGCTGGCTCGCGCGCGGCAAGCCCTTGCTCGGGGTTTGCTTGGGCATGCAGTTCACCAACGTCGTCTCCGGCGGGACGATGATTCAGGACATTCCCTCCGAGGTCGGGACGAGGGTCAACCACCGGGCCTATCACCCCGTCCAGATCGAACCGGGCAGTGCCCTGGCCAATCTGCTCGGCGGCACCGAGGCCTCTGTCCTGTCCAGCCATCATCAGGCAGTGGACAAGCTCGGCAAAAACCTGCGCCCGATTGCTCACAGCGAAGACGGGATCGTCGAGGCCCTGGAACGGACCGACGGCAGATTCGGCCTGTTCGTGCAGTGGCACCCCGAGTCCATGACCGATCTCGCCCACCGCAATGCCATCTACGGCGCCTTGATCCACGCGGCCGCCCCGAAGAAGTAATGGAGCGGTGCGTGATACGCACCCTACGGGCCCCCCGGGTCAAACGTTCTTCGTAGGGTGCGTATCACGCACCATCTTCCTACTTTGACGAACGGGGCGTCCTCCACTATGATGGGACTTCGAAGAACCGGTCCTTCTTGTTTGGAGGTTCATGCCGTGCGTAGATTGCCGATGCATACGAAGATCCTGCTCGCTCTGGTGGCCGGGATCGGGTTCGGCTTTGCGGCCAATCGCCTGGGGTTCGCCCCGTTTGTGACCACCTATATCCGGCCGGTGGGGACGGCGTTCATCAAGCTCATCAGCATGGTCGTCGTGCCCCTGGTGTTCGTGGCTCTGCTCGTGGGCACCGCGAGTCTGAAAGACATCCGCAGTCTCGGCCGGATTGGGGTCAGGACCTTGATCCTCTATGTGTCCATGACTGCCATCGCGGTCACTATTGGCCTGACACTCGCCAACGTCGTGCGGCCTGGCACGGGCTTCTCACAAGAGACCAAGCAACAGTTGATCGAAGGGGCCGAGAGCCAGTCGAGCGCGCCCAAAGCCGGACCTGTCCTCAGCCGGCCTTCCATCAAGGACCTGCTGCTGAACATCATCCCCGCCAATCCCGTGCGGTCCCTGGCGGAAGGCGAGATGCTCCAGACGATCTTCTTCGCCGTGCTGATGGGCATTTGCCTGACGTTGATCTCTCCCGAGAAGGGCAAGCCGGTCATCGCTTTCTTCGAGGGCGCCAATGAAATCTTCGTCAAGATGGTGCACGTCATCATGGAGCTTGCCCCGTACGGCGTCTTTGCCCTGATTGCGGCGGTCGTCGCCGACTTCGGCCTGGGCGTCCTGGTGCTGCTCATCAAATACTGTGCCACGGTCCTCTGTGGGCTGCTGCTCTACATGCTGGTCGTCTATTCCGCGATCCTGAAGTTCCTCGCGCGGACCGGCGTCCGGCGGTTCTTCCGGGGCCTGCGACCCGCGCAGTTGGTCGCCTTCAGCACCTCCTCCAGCGCGGCCACCCTGCCGGTGACGCTCAAGTGTGCGACGGAGAACCTCGGCGTCGCGCCCAGTGTGGCCAGCTTCATGCTGTCGGTCGGAGCGAGCGTCAACATGGACGGCACGGCCCTCTATCAGGGCGTGGCCACCGTGTTCATCGCACAATTCTACGGGATCCATTTGGACGTGGGGCAACAATTGATGGTCGTTTTGACCGCGACGTTGGCTGCCCTGGGGACGGTCGGCATTCCGGGGGCCGGCGTGGTCATGCTTGCCATGGTTTTGCGCAGCGTTGGCGTGCCGCTGGAGGGCATTGGTGTGATCATGGGCGTGGACCGGTTCTTGGACATGTGCCGCACGGCGGTGAACGTGACGGGCGATTCCGTGTGCATGATGGTCATTGCGGCCGCCGAGGGGCAATTGGATGCGGCACTGGCATCCCATCAGATGCGGCAGGAACTCCCAACGCCGCCGACCCAGGCCGCTTCATCCGAGGAGATATGAGGACCAGTATGATTTCCGCTTTCAAATCGCAAGCGTCCCATCGGCGGGCCAAGGCCGAGGTTGTCGACCCGCTGCGTGATTTTGTAGGGTGGGGTCTTACCCCACGCGTTCCGTGCGCACCGGTCGGGTGGACGCGTGGGTTAAGAACCCACCCTACATGCGTGCTGGCCCTGTTTCTTGTGATTATCGCTGGTGTCAGGCCGTGCCGCGCGTGCTTCTCCATTGTCGTGGGTAAGAAGGCCTCGACTGATGGGTGTGTGATTGTCGCCCACAATGAGGACGATGCGGGCCCGCAGATCGTCAATCACCACAAGGTGCCGCGACAGAGCCATCCGGCCGGGACCAAAGTGATGCTCCGCAACGGTGGCTCGCTGGAGCAGGTGCCGCAGACTTGGGCCTATCTCTGGTCGGAGATGCCGGGTTTGCTCTTTTCCGACAGCTATGTCAATGAATGGGGTGTGACCGTGGCCTCGGACAACTGCCCGTCGCGCGAGGATAGGCCGGAACTGAGCGACGGCGGCATTGGATACCTGCTCCGCCGACTAGTGGCCGAGCGAGCCAAGACCGCTCGCGAAGGGGTCCTGCTGGCCGGCAAGCTGGTGGAGCAGTTCGGCTACATCGACTCCGGCCGGACCTACATTATCGCGGACCCGGGGGAAGGCTGGCTCTTTTGCGCCGTCAACGGCAAGCACTGGCTGGCCCGGCGGGTGCCGGACGATGAGGTGGCCATGGTGGCCAATACGTACACGGTCCGCGCGGTCGATCTCACAAACAAAGCCAATTTCCTGGCTTCTGCGGACATCGTGGCGTACGCAAAATCCCGGGGTTGGTACAATCCGGACGCGGACGGGCCGTTCGATTTTGCCAGGGTCTATGCGGACCCGAAGGCGGCCGTTCATCCCAACAACACGGGCCGGCAGTGGAGCGGGCTCACCTGCATCGCCCGGGAGAAGTTGGCGCCGGGCCCGAACTTGCCTTTCTCCGTGAAGCCCAGCCGCAAGCTGAGCGTCCTGGATGCGATGCGGATTCTGCGGCACGACAAGGCGGCCGAGTCCCCCCAGGCTCCCGCCGATTCTCCGTTTGTCTGTGCATTATGCAGCGGGGCGACGCAAACCAGTTTCGTGGCCCAGGTGAGAAAGGGAATGCCGCTCGACATCGGCATTGTGTACTGGGTCTGTCTGGCCTCACCGCGGACCTCGTTCTATATTCCTTTCCATTTTGGAATCTCCGATTTCCCCGCGGGTTTTCGGAGGGAATCGCAAAGGCCGACGGCGGAAGCGTATGACCGCAAGGTGCAGGCGCCGTTCACGGCCAATCTGCAGGAGGCGTTCTGGACGTTCTCCAATTTCCGCGACAAGGTTGATGCCCAGGGCCCGGCTGTTCTCGCGGCGGCCCAAGCCGAGGCACGGCGCATCGAACAAGAAGCCGTCGCCCTGCAAAAGCCGGTCGAAGAGGCGGCGCGTCGGCTGTACAAGACCGACAAAGCGACGGCCCTGCGGCTTCTGGAGAACCATTCCAAAGGCGTGTATCTCTCCTGCCTGGAGGCGATGAGCGGCATCCTGTCCACAAATAACTGATCTCGTGTCTCTTGGACTTCTCTCCGCCGGGGGCAAGGCTCGTTTGTAGTGTGCCCGTGAGGGCATCAAGAGCGTGTCGCGGGCGTCCCGCCCGCGATTCGAAGGCGGGACGCCTTCGACACGACGCGGCCAAGATGGCCGCGACACAAACGCCTTACGGCGTCACTACGAACGAGCCAGTAAAGGACGACAGAGCGCGTCGGAGAATCGATCATGATACAGATGGGAAAGGTGGTTCCGTTGGCGATGATGAGTGTCTTGCCGGTGTTTGTGAGTCTGGCCGGGGTGCAGGATGTCCGGGCCGAGACCGATGCGGAGTTGCGGAGAAAAGCCGACCGTCTGGCCCATGAATGCCTGCTCCTCGACACGCACCTGGACACGCCGTTCGAACTCCAGAAAAAGATGCAGGACATCTCCGGGCGGATCGAAGGGGGTCACTTCGACTATGTCCGAGCCAGACAGGGCGGACTCGATGCCCTGTTCATGGCCGTCTACGTCGCGCCGGAATACGAGGAAAAGGGCGGGGCCAAGGCCTATGCCGAGGGAACCATCGACATGATCGAGGGGTTCGCCCGCCAGTGGCCGGACAAATTCGCATTGGTTACCTCGAGGGATGGAATCGGGGCCCAGCTCGGCAGCGGCCGGATTTCGATCCTCCTGGCCATCGAGAACGGCTCGGCCCTCGAAGACAATCTCGACAACGTGCAGCATTTCTATGATCGTGGTGTTCGATATATCACGCTTGTGCATTCGAAGAACAACCACGTCTGCGACTCTTCCTTTGACGATGGGCCGAAATGGCACGGCCTGAGTCCGTTCGGCAAGGAATTGATCGCCCGGATGAACCGCGTCGGCATGATGATCGATGTCTCCCACGCCTCCGATGAGGCGGTCGATCAGGTCCTGGAACTCTCCCAAGCCCCGGTGGTCGCGACCCATTCTTCGTGCCGCTGCTTCACCCCCAGCTGGCAGCGGAACCTGAGCGACGGTATGATCCGGCGAGTCGCGCAGAAGGGCGGTGTCGTCCAAGTCAATTTCGGCTCGATGTTCGTCAACTCCGCCGTCAATGCGCAATTCGAGAAGATGCGGAAGGAAATCGTCCAGCATATTCAAGCCAATCATTTGGAGGGCCAGGCGAGGAGCCGCTACGTCGAGCAGCGGTGGAAGCAGAGCCCGCTCAGCAAGGCGAGCGTCGCCGACGTGGCCGATCACATCGACCACATCGTCAAGCTGGTAGGCGCCGATCACGTAGGTCTGGGTTCCGACTTCGACGGCGTTACGGAGGTGCCCGCGGGCCTGGACGATGTCTCGGCCTACCCGAACCTGATCTACGAGTTGTTCAAAAGGGGCTGCCGCGAGCAGGAAATTCGCCAAATTGGCGGCGAGAATTTCCTGCGTGTGTGGGTGGCCGTCGAGAAAGCCGCCGCTTTGCGCGCGGGGGAATAAGCGCGCGGCGACCCGGCTTCTCGCGACCTGCGAAAAAATCTCCGGCAACCGTCAGTTTTCGCTTGACCGCGTGGGACTGGGGCCGATAGAGTATTTTCGCCCCATGTGCAGCAAGGCAGCGAGTCATCTTTGAGGGGCGACGTGACCTGAGAATAGAGAGCCCTTGGTTTTTGCGTGCGCCGCGCTGGATTTCGGGACGACCGTGTGCGTTGGCGTGATGCGGGTGCGCCGTCGTGCGGGCATGGAGACTCCAGGGAGTTGCCGCCAGCGGTGCGGAGGTCGGGTTATGAAAGGAGGGAGTCACATGCGTCGTGCAGGACAAAATGTGTTGCATTTGGGAGCGGTGCAGTGGTATTATGATTTGATGGCGGAGCGTGGTCCGGGCGTACCGGAGGCCATAGTCCGCCATGTGCGGCGGTGTCTGGTTTGTCGGAGACAGATCCGGCGTTTGCAGAAGGCCGTTACTGGGGCCGGCGGCGAGACAAGGGTGAGTCGATCCGAGATGAAGCGTGACGTCATCGAGACTCTGAGTCTGCACTTCGGCTGCCTGGAGGAGCGGGTCACCTGTGCGCGGGTCAAGCCGTTTCTTCCGGGCCTGCTGAGGTCCTCCGCGCGGATCCGCATCCCCACGCCGATCACCGTTCATGTCGATCATTGTCCGGAGTGCACCGAGGATCTGAAGGCCCTTCGGGACCTCGCTCTCAGCGAGGAGCAATTGGAGCGGGTGGAACAGCTCTATGGACATGAGGCACACGAGGCCTCGTGGCTGTGCTGGCGGGCCGGATCCAAGATTGGTGCCTTCATACGAGGCGCCCTGGACAGTATTGACGGCGGGATACTGGATCACCTATGCACGTGTCCACGCTGCCGGGTGCGCGTGTACCGCCGGCGGCAGAAGCTCTTGGGGAGCAAGCTGCACAACGAGACCGGACCGACGGTGGTCTGCCGGGATGACATTCCGACCGCCCAGCTTTTCGATTACGCCGTCCCCTACGGGCGGGCCGATTGTGTAGTTCAGTCGTCCCCAGTTGGGGAATCATGTAGCCCAGCCGCCCTCGGCTGGGGAAGAACCACCCCCGAGGGTGCGGGTGCTACAGGGGTAAGGGTGCCACAGGACCACGTGCGGACCTGCCGATCGTGTTTGCAGAGGATCCAGGAACTGGATGAGACCATCTACGGCATCGCCGAGCGTACCGATTCCGGGGTCGCTACGGTCTACAGCACCGCGAAGGACGCTCAGGAGATCGACGGGTCGTTTGCCGACCCTTATCCCGGGTATCCGATCCACGTGCAAGTGATTCGCGGCGCGCCCGAGCGCGTGGCGGCGCCCACCGGCGTCAAGGCGATCCTGACGCGCACGACCTGCAATCCGCAAGTGCGATTCCTGCTCAAGACGGCCGCCATCGCCGCGGTGATCCCGCTGGTGTTCCTGCTCTTCAAGACGACCGTTACCTCCGGGATCACGCTCGCGCAGGTAGTCAAAGCCTTCGAAAAGGCGGAGAATATCCACGTCTCGTACTCAGATCCGGTCACGGGTCAGTTGATTCAGGAGTTTTGGATCTCGCGCCCAGCGAATCTCATCCTGGCGGCAGCGGGACAGGAACGCACCCTGTACGACTTGGGCGCGAAGAAGGCAGACATCTATCGTTCACCGGGAGCGTCCGCGGACACCAGAGAACTCTTTGATCTCGCCTACGCGAAGGCGCGCCGACTGATGGATTCCTGCCTGGGCTTTACGCTTGACGATATTCCCCGCGGCGCGACATGGACTCGTGTGGACGCAGGCGTTGCGGAGAATAGCGAGACGTACGAACTGGCCTACTCAGTGCAGGCCCCATCAGGCGATATCTCCTTCTACAGGTGGAGGATTGCCGTTGATCGCTCGACGAGCCTCCCCAAAGAGCTGCAGGGATTTCTGAGAGCATCCGGGGAGGACGAGTGGAGCCACATGTCGAGAACGCAATGTCAGTACCCTGCGGAAGACGAGATGGCAACAATCGTTCGACGCCTGTAGTATGGTGAAGATAGCCCGCCCCAAGGATCGCGCCTAACGTAGGGGGCGGTCCACGATTCAAGCGAAGGTACCTATTGCCCCTGCCAAAGGAGGGTATTCGTGTACTTGCCGTCCTCGCTTTTCTCCACCAGTAGATCGCGCGCCGACTTGGGATCGACGTGACCATCCGCAAACCCGACGTTTACGGTCTTGTTGGGGTGACGTCCGCCGATGGCGTCCGAAGTCTGCCCCACTTGCAGGACTTTGCCTTTGTTGATCTCCAGACCCGGGACATAGGAACAGTCCTCGATGCAGTTGGGGTCGAATGTCACTGGTGGGTCCGCCGTCGCGTTCCACCAGCAGATGAGGCTGTAGCCGCTATCAACCACCAGCAGCGTTGATAGGGGATGCCGGAGGTTGCTGAGGGATAAAGGTGTCCCGACGAAATCAGGCTTGTACGGGTTCCGAGACCAACTCGTGGAAGCCTTGCACAGGGCGCGGTTGATGCCGTACTTGCCGCAAAGGATATCTTTGTCCAGTGTGGGATCATCCAGCCTGCTGGCCGGACATTGGAGCAGCTTTTGGGCTTCTCGGGATCGGTTGCGGAGGATGCCTGCGTAATGAAACCACCACCATCCCGGCATTTCGAAGGTGCCATTACCTACGAAGCCGCCGGGCGCTCGTTGTCCGCCCTTGAAGTCGAACCCGTAGGGGAGCGATTGGTGTTCGGCATCGTAGCTATGCAGACTCAGCAGCAGTTGGTGAATATTGGCCTGGCACGCGATCATCTTCGCCTGCCGGCGGGAGCTCCCAAACGCAATGAACGAGATCGCCGCCAGCAGCGCGATGATCGAGATAACAACGAGCAACTCCACCAGTGTGAACGCGCGATGCCTCATACTTCCTTACTATAGGACAAAACCTGTCCGAAGTCAAGCAAGCTACCACTGACCGCAGGGCTATCGCATGTGCGACTATGAAGCCTTGCCATCACCTGAAGATGGTGCGTGGCACGCACCCTACGGGTCGGGGCCCTGCGTCCTTCGTAGGGTGCGTACCACGCACCGCTTCATCATGGGCTATCGAGGCTCACATGCAATTGCCCTGCCACTGACCGGAGGACGAACGGCAGCACCAGCCTGTATCCTCCGCGTCTTCCGAACGAAGCGAAGCAATCTCCCATCCCTGGGATTGAGATTGCTTCCCCGTCTGCGCGGGGGCAGGCTTTGCTGCGCTCCTCCCAAGGAGCTAACGGTTTGGGTGGCATCGCCAAGGGCTCCGCCCTTGACGATGGCTCGCTGGCATACGGGAGACCATCGTCAAGGCCGGAGGCCGGCCTTGGCGATGCCACCCCACGGACCTGCGATGGCTTCTTCGGCCTACCCGCCGCGCAGCGGCTTCGCGACTCGCAATGACATATGTGCGATCTGCCAAACGACGTTGCGTTTGCCCAACCCTTTGTCTTGGCGTTGCTTTCGCTGTGTCGGTGCGGTACAATCAACGTATTATCCGCACGCATCATGCGTGACGTTGAGGCCGTCGGTTCGTAGACTAATGCGTCGATTGAAGACGCCATTTGGATGGCGTGGTTGGGGCCGGGAGCGGCATGGTTTGGCGAGGAGTGCGTGGCATGAGAAGATTGTTTGTACTGGCTGTGGTTCTTGTCCTTCCGCTAACGACATTAGCCAAGGTCTGGACTACGGTTTACCGCTGTGATGGAGTGACGCCCCTTGAGGCGATCGATCCCAATCACCCCGCCATCTGCCGCGACATCATGGTGGGCACGAGGCTTGTCATCATGATTAGCTCTGATGCGCCCGGCTACTACTACGACGCCACTTACTACGACCCCATTTTCCATACGACGGGGGGCTACATGCTCTGGGGAGGGACCCTGCAGATTCCGTGGGATGACTGGGAACGCGGACAGGGCACGCTGAGCGCCAGAGGCTACGACAAGCGATCGAACAACTACGAAGGCTCGTGCCTGCCGGCTGCCGGACGGCCACCTGATGCACAAGTGTGGTACCGGGAAAGGCTCGCCGGGGTCGGTTTTGATGTCATAGTCGACTGGTTCAGCGGCGCCGGGAATTGGTTCATTTTTGATTATCACGCCGAACGGGTCGGGACCTGTCACGTTGAATTGTACGATCAGCCCAGCAACTTCGCCGTGCCGGCGCAGACGCTTAACTTCAACCACGTTCCCTCGCGGGATTTCAACGGCGATACCATTGTCGATTTCCAGGACCTCGCGTTACTTGCCTCCTGTTGGGCCTCGACTGTCCCTGCCGATGCGAACAGTCCCGCGCGCGGATTCGACCTTGACACCGACGGGTGCATCGACCTCGCCGATCTCTCCTTATTCAGCGAATACTGGCTGGAGCGAACGGACTGCAGTAGACCGGTGGCCGATCCCAACGGCACACCACTGAGCCCTTGATATCGCCCTCGTCTATGAGCAGGCCCATATGTAGGAGTAGTACCAGTTGCCGTTGGGCGTGCAGTCGTACCAGGGGTCCCAAAGGCAGCCGCAGTGCTGCGATCTTATCATCAATGTCTCGCTGCAGGAGCCGCTCGGCACCGTCCCACAGCCCCAGCGCTCATAGTAGACGGTAAGGCCGCTCTCGCAGCCGATGAGCGGCCCCTGGCAATAGAGCACGTATGCATTTTGGAGGAGCGTGTTGCAGCTCCAGCCGGTGGAGCCGATCGTGGCGGCCTGCACAGCGTCGCTCAGCTCGCCGGATGGGCTGGGAATGGGCCGGTCGGAGAGCAGCAAGGCCGTGCCCTCGGACCACTCCATGGGGAAGAAGTCCACGTTCTGGCGATAATGGAATCTCTTGTTCGACAGATCGGTGATCCAGACATCGTGGTCATCGACGCCACTGAGCACGACGAAGTGGTTCTTGCCCGGGATATGCAGGATGGCCTTGACCCCACTGAGGCCCCTGAGCGTCGCCAAGTCGGTCTTGACGGCCCGGCAGAAGAGGCCCCGGCTCTGGGCCAGCCGCCTCAGGTCGTACATGCTGGTCTGGCCGTCCGGACGCACGAGACGGGCCAGGTCGCTATCCGGAATCGACTTGCCCAATTCCAAAGCAACCCGCCCCAGGGCGGCCGTGGCACAATTCTGTCGCCGGGAACCTTCGGCGGCCACATAAGCCAGCCTCTGCACCAGCAGATCGCGTGCATCGACCAGGTTGGATTGGACATAGATCGCCGACGAGGCCGCGATCGGCGAGCAGTATTCCACCAATGCGTTGGCAGCCAGGGGCACATCGAAGCTGCCCGCCGCGGGAGCGGCGGCGCTGATGGAGGTGAAGGTCCATTGCTCAGAACTCGGCAGCCCGCTCCCGGAGTCGCTGTTGCGTCGCTCGAGGGTGACCGTGGACGGGACCCAGTTGCCCGCGACCAATTTGTAGCCGGAGCAGGTATACGTCACGGCCGGGCCGGCGGGGTGGGTGAGCGTGGCCTTGGTCACGGCGTAGGCCTTGGTGGGATCGAGCGTCAGACTCATCGAAGAGCCGTCGCCGGGCGCCACCGTCATATCGATCAGACCGCTGGCGTTCTGCTGCGCCGACACCTGAGCGGCCGTCAGGCTCGCCAACGTGTACCGCCCGTAGCCCCACGGAATCAGCCCGGCCGTCAGCGGCCCGGTAACCGCCCGTTGCAGCCGGCCCGCGGCATCGACCACCGCCTGATTGCCCGCGGCGCTGTAGGTGGTGTACTCCTGCCCGTCCCAGGCGAAGATACGCCGCTTGTTCCAGGCCAGATTGAACTGCTCGGTCATGTAGTTGCTGGCGAGAGTCGCGTCCGGCTTGACCGAATCCTGCCGCGAATCGATGTTGATCTCCCAATAGAACCGACCGTTGTCGTATTTGACGGTCACGCGCGAGCTCATCGCCCATTCATTCGAGAGCTGGTACCGCACGTTGAAGGGGATGGCATCGAGCCTCATTTTCTGAAGCTGCGCCGTCTGCTCTCTCTTGTCGGTGCTGTTCTGGTATTCCTGGACTGCTTTATCGATGGCGTTGCGAATTGCGGTCGGATCGGTTACCTTGGCGGCCCCGTACTCCTGGTGGGTCGCCTGGATGGTGCCGGCCGGAATCCACGTCTGGCGCGGGTGGCTCGTGACCTGCTGCAGGATCTGCTGGATTTCCGCACCCGACAACGCTCGTTGGCCCCAGGCCGCCGGACTGAGACACAAGGATACCACGATAGTCAGGAGAACATTCCAAGTCCTCATAGGACCCTCCTTCCGATTGATTTGGGTTAACCACTCCGCTTTTTGTACAGGCCCCCCGTCCCTGACAAGCCAATGTGAGTATACCACACTCACCTGTCTTCTGCAAGAAATATAGGACCTTCCGCGCGTTTGTGTGTGACTACGTTTTGTGGGGAACCTTCATTTCTGGCTCATTTCTGCGGGTGCCGACCGCGAAAATGGGCCGTTCCCACGAAACTTGCTCACACCCGCGTGTTTTTCTTCTGCCGACTCGTGGAGAACGCAAGACCTGTGACCTGCGCGGACGTCATTCCGGGAGGCCGAATGTCAGGGCGTGAATCTGCCTGGAGCGTCACGCGGAAGGGAGGTCAAGGCTTTTCAGCTTGATGAGCGACAATTCATCCCGGCAATGCCGGCCTGCACCCGGTCGATCAGATACGGATCGTTCAGTGGCTTCTCCGGAAGATCAAAGGCGCCTTCGCGCATGGCGGCGACCGCCGTGGCGATGTCGGCGTGCCCAGTCAGAAAAATCGCGGGAATCTCGCTGCCTTGGCCCTGGGTATCACTGAGTCGGAGGCAGTTGGCTCAGAGACCAGTAGGCCAGAATCGCGGCGGTCTGTTCGCGCAGGATCGAGGCATCGGCGGACCTGGTCACATAACCGACCCCGCCCAGCGCGAAACTCGCAGAGACGTCGCATTTCTCGTTTGCCTCGGCCAGGACCACGACGGGGATCATTCTCAGGGCCTCATCGGTTTTGACAGCCTCCAGGAAACGGAACGCGCCTCGGTCCGGCAGACTCAGAGCGAGAAGAATCAACGCAGGTTTATGCCCGTTGGGTTCTTTCAGATACTGCAAAGCATGCGCGTCGTCGTCCCGATAAACCAATTGCTCTGAGAGTCCGGCCTCCTGAAACGCGTGCACGATCCGTGCCGCATCCGCGGGATTGTTCTCCACCAGCAATACTGGCCTGCGACGTATCATAGGTACTGGCGTCGAGTAATGCGACGATTCTGCATGGGGTGTCTGCCTTTACTGGTTCTTCCGGATAGAGTCCCGGCCTGTCCCCCAAAGAGCCAACGGCCCGCTGCCTTCTCTGAGTCTGTCGTACGAGGCATCCGTGCCCAAGTCGGCACGGTTCGTGGCAACGGGCCATTGGTTCCGGAACAGAACTGCTCTCCTATCATCGGCTGCGGCGTGCGGTCTGCAAGCCCGTCTTTTACTTGCCGCAGAGAGTAAAATGCTGGGATGCGGCGGCCAAGCCGCCGTGCGCCAGGCAGGGACGAGACCGGAGGGGATGAACTCGGCGGGACAGGTTCTGCGTGGGCGGGTCAGCAATCGACCGTCGTCAAGCCTTCGCGGATGGCGTATTTCACCAAGTCCGCCGTGCTGGCGACCCGCAATTTCTGCATCACTCGCCTGCGGCACGCATCTATGGTCTTGACGCTGGCTTTCGTGGCACCGGCAATCTCCTTGGAGGTCATGCCGTTCGCCAGCATACGGACAATCTCCGTTTCTCGTGAGGTCAACAGGATCTTGGCCGGCGAGCCACCTCGCCCCGGAGCATACTCATTCACCAGCAGCCCGGCCACCTTGCGACACACATACGTCTCGCCCGCCAGGACCGTCTTGATGGCCTCGACGATCTCTGCGAAGGCGCTCTCTTTGAGGAGGTACCCGGAAGCCCCGCTCTTGAACATCTCCGCGACAAACGTCTTGCGCAGATACATGGACAAGGCAACCACCTTCGTTCCGGGATAGTCCTGCGTGATGAGACGGGTGGCATCGATCCCGTCCACCCCCTCCATGTTCACGTCCATGATGACGAGGTCAGGCTTGAGTTCCCGCACGAGCCGCAACGCGGCGCGGCCGTCACCAGCCTCGCCCACCACCGTCATCTCCGCCTGTCTCTCCAGCAGAGAGCGGAGTCCTTCGCGCAGAACCCGATGATCATCAACGAGCAGAATTCTGGCCGGCATCGTAGTCCCTCCCGGAATCGCGATCTTCCCTCTTCAAAGGAGCTACCAGTGCGAATCGGCTTCCTTCTCCCGGTCGTGAATCTATCTCAAAGGCGCCACCAACGTAATCCAGACGTTCCTTAATATTGAGAAGCCCGAAACCGCGATGCCGGGCGGGCAATGAGAACACCCCATCGACGTCAAACCCGATGCCATCGTCGGTCACGGCAATCCTAATAGAACCCTCGGTGCGCCGGATGTCAAGGCTTATTCGATGGGCTTGGGCATGCTTGATGACATTGATCAAGACCTCCCGGACCGACTGGAACAGCAGGACACGCACATCGTCGGTCAGAGGCTTCGGCTGATGATCGTCCGAGAAGCTGTATTCTAAGTCCATTTGTGAGCGAAACTTATCGTCGAGTAGCTCCTCCAGAGCCGCCTCCAGGCCGAACTTGTACAAGGTGGGCGAGCTCAGATCGAACGTCAACTCCCGCACGCCTTCGATTGTTTCGTTCAACGTGCTGCTGATCCCCCGAAAAGCCTCGGCTTGGGGGCCGGACATGGTCGCCAGCAGCTCATCCAGCTTCATTCTCGCCAGCACGAGGCTCTGGCAGGCATGGTCGTGCAGCTCCCCAGCGATCCGCTTTCGTTCGCGCTCCTCCGTCAACGACAACTCGGAGGCAAGCACCCGCAACTGCCCCTCGTGAGCCAGCAGTCTCTCCTCCGCCAGTTTGCGCTCGGTGATATCGCGGATAATGCCCACGTCAGCGAGCTTGCCGCGATGCTGTATCACCGTCGCCGCCAGTTCCACATCGACGAGCTTCCCATCGCGTCTGAGGATCCTGGCCTCGTACACCGAAGGCGGGTTCTCCCCGCGCAGGCGCGCCTCGACCCTCTGCGCCACCAACTCCCTGCTCTCCGGGGCGACGAAATTGATGAAAGGCTGGGCCAGCAACTCTTCCCGGCGGTATCCCAGCATGTCGGCGAGGGCCCGGTTGACGAATCGGAATCTCCCGTCCTGGATGAGGATGATACCATCTTTCGCTTTCCCTACGACGGCCGAGAGCATCTCCTCTGACTCCCGAAGAGCTTCTGCCGCCCGCTTTCGTTCCGTGACGTCGCTCGCGACCATCACAATGCGGACAGGACGCCCATCGGCATCGCGGATGAGATTGGACGAGACGTTGCCGATGAACTCGCTGCCGTCGCTTCGCAAAAGCACATACTCCACTTCTCCCGACGGACCATCCCCCGGTATCTTGACCAGGTTGTCCCGTGCCCTGTCCCGGTCTTCGGGACTGACGAACTCCAGAGCACTTCGGCCAATGGCCTCCTCCTTGGCAGAAACCCCGAACATCTTCAGGCTCACGTTGTTGGCGTCCACTACGCGGCCTTCGAGATCGGAGACAATGATGGCGCACGGAGAGGAGTCCAGAATCGTCTTCAGTTTCGCTTCGTTCTCTCGCAAGGCTTCTTCCGCCCGTTTGCGCTCGGTGATGTCATGTACGGACCCAACCAGGTGCGTACACTTGCCCTGGTCATCGAAGACCGGTGCCACGCTGACCTCGCCGGTCAGCCGCCCGGTGGGGTAATCGGAAACCTCTTCCCAACGGACGATGGTTTTCGCCTCGATTGCCTGCCGGTACTTGCCCAACACCATTGTCAAAGAGGGCTCCGGGATGACTTCGGTCACTGTTTTGCCCACGATTTGTTCCTGGCTCAAGCCGGTGACGCGGCAAAAGGACGGATTGACCGAAACAAAGCGGTATTGTCCCTCGGTCTCGACTTCCAGATGGAAGATGACATCCCCGACCGTGTTGTAGATGGACGACAGTTGTTGCTCGTTTTCGCGCAGGGCTTCCTCTGCCCGCTTGCGATCCGCGACGTCTTGCAGGAACACCAGCAGTTGCTTTTCGCCTCCGGAAAGGAAGGACGAGAATCTCAGGTGGAGCCAGACGTCCTGGCCAAATGTCGTCACAACGTGGGTCTCTATTTCTTGTTCGGTACCCGTACGCAGCGCTTCCCGTGCTGCTTCATACATCCCGGACTTCTTCCAGGATTGGATTTGGTGGAAGTCCTGCGCCCGAAGCGAGGCCACCTCCGTCCCCGCGATCTTCGCCGCCGCCTCATTGGCAGAGGTGCACTCGCCCGACTCCCGGTACGTCAGGATGCCGATAGAGGACGTGTTCAGGATCTTTCTGTTGAACGCCAGGGACTCAGAGATCTGACGCTCGCTCTCCTTCAGGGCCTCTTCGGCCTGTCTGCGCTGGGTGATGTCGGACCAAACGGCGGCGAAGTAGTCCTTGCCACGGATGCTCACCGACCGCACGCTCACGCGCGAGTCACGCAGTTGGCCGTCGCGGCGGCGCTGCCGGGTTTCGAACACGGCCTCGCCTCGCGCAAAGGCGGCCGCCATGTGCTCGTGGATCTTCTCCGGCCCGATCTCGACGTCAAGATCCGAGACGGTGAGCTGCGCGAACTCCTCCCGGCGGTAGCCGAGGCTCTCATAGGCGGCCCGGTTGAACTCGACGAATCTCCCGCTTTGTGCGTCCACGAGCGCGATGGCATCCGCGGCCTGATTGACGATGGCACTGTAGATTTCCTCTCGTTCCCGCAGCGCCTCCTCGGCCCGCTTCGAGTCGGTGATGTCGCGGGCCGTGGACAAGGCGCCCGTCACGTTTCCCTCGGCATCGACGAGGGCGCGACACCACCAAGCCAGAAGGCGTTTCTCGCCGTCGCGCCGCCGCTGCCAGCTTTCGAGATAGAACACGTGTGGATCACCATTGAACAACCGCTGAACGATCTTGTAGGTATCTTGCGCGCCCTCAAAGTAGAACGCCGCTTCTCTGCCCACGACGTCAGGGCCAAAGAACTCCAGACCGGCCTGGTTTGCCCAGGTGTACACCTTGTGGGCGTCCACCTCGGCGATGATGTCGGGAACCTCCGCCACGATCGCCTCGTGACGGGCCGACAGGACCCGCAACTCTCTCTCCATCTGCTGACGCTCGGTAATGTCCTGGAGCGCCCCGAACAGGCGCACCGGCCTTCCGGCCGGATCACGCTCCAGGGAGGCCCTGGAACACACGGCTCGGATCGAGCCATCCTTGCGGACGATCCGGTACTCAACGTCGTACGGCTTGTCCTCTTCGACCAGAGCCTGGTTGGCCTCGGTGAACTTCTCTCTGTCCTCCGGATGGACGTGACTGACGACGAAATCGAGCGAAGGGGATATTTCTTTGGGCTCGTAGCCGAAGACCCGATAGGTCTCGTCCGACCACCGGATCGCACCGGTACGAAGGTCGTGACTGTAGCTCCCGGTGTGCCCGAGTTGTTCCGCCTCGCGCAGAAGCTGGTACTCCTCGCGCACGGCCGCGTCATCGGCCCGCTCGACGGATTGGAACTTCGCCCGTTTCGTGTTGAGAGCCTCGAGCGGTGTGGCGCGTCCTTCGTCGTCTGTGTCGGATTCGTGCATGTCATCCCCAGGACTTGGACGTAGCTGACTTTCTTGAGACGGGCGAACGCCGGAGCGGCGTCTTCTCCCATCCGTTTGTTCGTCCCTTCGGCTGCGCGAGGAGCCGCCGCCAACGTCTGCAACGTCTGTGGTCTACCATATCCGGGTCCGCTCGTCAATACGGCAGACAGGAAGGTCAGGGCTAGCGCATGTGCGCCTATGGAGCCTTGCTCTCCCCTAACGATGGTGCGTGGTACGCACCCTACGGGTTGGGGGCCATGCGTCATTGGTAGGGTGCGTACCACGCACCGCTCCCTCATGGGCTATCGAGGCTCACAGGCAATTGCCCTGACATGAAGGTCGGCCGAATCGGTTCGCCATGGAGTTTTCCCGAGGCTTGGCATCAGCCTTGCGGATTTGACGAGGCGTGTGCGCCAACCCTATAATCATGACGCCGGAAATTGTCTCCATACTTGGAAAGGTCGTATGATGCAGGTGATTAGCGCCCAGATCAGTCATATCCTCCAGAACGCTTCCTGGATTCGGCGGATGTTCGAGGCCGGGATCGAGCTCAAGCAGAAACATGGGGCTGACAACGTCTGCGATTTCACGCTCGGCAATCCCGATCTGGCGCCGGTGCCCGAAGTGGGTCGCACGCTGCGGCGGCTGGCCGAGACGGTGGACCAGCCCCTGTCCCTGGGGTACATGCCGAACGCCGGCCTGACCTCCACGCGCCAGCGCCTGGCCGAGTACCTGGCCAAAGAGCAGCAGGTGCCGCTCACCGCCCAGCAAGTGATTGTCACATGCGGGGCCGCCGGCGGGTTGAACGTCATGTTCCGCACGGTCCTCGAACCCGGCGATGAGGTCATCTGCCCCTCCCCGTACTTCGTCGAATACGGATTCTACGTGGGCAATTACGGGGGCAAGCTGGTCCCCGTCCCAGCGAAGCTGCCGAGTTTCGCGCTGGACCTGGGCGCCATCGAGGCCGCCATCACGGACAAGACCCGTGCCGTGCTCATCGACAGCCCCAACAACCCGACCGGTGTCGTGTACACCCGGCGCGAGCTCGAAGGTCTCGCGGCCCTTCTGACCCGTGCCGTCGCAGGACGGGACCGGCCCATCTACCTGGTCTCCGACGAGCCGTACCGATTCCTGGCCTATGACGGCGTCGAGGTCCCGCCGATCCTGCCCCTGTACCCGTTCAGCGTGGCGGTCGGCTCGTTCTCCAAGAGCCTGTCCCTCGCGGGCGAGCGCATCGGCTACATCGCGGTCAGTCCCGCCATGCCGGAGGCCGACCCATTCCTCGCGGGTCTGATCCTCTGCAATCGGATTCTCGGATACGTCAACGCCCCGGTGATCGGCCAGCGCCTCGTGGAGGCCGCCCTGGGGGCCACGGTCGATGTCGGGATCTACAAGAAACGCCGCGACGCCATGGCCGGCATTTTGGGTGACGCTGGCATCGAGTTCGTCCTGCCCAAAGGCGCCTTCTACTTCTTCCCGAAGGTCCCTGGCAAGGTGGACGACGTGCAATTCTGCCAACTGCTCCAGGACGAATTGGTCTTGGCGGTCCCCGGTCGAGGCTTCGGCCTGCCCGGCTACTTCCGGCTGACCTACTGCATGGACGGAGCCATCATCCGCCGCGCCGCCCCCGGCTTCCAAAAAGCCGCTGACCGTGCCCGCCGCGCGTGACAGAGGATTGGTTACGTTGAACGCCGCCATACGCGTTCAAAAGCAACGGGCGGCCTGCGGCCCTTGAAAAGCGGGCTGGGATCGAGGACAATAGGCGCGTTCGAGGGACCACGGCAACCGGGTGTGCGCATGAGCGATGTCACACGCATCTTGAACGCCATTGAGCGGGGGGACGCCAAGGCTACGGACGAACTTCTGCCCCTGGTGTACGAGGAACTCCGCATTCTCGCCGCCCAGAGACTGTCGCAGGAGAAGCCTGGACAGACACTCCAAGCAACCGCGCTCGTGCATGAGGCTTATCTCCGGCTCGTGGGAAATGAGCCACAGAACTGGAATAGCCGGGGTCATTTCTTTGCCGCAGCCGCAGAGGCCATGCGACGCATTCTTGTTGAAAACGCCCGCCGCAAGAAGAGCGAGAGACGCGGAGGCGATCGCGATAGGATCCCCTTGGATGCCGGAGACATCGAGGTGGCAATGCCTTCAGATCAGATCGTTGCCCTGAGTGATGCTCTGAGCGCACTGGAGCGGGAAGACCAGGAGGTGGCGCAACTGGTGAAGCTCCGGTATTTCGTGGGGCTGACCCTTGATCAGGCTGCCGAAGTCCTGCAAATATCCTCGCGGACGGCCTATCGACATTGGGCCTATGCCAGGGCCCGCATGCACGAAGAACTGACAGACAACCGTTGATAGGTCCGCCAAAGCAGGTGCGGTGCATTCTGCGCGGGCGCAGCGTTTCTCAGGTTGGTGGTCGGAGCTGCCTCAATAGGGCCAGGCTGACGTACGGCGTGCCTGATTCTGCCGGCTCTCGGGACGACGCCCATTCTTTTTTGCAGATTTTCGCGGTCTTGCTGTCAGGTTTCGGTCTGACATTTCGCACTGTATTACGAGCCATGAACCAGACGGGGATGGGCCATGAGTGAGCTACCAGCAGACATTAAATCCATATTCGCGGACACCCTTGAAAGGCAGACGCCCGCCGAGCGGAAGGCCTACTTGAGCATGGCCTGCAGGGGTGATACTGCTCTGAGACAAAGGATTGAGGCGTTGCTCCAGGCGTATGAAGAGGCCAACGACGTTCCAGATACCCCCATCGTGAGTCTCGATCTCCCCTGGCAGGAGACGTTGTTGACCGAGACTCCTGGCACGGTCATCGGCCGGTACAAGCTCCTGGAAAAGATCGGCGAGGGTGGCATGGCGGTGGTCTATATGGCCGAGCAGACCGAGCCCATCCGCCGCAAGGTGGCCCTCAAGATCATCAAGTTGGGCATGGACACCCGCCAGGTGATCGCCCGCTTCGAGGCCGAGCGGCAGGCCTTGGCCCTGATGGACCACCCCAGTATCGCCAAGGTTTTGGACGCTGGAGCGACGGAGGCTGGCCGGCCTTATTTTGTCATGGAGCTGGTTACCGGCGTCTCGATCACCGAATACTGTGATAAGAACAGCCTGAGCACGAAGGACCGGCTGACCCTCTTCCTCCAAGCCTGCAACGCCGTGCAGCACGCCCACCAAAAAGGCATCATTCATAGAGATATCAAGCCTTCCAACGTCATGGTGACACACCATGACGGCAAACCGGTTCCCAAGGTGATCGACTTTGGCATCGCCAAGGCCACCAACCAGAAGCTGACGGAAAAGACGCTCTTTACCCGTTACGCGCACCTCATCGGCACTCCCGCCTACATGAGTCCGGAGCAGGCGGAACTGAGCGATGTGGATATCGATACCCGCTCGGATATCTATTCACTGGGCGTACTGCTCTACGAACTCCTTACCGGGACCACGCCCTTCAGTGAAGAGGAACTTCGGAAAGCCGGCTACGTTGAGATGCAGCGGGTCATCCGCGAGCAGGAGCCGGTCAAGCCCTCCACCCGGATCCGAACCGCCACCCGGGAACAGCGATCGGTAGGGGCAGGCCGGGTTCCCAAACGCGCTTGGTCGCGTTTGGGGTCCCCACCCCGTGCCTGCCCAACGTCGGGCGGCCACGGGGGGCCGCCCCTACAAGAGGTTCGCGGCGATCTGGACTGGATTGTCATGAAGTCGTTGGAGAAGGACCGTGCTCGGCGGTACGAGACCGCCAGCGGTCTGGCCGAAGACGTGCGGCGGCATCTGGAGCACGAACCCATCCTCGCGCGCGGACCCAGTGCCGCTTATCGCTTGGGGAAGTTCCTCCGCCGGCACCGAGTCCAAGCCCTCATCGGTTTGACGGGGGCTGCCTTGATTGCGGTCGTTGCAGTCACTCTCGTCATCTGGAATCAGGACCGCCTCCAATGGAATCGGGATCGGCTCCAACTGGCGGAAGCGGGCGAACTGCGCCAGCAAGCCCTCCTCTCCCAAGCCCAGGGCCAGTATGCCGGTGGCGAACGGGACGCCGCCCTGGAAACGATCCAGCCGATCCTCGACAGCCCCCACCTGGGCGGCAAAGCCCAGCTTCTGCGCGCCGGCATTCTGGTGGACAACCGCCGTTTCGACGAGGCCACGGCGATCTTGAAAACCCTGCTTGAGGGGCGGCGGGAAATCGCCGGGGCGGCTCATGTGCTTATGGTTCGTGTCCTCCGGGAAAATGGCGACCCGGATGCCCAGAAGCTCCAGGAGATTGAGGAACACCGCCGCCAGGCCGCGACTTTGTTGCCGAAGACCGCCGAGGCGTATTTCCTGCAGGCCATGACCGCCCTTACGGTGAAGGACCAGCTTGGCGCGCTCGACGAGGCCTTGCGGCTCGACGCGAAGCATTATGAAGCGCGTCGCTTGCGCGCGTTCACGTATTATGCCTCCCGCCAGTACGGCCCTATGAGCGACGATGCCTCCGTGCTGGAGGCACTGCGCGATCGCGACCCCCTCGGGTACTCCCTGCATGCCACGGCCCTGCGCGAGCTGGGCCGCTATAAGGAGGCCATTGCCAAGTATGACGCTGCGCTGGCGCACACGCCCAAGGAGGACCCGGAGCGTCTCGATCTGGCCACGCAGCGCTTGCAGGCTCTTCTGCGCATGGGCGACTACGAGTGCGTCATTGCAGAGGCCGTGGACTGCCTGAAGTCCTGGCCGGACCAGCCCGTCTTTCACTACCACACATTCTGTGCCTTGACAGCCCAGGGCGAGGACCAGAAAGCTGACGCCGTGTTTCGCGAGATCGTGGGGCGCACGCCCACCGCGCGGAATGACTTCTGGTTCTGGGCGACGAAATACGTATTCGACACTCTGGAGGCGGGCCAGTCCTGGCATCCGCCCGGCCACGAGCCGACCGGGGCCGCCTTTCTGCCGCTGGTGGAGGCCGAAGAGACTTATCGCGGTCTGTCCGCGAAGGCTCACCGCGTCGTCACGAATGGTTTCAGCGCCCAATGGTCGCCGGGCGGCAAGAAGCTGGCCTTCAGCCTGGGCGTGCAAGGCTATAGTGGCATCGCCCTTTATGATCCGGCCACCAAGGAAACCGAGTTGCTGATCGTTCCCGGCAAGGACCCGCGCTGGTCGCCTGATGGGAGGCATATTGCCTTCGTGCGCGATTGCCAAGCCCTGCGGCTGGAGGAGTTGACCGCCACGGAGCGCAAGGATCAGATGCGTCGGGCGAGAGACGAAGAAGTCTGGGTGATGAACGCCGATGGTACAGAACCCCGGCGGTTGGCCCGGGGCGGCTGGCCTTCCTGGAGCCAGGACTCCGCGCATCTCTACTTCCAATCGCGTCTGGATGGGGCCCTCTGTTCCATCCCGATTGCAGGCCCGGATGTCAAGCCGGAACGGATTATGGCCTGCGCGAGTCTCTTCCCCTCAGTGTCGCCGGACAATCAACGGGTGGCGTATCTGGAAAACGGATCGCTCAAAGTCAAGGATTTGGCCTCGCAAGCCGTAGTGGCCGAATGGCATGTGCCTTTCGACACCTGGGGCGGACCGGGGTGGTCTCCCACGGGCCAGGAACTGTGCCTGGGCGCCGGCAGCAGCGTGGGGGACCGGACCGGCTTGTGGATCTACCCTCTCGACAGCCACGAACCGGCCAAGGTTCTGACCAGCCAGGTCATGGCGGCCTCCTGGGCCCCAGACGGCAAGAAACTCGTCTTCGCTCTGCGCCCGCCGTACTTTGAGCTCTGGACCGCCGATCTTGATCCTGCCGTCTCCACCGTGAAAGCCCTGGGCCCGGGGCAGACGCTGGACGAGCACTGGCAGGACATGCTGCGCCTGTATACACGCCGAATCGAAACCAACCCGCAGGATGCCCATGCCTATGCCGATCGTGCACGATACTACGACTATCTACACGAGCGCGCCAGGGTCGAGGCCGACATGAGGCGCTGGTCCGCCGTCATGAGTAGCCGGTCGCCTTCGGACTTGTGGTTCACCACGCGGCGCGGCCTTCGGCACGTCATCGACCTGCCCTTCGATTGCGAACTCGTCTTTTCTGCAGAAAGACCTGTCCATACGATTCCAACAATGTCTGTTGCCTTCGGGCAGAAAGGAAGGTGTGAGATGAAGCTGTTTGAGATCCCTATGGTTTTGGCGTCATTGTCTGGTCTGTGCGCATTCTCCGGGCTGGGCACGCCGGTTGCGCATGCCGATTTCACCTTCGGCGAACCCGTGAACATGAAATCGGTCTTCCCATGGATGGATGGTCTCGCCGACACTATCGATTGCGTTTCCTTTGATGCATTGGAGTTGTATGTGGAAACAGACCGCTCACTCGGCGGACACGGCGGCTACGACCTGTGGGTGGTCAAACGGGCCTCTACCGGTGAGGATTGGGGGCCCCTGGCGAACCTCGGGCCCGGTGTGAATACTTCCAGCGACGAGCTCAATGCGTTCATTTCCCCCGACGCGCTCACCCTCTATTTCACCTCTAGTCGGCCTGGAGGACTTGGGACGGAGGACATTTACGTGGCGACACGCGCGACCAAGGACGCTCCCTGGGGACAGCCGGTGAACCTGGGGCCGACGGTAAACAGTTCCGCCAAAGAGGGTGTTCCTTGGACAACGCCGGACGGGCTGGAGCTCTACTTCCGATCCAACCGTGCGGGGGGATATGGCTACTTTGATATCTACGTAGCTAGGCGTACGAGCACGAACGACCCTTGGGGCCAAGCTGTGAATCTCGGGCCGGTGGTGAATAGTGCCGGTGCGGAAAACTTCCTCTCCCTTTCGCCGGATGGACTGGTGCTCTTGTTTTCCGATGAACCTGTGGGGGCGGCACCTCGCCCCGGCGGATACGGGGGTGCCGACATGTGGATGTCGTGGCGCGCGAGCCTCTCCAGTCCTTGGCAAACACCCATCAACTTGGGATCTCGCGTGAACAGTCCCAAGCATGACGTCTTCCCGCGGATCTCACCAGATGGCTCCATACTGTACTTCAGCGGGACCTCCAGCGGCACTTGGGAGAACTGGCAAACGCCCATCATCCCAGTTACCGACTTCAACGCCGATGGCAAGGTCGATTCGGCAGACCTGGCTCTTTTGGTGACGAACTGGGGGAAGAACAACTCCCCGTACGATATCGGTCCGTTCGCCTGGGGTGATGGCGTGGTGGACGAGAAGGACCTGAAGGTCCTCATGGAATCCCTCGTTACTCCCGCTCCGCATGCTGCGGATGTGCCTGGTGATGTGGTCCTCCGTTGGACCTCTCCCTCGTCCACACCGACCTGTGATGTCTACTTCGGACCAGTAGCGGCTCTGGTCTCCGCCGCCAGCCGAACCGCTCCCTTGGGCGTGCTGGTCAGCCAGGGGCAGACGGCCACCACATACGACCCTCCAGGACTCCTGGAATACAGCCGGACCTATTATTGGCGTGTCGATTTCGTGGTTCCCGGTTCCACTCCCACCATCTACCCAGGCCCGGTCCTGAGTTTCACGACCGAAGCCTTTGCGCGTCCGATCCAGAACATCACCGCCAGCGCTTCCAGTTCACAACCCAGCATGGGTCCAGAAGAAACGGTGGACGGCTCGGGGCTTGACAAGAACGACGGACATTCGACGGATGGGAAGGATATGTGGCTCAGCATGGGTGTACAGCCAAACTGGATTCAGTACCAATTTGACAAAGCCTATGTCCTGCATGAACTGTGGGTGTGGAACTCCAATCAACTGATCGAGCCCTTCCTCGGCTTCGGGGCCAAGAGCGTCAAGATCGAGTACTCCACCGATGGCACGAAATGGACCCAACTGGCCGACGTACCGGAGTTCGCCCGGGCTCCGGGCCAACCCGGCTATGTCCACAACACGACGGTCAGCTTCGGCGGGGTCGCGGCCCAGTACGTCAAGCTGACCATCGAGAAGAACTGGGGCGTTGCCCCCCAGACCGGCCTGAGCGAAGTGCGGTTCTTCTGCATCCAAGGCGTCGCTGCAACGAAGCCGTAAGATCGCAGAACGGAACGACCCACTTGGCACAAGGAAAAGGGCTGGCCTGGTTCCAGCGCCGCGGTGCGGCGGAGCCACTGGCCCTTTCTTTGTTGGGAATACCGGCTTTAGCCGGAGCAACGGAACGAAAGGTCGCCTGAAGGCGGTACTCCGAACGGGGCCGCCAATTTGGGAACCCTATCCCGATGGGCCGTGGCAAAGGAGGCGATCCGGAGATCGGCGGTCCCGGGGCGGGTCAGGCGGTTTCGGCTTTGGCTTGGGCACCTTGATCGAGGGCGGCGGCTTGGGCGAGACCTCACGGGTGCGGAGGCACGTCGTATCAATTCACGCTCCTCACGCTGTCTTGTGCCTGCACAGCCAGCCAGCAAAGCTCAGGCCGATGGCGCCCAGCAGAACAGCGCCGGGAGCCGGAACCGGGGTCACGGCTATGTGGGGGAAAAGGGGACATTCAGGAATGGCACTGCCGTGAGTAAACCCTTTATGGACATAGGGTTACGTTTTTCCCAGTTCCGCTTGTAGTTGGGCGCGAGGCCGTTGCATGAGCGGGTAGCGATGCCGGCGGCGTTTCAAGACACGCGG
>Ga0315280_10002183_pt1 | contig 32054 bp, 2 predicted proteins | sample YL17G06_40_MG_FD_203697 | JGI IMG/M metagenome (GOLD analysis project Ga0315280, IMG submission 203697) | Sediment microbial communities from Yellowstone Lake, YNP, Wyoming, USA - YL17G06_40 | ecosystem: Environmental > Aquatic > Freshwater > Lake > Sediment | place: USA: Wyoming | collected... | reverse complement strand
CGGATGGTGCAGAACAATAAATAATAACAATGCCGCACCCAACATAATAACTAGCAGGCTCACCGGTAATCCTGCCTGCAAGGCATTCCCTGCTGCCTGCGCCTGGGCAAGAGGCGAGGAGGCGGTATCGGGCTTGCTCACAGACTGACTCTTACCCCCAAGAGAAATTAACTCGTCATAGGTTTGCTCAATGGTCTTTTTAAACTCATCGAATTGGGTATTCCGGTCGATCTGAGGAATGACTTTCTTAACAGCCTTAAGCAATACCAACCAATCATTCCTTCCGGATTTATGCAAATCTCTTAAGAAATCTCTGGCTATTTTATGCGGACCAAGAGTTTTTGCAGTATCTTCACCCCTATCCAGGAATCGGATATTTTCCGGCTCCCAAAGACCTGCGCTCTGGAGAACAGCCAACCCCACCACATCAGCGCTAAATTCCTGAATTGCGGATATAGAATAATCTTCTTGAATTGCCGGGGATACTATATCGAAGGTTTTGGTATTGGACTGCACAACGTCCCAATGACCTATTTCATGCCCTATTGCATACACCAACTCTCTAAGCCCAGAGGTATCTCTGAGGAATGGCCTGCCTGCATGTAGAAACATATCCATACCTTTTCCTTCTCTGGTCACCTCAGCACTTTTGGCTGAGAGCAGCATTGAACGCAACTGACTGTCATCAAGAAGACCCAAATTGCCCTGCAATGCTAAAACCGTAGCCAAGGCGTAATTCTTAAAGTGCATATTGGCTCTCACCTCATCATCAGAGAGCAATCTTTGATACCAGGGTTGATTTTCTTTGGGTTGAGAGCGGCTGAGGCGATCTTCTTCTCTTAAGTATGAGGTAGCCTCAGAAAACCAGGGCTTGAGTTCTGAGGTCATCTGGGTATCTTCCTTCTGCTGGGATAATAGGGCATATAACTTGAGGAATCTATATTGGTTGTCATCGTCTTCAACGGCCTCAATCAGACGCACAGCCAGCGGTCCATCAATTGTAATCATACTTAAGATGATACTCCGTATCCTGCTTTGCGAGTCTGGATCGCGCCTGGCAAACATCTCTTTGAGATTCACGCCATTCAGCAGTTCAATCGCCTCTTGTTTACGCACAGCCAGCAAGAGGTTAACAGAAGGCAGGAAAAGCCCCGGCTCACTCAGTGCTTTGTCTCGTAATATCTCAGCTATGCCCTGCTGAGTCAGAGGAAACTTATCAAGATGAATAAAAGTTAAAGCAGCGGCAGTTCCACCCCTCACTGATTGCGAGTTCTGCTGGTTAAGAGCGGTCTCTACCATAATTCTGAGGATAGGGTCGTCTTTAGATGAAACTTTTTTCAGCGCTCCCTCTAATGCAAATATTGCGCCAAACCACATTTGTCCTCTATTATCCAGCGCCCTGATTGCTGTCCTCACGAACTCTGGCTCTCGAGAAGCAAGACGGTGTATTCTTTCTACAATATCCCCAATATCAACGGATTCACCGTTGTTTCTTTGTGTTCGAGACGCAACTTCTCTCTCATAGGTAGAAATGAGGTCAAGTGCAAGTGAACTATCGGTCTTAACTGACTCTGGCAGAGGAGCTCTGGCGCCAGAATGATTCTGGGCGCTTGGTATCTTTGGCTGAATGGGCAAAGGTAATCTGCGCACATCGTAAATCTTCCCGCCGATTTCAACCTTAGTGGGGTCAAGCTGCGGCCTGCTGGGATGCGGTAATCCCAGTATTCCTGTTAACACAAGATGACCGGCAAGTGAAACTGTCACTGCCCAGCCACGTGATAGATATGATTGTTGCACAGGCCTATCCCCTAACAAGGTAACAGGAGAAGAAACCGACCCTGTCTGCTGCTGACCAAGCGGGGAGACGGCAGCCGGCGAGGCGGCGGCGAACTTGTGACTTGTGACTGGTGACTTGGTGACTTGGTGACTTACTAAGCCAGCCGACGGGCTGGCGGCGGGAGAAACAAAACGACCACCTATCTTAGGCGGACTACGGGAACCATGGGAACCGAGGAGTAATTCTTGAGGATTAGGATTGGATAAAGACGGATTTATACTTGCACCCCGAGAACCACCGATTCCGTTTCCAGAACCTGCACTTGCAAACTGGTCGCTTAGGCCTTTACCTCTTACAGGCTGACCTTGGTTGCTTCCAGCTTGTTCAGTTGCACCAAATTGTGTTGCTTTTGCGCCTCTTTGTTTAGACCCAGCACGATCCTGCGGCGCAACACTATGTAAGGATCTGTCTGGGGAGGCAAAAGGCGGAGCAAGGCCTGATACACGGCCTGACATAGGACTGGATACCTGAAGATTGCCGTTAATATTGACTACAGCTATAAGGTTTTGGTTAAGTGGTGTGGTTACTGAGCTACTGGATCCTACCAAAGAGTCTACTGTTCTACCGTTAATGCCGCTAACTAAAGAAACCTGCATTGCCACTCCGCCGCTGCCAGCACCTGATATAGGTAATGCCGGCTGATGGCGAATGGGCAATTGCTCTTGCGGCAGAGGCAACTTTTCTCCTCTAAGAGGAGATGAAGGCGTGAAGGTACCTGAAGAAGAGGTTCTAACTGCCTGATAAACGTGGCTAATCAGCCGGCCGAAATCCTTATCATCTATCCTAAGCTCCATCTTATCAATTAAGCCTAATGTTGCATATCCTCTTACAGGTATTGTGCCCACTAATTGCCCAACTCTGGCAGCAAATTCTGGCCTGCTACATTGCGCCACCAAGTCTATAAAATCTTGAGACTGATGATTAAGGTCATAGAAATAACCTTTCAAGAACGGCTCAATCAATCGGCTTGCTTCGGCTGGCGTATTATCTAATAACAAATCATAAATCACGCGGTAAAGGTCGCGGAAGCGATGAGCAACTTCCTGCCGTCTTTGTGCCTGGGTGTCGCCCCTTAGAGAAGCACGCTCTAATGTTCCATCAAGGTCGCGTAAGATAACGTCATTGCCTTCCAGTCCGATATTGCCAAAACGCACTGCTCCGTGGAATTTTCCGGCATCATTATAAGCCCGAACACTCCTTCCCAAATTAAACATAACCGCTTCTGTCCTGGCGTCATCAAGAAGCTCGGATTTTCCGGTTTTCAGATTAACGGCAAAGAGGCGCCTCTCAGACCGCTCCTTACCAGGGATAGTAACTGAATCAAGCTCCAGTCTTGTATCCGGACCGTGCATACGGGCTACGACAAAACCCGCATCTCTTCCTATATATAATATGCCTAGGGCAACAGGCTGGTCAGTCCTGAATTTCTGGCCACTTGGCTCTTTCATTTGCGCAAATTCATTCTCAGCTTTAGCTCCCCGCATACTTCCCTGCGGAGCAAGAAGCACCTGCTCACCTGGCACGATTATAAGATTGCCTTCCTCATCAACACGTACAGGCCTGTCAACATAACCTCTACCCCTGTGCAAGCCTGCTTGCGGCCTGGCTCCTTTTATGCGTAAAGTTGAAACATCATCCAAGACAAAATAGATAGTTCTTTCCTGTTCTCTTAAGAATGTTTCCTGCTCAGCTACATATATTCTTCCCCGGTATTTCCGCATTAGTTTCTCTTGTACATTTCTATCACCGCTGAGTAATTGGCTAAGAATCTGCCTGTCATTAGGAGAGATAGACGACAACAGTCCATCGTTAATATTAACGAGTCCGTAAGAAGCGGCACTGCTAAGTGAGTCCGGTGTTATAAGCCCTTTTAAGGTGTTAAATAAACCTTTGATAGGAGAAGAGGTGGGAGTTTCTGAAACTTTTTTTGCTCCGGGGATAACCGCGGTTAAAGTATCGGCTAAAACACTGCGCTGTTTCTCAATAGGAGATGAAGATACTAGTGGCGCTGGCGGTGCAGCTGGCACAGAAGCTGGCTGAGCTGCTTGAGTCATCCTCTCTTTAATGTCTGTAAAACACCTATTCAGGTCTAGTAATAGGGTACGAATATAATCTACCCACTCTTGCGTTGAGCGTATCATAACCCTGCCATCTGGTGTTGTTATTTTAATTGTTCTCCCTGTATCATCAAGAAAAGCGGGTATTTTATTAACTACTTCTTTTATCTTCGCAAGTATTGCTTCTGCTCTAATAAGCGTACTGGAATCAGAAGAGTCAATCTCAGCCATTAGTCCGTTCAAGGTCTTTACCCATTCGCCTAACAACCTTTCTTTTTCGTTGCATTCTTGTCTATGCAAAAGTTTTTCAGATAATCCAAACTGAATTTCTAGACTATGAGTATATTCCAATATTTGTTGTTTGGATACTTCAACTTGAGAGAGGACGTGTTGTATACCAGCTTGCTGCTGTTCCTCGGCTCTTGCGGCGGGTTCAGCTGGTGGCTGCGGAGCTGGCGCAGGTTGAGCTGGCGGCGCAACTGCCTCGGCTTGGGCTTGGACTGAGGCTGGCTTCATCCGCTTCTCTACTTCTAGCCTTACCTTTTCAGAAAAGAAGCCTAAAATATTCCGATCGAGCTCTGCTGCTTGCGTCGCTGCCATGTATGCTTCTTCATCTCTACCTAACGCGTAGTAACTCCTACCGAGCCAATAATAGGCTTCAGCATTTCTTGGATTGAGTTTAATCGCCTCTTGAAACTCTCTAATTGCTTCTTCATGTTGACCTAAGTCGTGAAGCTCTTTACCTCGTTGGTAATGTTGCTCAGCTTGACCACCCATGGTTTCCTCTGGTTTGGCTGCTCCAATCTCAGCTGTGGCTGCGGCTGGCGGCGCAACTTCTGGCGCTGGCGGTGCAGCTGGCTGTTCTCTAACTTCAGGTGCTGGCTCAGCAGCAGATTCGGCTGGCGCTTTCGGCTCTTCTTGCGTTGAAGCAACAGGGGCAGTTTCTGGCGCAGGAGTAACTACCTCTATGCGGCCGAATTTTAAGTACCAATCCACAAAGTATTCATATTCGGATTCATCCGAAAACCAAAGCGAAACTCTATCTCTACCTTTTTTATCCTGCTTAAAATCTATGCGGTTTACGGTTCCTTGTTTATCGAGTTTTTTGCCACTATAGCCACTATAAAGTCTCACTTCTTTGCCCACAAGATCTAAGGCCTGCATATAATATTCGTGTATCTGTCTTGCTGCTTTAACTTCTTTTCTCTGTCTTCTGCCTAATTTTAAACCTTCAAATGACTTCAAAATCTCTCCTGCTCTCTCATGACCATATTGACGCATTTGTGCATAGAACTCATTGAGCTTAGCTTGTATTTCTGCTGGAGGTATTCTTTCCTGGCTACCTTTACCTCTTGTTGCTAATAACCAAGTTAATAATCCACCACCCGCAACAATTATTCCACCGATAATCCACGGAATCCAATTAGTCTGTTTCTTAGGAGTCTCTCCTCTGCTTAGCGGAGCTTTTTGTTCGGCTTGCGCTGGCGGTTGAGCCTGAGGTGGCTGAGTAGATTGAACAGGTGGCTGAACAGTTGGCCGCACAGCTTGAGTTGTAGGAACAGACTGCTGCTGAGTAGTTGGAGTGGGTGGTTGTGCTGGCTGAGCAACCTGGGACGATGGGGGCTGCTGAGGAGGTTGTGCTGCCGGCGCAGGTGCTTGAGTTGACGCAAGAGCTGGCTTAGATGCTAATGTCCGCCTAAATTCCTCCAAATACATCTTAGCCTCATCAGGGCTAAGATGTTGAGTCCTTTCTGGATTGCCACCAAGTAAAATGGGTTTATTTTCATCTACATATACATAATACTGTTTATCTGTTGGATTATATAAAATACGGTTATCTGGCAGATGGCGAACCTCTCCAGAATCCACTCCAGCAACATATACATGATGATACGCAGGATGTTGCGCAGGTTGTGCGCTTAAGCCAGGAATCGCTGAAGCCAAAAGCAGAAGAGGAATAATGAAAAGCGTCTTGATTGCAGCCATCGGCGAACTCGCTGCTTGGTCTTTCTCATTAACTACTCCTCCTGTCAGCGCAGCCACTGCTAAAGCTGTTATCGCCTTCTGCTGGCTGAGCGGCGAGGAGCTTCCCGCTCCATATCGCACTTTTGACAATCTCTGTTGCTCCCATGTAGATTCTAATAGGACTCTTAACGCTTTGCCAAAGTCAAGATAATTTGAGCTTTCCATGGTCACCATAATCCTAGCAGCCGATGACCATTGGCTATCCCAAGAAACCCCTGCCTGCTTAAGGACCTTCAGGAATGCCTCAGGTGTCACAGTCGCGAAGCTACTTAGTAACATCTGTACCTTCGCCATCTCAGCACGACCTATATTAAGGCCTGCGTTTGTGTTCATTGGTATTATCCAGTCAGTTAATTTTTGTGCATCAATAACTGACGTCGCCGGCGAGCTGGCAACTGCATTATCCGCAGCCGTCTTCAGCTGCTCAAGCGCCACCGCGCTTGAGGCTGGCTGGGCTGTAGCGGAAATCCCAAAAGCTTCCCTTATCTTTTTAACTTCATCACTAGTAAACTTTCTATTTAAAACCTGGGAATTAAGCAGGTTTTTGATCTCAGGAGAGAGTGTTTTTCCTTCTTTTGCTGCCTGTTGTACCAAAACGTCAGCGACAAAGTCACGCAACTGAAAAATTTCTTCTGATTCTAATGTCCCAATTAAAGCACTTACTGTTGTTTCGGGAAGACTTTGACCTTGCCATATCTGTCGTAATAAGATTTGAAGAATTGCATCGCGCCTATTATAATCTTTATCTTTTAAGAATACTTCGGTTAAGGTATGTATAACTGTTATGGGAAGAACTTGGCTTTTTATCTGTTCGCTTAAGAGTGCAATATCGATATCTGGAGCTGGTGCAGATGGCTGAGCTGCAGTTGGCGGGCCTTTGTTAACCACTTCTGGCTTTCTGCCGGTTTCTTGAGAAACTAACTCTGGCGCCGCAACTTCACCTGCTTCCTCTGGAGTAGGCGGTGTTACAGGTGCAGGCGGAACATCTGCAGTCTTTTGCGCTTGGATAAAGATAATGCTGTGCTCCTTCCCCAACTGATCTGTACCTTTTTCTTCTGGTTTTATTTCAATATATACAAAACCTTTGTCTTTTAATTTGGGCTCAAATTCATCCTTTTGCAACTTTGTAGCCAACACTCGTCCTTGGTCGTACGATGTGGCGATAAAAATGCGCCCACCGGGCTCTAGAACTCTATAAGCTTCACTGAACACCTGGTCTGGATTTATATTCGTATCATCTATAATGTCCGGTAAGATTACAATACTAAACGTTCCATCAGCGAAACTAAGCGAATTCGCGTCCCCTCTCAACACCTGAATCCCTTTTTCTGCGGCCCTCTTTGCAGAATCTTCCCTGGATTCAACGCCGTACATATCCAAGCCGCATTGTTCTTTTAAGTGCCTCTCAAACACACCCAAACCTACTCCGAGCGAGAGGACTTTGCCACCTGTATAACTTTTAGTTATTTGTTCGGCAAAACTGTCTCTAAAAGCCGGTACGGCAGCGAGAGTGCTGATGACCTTACCGCCAGGAAGAACCTCGCTGTCTGCCTGGGCAAATTCTCTGTAGAGATTGTTTGCCGTGGCCGCTGCATCCTGCTGGCCCCTGACCCTTAAATTTGGCTTGGCGCTCTCGATTGCTTCTTTTAATTCTGTAAATGACGTATTATTAATCATTGCTAAATTATAGTCCCTGCCAGCGGTGATTTGCCCAAGGATAAATTGGACCAGAGAAGGATCGCGGCTATTGGGATAATATTTGGCCATAAAGACAATAGGAATCATTGTAGCGAGCAACTCATTCCAAGAACCATCTGGACCGTGTTCTAATGATATGCCGTCTTTAAAAATGCTGCCATTGATCACTTGGCCGCCATCATTGAACAGGACCTCAGTAGCGCCTGGCCGCAGTAGCACGTCTAATCTCTTTGTGTCATACCATTTCTGCTTTAAAATCGCTCTTCCTTCTTCTGTTTGATTCAACGTATCCAATATATCTAACATATGATGGCCAAGAATTTCATGCACCGGATCCCAGAATTTTTGATAGGTAGGGCCGCTGCCGCGCCTACTAAAGGAGCTGATTCTTATCCTCATCCCTAATTCACCCGGCGTATGCTCAGTAGCAGACTCGCCCTTCTTAGCCATTCTTCTACCAGAGATTAAGGTAAAGTAAATATTCTGTAATTGCTCCAAAGAAACCCGATCTCCTAATGCCCCTTCTGATATGCCCCACATAGCCTCAATATGCGGCACTACATACCTTTGCCAAATCTGCCTTCTGTGAATCTCTAAGCCTTTATTTACTATCGCCTGCAATTGTGTGACTACTGCTAAGGGGTCAAAAGAAAAAGAAAGCCTGCCATCGGCAATAGTTTCTATTTGTTCGCCAACTTCCTTTTTGGCCTGCTCAACACTTAATCTCTGCAAACGTTCTGCTTCGGCCTCTAAAGCCTTCGAGGCGGTCCTTTCCAGATTATCCTTAGACAACTTACCAGTTAAGTTCTCTGTTAATAATTGCCGTTGTGCTTCGGTTAAACCTAAGCTTTCTATATCAGCCGAAACTGAAGGGTTAAATTTAGCCAAAGACGTCGCTAGTCCAACTAGTTGCTGATTAGTTAGGTTTTCGCCATTAAATATCTCCTGTAATTCTCTTAAGACAACTTGGCGCATCTGATATTCAAATAAGACGCTAACTCCCGGCTTATTAAAATCCAGGTATTCACTTCTACTTGAAGACAGACCAGATACCGGTAAAGTCAAAATTTCTAATGGGGTATCGTGAACCCTGACTCCTTCTAGTTCTCCTGCCGCAAAAGAACTTACTGGCTGCAACTCTAACCCTATAGTGTTCAGATAGGGAGAAGATAGCTGTAGATGTGCCTGAGGATCTGTAGCGATGCGCGCTTTTGCTTGAGCTAAAGAACGTTTATATTGCTTAGTTTCAGCAGTATCTCCGGGCATAACACCTATTAAACGGTAATATTGGTCCTCGGTTAGGCCGAGCTGCCGCGCTACCTCTTCTACCATTACCGGAGTAATCATATGATGCTGCCTATGCTCAGTGCCACTGGTAACTAATGAAGATAAAGCCAATACTTTTTCATAGAAGCTTCTGCTTTTTAGGCCTTCAGGTAACACAGTTACCATATGTTCCATAACAGTGCGTGCAGAGACGTGTCTGCCCTGCGGTAGCAGAAACATCAAGGGTATATTAGAAACCGCCCCTAATTCTTGCCTGCCAGCGCTGGCCCTGGCAACCCAGGAACGCCTCATAACGCTCTGGTCATGGCCACGATAAACATAACCTAATAATAATTCTTCCAGGAGATTGCGCTGTTCTTGCTGGACTTTATCTAGCGTCGTATTGACAGACTCTAAATCGCCTAAGGTTAAGAAATCGCGGGTATAATAAATTGCTCCCTGAGCAGCCATTCTCTCCTGAGCTTGGCTTCTCTTTAATTTAAATCTCTCTAACACTAACTTAGCAAGTGGACTTAAATCAACTCCTTTACTAGCCAACCCCATTCGCTCAAATAATTTATCTCCTAACTCCGGAGAGAGATAATCATCAATTCTCATTTGCTCCTCAGCCCAAGCATTACTGATTAATCTTTGGGCATTACGGTGTAAACCAAAAACTAAGCGACTTGCCTCTTCCCAGGCAGGGGCATGATAGTAATTTCTAGGTCGGTAAATACCCAAAGACAACCGCAATGCCTCTGGTTGCCCAATATTTAACTGCTGCCTCAAGGAATCCACCAAAGAAAAACTGGGGCTGCTATACTGGCTAAAAGCCAATCTCGTTTCTGCAAAGCGCTCTGTCTGAGCTTGAGAAAGTTCGCTTAACCGCTGTTCAGCAGCTTCTCTTTTTTCTAAAGCGTCATTAAGAGAGCGATAAAGCGGATCATTTTCCCCTCGCTGATTACCAATAGCATTCAGGATAAGCCTATGCACAAATAAAAGTTGATTAGAAAGACTGTGAAGCTTCCTCCACTCATCGGCGCTCAGGGGTTGTAAGGCTACTAAACCTAACCTATTGGTTAGACCTAAACTATTGGTTAAAGAAGCTATGCTTCCTAATCCTTGGGTGGAATAATTAGCTAAATAAGTAGGGATGGCGCTTGCAAAAGCTACGGTGGTCTCAAAACCAGTCCTAAGATTGCTGCGCTGGTCTTCAATAGTTTGAGCAGATAAAACACCTGTGCTAGCGTCTCTTACTCTACGTATCAAGCTTAAAGGAGCTACGCTAACGTCGGCTGGCATAAGGCGAATAATGCTATTCAATTCTTGCTCTGAAACTTCGCTCAGTGTAGCTATCCTTCCTATGTGATCCACTGATGCCGGGCTAACCATCCGGTCTAAATCATTACCGCTTTCTGGCGCTACATCACTTATTGCTCCTTCTATCGGCTGTAAGCGAGTTAAAACCTCATCCGCATTCTCTCCTATGGCTTCAGCAAGTTCTCTTACGGTTTGCGGCGTTTCCTTGCCTGACCAGGCAGCAGGAGAAGGCTTAACCTCACTAAATGCTTCTTTCGGGCTGCGGCCGGTCTCTAATACCCAAGCACCTCTTGAGCCAGTATACTGCGCAGACATATCTTGGGGAGTGTGGCGCCTACGTATAGACCGCTCTAACCCATCTAAACTCTTAGCCTTTACATACGTCTCAGAAAGAACCCCACCAGATATTCCTTCTGGCTGTAACTTGCTATCCACTATTGTTCTGGTACTTTCATGTAAGAGCTGGTAACTCTCGCTTCCCGCAGTAAAGTGTTCCCTCAGAAAACTTCTGGCGTGGTCAAACGTTTGCCTCACTACAAAATCAGTATTTTGTTTCTCAAAGTTATTTTTCAAGCTCTGAATGTCAAAATCTGTAGTGAATTGACTTTTTACTCCTTCCCAATGCCGCACAGACTCTTCTCTGCCTAACTTTCTCTCACGAGCAATCACACTATTGATAAGATCCAAAACCTCGCTATGCACCGCCTCAATAGCAAGGCGAGGATTATTCCCTCGGTCTAAACTCACTTGGGTTTCTATGGTTAGCCTCAAGTAAGCATTCATTGCTGACTGGATTTGTGTGCCACTATTGACTTGTGAACCATCCTCCTTGACCTCGCCCTGTAATAATTCCCCTAACTTACCTCCCTGAACTTCAGTATCTCTTCCGTCTAGAACTAATATAGTCCGCTCGCACATAGTAGGGTTCTCATCAGCACCTTTTAATCTTACTTCTATCTTTCCTTCTTCAGTCCGTGTAGCCGCTGACTCGCCGCGCACCCTACCCCCGCCATTTTTTACCACTTCAAAATAAGAGTGCGGGGTGGCAATCTCAATTAGCTCAGCTCCACCCAGCCCTCTAAAGGCCGTATTAGAACCAACTCCTCTTTGTCCAAAGGTAATGATAATCGGGGCCTTATCTTCCTGCCAAAAACGGTCATTAAACTGCATTGTTTCAATATCAATACTACCTCTTTTTACGGAATTAGCCTCAGCTTGTTCAAATGTCTCGCCTGGACGAATTTCTAATTCTTTGTTATTACTATCAATGACCACAATAACCCTGTCAGAATGCCTGTTGCGAACTACCTCAACTAAATCCCGGTTATAGGCCTGGGTATCAGCTATATGCAAATGTAAAATCTTTCCCGGATTACTTCCTGCTGGCCAATAAGTATCCAGAGCCCTGCCAAGGTCTGAATAGGGAGTAACAATCATGCGGTCTGAATTAAGGGACCCAAAAGGATGAGCAGCAGTTCCCACAATATTAAAATCAACCACATCCATAGCAGTATAAACCTTATCTACCATAACCCTGCGCATTCCTTCTGTAGTCATCGAAGCACCAAAGCGCAAGAAAGAACTACCATTGCCTAATAGTTCTCTCGCGCCTGATAAATAGCGGCCGCGATTAGCCGCTGCTTCTGACCAAACTTTATTTAAATCCGGCGCTCTGCTATCTTTAAGCGCATCAATCAATTCATTCATTGCGGCTCGGGTAGGCGATGTTTCCACTACATCATAGATTATGCCGCCTTTCTGAGATACTGGCCTCATCCGCGCATCTGTGACACCAGCGCTAGCGGTTTTATAAGGCAAAATAATGTTGGCAATACTCTCAATAACTGCATTTATGCTAGCCCTCATTACATCAGCCTGACTACAAACACTTATCCGCGGATTTACTTCTGGAGAATTAGGGTCTAAAGCGGTTTCCGGAGCATTTAAGGCCCCCTCTACTTTTCTCCAGCCTTCCTCTACGGAGTGTGCCTCCTGACCGTGGGGTTCCAATATCAAATTAATTATCTCTAATTCTGCCTCAGGAGCAATAGCAGGAGTATAGCCTGCTCTTTCATCTCTATCTAAACGTGGTTTACCGTCTTGGGTTCTACCTCTAAAATATTCTATCATCCGCTCAAAATCTGCTCTCGAACCCAAGCCTTCGCCATCACCCAAACGTAATAATACTTCTACCGCCTTTATGTGGCCCTTTGCCCGGTATCCAGGAATTTGAGAAACCTCTTTTTCTCCTGCTGACCGAATCAGCGTATCAGGGATATATTCTGACATAAAACCTTCATCTTCTAAGACATGCCTTGGTTTATCATTATGCTGCTTTAAAGCTTGCCAAATTTCAGTATATACCCCGCCTTCTTCCTTTAAACCTACCAAGTCAGAAAAAGTATGCCTATCCATTACTATATAATCAGAAGATTTTATGCGGGATAAAACAGACTGGGCTGTTTCGCGATTCAATACCTCATCAGTGGAAATAACCTGTGGATTTTCAATAATGCCTCTCTTTCTTAGCTCTTTGAATACTTTGCCGGTCTGTTCTCTAATAAGTTGTGGTTCAGTTATAAGTATGGAGCCATGGCCTGCTAATTTAAGCCTTTCCGCCGAAGCGGGGATTGCTTCAGTGCTCTTAGCCACGCCTGTAGGCGCTATCAAATCTACTACTAATCCCGGTGTTCTCAATACATCTCCCAACGCCCTTTCTGTAGTAACGAAAAGTCTACCTTGTCCTTCTACCAGCATTCCTCCATGCTTTTTCATCCTTCCCTCAATAATGTCTTTAAAGGTAGAGTCTTGAAGTTCGAGCTCTGCTAGGGTGCGCGCATCTTTGGCCGTACGGCCATAAGCAGCCTCTCCGAATACATCAGGTAAACATATGCTATCTGCCTGCCGTTGCCAAAGAATATCCTCGCCAGTAAAGAATCTCGGTCGCGCTACCTCTCTCGGCCCTTCAGCAGCCAAGATCGCAAGGCGGCCATTTGTCGGCGTCGAACCTTCGCGGACCGGAATCCTGGCTAATCTGACTAAATTGGCTTGTTCTGGGGTAGGTAGGCCTTCGCGGACAAACTGTATGCCAGGAAACTTACTATCTCTGGCAAGCGCATTGGCTTCCTCTGTAAGCCTTGTATAATGTTCGCGTGCAGCAACAGCTCTATCTCCATCATTTCTAAGACTAAGCTGCTGTTCTGCAAGCGATCCAAATCCTTGCCTTTGAGCAAATTCTCTGGCCTTTCCTAATTTGTATCCCTCTACCTCCATTAAACCGGAAATTTCTGCATCTGATAATCCTTTGGCTGCGATATGTATCTGTTCTCCTCTGCCAGAAGTGCTGCCTGTGCCGATTTTTCCTCTTGCGCCCAAATCACCAAATCCTTCTGCTTCGCGATGCAGCCAAACCGGAACCTCTATACCATCATCTCCTATTACGCGACCATATAGCTCTACTGCCCCATCGCTAAAACCTCTGGCAACATCCCGGCGTGCGCTTTCAGCATCGCCAATACCTAAATTATGGCGGCTAAATTCTCCTGTGTCTCCTCTGGCTGACAATGGGGTAGGGAAGATTACAGTTTCGCCCAGCCTCGGTTTTACGTCCTGAGACTGCCGCTGGGCAAATTGTCTGTTTATTTCTCCCATATGATCGCCATAGGTGCGACCTCTACCGCCATTATATTTAGTTTCTAACCTTACAACGCTATCCCTCTGGGCAGCATCAAGGACCGCAAATTTACCGGCAGAATTTCTGTAGACTGCCCAACCGTGTCCATTGCCGCGCACATAATATACATTGCCTTGCAGCAAGCCTGACTGGATCATGTGTTCAATTATTGCTGCCTGCAGAATTCCCATATGTCTGCAGACGCCACCATTCCTCTCAATTGCCTCTCCAATCAATACTTCTTGGCCGTTGGCTCCCTCTTTTGCGAATGCTGAACCATCATAATGCACATTATCTCTAATGGCCTTGAAAACTCTTCTTAAAAGATCGCCTTTTACATCTCCGGCTAACTCATCGCCTTCTCTTACTCCTGCATCTCTTAATATCTTATGATAAAGCCTGTCCAAAGCGGCGTCTCTTTGCCAATCAACTACTATTCTTTCCCTCACTCCGTTTCTACCTGTGCTTTCACCGCCAGCTATTAAATGGCTACCGTCAGGTCCAAATACTCCCCCAATCTGATGTCTAGTTGGCGGCGGAAGAGGCGCAGACTCAAGAGGCTGAGGAGTGAATTTCATTGAGCCGTCCTCGCCATGGGTTATGGCAACCCTCTGGCCGTTAAGCATTCCCATGGTGGGCAGACCCTTCTCGTAGTGGGTAGCCTGAACTATCCTGCCGTCATCTAAGGAGATGCGTTCTCCGGTTGGCGTAGGCATGAGGTTGATTGAGCCGTCTTGGCCAAAGACCACCTCCTCGCCATTCGGTCGCCTTCCAAATACAAGTTCGCCGTTACGTGTTCCAGTGACTTCTATTTTTTCTCCACTCTTGAGTGTTACATGGTCGCCTGCCTGGTAGTGAGAAGTAAATTTCATTGAACCGTCTTCGCCATGGGTTATGGCAACCCTCTGGCCGTCAACTGTTCCCATGGTAGGCCTGCCCTGATGCATTTCGGTAAATAGCAAATCTCTGCCGTCATTGAGTCTCATAGTATCGCCTACCCGGTATTGATGAGCATAGCCCGGCAGCATAAAGAAAAGCAGCCAGTTAGCGTATTCTTTCATCCCTGCGGAAATATAGCCCTGGCGGTTGTAAAAAACATACTCTTTCCAATTTTCTTTCCCATTTTTATCTATACTCTCAAGTATAGGCTGAGCTTCTCTCGGCGTGCAACTACTCCCATCGCAATCTCCAGCTTTAAAGGTGTAATTTGTGCCGGTAAGGTTCATTGCCAGTTTATCTGCCATATCAATGCCGGTTTTTATGCCGGTTACAAAACCGGGCATATAAATAATATTGGAATCTACCCAGCGCGCAGCGCTTAAAAGTCCGCCGGCGTTGCCCAGGCTTTCATCAATTGCGGCACGCATTGCCTTCGAGGCGGTCTTAAATGCCGAACCCACGCTTTCTCCGGAACGCAAAGCTTTAAATACTCTGGCAGACCATCTAACGGCATTGACTCCACGTCCTACGATGCCGCCTTCGGTTAAAACAGGAGCCCTGCCGGTTGATGTCTGGAAGAAGCTAATCATCGGCTTCATCCACAGGCCTGACTTCGGTCCCTCAATAGCTGACTGCAGTAAATCACGCTCATTTAAGGTAGAAAATAATATTTTCTTTGCTGCATTTTTATCATCTTCAGGTGCTGCGAAACCTTTCTCTACCACCCAGGTGAACGGATTCAAGAAATTAATATTTTGTACTGCCTGCTGTGTCGTTACATCCGAATTAATTTCGCCCTTATAATACCCCACTTTTACTTTAAAGCTATCCCAGAAAGCCCCTCCTGCTCGGAAAGCCGGAGAAACCAGAATCCAGTCAACAGCGCCTGCCGCAGCCCAGTTATGCAATAATGCCATTCCTTTGGCCTCGCCAAAATCTACCAGATTAAAGAACGCTTTGGTTGGCTGCGCTTGGCCTCTGCCTCCTAAGGCCTCTAAATTCTTTACGATATTTGCTCCCTGTTTACCAATATATAAAGCCGTTAAGCCACCCATCAGGCCGTAGCCTAAGCTATCTACCCATATTTTGGTCCGGTTCAGATTACCAATCTTGTCATAATAATCTCCTCTAATTAAATTTACGCCTGTGCCTGCCGCAATCCCGACTCCCGCGCCATAAAAGAACTTATCCACGCCTGCGCCAAAACCGGTTTTATTAAGCGCTCCTTTACCAAAGAATTCCTTTACTCCGGAGAACCTACCGGCGCTGCTTTCGACTCTGCTAAATCCCCAGCCTGCACCCAACCCGATGATTCCACCGCGTACGTAATTCCACGGGTTAGCATAATTATCCGCTAAGCTATTAAAGGACGGGCCTTCTATTACGGTTCTGGCTAACGGATAAAAGGACATACCTAAGCCTGCGCTGGTTAAAGCAGGATGCGCCTTCATTCCTGCGCCGCCCAGCAAAGCTCCCGTAACAGCTAAAAGATTAGGAGCTAAATCTTTATTAAGCCCTCTTCCTGAAATAAGACTGGACCCTTGAAGCATTAGCTCATTAAAAGTGAAGAAACCAATCGCTCTGCCTGCATAGGTCTGAGTAAGAAATCTTCCTGCCCCCTGCAAGAATCTGCTCGTGCGGCCGGCTGTTGCTGCTGTCTCTGCGCCGCTGGCAACTGCTGCTGCACTCGCTCCACCGGCAACAGCGCCGCTGACAGCGCCAACCGCGCCTCCAAAAGCGGCTCCCGCCAAAGCAGAACTTGTGTAATCAGACAACATTGAGCCGGCTGACGGAGCTTCTCCGTTTAATACCGCCCCGCTAACCATACCTACCCGCATCCCAACCCTGCCCCATAATTCAGCTTGAGTTATAGCACCAACCGCGCCATTCTTTAGCCCATTTGCTATTCTGCTACCTAAAGTTACTGTTTTTACTGTTGTGGCTGTAGTGGAGGCTGCCCTTCCAAATTTGTCGAGAATACTGCCGCTGGCTGCTGTGGCAGCTGCAAAAGCCGCCATAAGCGCGTAGTCCTCCCAACTGCCCAACCGTAGTTTTCCTGTGGCAATAATATCACTTGCCTGATAAGCGGCTACATTAACCCAGAATGAAAATGTCTGTCTTGCTAAAAGTTTTCCTGCAAAATTCATGCCTGAGCCGATGCCAAGGGCAGCGCCGCTTAGCGCGGTACCTGCTCCTACCGAAGCTATCGCCCACATCGCGAAGAATACCGCCGCAGATTTCTTGTTGTATTGGTCTATCAGCAAATCCTGGTCATTTAAGATATCCATGGCCGAGGAGATATTATCAACCATTCCTCCTTTTTTAAGGCTATCTAAAACCCTATTCGCATTCAAAGCCTTTTCCTGCCAGAATTGGTTACCCAGAAAAACGCCGTGCGCATAAGTCTCAAACTCCCCCTTACGAATCTCAACAGCAGGCATAATAATCTGCCTGAGAGTATTGCTCGTTATTCTCATATCGGTGTTTATGTATGAACTAACCAGTTGTAATAAAACCGGTCCCGGAGGATTAGGTGATGTTGCAGTATAATATAAAGCCAGGGCATTATTATAATTGCTATTAATAATACCCATGGCTTCATTCAATTTCTTATCATCCTTACCCCACTGCCTATCCCCCCAACTACTTGTAATATCAATGCCAGTTCTCAAAGCAGATTCTGCGACCGAATCTCCCCTATGTAGCTTCACGCCTGCTTTGACTGCTTCGTCTATTCTATCTGTCCAATCGTTCCCGCTTGCGTCAACTGCTCTATATCTTGATAAGTTGTACAATATCTTGACTGCCACATATAACTCATACTTACTCTCCCACTTATTAAATGCCTCAAAATACTCTGCTGTGGCAGGGGAAACATCTTTTCCATTAGCAAGCCATCGAGAATATGCCGTAAACATAGAGTGAAACTTTCCGTCCGGAGTTACAAACGCCCCTGTTTCTCCATTCTGAGGATTACGATAATCAAAATGATAATAAGCGCCTGGGCCGTAGATTTCTTGTGCCAAAACATTCAATGCGGTATCGCGGGCATTGGTATCGCCAAGGTCGCGAAAGTCGAATATATTCATGAACACTGCCCTTTTATTGTAAACAGTTAATAACCTTTCAAGGCTGCTAATGGCCGTGGGATCGCCCTTTTTAATAGCCTCCCGCAGGATCTTTATTGAAGACAAAAGACCCTCTGCTCCAGCCAAGCGCCCATTAAGTTTATTTAGTTCTTGCGCATCAGTAGTATTGTTTTTCTGCTGGTTAAGGCCTCTTATTTCACTCTTAAGTCTGCCCTCTAAACTCCAGAGCGTCCCGTTGAAAATAGGCCCGGATGGCCTTAAATTACTCAGCAAATCCTCTCTTTGAGCACCTTGCAAGCTGAAGTTTGGATTGCTTAACGCCTGTGCTATTGAGGGATCTAAATTTAAATGCATGCCTTGCAGCGCTTGGAAAATTGCGGTAGCCTGGGAGGAGTCGTCTAATCGTGAATATAAAATAAGCTTTGCCAGGTCAGGAGGAACCCTTTTATCGTATAAATCTTTCTGCAAGGTGTCGCTGTTTTCATTTAGTCCGATACACCTCTGTGCCTCGGCGATATACCTTGCTCTTTCTTGAGGGTCATTGGTGGTCTTGGCCATTTCAGTCCAGAAGAACGCGCCTGGATGAAAACCTACAAAACCTAATACATTCCTATCCTGTAGCTGCTTTTTAAATTTTTCGGCAGAATCATACGCCGCGTATCTGCCTTCTGTTGTCCCGTCTTGATTCCTGACCAGATTCATAACCATATAGGTTACGTTACCCTCGCCATGCACTGTTTCATAATCTCCCCAGTCGTTGATTAAATTCTTTTTGCCTATGACATTGCCCCTCCCGTCTGTAATTACCCGTACATAAGTTGCATCAACGGGTTTTCCTTTGTATACGATAACCACATGACCGAAAGCCGCATTCCTAATCTCTAACTGGGCAACCCCTATATCACCGTCAACTCCCTGGTCTTCTGTCCAACGGTATATAAGGGCAACAAATCCTGTGCAGTTATTCGACTTCTTGATGGGATCCTGCAGTTCCGGATTGTATTCTACGACCCTCCTGCTCAAAGCCTGCAGGACTTTTATATCAACAAGCTCGGCATCGTCTTTCGGCATACTATTGTACAATTGCTGCAGGAAGCCCTTCAATGTTAAGCCTGAGTTGCGTATGGCATTCACTACGTTCGTAATCTGGCCATCTGTCAAATCAGAGTTATTCTTAAAGAATATTCTCAGTTCGGCATCGCTTAACTTTCCAGGCCCTGCAATGCCCGGCAGAGGATTCCTCACATCAGCCCTGTTTAGAGCGTCATTCATCCTTTTGTTTTGCTCAGTTAGGTCAACAGAAGCTCCTGCTAAGCCAGTAAGATCCCTATTGAAAATAGCATTAATCCGGTTAAACTTGGTATTGAACGAAGAGAGGTCCGAATTTAATTTAGTGGTCAGGTCGTTTATGCCTTCGTAATCGTTTCTCAATAATAGCTCACTCATCAAGTTAAGTTTTGTTTCCATATTTTCCTTAAGCGCCCTTGCCTCCCTTAAGTTCCTCTGTAATTCAGCGTATCTATTTGAATTTCTTACTCCTTGTTGCTGCAGTTGCTTATCCGCCTCGGTTATTGAGGTATTGATGCTGGCAATGAGGTGCGCTAAATCATTAAATCTCTGTTTGCCGTAGGATAAATACTGGATGTGGTCATTAGTGAACATATTTAAGCCCGAGACAAAACTCCAGTGGTCGGCATTTGCCAAATCGTAAGCCGTGGTGTTTTCTAACAACCCCAGGTTATATGAAGAGTTAAAGCGATATTCCGGATGCATAGGGTCATAGGTTTGGGCAAAGGGGGCAAGTTTAAATAAAGCGTATCTGGAACCTAATATTCCGTGGTATCCGCCAGCTATGGAGGTCTCCTGGCTACCTAAGTTCAGCAAGAGGTCTTTATACCAGGGGTTGACATTCCCTAACGTTAACGCCAAATACTCGTAGGCGTTACTGCGGCTGATGAGAAACTTCAAAACCCCTTCTCCGTATTCTAAAGAGACTAATCTGGCCAAAGAAGATACCTTGTCCGGAATGTCTTCGTATTCCCGACCGCCGGGTTGATATTGGCGCGTGTGCTGAGAGGCGAATAAGCTATCGAGGTGACGCTGGTACTCTACAGGATCGCGGAAATCGCCTACCGCACCTTCTTCACCCGGCCTTACGTTACCAGATTGGCTCTTGGCGCGGGCATTCGCCTTAGAATACGCCAGCCGGGCAGTGGTCAAAAGCATCATACTTATAGATGTCTGGGCGTACAACCTATTAAATTCCGGATAATCCTGTTTTACAAAAGCATTTAAGGCTCTGTCTATGGAACCTTCGCCTCCACCGATTAAACGCAGGGCCAAAGCAACATCCCTGTTCTGGCATATTTTTAAAAACTCAGCGTATTGTTTTTGCTCCTCCGGAGTTTTGCCTTGAGCTGTCATTGCCTGGAATACAAAATCATACTGCACTAAGCCCCAAACATTATTCACTATGCCTAAATAAGGCGTGAAGGTAACCGGTAAATTTATCCCGTAATCCTTTAAAGCTTGCCACCACAGCCGGCTTTCTCCCATTGAGCCTTTTACTGCCAGAGAATTGGCTACTAGATCTCTAATATTCTGGTAAGAAGGCCTATCTTCCCTGAGTTGTCTTTCCACGTCGTTTTTCGCCACACCGGAAGTAATCATTTGCATCGCCACATGGAAGGTCTGATAAACATCTATATCGCCGTTTAACAGTTGCCTGCCTAAGGTTTCAACTTCGGAAAGATTAGTATTAAGCTCCCTAAGAACCGGCGTTATAATATCGCACTCCACCCTTGCCAAAGCAGCTAAGTTAAAATAGGCAGTGGCAAGATGGAAGCCTAAGGCCCGGGAAAAAACATCTCCTTTTTGCTGACCCTGGTCTAATGCCTCTAAGGCGCCGCTTAATAACCGCAACCGCAGGCGTTTAGCTTCAGTGTTTTGTGCGGATTCTCTTATAGACCTTGCGTCTTCAATTTGCGCTGTAATTAACCCCCTCAGTACATCTTTTTCCATCTCGTCTTCGGCAGCAAGAAGAACGACGCCATCCCCTAACCTGGCCCCCTGATATGACTTTCCGTCCGGGCCAACTATCTTCACCGACAAAGGATTGTTATTAAAATAAGAATAACTATAATCGCCTTGTTTTAAAAGATAAACCTCTTGGTTATTTAAGATTGCGGAAATGCTCCTAGTGTCAAAAGTATCTATACCGATGTTATAATATTCGACCTTTCTATTAGTTTCTGCCGGCAAACTTGCGGCGCTAACGCTTATATAGTCACGCGCAAATTCTGCGGCAACTTGATAATTCAGGCTTACCCCTTTAAAATTATCAATATTTTGGAAGGTCTCCGGATTAATCTGCCTCCATCCCATTTCTTCCAATTTATTTTTTGCTGCCTGACGCACCTCATCTATTCCCCCTGAAAGCCCCACCAGCTGGCTTACCAGGTTTTTGGTAATCTGGACATTGTTCAAGGCCTGCCGCACATACTCTTCGCCTCTTCTAGAACTCTGCGCCAGCCGCTTTATCGCTGCCTGGTCGCCATTCAAGGCATCGCGCACATCATCTGCGCTTTTTTCTGAAAGAAGCGGAAGGAGCTGCCTTATAGCACCTATCTGAAAATCTTTATATTTAGGGTCGGCCTGTATGGCCTGGATTAGTTGAGAAATAAAGGCGGGAACCTGATCACCCTTATTAATTGCGGAAACTGACCAGGAGATTCTGGCTTCTTTGTCTAAAAAAGATTGGCTGGCGATTGCCCTTTGCACTGTGTCGGCAAGCTCAACTTCATTTGCCTGCCGCAAGCGGCTAATCAAGGTTCTTACAGTTTCAGGGTTATCTATACCCTGGAAGTGGCGTTCAGTATAACGCAGCATTCTCTCGCCTTCACTTCTTTCCGATTCTACCCTAACATAACCGCCTAATATGGCGTGTTGCTCGTTATATAATCTTTGGGTAGCACCGGCAAGGTGGTCGGTAATCTTCACTATGCGCTCGCCATTGCGTAACTCTTCGCTACGGGTAATCCTGGCTCCGGTATGACGCTCAGCCAGCGGAAATACGCTTTCCTTTATGGTAAGTAATCCCTGGCTATCTTCGCTCCAGGTTTCTGTGCGCGGCTGGGGATTCCTTTCTCCAGCGCTATTTTTAGTGCCTGCCACACTAAAATCTCCAATGCGCTGCTTCATACCTTCGCCTGCAAATGGTGTTCCCTCAAGGTCAAGCCCTATTACGCGGTGTTCTATCTTGCCTTCCCGGTTAAAACGGTCAAAGTTGCCGAACATGCCTCCAATGCGGTTGTCTAAGATTAACAGTATATTATCCACATAAACCGGCTTAGTTTTTGCAGCAAAAATACGCGCCCAGGCCCTGGCTAAGTCCTGATTATCAGCATTGGCAGTCTGAATAAGTATGTCGCTAATCCGGCTATAAAACCGATTTGCGCTGGTGGTATTGGCCGGATTGTTTCTCTCAATATCTATGGGGCTTATAATCTCTTGGTAAAAATGGAAAGGCGTGCTCCTCTGGTCAATAAGGAACTCTCCGCCTAAGGCAAAACCGCGCGGGAAATTCACATTCAAATTTACCGGGTCAAAAGCCGCCAGCATCCCTGGCTGTATCTTTAATATCCGATTCGGCGCATCCACCACGCCTAAGGCAGTGGCTAAGGCATAATCATTCTCAAATCTTAAACCCACATGCTGCAATGTCCTGTCCTGCAGCTGCATCCCATATGAAGAATAAGGGGTGGTCTTTTCTTTGGGAGGAACAGCAAAGACCTCGTTCTCAAAAAGCCACACTTTACTATCCTTCTGAAATCTAAAGACCGGCTGCTTGTTGATTATCTCTCCATTGTTGATGGTTGCATTTGCCCATCGTGAATCCGGAATGCTGATATCATTTCTTCTGGAATATAATTCTCCGCCGCTGGCGCCAAAAAGAAGCGGCACAGCTTCATAATCGCCGTAGTGAGTTACGGAAAGCAGGTTTTGCACCCGCATCTGATATTCAATGGCTTTTGCGGAGTCTGTAGTAAAACTATCTTGGTAGTTGTGCGTGGTTTCAAATTCTATAATCTTTTTGGCATTAGCTGCTGTGCGGTCTTGTAAAAATTTATCCCATAAGTCCTGGTGTTGCCTACGCAGATTCTCGTCTTTATATATTCTCTTCTCCGCCTTCCAGGCGCTAAAAATCTCCGGCGAAGAAAACATCTGATTAAACCCGAAGAATTGCTGCTGCCGGCTGCCGAAGTCTACCGTATGAGTTCTAGATGAATCGGCAGATAAGCTGGCAATATAGAATGATTCTGGCTCATTGGTCTTTAGTCCGAATTGGGCCGGGTCAAAGAGCGTAGTCTTAAATTTTCCCGCATAGTAAAGTGGATTATCTAAGTTAAGCGCGAACTTAGCCCTGGATGCCCTTAATCCCTGCATTAAATCCAGTCCCAGGGTGTGTATGTCAAAAGCCAAAGGTAAGGATTTATTCTCGCTGGAGAATTTACCGAATGCGCCGTTAACATTTAAAACCCCGCCTACTCCTGCTAAAGGAGGTAGTTCATTTGCTCCGGATTGACTTGAGATTTGTTGCGTTAAATCTTCTATTTGTTTATCCAGGGCGTTTCGCTGAGCATAGTTACGGTTTATCTCATCATACTGGTCGGTATATACTAGGCTATCTAACTCCCTATTTACTTCCTGGCGCTGCTGAGTTAATCTTTCCAGTTCTTCCCTTAGTGGATTATTGGGATTTATATCCGGCCTGGCTAATAACCCTCTGGCTACTTCATAACGGGTGAGGTTAAAATTACCTTGCCCTAAGATTAATGCCTGGCCGTCTTTGATGGCAGGGGTGAGATTACTCAATGCATCCCAATTTTCCGGGTTTTGCCTTATCATCTCGCTGGTCCTGGTCTGAATTGAGGATTGCCTGCCATTAAAATCAAAGATGAGGGTGCGCACTGAATTGGGCGTAGTGCCATAATGCGCTACATGCAGTAAATCTGTCAACTGGCTTTGCCCCTGCACAAAATTCTCTAAATCCGGAACGTATTTAGCTAAATCTTCTGGTTTATACCCAGCGGCTCTCAGGGCAGCTTTATATCTCTGTTCCAATGCTGACAACCCTGTCTTTTCATTATCCCTGTGTCGGGAAATTTCCTGCTCTTTAAGGCCTATCTGTCTTTCAAGCTCATTTAATTCCTCGTGTTGGGCAGGGGTGCGTACTTTTAATTCCGCTATCCTACTCTTAAGCTCATCGCGGCGGCTGGTTAAGTCTCTGCGTTGCTCATACAGCGGCGCTAATCTGGATTGCAGGTCTCTCGCCTGGTCTTGGATGCGTGCTAATTCGATATTCAAGCCCTCGTTTTGTCCCAGATCTCTTAATCTCTTATCATCGGAATTGGTCCAGGCATTCCAGGCCTTGGGCGAATAGAACATGGAGTTAAAGCCAAAGAACTGCTGGATATTGCCAAAGTCTATAAAATGGCTGGCGGATAAGTCCGGTGATAATCTGCTTAAATAAAACGAATCTACTTTGCTGGAATTAGGTAAGGTAGTGGTATATTTACCGGCATACCAGAGCGGGCTATCTAAGTTAAGGTCAAACTTGGCGCGGGATACCCTTAAGCCCTGCATCAGGTCCAAGGACATACTATTGATATCAAAGACAATGGGTAAGGATTTATTCTCGGCAGAGGTAAATTTACCGAATGCACCTCTGACATTTAAAGCACCGCCTACTCCTGCCAAAGGAGGCAGGTCATTGGATCTGTCCAGCTCTGATATTCGTTGCTCGATGTTGTTTAAATTTCCCTGTAACGTATTTAACTCGGAATCTAAATCCAGACGGTCGCCAGGGTTATACTTATTACGCTCAGACTCGAGTTGCTGTATCTGGTTAGAAATTCTCTGATGCTGGACAATTAAAGCACCTCTTCCCATCGGATCTATATCCGGCCTAGCTAATAAGCCTTTGGCTACCTCATAACGGGTGAGATTAAAATTACCTTGTCCTAAGATAAGGGCCTGGCCATCCTTGATGGCAGGGGTAAGATTACTCAATGCATCCCAATTTCTCGGATTTTGCCTTATCATCTCGCTGGTCCTGGTCTGAATTGAGGATTGCCTGCCGTTAAAATCAAAAATGAGGGTGCGCACTGAATTAGGCGTAGTGCCGTAGTTCACTACCTGCAATAAATTTGTCAGCCTTGCCTCGCCCCGCACCTGATTGTTGAAATCATACTCATCAAAATCCTCAGGCCTGATTCCAGCAGCGGTAAGGGCTTGCCAGTATTGGCCCTTGAGTCCGCCTAACTGTGCAGCATGCCTTTGTTCCTGTTCTGAAATTTGTCTGTCTAAATTATTTATCTCTTGTCCAAGGTCTCTTACCTTAGCCCTTAAGCGGGCAGCTTCATTACGAGATAACGAAGGAACACCCGATACATTTCCAAAACTTGTTTCTTGCTCAAGGGCATCTGCCATTGCAGCTAACGGATTAGAATCATCAGCACAAGATAAGCCGGGAGTGGCTGAAATCTGCTCGAGTTGTCCACTTAAATCCCGCCTTTGTCTTCCAAGCTCATTCTGCCTGGCCTGATGACTGGAATCTAATTCATTCCCCCTATTCTCAATATCACTTAATTGGGCATCTAAATTACGGTCTTGCGCCCGCAGCTCTCTTAATCTGGTTAATCCTTTATTATCGTAATTGGTCCAGTTAATAGCAGCGCCGGGTATGGCCACCAGCTGGGTGAGATTGTAAGACTTCTGGGCATCTCCGGCATCTAAAACCACCTGGGCATCTTTGCCGAAATTTACCATCCTTAAATGCTCAGAGATTTTTACAGTGCGGGAACCGCCAGCGTAGTAATCTGTATGGGGAGGTGTGGGCTTATACATATATATCCAACTCTTATTTTTGGGGAAATTGAATCTGCCGCCTAAACTCAATGCGCCCACAGGGTCCATAATGCCTTGCTGCATATCCACTGTAGCCAAAATACCCTTATCTCCTGCGGTGAGTATAGTTCTTCCGGCATTATCCAAATCAGAAAAAGTGCCGGCGGCATTGTTTGCGTTAGGACTGGCTCCTGCGCCCCCAGCAACGTTTGGCCCCCAGAAGCTATTAAAAACCGAGCTTCCGGACATAGGTATGGCAGCATCTTTGGGGAATCTTAAAACCGGGGTAATATTGTCAATCACTTCACCCGCTATGGGGCCGCTGATTGGTATCCAGGGCCTCACCTTGCCTTCTCCATATCTATACCAGGCCCGGACATTATCTGCGCTAAAACTTTTCACTTCCATAAGATTACCAGTAAGAGAATAGTTAGACTCCTGCTTAAAACTGCCCGTAGCTCTATATTGGGTGGTAATCTTTTGGTCAACTATTCTCTTTTGCGCATCCGTAAGCCGAGGATACACCTGTTTAAAGAAGGCGTCGGATATCTGGGTATCAAGTTGCTGTTTAAAGGCCTGCACCCCTCTTAGCTGATTTTGCTGGCGGCCTAATTCATCCTTGCGGGCCGCCAGTTGTTCCATGGAATCAGCCGTATTAGAAGCTCCTGGCTTTAAACTCTGTTGCAAGGCGCGTATCCTCTTTTGGATTTCTGCTTCCATTTTCGCTAAGGCAGCTGAATCCTTGATTTTACCGCCTGCTAAGGCTTCAAGTTGTCTACGCACATCTTCAGGAAGATTATTATTAAGCGAAAGTCTGCCTACATCAATACCAGTTAACCCCGTCGTAAAAGCTGTATGTTGCCCCACTGCGAACCATTGTTCTTTATGTAAGGGGCTAAACCAGATGCCTTTATCTTTTCCGCCTCCTGCCAGAGACATCTTGCCTAAGCTCTTGTAGGCGCCGCGGTAAATTTCCGCCATATCCAAAGGCATATAGGTAGTAATATCTATACGGGGATTTTTTAAGGAATTTTCCATCGCTGAGATTAAGGGGATGTTTATCTTGAGGCTAGAGAGCATAGTAGAGATGGTAGAGAGGGCGCCTGCAAAAGGATCAATGCTTCCTCCAGAGCCCTGCTGGCTAAATAGCTCTGGAGGAGCTTCAATGTTTGCCTGTCTTAAAACAGCGGGGATCTGGCTGTCGTGTATGCCTAAATTTCTTAATGCCTCGGTGCCAAGTCCGCGTTCTTTTTTTTCTAAGGTTATTAAGAGTTTATTCGTATCTATGCCATAACCGTAGCGGGCACCTCTTAGGGCATCGTTGACAGTCATAGCCAGGGAGTCTAAGGCAATGTAGTGCAGCTTGGAGGCCACTAAGTTCTCCAAGGCATTACTAAGACCGTATTTACCTAAGCTATAATTAAAATCAGCTACCTGCGCAGCATACAGGGAATTCTTTCCTATGCCGTAACCTACAGCGCTCCATCCCCGGCCAAAGGTCAGGGATTCTTCAACTGCCCTGTTAACACCAAAGCGCATAGTATCTATCGCAATGTGGTAGGATAACTTCAGGCCACGGGATTTGCTAAACTCATCAGGCCTTAAAAGCGCATATAAACCTTTGGTAACACCCATTCCCGCCATCAGCACGCCGTTGAAGGCAATGGGATTCCAGCCCAATTTGGTATTTAGTTTCTGTAAGTAGGCGGAGGTAACGCTCTGTATACCGCCTGCCACCAGGCCATTGCCTATCTCTCGGCAGAGCTGGCCCCTACTTATTCTCTGGCCGCTTATCCTGGTATCTATTAAGCGCTGGGCTAAATCACCAAAGGCCTGGCCCATATTCATACCGTAAATCTGCCTGACTGTGACCTTCTTATCCTGGGGGTCGGGGATTTTAGCCAATACCAGGTGATTGGTTACTCCAATGATTACCTGCCTGGTCAGCCAACCCGGGCCAAAGATATTGCGAAAAGTAGTGTGGCTAGAATAAGTCGGAACATCTACCCAAGTATACCGGATTAACTTCAGCTTTTCTGCCTGTATTTGGGCTTTTGAGGCTCCTGCTTTCTTAAGGTCTTCAATATTTTTGTTAATACCAGCGATTTCTTCTCTGGCGTCCGCACCGGTGGAAGGATTAATGGGTTGCCTTTCAATAATCATCCTGCTGGGATTGGGTTGTTTAGCCAGGGAATAATAGGCGTGATTGAAAAGCTCTCCGGCATAAACCTGGGCAATGTTGGTGGCAGCCTGCACCAGATAATTCTTCTCTGAGCCGTACTTTCTTCCTAATTCTGAGACACCGACAATTACTCCTGTATTCATGGCCTGGCCAAATGCCTGACCCCAGGTGCCGCGTGCCATAACATACTGACCATTATCCATTTTTGGAATCCACGTGCCTGCCTGTTTTGTAAAGGCTACTGACTTTTCTATTTTCGTCATCGCTGCTGCACTAATCATCGCTCCGCCAATGCGTGACATTGTGGGATTTAACCCTGCACTTCTTAACGCACCATAAGAAAAAGTATTTAGTAATGGTTGGCCAAAGGCGCGCGCCCAAGAATAATTAGAAGGAATACTCTTCATCATCACTGCGCTAAAAAATACGGCAAACAACATTTGGCCTGTACCCATTCCTCTATCCCGGCGTCTAGCACCCAGTACCTTTGATGCCTCGCTATCGGAAATAATAGCGGTATTGGAATCTGTGGCGGGAACTAAGGCGTAACCAGTCAATTCGGGGAAGAAATTTTCTTTAGATAGAGCTTCTTCTTTGTGCTCATCTATAAAGAAGACTTTATCCTCGGTTATCTTTGTAACTAAAATATAATGGTCGCCTTTTAAGTGTGCGATGAAAGGCGTTAAATCAGTTGTCAGTTGTCGGTTGTCAGTTGTCAGTTTAACTGGATAAAGTTTAAACCCAAAGAAATCAGCAGTCTTGGATAAAGCATATAATGAGTTCTTGATAACTTCGGGATTGCCTTCTGGTTTTACAACATTATTTAAGATATCTATAGTTAAAGCCAGAACTGCAATATCCTGTTCCAGAGTTTCAGGGACAGTCCCCTGCCTGGGGATGAGCCCCTTATAAGTTAAGAAATCATAGAGTGCCTTTGAACCGCAGGGCTTTCCTTTTAGCCAGTTATAAATCTCTTCAATTCTTTCTTTACTTATATTTAAGGGTTTATCTAATTCAACGGTTAAGGTAGGTGAGATTTTTATCGCATTGATAGGTTTGCCCGCAATATCTGTTAGGATGCGCTTTACAGCCTCGGGCATATCTATTTGATGGATGTTTTTGAGATAGGTGGGAGCAAAGGTACTAGCAACCGCGGGGTTCTGCCAGATGGCGCGCCAATCATATTCTACTGCCTGGGCAACCTGCTCAGGTAAAAAAACAGCAACTACAATAAAAGCCACAATTCTAATCCAGGTTTTGAAACCAGATTTTTCCGCCTTTGGCGGGATCCCGCTCTGGCGGGAAAAAGGGACTGCCCCCAAAGGGGACTGTTCCTTATCCTCAGATTCGCTTTTTTTGTGTCCGCCTTCGCTCATTTTTCTTTACCCCGTTAGAGATTTTGTTCTCAAACGCGGTAAACTCCGTTATCTCTAACGGGGTTTACCTATATATAAAGGAAAAGATAAGACTTCCCCCTTACCCCCACTATATTTATCTAATGCGTTAAGCCTAACGCTGTTCATATTTGAGTTTATTAATTCTTTTAAAAACTTGTTAAGAAGTCTATAAATAAAAACCGGATTGTCAAATACTGACTTATTCGTCGGTATTCGGCAACCCGGCTATCTTTTTCTGTTTCTTAAGACCCGTGGCTTTGTGCCCCCTGATCACTCAGGGTTTACCCTTTCGATCCGTGGCTTATCCCGTTAGAGACACCAATCTCTTTCTTGTTGACCTATAGTCTCTAACGGGACTTATCTTGTTGACATTCAAAGTATAACATATAAAAAGTAGGACTGTCAAGTAAAAATTTTAAGAATGGAGATAGCGCTTTCTTATTTTAGTGGTTGCAATATATGTAGTTTCAACCTGACGTTAATCTGGCCGATTTTACATAACTGGAGCCTGAAATTGTTTAAAAAAGGCTGGTTAAAGGCGAGGAGGCATCCTTCTGATTAGCTTTATAGACAACTCAGAAATTTTGAGATATGATTGATTTTATTTTTTTGCTTTATATTAAAATTTTCATTTAAAAGAACAAAATCTAATCCAGATTGGACATTTTTATTCAATAACTTTCAAGAAGTAAATTTTCAATTAAAACAAATTAATTCTATTTATTTAAATCCGCCAGTTAATATGCCTTTTTGACCCATAAATTGCAAAAATATCGGCCCCATTATAATAATGCCAATTACGGGCAAAATAAAGAACATAAGCGGAAAAAGGATTTTAAGGGGTGCTTTTAAAGCAAATCTTTCTCCTTTCTGGTATCTCTGCATGCGGGTATCTTCTGAGATGGCGGTGAATGCTTCTGTTACTGACGTCCCCATCCTCTCTGCTTGAACTATAACTTGAACAAAGGAACTTACTTCCGGAATATTCAACCGTTTTGACATATCTTTAAGGGCCACACTACGCGGCTTACCCCACCTTATCTCCTCCCATACAAAGGCCAACTCCTCAATTAAAGGATTTGGCCTTGTTTTTTCCACTATCCATTTAACTGCCATGGTAAAATCAAGGCCTGCCTCAACACAAAGACCGATTAAATCCACTGTTTCCGGCAAAATCCTGGCAATTGCTTGCTTGCGTTTAGTAACCTTGGCTCTTAGCCAGAGGTCAGGCAAAACATAGCCTAAGATTAAAGTGACGAATCCTTTTACGAGATCTATTTTCTTAAAAATGAAAACAGCCAAAACATACAAAAATGTCATTAATATAACTTTTGCGGTAAAGAATTCCTGAGGCTGTAGCTTAATATGTGCAGTGGTGAGTTTTTTTCTTAACGGCTCTTCTAAATTAAGCTTGTCTAAGATAAACTGGCTGGCTAAAAAGAGCGGCTTGAAGAATAGGCGTATCTTTTCTTCTCTAAGCTGCGATTTAGCTTCAGGCATTGCTAAGAGTGACCTATACTTCTGGCTTCCCAGAATACCTAAAACAATCAAATATATTCCCAAAACAATAAGTATATAAATTAGATAAACCATAGTTAGAATTTTATTGTGCTAAACCTATGAATCAAATACATCCCCACGATCTGTAGAATGATGGCCAAAAATAGTAACATCCTACCGGTTTGGCTCTGAAACATGATATCAAAGTGTTCCTTATTGAAAGTTAATACCCACCAGGCAAAAAAGATAGGTAATACCGACATTACTATGCCTTGAATTCTGCCTTGCAGGGTTAAAGTCTTTATATGCTCTTTTAGTTTGTGAGTGTCCCTGATGGTTGTAGCAAGCCTGCTAAAGATCTTGGTAAGGTCGCCGCCGGTAGTACGAGCAACGAGTATAGAATTAATCATCAATTCCAATTCTTCTATCTGCATTCTTTTATTTAATCTTATTAGGCTTTCTTCTAAATTAACTCCTACTCTATTCTCTCTAATCACCAACCCAAATTCTTGACTTATGGGAGGAGGCATTTCTTCTACCAAAACCTCCATTGCCTGTAGCAAAGAAAGCCCTGCTTTTAAGGCGCCTGATAACATCATCAGGGCATCAACAAGTTGATCGGCAAATTTTTTCTTCCGCTTGCGCTCTAAATATCTGATGAACAAAGAAGGCAGGATTAAACCTATGGCAAACCCAATAACGCCTCCTAACATATTTTTTGCGATAAAAATACCAACACCGAATAAAATCAAAGGGAATAATATATTCATCAGAATAAGTTTCTTAAAAGGAACTTCTACCCATATCTGGTCTAATCCAGGCAACATCTTTTCTGTCCGCTTCTTTTGCCAGCTACCTACTAATTTTGTAACCCAAGGTATTAATTCGTGGAATAGTAACAATCCAGAGGTAAAAAATAAAATTAAGATTACGAACAGTAACATATCTTTACCTTTTAATGTATATAATATTTATTGTTATTGTTTCGTTGGCTTCGGATACTGTAACCATCGCCCGATCTGCTTTATTTTTAAAAGAGACCGTTGTCATTTCTGCGTTGGGCAGTTGGGCAATAGAATCTCTTAAATCTTGGGGCATATCCTTCTGCTCTAATACGGTTCGCAGATTATTCTTTGATTCTTTTATAATTTCCCAACCCAAAG
>Ga0315280_10002182_pt1 | contig 32066 bp, 20 predicted proteins | sample YL17G06_40_MG_FD_203697 | JGI IMG/M metagenome (GOLD analysis project Ga0315280, IMG submission 203697) | Sediment microbial communities from Yellowstone Lake, YNP, Wyoming, USA - YL17G06_40 | ecosystem: Environmental > Aquatic > Freshwater > Lake > Sediment | place: USA: Wyoming | collected... | reverse complement strand
TGCGGAAGTCGTCCACCTTTTCCTTCTCCGATGGGGGTTCGGCGCGGCCCCCAAGGTACTTCGCCAGGAAAGATTCAGCAGCCGCATTGAACCGCAGCCGGTGCTCTGGCCGGGCAAAGCCGTGGCCCTCATCGGGGAAGACAATGTATTCGACGGGTTTCCCGTTCTTCCGCATGGCCGCCACGATCTGGTCACTCTCGGCCTGCTTCACTCGCGGGTCGTTAGCACCCTGGCCGATGAGCAGCGGCGCCTTGATCTGGTCGGCTTTGAAAAGCGGCGAGCGCGACTTCAGAAACTCCTGCTCAGTCTCCACGTCCCCCACACGCCGCTTGAACATGGATTTGACAGGCGTCCAGTAAGGAGGAATCGTGCTGAGCAGCGTGACCAGGTTAGACGGCCCGACAATATCCACACCGCAGGCGAACTCATCCGGCGTGAAGGCCACCCCCACTAGCGTCGCGTAACCGCCATAGCTGCCTCCCATGATGCAAACCTTCTTCGGGTCGGCGTAACCCTTGGCGCTGCCCCACTTCTTTCCGTCGAGTAGATCGGTGTGCATCGTGCCAGCCCACTCACGGTTGCCGGCGTTGACGAACGCCTTGCCGTAACCCGTCGAGCCGCGGAAGTTGATTTGCAGCACGGCGTAACCGCGGTTGGCCAGCCATTGCGCCGTATTGTCCAGGCCCCAGGTGTCGCGTCCCCATGGTCCACCGTGCACATTGAGCACCATCGGCAGGTTCCTGGGCTCGAGGCCGACGGGCAACGTCAGATAGCCGTAAATGGTCATGCCGTCGCGCGCTTGAAACGAAATGGGCTGCATCTTGGCCAGTTTGAATTTGTCCAGAGCCGGACGGTTGCTGAAGAGGAATGTGGCTTTCTTGGTAGCCCGGTCGTAGGCATAGATCTGCACCGGACCATCGTCCACCACGTAGCTCACGGTCCAGGTTTTGTCCTCCAGGTCGCGGCTGCCAACATAGAAATCCCCCTCACGGACTTTCCGGAGGGCGTCGAAGTCAGCTTGCAGTGATTTGTCCACCAACACCCACTCATTGCGCTGGCGGATGAAGGCCACCGCCTCGAGCGTGTGCTTCTTGGGATGCGTGAGAACACCGCTGACGTCGTACTGTTTGTCCTCGGCCACCACAGTCTTCTTGCCGGTGGCGAGATCAACTTCCAGCAAGCGCGCGGCGTTGGCTTCGACGCTCGCGATCAGGTAGACACCCTTGTTGTCAGGCGTGAAACCGACCACCCCGCCAAAGGTCTCGTCCGGACCCCACTTCATCAGGGTACGCCACGGTGATTTCTCGTCCTCGCGGACGCGGATTTCATTCCCGCCGTCGGGCAGGAACACCTGAGCGGCGCCAACGCGAAAACCGTTGTCTGCCGTCCACTCGGCCACATCGCCGGGGTTCTCAGTGTCCATCTCCACCGCACCGTTCTTCAGGCTGACGCGATACATGTCGTGGAAGCGACGGTCGCGGATATTCAAGGCAACAAGAATTTGATCGGGGAAATTCGGGTCTGTTGAGAAACCTTGTGCCGCCACCCCCTGGAAGGGCGTAAGGTCGCGCGTGTTCTTGGTTTTCAAGTTCGTCTGATAAACGTGCCAGTTCTCGTCGCCGTCGAAGTCCTGAATATAGAGAATGTGCTCGCTGTCCTGCTGCCAATCGTAGAAGCGGATCCCGCGCTTCTTGTCGGCAGTGATCACCTGATCGTCGTTCTGGCCGATGGTGCGCACCCAGACATTCAGCACGCCCTTCTCCGGCGACAGATAGGCGAGCATCTTGCCGTTGGGCGAGATCCGCGCTTGGGTCTTCTCGGGATTGCCAAACAGGGTTTCGTGTGGGATGAGCGGCGGCAGCTCAGCGAATACAGGGAGCGCTGCGCCAGTTAATGCGAGGATTGCAACCGCCACCAGTGCAAGCCGCTTGAACGTGTGCCTGCGATAGAAATGCATTCTCAACCTCCCGGACATCCTCGAGGATTTCATGGACCGGCCTGAGTCAGCCGGATACCGGGTAGCGAGGATGTTCCAGTCTGTTCGGAATTGCCTCAGCCCTGAAATACGCAGCGAACCACGAAAAGGTTTCGCCGCGGGTCGATGGCTGAACCGCAATTATGTCCCCAAAAGGATCAACAGGTCCCGCGGCGGTATGGCGACGCTGCCGGAGATCGGCCGATCGCTCAGAATGTTGTGATACGTCCACGGCAGGCGAATGGTCTGTGCCGCACTGCTGAAGTTCATTGCGAAGAGGAGCTTCTTGCCGGCCTTCTCGCGGTATGAAGCGTCCACCTCGTCGGGGACGGCAAACGGCGCCGCCACGCCGTGCTGTTCGAGCAGCCACGTCACCAACGAATCAGCGAAGTCGCGCGCGAGGTGCGTCCCGAGATACACTACTCGGCCTTCGCCCACCCGGTTGATGGTGACGGCTGCCCGGCCGCAATAAAACTTCTTACCGTACTTCGCGAGCACTTGTGCTCCCTTGGGTTCCAGAATGTCAGCCCAGATCGTTCCCATGGAGCTCCGTCCCGCAAACGGACCCGCAACACCCTGCAGCGGCATTGCGCCTCCTCTCACCTCCGGGTCCATCTTGAGCAACGGCTCGAATTCCTCAATTTCAATCCCGGCAAGCTCCCGCAGCCGGCCAGGCACCGGCTCCATGATTACAGAGTTATCCCATTCCTTCACGCCCGACCGGAAGGTAAGAACCAGCGTTCCGCCGCCGCGAACGAACCGTGTCAGTTGCTCCACCATGTCGGCGTTGACCATGTAGAGCATGGGGGCAAAAACTATCTTGTAACGCGATAGGTCACGGCCACGGCCGGTCACATCCACATTCACACCCTGGCGTTTGAAAGCCCGGTAGTAGTCCGCTCGCCGATCGTCGAACTCACGCACGTCGGGCGCCGTCTTGGCCCACTCGCTCTCATAGTCCACGTAGAAAGCCACGGGAGAGACCAGGGTTGTCCCTTTCAACAGTTCCGCCACCCGTTGGACGTCCTTTCCCATGGCGGCCACCTCGCGATAGCGCCGATTGGGGCGACCATCCTGATTCAGTATGCCAAACCAATACTCTTCCCCACCCCGCGCCGCCGTCCGCCACCGGAAGAAGATCACGGCATCCGCGCCGTGTGCGTAAGACTGCCAAGCCCAGAGGTGCAGCAGACCCGGAGCGGACTCCAGGGTCTCATTGTGCGAGCCAGGTCGGCCGCCGCGCTGTTCCACCACCCAGTAGTTCCCATCCTTCAAGCCGCGAAAGGTATCGAGCTCCAAGCCATTGTCTTCCAGCCTCCCCCATCCGAAGGCTGGATAGAAATTCATGCCCGCCAGGTTCAGGTCGCGCGCCATCGCGAAATAGTCCGGCTTTCCCCAGAGGTTATGCGTGGTGAACTGTCGCGGGGCAAGTTCACCCAATATTTCGATTTGCGACTTCTGATAGCGGATCACCGTGTCGCTCCAGAACCGACGGTAGTCGAGGATGAGTGCCGGATTGTGCTGTTGCTGGGTGAGGCGAGGGAGGGGGATCTGCGACCAATCGGAGTAGATCTGACTCCAGAAGGAGGTACCCCAGCCCGCGTTCAGTTTGTCGAGGGACCCGTAACGTGCAGCCAGCCATTTGTGAAACGCCGGCTCGCAGTATTCCCTGCAATAACACTCGCGCGTGACGTGCCCAAACTCATTGTCGAGATGCCAGCCGACCACGGCCGAGCTCTCGCCGTAGCGCTTCGCCATGGCGGAGACAATCTTCCGGGTGTACTCCTCCATGCCCGGATGATTGAAGCAGTAAAGGTATCGGCCGCCAAAGTTGTAACGGAGGCCCTCGGCATTGACGGGATAGAGGTCGGGATACTTTTGATAGAGCCACGGAGGAGGCTGCGAAGTCGGTGTGCCCATCAGAGTCTGAATGCCATTCTTCGCCAGCATCTCGACGATACGGTCGAGCCAGCCGAAATCGAGTTGCCCCTCGACCGGTTCGATCCGCGCCCAGGCAAACTCTGCCATGCGCACGATGTTGAACCCAGCCTCGCGCATCATGCGGACGTCGGTTCCCCAGCGCGATTCGTCCCACGCCTCCGGATAGTAGCAGGCGCCGAAAAAGATCTTCGGGGAGCGATAGAGCGCACCTCCGCGCAGATCTTGCGCAACGCCTTCGTCGGAAGGCCGTGGCGACCCCGGCGGATTCACAGCTCCCGCCTCCGCGTCGAATGCTCTGAGCGAGGCAAGCGCCGAGCTTGCCGCTGCCAGACTCTTCAGAAAGTCACGCCGTCTTTGCATCATTTCCCCCTTCTACTCCTTTGCCACGCCACCAGCGGATAGGAGCTTACCGCAACCGCGACGCTTGAGCCAGCAAAGTCGAAGATCCGGAGGACCACTCACGCTGAAGTCGCGGCAATTACTCTAGCTTGACAAGGTGAGCAGGGCCTACAGATAATCCGGAACGGTTATCGAGCTCGGTGTGACGTTTTGGTCTGCGCATTGCCGCTGGAACGTAAGGGTCTCTCGCTGGGGCCACAAAGAGATAGCGCTTGTACGCCACACCTGCGAGACTTCCTGTGCGGATTCTGGCGCCAGCTCTCTTCCAGCGACACGACGATTGTCCCGAGGTGCACAATGATCCGAAGAAGAATTTGCCTGCTTCTAGTCCTTGCCGTGATGTGGCTAGGTCCTTCCTTGGCAGGCGGTGAGCAGCCGGTCGAATTACGGCAGCGCGGGAATCAGATCGATGTGCTCATAGGCGGCAAGCCCTTCACCACCTACTATTTTGGTCCCGAGTCACCCAAGGCCTACCTCCACCCGCTGCGTTCGGCGCAAGGCACCATCGTCACGCGGGGCTTCCCGATGGGTAAGGACATCCCCGGGGAGAGCACGGACCATCCCCATCACCGCGCTCTGTATTTTGCCCACGGCGATATCAGCGGCGTCGATTTTTGGGGAGAGGCCGAGTTCGATGAGAAAGCCCCAGTTCAGTTGCAGGGCCAGCAGTACTCCGCCGAGAACCTGCCCAAGGGCCGCACGGTCTTCCGCAAGCTGGAAGAGATGAAGGCCGGTCCTGAGTCCGGAACCCTTCGCGCTCTGTTTGACCTCGTAGGCCCGGACGGGAAGGCCATCGGCAGCGAAACTCAGGCCTACATTTTTCGCGGCGACGACGCCACGCGCATCATCGACTGCGCGTTCACGATCACGGCCGACCACGGCCCCTTGAAGCTCGGCGATACCAAAGAGGGAACCTTCGCTATCCGCGTGGTCAAGCCCCTGCAAGAACCCCCAGCCAGGATGCTGAACTCAGAAGGCAAAGTCGGAGAGACGAACATCTGGGGCAAGCGCGCCAACTGGGTAGACTACTCCGGCACAGTGCAGGGAGAGAAGCTCGGCATCGCCATCTTCGATAATCCTAACAACGTCAAGCACCCCACCTACTGGCACGCTCGCGGATACGGCCTCTTTGCGGTCAACCCATTCGGAGAGCACGATTTCTACAACGATCCAAAACGCGACGGCAGCGTGACCATCCCAGCGGGCCAGTCTCTGACCCTGCGCTACCGCGTGCTGATCCATCACGGCGACGCGACCGAGGCCAAAGTCGCGGAAGCCTACCAGCGTTACGCCGAAGGAAAGTGAGGCGCAGAGACTGACGATCACGATAAGGAACGCGTGATATGTTCCGTTTGCCCATACCCTTGCGAGGGACCCTGGCCGTATGTGAGGTCTTTATGGATCAACTGATTAAAGCTCAACCGGGTGGGAAGCTCCAGCAGATCGTCCCGCCGGGGACCCTGCGCTTTCTCGATTTTGCCCGCCTGCGTCTGACAAAGGGCGGACGTTATAACGGCCAGACCGACGGGCGGGAATACGCGCTGGATTTCTTTTCCGGGACGGCCGCGCTCACCGTGGAGACCGCGAGCAGTACGAAGCAAGTCTTTCCGACAGCCGGTGGTCGCGCGGACGTATTTTCGGGGCCGCCGGTGATGGCTTACCTCCCACCCCAATCATCTTATGAAATCACCGCGACCTCGCAAGCGCTGGATGTAGGCATCTTCTCGGCGCCCTCGCGGGCCACGGCGCCTCCAGCCCTCTTGGAGGGCTCAGCCGTGGTCGCCAAGCAAGTCGGACGCGATAACTGGAGCCGTACCGTTTACTCCGCAATTGGCGAGAACGTGCCGGCGGAGCGGCTGCTGGCTGGGGAAACCCTGAACCCGTCCGGCAACTGGTCGAGCTACCCGCCTCACAAGCACGATCGCTCGAATCCGCCGCAGGAAGCCCTGTTGGAGGAAGTCTACTTTTTCCGCGTCAAACCCGCCCAAGGTTTTGGCTTCATCTGGACGTACACCGCGCCGGACGACCCGCAAGGATTCTCCGCCGTGTTTGTGGTCGAGGACGGCGACACCGTCTTGCTCCCCAGAGGCTACCACCCTGTTGTCGCTGCGCCGGGTTACCAGCTCCATTACACGTGGGTGCTCGCCGGAGAGGAGCGTCGGTACGGTGCCTGGGCCGACGACCCACGCCACGCTTGGGTGAAGAACTAGTGACGATTGAAGAGTGTCGCCATTAAGATCGGCGACTCGCCAAGGCGAGACAAGTGGCCAGAAGTTGAAAGTCCAAAGTTGAAAGTCGAAAGTAAGAAGCCCTTGGATTCTGGCGCCCTCAGCGTGTGACCCTCAACTTTTGACCTCTAACTTGCCATTTGGCTAAACGAGAGCCCGTTCCAATTCGGAGAAGAACACACGCGCTGAGCCTGGACGTTTGACTTGATCCAATGCGAATGCCCGCGCGAAGAATTCTTGCCAGCGGGCGGGCGCTTCGGGCAAATGTGCAGCAAGGGGGGTGAAATGTCCCGCCAGCACGGCGCTGTGGCACTCCGCCACAGTCGCTCCGGCAAACGGCAGCGCGCCGGTCAACATCTCGTAAGCCACCACTGCCAGCGCCCATAGGTCCCACGCCGCATCAACCGGCTGGCCGCGCAGCTGCTCGGGCGCCATGTAGTGCATGGTGCCTACCAGCAGGGCGCTTCCGGTGTCGGCGGTCGCCTGCGTAGCGGTAGGAAGAAACTTATCGATCCCAAAGTCCAGCACCTTGGCCGTCTCCCCCGTTTCGCCCCGAGCCAGGAAGATGTTTTCCGGTTTAAGATCACGATGCACCAACCGGCGTCGGTGCGCGGCCTCCACTGCCTCGCACACGCCGCGCAAGACCTGGACCGTGCGCGGGGGCATCAGCCTCCCTTGTCGCTTAAGCTCTTCCCGCAAGCTCGTGCCGTCGAGGAGCTCCATCACCAGAAACGCGCGGGTGTCGGCCGCCACGCCAAAATCGTGGACCGTCACCACGTTGGGATGTGCGAACCCTGCGGCCGCGCGCGCTTCCCGCTGGAAGCGTCCTGCCGCGTCCGCACTGCCTACGAGGTCGTCGCGGATCACCTTTACCGCCACGCGTCTCTCGAGGGCTGTGTCGGTGGCCTCGTACACGGTGCCCATCCCGCCGCGCCCTCGACGTCGGTCCAGCCGATAACGCCCCGCAAGCAAACGCGGCACGTGCATCGGAACAAGGTTTGCGCCCTCCTGCGCGCAACGCCCCGCGCCCGTGTCATAACATGTGCCGCACTTTGGGCATTCCTCTAACGCTGCGCTCGGGCGTGCCGGCATCGCTGCCGGTTTTTCGAGCAGCAACGCCAAGCTCGCCGCAATCGCCACCAGCAAATCTTGATCTTCTCGAGTGTAGGGTTCTTCTGACCGCTTCGCTCCCAGAGCCAGCAGCGCCTCCCTGCGGTCCTGATCGATGGCAATGGGCACCAGCAACTCGATGCGCGCCTGTCGGAGGAAATCAGTCTCCTCGTGCGGCAGTTGCTGCTTGAGCCAACCCGACTCCGTGAGCGAGACCTCCAGAGGCTTACCCAACACTCGCACCAGCGCCATCAATTTGCCCCCCGCCGGCAACGGCGGCGGAGCTTGCCCGCTGGGCGCTGCGGCGAGGCTGTGATAATTCGCTTCACGCGGGTCGCGTACCAGCAGCGCCACAAATTCCGGATGCAGCGCCGCCTCAATGCGCGCCACCACGCGCGGCGCCACCCGCTCAAAGTTTCCCGCCTCGCCAACCTCTTCCACCACCTCGCGGAGCAGTCGTTGAGCGTCGTAATGCTCGCGGAAGAAACGGCGGTCGAGCGCCTCCATCCACCGTTGCCGCTGCACATAGGCGGTTGCAGCCAGCCCGCCTAGGACTACGTAGACCCAGCCCCGCACGCGCAGAATCTCCAGCAGCGGCCGCTCGCCGTGCAGCAGGATGTCTCCCAGCATGACCGCCGCCAATACCGGCACCAGCGAGATCAGCACGCCGCGCGCCAGCGCGTACTGCAAGCCCCGGCGAATCACCACGCCCACGTCGAACAGCCGGTGGCGCAGAATTGCGTAGGCGAATGACAAGGGAAACGCCAGCAGCAGCATGTAGAGCAAAGCTTGCAGCGCCAGAAGCCAGAAACTTACCGCCCGCCCGGATCCAATGACGACCCAGCCGACCACCGCCAGCGTACTTGCCAGCACACCAGCCAGCACCACGCGCACGCGACGCCGATGGTTGGCATCCTCCAACCGCCGATAGCTCAGAACCAAGGCCACCAAGCTGCCCATGACGTAGACAGCACTTCTCAAAGAGATCGCCGAGAAGACCCATGAGGGTACGTCTGTGGCGTGACCGGGTTGGTAGATGACCCGGTATGCGCCGAAAACCCGCCACGGCAGCAACGCCAGGGCGGGCGTCCACAATAAGAGCCAAGGCCAGCGGGCGCTGAATATTCTTCGCGGGAAAACGGCAAAGAAAGTGAAAAGGATCGCGTCCGAGACGAATCTACTGATTTCGGGAATCCATAAGAGCAGTCCCAGCAATCCAGGCAAGTGTCGCCAGGTTGCAGCCCAGCCGTCGGGGGATCCAAGAGCGACCGCAGCGGTTGCGAGCACCCAGGCGCCCATTCTAGCCACCGGGTCGTAGGGCCGGCGGAATGCGATGACCAGGCCGAGGGCCAGCGAGGTCAGGATGAATGCGTAGTAGGGCAGGCCAAGGACAGCAAGCCCCAACAACTGCTCGCTCCAGGTACGGCGAGGAAAGGTCAGCGTCAGTTCCAGTCGCTCGTTCCCGCGGCCAATTTGCCACCGCTCCGGGCGTCCAATTTCGGTATTCGCGCGAATGGCCTCCCAGTCATGGACATTGCGGATGAATTGCCCATTAACGGCCAGCAGGTGGTCGCCTTGCTTCAGCCCGGCGCGCCCCTCCACGGAGTTGGGATGGATTGACAGGACGACCATACCTCCGCTGGTGAAGCGGCCCTCAAATCCGGGCAGGATGGGAGGACCCCCAAAAAGTTGGTAGAAGTAGAGGGCCACAAAGCCAAGGAAGGAGGCCGCGACGACGTACATCCACCAGGGCGCGCGCGGGCGTGGCATGGCAATCCCTCCGCCACAAAGGAAGAAGCTCGCCGGATTATATCACGCGCCTTTCGCCCACCATCGATCCAGCATAGACAACCCTAGCCATTCGTCATAGAATCCCTGCCTCTGACTGGAGGCTTATGCGAATTCCATTTTCCTATCCGGATGTTCCACCTCTCGAGGTTCCCGACGCCAACCTTCTGGCGATTCTTGAGCCGCAGGCAATCGAACCTCCCAAGCCTGTCCAAGATTTGGTGGAGGAAGCGCTCGACAATCCCATCGGCGCGCCGCGAATCGAGGACAGCATCTCGCCATCGACGCGCGTGCTTATTTTGGTGGACGACATTACGCGGCAGACTCCTGCCTGGGCCCTGCTGCCGGCCTTGCTGCGTCGCTTGGCGGAGCGCGGTTGCCCCAGGGACCACGTGAAGATCCTGATCGCCGCCGGGACCCACGCGCCCATGACCCCGCAGGAGGTGGAGAAGAAACTAGGGCCGCAAATTCCGAAGGAATACTCGGTCAGCCTTCACCATTGGAAGGCCGCAGAACTGGTTGAGATCGGCGCGACCGCCGACGGTACGCCGATTCGCGTGAACCGCATGTTGCGCGAGGCGGATCTGGTGATCGGCGTGGGAATGATCGTGCCCCATCGCGTGATGGGTTACACCGGCGGCGCCACCATCGTGCAGCCAGGAGTCTCCGGCCCGGACGTCACCGGCTACACACACTGGGCCAGCGCCCTTCATCCCGGACAGGAAATCATGGGCCTTGCCGACAACCCTGTGCGGAAGGAAGTGGAGCAGATCGCGCAGCGCGCCGGGTTGCGATTCATCGTCAATGTGGTCATGGACGGACAGCACCGCGTGATCCACGTGGTGGCGGGAGGCATTGTTCGCGCGCACCGCAAAGGGGCCGAATACTCTCGCGCCATCTATGGCGTTCGCCAGCCCTACACCGCGGACATCGTGGTCTCGGAATCCTATCCCGCCGACTACGACCTCTGGCAAGCGGCCAAAGGCATCTACTCCGCGGACCTGGCAGTCCGCGAGGGTGGCGTGGTCATCCTCGTGACGCCCTGCCCGCATGGCGTCTCCGAAGAGCATCCCGAGGTGGAACAGCTCGGCTATCACGGCTTCGCAGAAGTGAAGGCCATGGTAGGGAGGAAAGCGATCGGCGATCTTGTAGCCGCCGCCCACCTGGTCCACGTGGGGCGCGTTATCCGCGACAAGGCTCGCGGCATCATGGTCTCCCCGGGCATCAAACCGGAGACCCAGCGCCGGATCGGTTTTGAGTCAGCGGCGACTCCTCAGGAAGCTCTGGAGAAAGCCTTGGCGATAACGGGCCCCGACGCGAAGGTGTCTGTGCTCAGGCACGGCGGCGATGTCTTGCCGCTCGTCGGCCCGTTGTGAGACCTACAGACCGTTCCCTTAGTCCCCAATGATGGATTCTTCTCCAGCCCGCACCGAATCGTGGAACCCGACCTCTGGCTCCAAGATCCCTCACCTGCGCTGGTTCATCTGTGCGCTGTTGTTTTTCGCCTCGACGATCAACTACATTGACCGGCAGACGATCGCCGTCCTGAAGCCGCATTTCCTGCAGCCTCTCCTGCACTGGTCCGAAAGCGATTATGGCTGGATCGTCCACTCGTTCATGGTGGCGTACGCCATCATGATGGTAGTGTCCGGACGTGTCATCGACCGGCTGGGAACACGCGTCGGATTCGCGCTGGCGATAGCTTGGTGGTCCATTGCGGCCATGGCCCATGCGCTTGCTCGCGGCGCCTTCTCGTTCGGAGTTGCCCGGTTTTTCCTCGGGGCCGGTGAAGCGGGGAATTTCCCGGCCTCCATCAAGGCTGTCGCCGAATGGTTTCCCAAGAGGGAAAGAGCCCTGGCAACCGGGCTCTTCAATGCCGGAACTAACGTTGGCGCGGTCCTGGCGCCACCTCTGGTCATATGGCTGGCGCTCAAGTGGAGCTGGAAGGAAGCCTTTATTCTTACCGGCTCCCTGGGTTTCCTCTGGCTGGTCTTCTGGCTGGCGCTCTATCGACCGCCGGGGCAACACCCGCGGATCACCGCGCGGGAACTCCGGCACATTCAGAGCGACGCGCTGGCCGAAGCAGGTGAATCGGGAGCTAAGATTCCTTGGCAGAAGATCCTTGGCTATCGTCAGGCATGGGGCTTTATTACCGCCAAGTTCATGACTGACCCGATCTGGTGGTTCTATGTCTTCTGGCTGCCGTCGTACCTCAAGCAGGGGCGCGATTTTTCGGCGAGAGAAATCGAGTACTTCGCCTGGATCCCGTTTCTGGCGGCAGACGTCGGCAGTGTAGCCGGTGGCTGGCTTTCCAGCTTCCTGATCAAACGCGGCTGGACGATCAATGGCGCTCGAAAGACCGCCATGGCAGTGTGCGCTTTCTGTATGCCCGCCGGAATCGCAGCGGTGTTCGCGCCCAAGGCATGGATGGCTCTGGCGCTCATCTCGGTGGCCACTTCCGCTCACCAAGGGTGGTCGGCCAATGTTTTCACGCTGGCTTCGGATATGTTCCCCACGAAAGATGTGGGTTCAGTGGTAGGACTGGGCGGGGCCGGCGGTGCGATCGGCGGGATGATCATCGCGCCGGTCGCGGGTTACATCCTCAAGTGGTTCCACAGCTACGTGCCGCTTTTCGTCATCGCCAGCGTGATGCACCCGCTGGCCATTGGCCTCGTGCAATTGCTTATTCCAAGAATCGAGCCGCTCACCCGGAACGCCGGCGCCCACTCCTGAGGCGGGCTTCAAACCTCACTCAAACAGCAGGGGTGAATTGCGCGAGTTCAAAGATGCCCAGGCTTTTTTCGATCGTGGCGACCTTGTCCACCATTCCTTCGAACCCCTCCTGACCGAAGAGCTGGTGCTCTTTATCTTCAAACTCTTCGCCCAGCGCACCGTATTCGTGAGGGGTGACGATCTCGTGAAAGGCCGGAAACAACACCGTGTCTTCGCGCGCTTCGTGAGGCCGGTACATCCGGATGAACTCTTGCAGGAGCTTTTGTAAGCGGCGACGGTCGTCAGGATTTTTCAGCGTGGGGAGCTTGGCGAGCTGAAGTATTGCCTCCGTCACCTGCCGGCCGGCCCGGTGCTGCTCGCGAAGCACGCCGACCAGCTCCACAAGTTTCCGGGCCTTTTCGAAACGCGGGAAGAGATAATTCTCCTCCAGCTTTTCGTGATAGTCTTCCACGAAGTTCCGGATGACCCCCGCCGACTGAGCCAGGACTACGGGGTCAAAATCCTGCTGAGCACCAATCCGGCGCAGGAATTCCTCATAGATTAGCAGCACGCGGTTAAGCAGCCCATGCTCGCGCATGAGGTCTTCCGCCGGCGAGACTTCCTCCTCCTTCTCGGCCGGAGGCGGCGAGGGCTCGGTAAGGCCTACCGTGCGAGATGCGACGAGGATCGCACCCACTTGGCCGCTCGCCACCAAAAAACCGCGGCGCGTTTTCGTCCATGACAAATTGCGATGCTCCCTGTTCATTGCCAGCTCTCTCCGGTTTGGTTTAACCTTTAGTTGCACCCTGAGATCCTCAGCTACGGCAATCGTTCTCCTTGGGCGTTCCGAGCAGTCCTTCGGATGCTTCCTCCTCTGCTTTGCGGATCCGCGCCAGCCGCTCGGAGGTCATCTCCGGGTCGTAAGAACCTTTGTCGTCGTTGGTGTAGATCACGATAAAGACTGTGTTGTGGTTCCTATTCAGCAAAGCGATGGTCCCACCCGCGCCGAAAACGTCGTCGTCGGGATGAGGCGAGAAAACCAGGACTGTCTTGTTGCGTAGCTCTTCCAGTCGCTGCTCTTGTGCCTGGCACACCCCGGAAAGGGCAAAGACCACCATAAAACCCGTTACGAGCTTCCGCATGTTCTCTTCCTCCCAGCCGCCCCGGCCAAGCTTTTCAATTTTGGATTCTCGGCACACCCAAGTTTACCGAAGAAGCCCGCCGGGCGAGGAGGAAAAGCGTCGGGATCGAATCTCCACCGCCTCAACGCTTGACCAACTCGCGAATTGGGGTATCCTGCTGCATCTACGAACGTCCGGAAAGGATCGCGTGAGTACCCAAGACCCTGCGACGCACCATCTGGAATCTCCGCTGGCCACCACGGCGGACGTCTCGAATGCCCGCCGGTGGTCGATTGTTTGGCTGCTCTTCATCGCCTCGATGATCAACTACCTGGATCGCGCGACGATCTCAGTGGCGCTGCCGCTCATCTCCGTTGACCTTAAGCTCGACCCCGCCACCAAGGGTCTCCTGCTCTCGGCTTTCTTCTGGTCTTACGCCTTGATGCAGGTGCCTGTGGGCTGGTGCGCCGACCGCTACAACCTGCGCTGGCTTTACGCCGGGCTGTTTGCGCTCTGGTCGCTCGCCTGCGGCCTGACAGGATTGGCTGGAAGCCTGCTCGTCCTGATCTTGCTCCGCGTCCTGCTTGGCATCGGGGAATCGATCTACCTCCCCGGTGGAACGAAGATCGTCAGTTTGCTCTTTACGCCCCGAGAGCGCGGCTTCCCCTCAGGGCTCTTCGACTGTGGCACCCGCATTGGCCTCGCCGTGGGAGCCCCGCTCGTCGCATGGCTCATCGTGCTCTGCGGCTGGCGGCGCATGTTCTATCTGGTGGGCTTCACTGCACTCCTCTGGTTGATTCCCTGGCTACTGGTCTTTCCGGCGCGACTAAGACCCACCTATCCCGGCCCGCATACCGCCAGGGTCGGAGGTCCCGCGCAAAAGGTTCGCACCCTTACCTTCAACCGCAACCTGCTTGGCATCTGCCTCGGTTTCTTTTGTTTTGACTACTACTGGTACCTTTTAGTCACCTGGCTTCCAGACTATCTCGTGACAGTGCGCCACCTGACCATTCTAAAGGCAGGCATCTACTCTTCCCTGCCCTTCTTTGTATTCGGCTTTAGCATGCCACTTGGAGGCTGGGTGGCGGACCAACTGATTCGCCGCGGCTGCGACGAAACACGCACGCGCAAAGGGGTCGTCACCTTCGCATTTCTTACGGGACTGCTCTTGATTCCGGCAGCACGAGTAGAGACGGCAACCGCAGCCATTGCGCTGGTCGTCGGGGCGTCGCTCGTCGGGCTGGCGAGTGGAAACCTACTGGTAATCCTCCAAAGCTGTGCGCCGCCGCAAGAAGTGGGCGTTTGGACCGGCATGGAGAACTTCGCCGGCAACCTCGCCGGTGTCCTCGCGCCCCTCGCCACGGGATTCCTCATCAGCCGGACGGGCTCTTACTTTCCCGGATTCGCTCTGGCCGCCATTGTCCTCGTTGCCGGGTTGCTGGCCTACTGGCTCATCGTGGGCGAACTGAGACCGCATCCGCAGACTTGGTCATAACCAGGTCGCGGTGCCCGCTCAATTTCGCTCCCTGCGGTCAGCCGGCTCTCCGCTAAGTTGACTTTCCTCGACGAAGTGATTATAAGGAACCACAATACCCAACCAGGAACTCCGATGCTGCTACGGGAGTTGACATGTGCGTTCGCGGGTCTGCTGTACGTCGTCCTTTGGCCCGCGCCAACATTCGGCCAAGACCTGTCGTGGCAGGACTATGCCAACACCGGGTTGGCAGCATACCAGGATGGCCGTTATGACGAGGCTGAGAAGTCCCTCCTGGCAGCCTTGGGACAAGCAGAGGCCAGTGGACCACAGAGCTCGCACCTGCCAGTAAGTCTTGGCGATCTCGCCCTGCTCTATACTGCGGAGGGTAAATACGGCAAGGCCGAGAAGGTATACCTCCGGGTCATCAAGGTCAGTGTGAAAGCCTGGGGAAAGGAACACCCTTTCATCGCCATGTTTAACAGCCGACTCGGTGATCTTTACTCTTTGCAGGGGCAAAGGAGCCAGGCAGAAACCTCCTACCGAGTGGCCCTGGCCGTTTTGGAGAAGACCCGCCCTCCGGCGCCGTCGCGGATAGCCCTCTTGCTTGCAAAGCTGGGAGACCTACGACGTGAAGAGGGTTTTACTGGCGATGCCGAGAAGCTGTACAGAAGAGCGATCGCCACGATGCAACAAGCCGGAGGTCAGGAGGCTCCCGAGGTGGCGAGCACGCTTCAGCGCCTTGCCCATCTTCTCCTCGAACAACGGAAGTACGCGGAGGCTGAGCACTTCTACCAGCAGACGCTGGCGATTCTGGATAGCAGTCGGGGCGGAGACGACCCAGACCTCTGCCCCCTACTGGAGCAATACGCGACACTTCTGCGACGCACCCACAGAGAAGCCCAGGCGGTCGCCTTCGAGTCACGCACGAAGGAGATCCGTACCCGCTTTGCTCAGAGCCTCAAGTTTGAACCTAACCAGTCGGTGTATGTGCAAGCCAGGGGAATCCTGCCATTACCTATCCTCCAAAACCCGGCTGATCTTGCTATGGCCATCGCGTCCAATGCCAAGGAAGAATTCCGCCGACAAGGGGTGTTTCTCGTCAAGGACTCGATAGCCGAGGCGGATTTTGTCTTCTTGGTCGTCCCTTACCAGCCGGCCCTGCCTCGCTATCGGTATGATTACCAGGAGGTGGGCATGGCGGTCCGCCGGGCAGACTACCTGGACCGGCGCTTTGACACTGCGGGGCTCCGACTGAGAGCCGTTTGGTCCTGCGATACGCGGACACCGTCGAAACGCCGCGGCGATTCCTCTGAAGGCCTGGTGAAGAAATTCCACTCTGACGTCTTCGGCCAGGTCAAGGACTGACGGGCAAGAATCAGCGCCTGCTTTGGCATGCTGGTGGCTCCCCTCACCATCTACACGGGCTCCTGCTGCCCGGGACGTGCCCTGGCCTCCGTCGTCCTTCTCAGCGGGCTGCTTGCGTACTAGCCATCGTGGGGAAACTTGAACCGCACGCGCCGACCTCGCCGTGATATGCATGTGCCGACCGCCCCAACTGCGGTCGAGACACGTCTCCATAACTCAGCTTCCTTCCCAGTTGACTTTCCCCGCTTTAGGGATTAAAAGGTCTACTAATACCCTGTGCGCGACTGCCATGCCGCGATGGAAACCGCAAGTCGCGCTCGCAGGTTGGCTGTGGTTGGCCCTCTGGCCCATCGGCTTATCCGCCCAGTGCACATCTTGGGAGAGAAACAGCGAGGCAGGAGAAAAGGCACTACAGGAAGGACGCTATGACGAAGCCGAGCTGATTTACTGGGACGCTGTCCAGGAGGCGGAGAAGTTCGGACCGAATGACGAACGCCTGGCCATCAGCCTCAATGACCTTGCGCACGTCTATGAGACGCAGGGCAAATACGCCGAATCCGAGCCCCTCTATAAGCGGGCGTTGGGCATCTGGGAGAAGAGTGAGCATCCCACGAGCCAATGCGCCACCGCAACGCTTAACAACTTCGGCGCCCTCCTGTTCTCCCTGGGCAGGTATGCTGAGGCAGAACCGCTGTATAAGCGCTCGCTCGCGATCGATGAGAAAGCTCCCTCCGAAGAGCACCGTGATATGACAGGCTCTCTCAACAATCTCGCGGTGATTTACCAGGAACAGGCTCGTTATTCGGAAGCGGAACCTCTGTTGAAGCGTGCGTTGGAGATCCGGGAAAAGGACTCGGGGCCCGAGCACCCCCGAGTCGCCGTGGCATTAGGCAGCCTGGCGAGTCTTTATCGACGACAAGGCACGATTGAGGAAGCCGAAAAACTTGAGAAGCGCGCTATTGCCATCCGGAAGAAAGCGCAAGGTGCAGAGCACCCCGAATTAGCCATAAGTCTCAATAACCTGGGTTTGGGGTACTTCAAGCAAGGCAAATTCGAGGACGCCGAGAAGCTCTATAAGCGCGCGCTAGCGATCAATCAAAAGTCTCTGGGCCCCGAACACCTTGGGACAGCTACGAATCTGTCGAACCTCGGACAGCTTTATGCGGCGCAGAAGAAACACGCCGAAGCCGAATCATTCTACAAGCAGGCTTTGGCCATCCGCGAGAAAGCGCTGGGGCCTGAACACCCGGAGGTCGCTCTGACCCTAAACAACCTTGGGGTGATGTATTACTACCGGGAGATGTACAGTCAGGCGGAGTCCTACTTGAAGCGCGCACTCGCGATCAGCATCAAAACGCTGGGTTGGGGACACCCAGAGGTCCAGAACCGAATCTACAGCCTCGCGGCGACTTATCAGGCCCAGGGAAAGAATGCCGAGGCGGAGGGCCTCTTCTCCTCGGCGTTAGAGGCGGCGGAAAAAGCCGAAGACCCCAGGCTCATCGCTTCGAGCGCCAACCGGCTTGCCTCCTTCTATGAAGGTCATAAGAAAAGTGCCGAGGCCGACGACGCCTATCAGCGCTCGTTGATCATATTGGATCAGACAGGGCATGAGTCGCCTGAGCTGGCAACCTTCCTCGAGAGTTACGCCAGACACTTGCGCGCGAACAACCGTGAAGGCGAGGCGACAGATATGGAAGCTCGCGCCCAAGCGATTCGGGCGAAGCAAGCCCCGCAGAACTCCCCACAATAAATGACCCTTTAGACCAGTCTCTCTGAATGATCCTCGCGTGACATGAACGTGCAGCGGAAGTAGCGAATCAGGTCCAACCACGCCGCGAGTGGACATTAGGAGCCAAGTTTGATATTGGAGATTCCCGCCAAGACCCAAGCACAAGCGTCGGCCTAGGGGGGAAGGAAGCAAAGATGAAAATCAGCCGGACGTCCTTTCTAGCCACTGCCGTCGCCACGGCGCTTGTTATCTCGCTGAGCAGTTGTGGCGGAGGTGGCAGCGGAACACTACCTCCGCCTTCACCAACAATCACTGCCGTGACGATTTCCCCGACGACTGCGTCCTTGGAAGTCGGCACAAACCAGCAGTTCACCGCGCCGGTGACTGGCACTGGAAGTTTTGATTCCAGCGTGCGGTGGTCGGTCAACGGCACTGTGGGTGGGAATTACACCGCGGGCACGATAACTGATGCGGGACTCTATACGGCTCCCAACGCTGTCCCGAATCCCAGCACGGTGACGGTCGCAGCAACCAGCGTGGCTAACGCCACAAAATCGGCAAGCGCATCGACTTCAGTCAAGGCCGCGGCGGCCGGCGCTGGACCCTCGCTGGTGGTGGACGCAGCCGCCGCGCGCCACGCCATCAACCCGTACATCTACGGCATGAACTCCTACGGTATGGATTCCGGCAGTGAGGCCTTCGCGGCAGCAATCAGGCTGCCAGTGCGCCGCTACGGCGGCAACGCTACGACTCGTTACAATTACCTATACGACACCACGAACGCCGGCGCCGACTGGTACTTCACGAGCACCCCTAATCAGAATGGCACTCCGCCGGAGGGCTCCGAATTCAACCTGCAAGTTGAGCAAGACCTTCGCACCGGCACGCGCACCATGGGCACGGTACCGCTCATCGGCTGGACCACCAAGGCTCACCAGACCATGTGTGGCTTTAGCGTGGCGAAATACGGAGCGCAACAACAGGTGAACCCCTATGTCCCCGATTGCGGCAACGGCGTGAAACCCGACGGCAGAACCGAGATCACCGGCAACGATCCCCGCGACACCAGCGTCGAGACCGATTACAGCTTCGTGCACGATTGGGTCCAGCACCTGGTTAATCGGTATGGGGATGCAGCCCACGGCGGCGTAGCCATCTACAGCCTGGACAATGAACCCATGCTGTGGTTAGGCACTCACCGCGACGTGCATCCTGCCCCCACCACCTACGACGAGATGCGGGATAAGACTTACCTATACGCGCGAGCCATCAAAGGTGCCGACCCCACCACCGAAACCTGCGGGCCGGTGGTCTTTTCCTGGCGGGCGTTCTTCTACTCCGCCAAAGACTGGGTAGCGGGTTGGAGTACGCCCCCTTGGAACTATGATTCCAACCCCATCGACCGGAATGCGCACGGCGGGATTACCTTCCTCGATTGGTATTTGCAGCAGATGCGCGACTATGAACAACAGAATGGCGTCCGCATCCTCGACTACCTCGACGTCCATGGCTATGTTCTTCCCGATGGTTTGTCGTTTGAACCCGCCGGTGACGCCGTCAAGCAAGCCAAGCGTCTCGATTCGACGCGTGTTCTGTGGGACCCAACCTACAGAATTGATGAAGGAGATATCCGTGACTACGTACGGCTGATCCCGCGCCTGCACGACTGGGTGAACAACAACTATCCCAGAACCAAGATAGCTATCACCGAGTACAACTGGGGCGCGCTCGACCACATCAACGGGGCCCTGGCCCAGGCCGATGTACTGGGCATCTTTGGCCGCGAGGGACTGGATCTGGGCACAATTTGGGGGCCGCCCAGCCCCACCGAGCCGGGCGCTTATGCCTTCCGGATGTACCGCAACTACGATGGCGCGGGCGGCAGCTTTGGTGACATGAGTGTCTCTGCCAGCAGCGCCGACCAGGGAAAACTGGCTATTTATGCCGCCGAACGGAGCGCGGATGGCGCTTTGACGTTGATGGTTATCAACAAGACTGGTAGCGATCTGACCAGCAGTGTGACGCTCGCTGGCTTCACGCCGGCTGCTACAGCCAGAGTCTATCAATACGGCGCGGCAAACTGGGGCGCCATTGTGCCTCAGCCGGATCAAGCCGTTGCGGCCAGCGGCTTCACTGCCACTTTCCCGGCGTGGTCGATTACGTTGCTCGTATTGGGTCCATCGGGTCCTTGACTGGCCTGTATTTCACTTGCCGGGATTAACTACGCATCGATACGGATCAACCAGCCCGATACACGATCCATGTTCTTCAGAAGATCGGCCCCTACTAAAAGGAAGCTGGGCTTGACTCCGCAGCTAAAATGCGTGCAAATAGGCGGCACTCGGAACACTGTCTGCCTTCATGAGGAGACCCTATCATGGGAAAACTTGCGATAACTGGTGAAAAGCCCGTTCGAGAAAAGCCTTTCTCGCCCTGGCCACTGTTTACCCAGAAAGAAGCGCAGGGCCTTTTGAGAGTCCTAAAAAGCCGCAATTGGGGTGGGTATCCCTTCCCTAACAAGATTGCGCATGCATTCGCCCAGAAGTTCGCACGCTATCACGGAGCGAAATACGGGCTGGCGGTAGCCAATGGGACGGTCGCTATTGAGATCGCGCTGGCCGCCGCGGGAATTAAGCCCGGGGACGAGGTGATCGTGCCGGCGTACACCTGGGAAGGAACCGTGGGTCCGATCCTGCTTTTGAATGCTGTCCCGGCCTTTGTGGACGTCAGCCCTGCCACCTACTGCCTAGACGCCAAGTTGATTGAAAAGGCGCTGACAGCGAAAACGCGTGCCATCCTGCCGGTCCATCTGGCCATGAACTTTGCTGATATGGACGAGATCTGCCGCATCGCCCGCGCGCATAACTTGGTGGTGATCGAGGACTGCGCGCACGCGCACGGCGGCAGGTGGCACAACAAGGGCGCCGGCGCCACGGGCGACCTCGGCTGCTTCAGTTTTCAATCGAGCAAGCTGATGACCTCGGGCGAGGGGGGCGCGGTCATCACCAGCAACCTAGAGCTCTACGAGCGCGCCCAGTCCTTTATGAACTGCGGCCGCGCCAGCATGACAGACCAGTACAAGCATCGGCTGATCGGCTTCAATTACCGGATGACGGAACTCCAGGCGGCGATCCTGGAAGCGCAACTGGAACGCCTGCCAAAACAAGCGAAGGTGCGCCAGGCCAACATGGATCATCTCTCGAAGCGCCTGCGCGGCACTCCGGGGCTCGGTTTCCTCGAGCGCGACAAGCGCAACACGCGCGTGGCAGCGTACCAGTACGTCTTCAAGTATTTGCCTGAACATTTCCGTGGGATTCCGCGCGCGGCCTTCCTGGGCGCGCTGCAAATGGAAGGCATTCCCTGCGATGGGCTCTTTTACGAGCCGGTTTACAGGAGCGCGCTCTTCCCCGTCGATCCGAGCGCCTGGCCCGCCTTGAGCTGGGGACGGCCGGAGCCGCTCGACCTGAAGAACCTCTACCACTGCCCGGTCTCCGAGCGCGCCGCCTACGAGGAATCGGTCTGGTTGCCGCACCATATTTTCCTGGGGAGCAAGAAGGATACGGACGACATCGCGGACGCCGTGTGGAAGGTTTGCGAGAACATCGAAGAATTGCGCGGGCTGAAGCACCCGGCCATCGAGGTCAAAGCCATGAGCCGCGGCGAGCGGCCGCGGGTCGAGAAGCGGCAATGGTGACGTAGCGCCCGCCTCCGGGCTGTGTAGCTCAGATTTTATGCACAGGCCTGAGAATATCTGCGTCAGCCAGCGCGCGCATCATTCCCTAGTTTATCGTTCCTTATGATCTGGGCCCAACCTCTCAATCCCCTCCATACGATGCTGCTTTCGGCGCTGACTGCGGCCGTGCCGCTAGCTGTGCTGCTGATCCTGATGGGCGGGCTGCGCAAGGCTGGATGGGTTTCCGCCGCCTGGGGGCTGGCGAGCGCCTTCCTCCTCGCCGTGTTTGTCTGGCGCATGCCCCCAAACTTGGCGCTGTGGAGCGCTGTCTACGGTCTGGTGTACGCGGTGTGGCCCATCCTGTGGATCGTCTTCGCGGCATTGTGGCTCTACAACCTATCGGTGGATACCGGCAAGTTCGAACTCCTGCGACGCTGGATGGCGGCTCACGCCTCCGGCGACCCATGCATTCAAGCCATCCTGGTGGCGTTTTGCTTCGGAGCGCTGCTGGAAGGCATGGCGGGCTTCGGAGCGCCGGTGGCTGTAGCGGCGTATCTCCTCCTTGGGCTCGGCTTCAACGCCCGCCAGGCGGTCACTGTCTCTTTGATTGCCAACACCGCCCCCGTGGCATTCGGAAGCCTTGGCATACCCATCGTGGCGCTCGCCGGCGTGACCGGTCTCGACCAGATGAAACTTTCGGCCATGGTGGGCCGACAACTTCCTTTCCTTTCTCTGATCCTGCCGGCTTACCTCGTCTGGGTGGTGGCAGGACGAAAGGGTTTGAAGAGAACCTGGCCAGCGGCGCTGGTCGGCGGCGCAGGCTTTGCCATCGCGCAGTTTGTCGTGTCGAACTATTGGGGACCTTATGCCGCCGACATCATTGCCGCCCTTACCTCCATCGCCGCACTGGTTTTGTTCTTACGCTTCTGGAAGCCGAATAGCGAAACTCTCCGCACTCCCGCGGGAGGGCAAAGCCCTCCCCTGCCTGCGGATATCAGACTCTCAGCTTGCGAAGTTGTCGCCGCCTGGGTGCCCTGGGTACTGCTGGCGGGAGTGATGGTCGCGTGGTCTTACCTTCGACTCTTCCACGTTGCCCGGAAGACAATCGCTGTCCCCCATTTGCACAACGCGATTTTCCTCACGCTGTATCAGAAGCCATACGCCGCAGTTTTCCAATTCCAGCCACTGGCGGCGGGGACAGCCGCGCTGACTGCCACCATAATGACGGCGCTGATCCTGCGAGCGAGCCCGGCAGTCCTGTTAAGGTCGGGAATCAAGACGCTGAAACAGCTTCGGGTACCCGGGCTGACTGTGGGCCTGATCGTGGCCCTGGCTTATCTCTACAACTATTCAGGGATGGTTTACACGTTGGGCGCTGCCCTAGCGGGACTGGGCGGACTTTTCCCGCTGGTTAGCGGGTACCTGGGGTGGATCGCGTGCTTCCTGAGTGGAAGCGATACGGCCAGCAATTTACTGTTTGGGAATCTGCAAGTGGCCGCGGCACACCAGATTAATGTGAACCCCATCTTGTTGGCCGCCACGAATTCTTCCGGTGCCGTCACGGGCAAGATGATCTCCCCCCAGAACATCGCCGTGGGCGTCACCACCGTGGGTTTGGTGGGCCAGGAAGGCGACGTGGTGCGCAGTACCTTCTGGCACAGCATTGTGTTGGCGCTTTTCCTCAGCGTCATAGCGTTTGCACAGGCCTACTGGCTGCGGTGGATGATCCCCTAGAAGGCTCCTAAGAACATCGCAGCGGCGGATTCATGCGGCTGGACTTGCCGCAAACGTTGGGGCAGGGGGTAGATGAAGCCCACCCGCGCATCGCGTTGACCGAGCCTCTCCGCAACCCGCTAGATGATCCGGAAGATCAGGCCCACCGTGACGACGATGTTGTTCTGAACCGGAATGTTGCCAAAGTACTGTCCGGCGTTGAGAGACGGCGTTTCCGGAATGCAGGCGTACCCTGGAGGGCATGCAGTGACAAGTGTGTTCTTCAAGTCGCCCGTACCTCCGCCGGAAACGTGGTCCCGCACGTCAAAGCGAAACCCAAGGTGCTTGAGCGGATATACCTTTATTCCCGCGCCGAGATTGAAGGTAACGGCTCGTCCCGCCCCCACTGACGGTGCCCAAAGAGCCCCGGCGGGGGTTATCAGCGTCATGTTGCGACCGCCGTTGCGGGCCATCCCCACGCCCGGGGAGAGATAGAACTTGGCCTTTTTCTTGTTGACGAGATAGAACTCACCGTTGCCAAGAAACAGATTGAGGTTGTGCGTGCGCAGCACCGCGTTACCTTGGGGAAGCTGAGCCGTCTCGGGCGTCACGGCTGTGAACGATCGGCTCTGGTTGCTGTACATGTAGTCCAGGCCGAGATTAAACCACCTCACGAAACCGAAGGTGAAGCGGGCGCCGTAGTCTCCCCGCGTCGCCGACTTGTAAGCGGCGCCAATATTGTCACCAGTGATTCCCCCGGAGTACAATTCAAACTCGGCACTGAACCGGTCAGCAGCACCGCAGGGGCTGGCCAGCAGACTCCCCAGGAGCACCAGACAACACATCAACTTCACTTTGCACACGTTAGCACCTCGTTTCTGGATTCTCGTGCAGCCATCCACCCAAGACCTTGCCGGATTCTACTTGATTGCCGCAGGGCCGTCAATTGACGTTCGATGCCGCGGGAAAGAAATTGAAAACCATGACCTCTTAAGTTAGCCTAAGCCCGGACGAGCCGAGAGCCGATTTAGGAAATGCAGAGGACGCCAGACCGCCTGGAGACGTTGAATGGAACCACCTGCGCCAACGGCGTCGGTCGATAGGACTGGCCATAGCCGCCGTTCTTCTCTGGGGGCGCTACTCGAGAGCCTGCGCCCCCAGCAGTGGATAAAGAACGGGTTTGTGTTTGCCGCTCTGATTTTCTCGCGCAGTCTCACCGACTGGCACCGCAACACGCGAGTCGCTCTGGCGGCATTGCTCTTCTGCCTGATTTCAAGTGCCGCTTATCTGCTCAACGACATCCTAGATGCGCCGGAGGATCGCAACCATCCCGTCAAGAGGCTGCGGCCGGTGGCCTCGGGCCGACTCGGTGTGGGGACGGCGGCATCGGTAGCACTCCTGCTCGCCCTTGTTTCCTTTACGGGAGCCTGGACTCTTGATCACCAGTTCTTTCTGATCCTGGCGTTGTATGCCGGGCTGAACCTGCTTTACTCCTGGTATCTGAAGCACGTCGTGCTTCTTGACGTTTTCATCGTTGCCGCTGGATTTGTGTTTCGAGTCATTGGCGGCGGCGTGGTGATCCACGTCGAGATTTCGCCGTGGCTGATTGTTTGCACCACGCTGCTGGCTCTATTCTTGGCGCTCAGCAAGCGGCGGCATGAGCTGGTGTTGTTGAAGGAGAACGCGGCCGGCCACCGCTCCATCCTGGCCAAGTACAGCCCCTACTTCCTTGACCAGTTGATCGGCATTGTCACTGCTTCGACGGTAATGTCATATGCCCTTTATACGCTTTCGCGCGACGTGGAGACCAAGTTCCCAGGCAAACGGCTGGAGCTCACGATTCCGTTCGTGCTCTTTGGAATCTTCCGGTACCTTTACCTGGTGCATCGGAACGAAGAAGGAGGAAGTCCAACACGGCTGCTTTTCACCGACCCCGTGTTACTTTCGGTGGTGCTGATGTGGGCGGCCTCGGTCATATTCATCATCTACCTCTAGGAGAGCTTGGATGCTGTTGGGACACTCCGTCGCCAACGCTGTGCCCGAAATGCCAGGCGATTATCCGAACGCACACAAGAACGTCACTTACGTCGAAGAAAACCAAGGCTGCAGGTACTAGGCCCTTCTCGGTTGGCAGGTTGAGATCACAGTGTGGATAGAGAGATGAGCGCGACTGGGCCAGGCTTCGTCACACAGATGCTTTCCGGTTGGGGCCGGTTCCCTGTGGAGCGTTGCCACCTCTATCGGCCTGAGAGCCGGGCTGAGGTCGCAGCCATCTTAGCGTCCGGTACGCAGAGGTCCTATGTGTCGTATGGTCTCGGGCGCAGCTACGGAGACGCTGCACTGAACCGCGAGGGTGGAGTCATTTGCCACACACGGCTGAATCGGTTCCTGTCCTTTGACGAAACAGCGGGAGTGCTCGAGTGCGAAGCGGGCGTCAATCTCGCTGAAATCCTGCGCTATTTCCTGCCCCGTGGTTTTTTCCTCCCGGTGACCCCAGGAACGAAATTTGTGACTGTGGGCGGCGCCATCGCCGCCGATGTCCACGGCAAGAACCATCACAAGGACGGCACCTTCGCGAACTTCGTCCTGGACTTTAGACTGCTGGCTCCGAACGGCGAAATATTGAGCTGTTCGCCCCTCGACAACCCCGAGATCTTTTGGGCCACGGTGGGAGGTATGGGACTGACCGGCATTATCCTCAGTGCGCGGATTCAGCTCCGAAGAGTCGAGTCGGCCTACGTCCTCGTTGATTATCAGAAGGCGCAAAACCTGGATGAAGCTTTGGGCATGATGAGCGAGTCGAACGAGCACTACCAATACTCCGTGGCCTGGATCGACTGCCTGGCAACCGGCAAGTCGATGGGCCGGGCCGTGCTCATGCGCGGGGACCACGCGACCGCTGCCCAGATGCCGCCGCGCGTCCGGAATCCGCTGGCCGAGCCGTCTCGACGCCGCTGGAACCTGCCCTGCGATTTGCCGTCAGTGGCTCTGAACAGCCTTACCGTGGGCGCCTTTAACGCGCTCTACTACGCTTCGCACCGGAACGCCTCCCAGCAGCTTGTGGATTTCGAGAAGTTCTTCTACCCACTCGATGCGATCCAGAACTGGAATCGCCTGTACGGGAAGAGAGGCTTCGTTCAATACCAAATCGCCTTGCCGCTCGAAGGTAGTGACGCCGGGCTCGTAGCGGTACTAGAGCGGCTCGCCCGGTCTCGTCGTGCCTCGTTCCTCGGCGTGCTGAAGCGGCTCGGGAATGCCAATGCAGGCTTGCTCTCTTTTCCCATCAAAGGTTACACACTAGCCCTGGACCTTCCCGTTTCAAAGGGACTTGTGCCCCTCCTCCATGAACTGGACCAGATGGTCCTCCGCTATGGCGGGCGAGTTTACCTTGCCAAAGACGCTGTACTGACCGCGGAGAGCTTTGCGGTTACGTATCCCAAACTCGAGCAGTTCAGGGGGATCAAGCGAAAGCTCGACCCGAAGGGTTTGCTCGCGTCGTCTTTGGCGCGGAGGGTGGGGATTGTCGAAACGTAGTAGTTGGCGTCTGCATGACACCGTTCAAGGAGTGAGGGCGTGCCGAGTGTTCTGATCCTGGGTGCAACTTCCATGATCGCTCGCGCAGTAGCCGCCGAATTCGCTTCCCACAAGTATGACTTGATTCTGGCGGGTCGTAGCCCCGAGGAATTAAACGCGCTGGCTGCGGACTTCAGTCTCCGCCACGGCGTGAGAATCAGAACGCAGATCTTCGATGTCCTGCATCCTGAGGGGCATGAGTCCTCACTGGAACCCTGCCTTTGCGAGGCCGGCGAAGCACTGGCAGGCGTTGTCCTATGCATCGGGTATCTGGGCGATCAGGCAGTAGCCCAGGCCGATCTTACCGAAACGCGGCGCATCCTTGAGACGAACTTCACGGGATCTGTCTCAGCATTGAACATCACTGCAAACCATTTTGAGAGAAGGCGGACAGGGTTTATCTGCGCTTTGTCCTCAGTGGCTGGAGATCGGGGGCGACAGAGCAACTACCTGTACGGCGCCGCCAAAGCCGGGTTGTCCACTTACCTTCAGGGCCTGCGCAACCGCCTCTTCCACTCGAACGTCCGCGTGATCACCGTTAAGCCCGGGTTCGTTGACACCCGCATGACGTTTGGCCGTCCGAAGCTTTTCCTGGTGGCTTCACCCGAAGCTGTTGCGAGGGGGATCTACAGGGCCATCGTTCGAGGGAAGGACGTGGTCTACCTCCCGTGGTTCTGGCGATGGATCATGTTTGTCCTCCGCTTGGTGCCCGAGAGGATGTTCAAGCGGCTGCGTCTTTAGCATCGCGTTGCCGAAGAGGGTGATAAACGCGGTCGCGCCGGGGATACTTCGCGTCGCTCAGCGTGACATTCGTGAACCGCCTGTGTCACCTATTCTCAGCTGCGCGATACCTCGGCAGTTCATCGGAGCAAGAAGCCTGCCTGAATCGCCCAAGGAGCGACATCGCCGCTCGCGAAAAAAGGACTGCCCATCGACCCGCTCAGGTTGGACTGTAGATTGTTGTCATTCCTTGGAGTATATTAACAGCGGGTAGAAGCGGTTGGCTTTTCAAGACGTTAGTGCTCGACCTGGCGACGTGAGAAGGGCATTGCCAAGGAAATCCCTAATCACTTATTAGTGTGTATGGCCTCTGCAAACCAATCGTTGGTGACGCAGTGTCATTCGCGCAAGGGTTCGAAAGAAGGTAGTCACCGGGTACTCTCGTAGGCTGAGTAGCGATCCAAAGATGCGGCGCTCGGAAGTCATTGCACGGTTTACCCTGGGTGGTGCAACTCTAGGCCTGCTGGTTGGCCTCCATGAAGCTGCGCTCCTGTTCTTCAATCCTCGACTGGCTGGCCTCCTTCAGCCGCTGGTGCATTCCATCATTTGGGTCGTCGCGCCGCTTGTCGATCTTTTGCTTTTCGGAATCCTGGGTCTGGTGCTGGGACTCTTCGGGGCTGTCACAAAAACCCCCAAGCGAACAGGAGTGGCCGTGCTTGTTGCCGCTCTTCTGGCGGCGGCTATCGCCTACATGGCTTCGGACCTCGGTCTCCTGCAAGATGCTCGGGCAGCCCTGTGGACACCCGAAAACCTGCGCAGAGCGTCTCTGTGTTTTCTAATCGCTTTCGCTGCCATCTTCTCCGCGATATGCGTCTGGCGGCCGCGAGCCAGCTTCTTTTTCGGGGATTTACGGTCATGGTGGCATAGCCCCCTGGCAAACCAGCTATTCGTGGGGACGGGCATTCTCATCACCATGCTTGTTCTACATCTCTCCATTCGCTTCGCCCAGTTGCCCTCACTGCACGTCTATGCCGACGTACCACAGACGGCTCGCCAGCCCAATATTGTGCTCATTACGATGGACACAGTGAGGGCGGACCACCTTTCGGCCTACGGCTATTTCCGGCCAACGTCACCCAATTTCGACCGGCTGGCCACGCAGGGCGTACTATTCGAGAACGCTATCGCATCTTCATCGTGGACTCTTCCGTCACACGAATCGATTCTGACCGGACTGCTTCCTCACCAACACGGCGCAGATTGGTTCACTCCCCCGAGCCGAGACCTTCGGACGCTCGCAGAAATCCTGAAATCCAGTGGCTACGAGACCGCAGGTTTCAGCGCGAATCTTAACTTTGGCTTGGCGGGATGGGGAATGGAGCGCGGCTTTGAGATCTATGAGGACGACAGCTCCTCGATCCGGTACAACTTGGCCGCGACGCTGGCGGGCAGGGCGTTCCTTCAGCCCCTCTACGAACGCCTTATCAGGGACGACCGCCTCGATCGGCGAAATGCCGCCCAGGTCAACCGTGACGTCGTCCGCTGGCTTCGGCGGCGTTCCAATCGCCCATTCTTCCTGTTCATCAACTATTTTGAAGCTCACCAGCCATACCGAGCGTCGGCGCCTTATGACCGGCGCTTCGGTCGAGTCTCCGAAAGCATGGCGCGTTATCTGAAAACCACGCTCGGAGGGCTGCCACCGCAAGGGGCTTCGGAGGCAGATCGGGCAGCTTTGATCGCCGGATACGACAACTGTATTGCTTTCGTCGACGATCAACTCGGCAAGCTCCTCGAAGCGCTGGAACGGCAGCCCGACGCCGCCAACACCACTCTGATCGTGACTTCTGACCATGGGGAGGCGTTCGGCGAGCACGGGACATACGACCACTGCTGGAACCTGTATCGCGAGGGGATCCATGTTCCCCTGGTTATTGTGGGGCCGAGGATTCCAGTCGGGCGGCGCATCCCGAACGTGGTGCCCACGCGCAAACTCTTTGCCACGCTGCTCGACTTGGCTTCGGGCGGCAAGCTTCCGCTTCATGACTTCAGCCTTCGCCGGTTCTGGGAGGCGGGATTCAGATCGAGCTTCCTAGATATGGCGCTTTCGGAATTGGTCGTGCCGCACAGCCCGTCACCTGATTGCCAGATTGCCATCAGCCTGATCACCACGGAGTGGCACTTCCTCCGCAACGCACGCGGCAAGGAGGAGCTTTACCACTGGCCCTCTGACCCCGAAGAAAAAATCGATCTGTCAGACTCCCCCCAATACGTGCAGACCGTGGAGGACCTCAAGAGCATCCTCTACACGAGCGTCAGGCGTTCACTTCGGCCCTGGCATGGGCGGGAATACGCCGCCGCGCTCGATCAACCCGGCCATCCGTTCGTCAGGGAAATTGTGCCCGGCGCCGACACACCGACACATTCACTCCGAGACCTGCCTCGGATCGGCGCTGCCCAGGCTCTGGTTTCTCCGACACGCGCAAAGCGGGGCCAGGCTCTGGGAGCACAAGAGCGCGAGTTGATCCAAAGCATCCCGTACCAGTAACACCAGGGGCGGTTCACCAGTCTTCCCGGCTTGCCTCATTCAGCCCTGTTGCATGGCGTTCGTTGGCTGTGCTAGTTTTTCGCGTTTCGTTACTCGAGATGGAATCGGCAAAAAAACCGCATCCGACCAGGGGCATCGCGCCGGAGGTGGGAGGCTCCTTGGCCATGCCTCCTGCCCTCCAGCGAACCGACTGGGCAGCGATGGCCATCCTGGCCGGCTGCGTCCTGGCGCTCTTCTGGAAGGTGATCTTCACACCTTCGATGCTCTTCTACCGGGATATCTTCAATTACACTTACCCTATTGCCTGCTTCATTCGTGAGACGTGCCGACAGGGATTCCTTCCTTACTGGAACCCTTATTTGAACTATGGGCAGCCGCTGTTGGCAAATCCCAACCTCCTGTTCTTCTATCCGTACACGCTCTTGATCATTCTCTTCCCTGTTGATCTGGCTTACAGCCTGTTCTATGTCACGCATTTCTCGCTGGCGGGGATCGGGACGTACCTCCTTGCGCGACGCTGGGGACAAAGCCGCGCTGCAGCGCTGTTCGCCGCGCTTGTTTTTGTCTTGAGCGGGCCGGTGTTGTCGTTGGGAAACCTTTACAACCACGCGGCCTGTGCGGCGTGGATCCCCTGGGCCTTGCTGATGACCGAGCGCGCTGTGGAGAACCGCACCGTCCGCCCCTGGATTCTTCTGACGCTGGTTTTTTCCCTGCAATTCCTGGCCGGTGAACCCTTCACCCTGGTCGCGACTTTCGGCCTTTCGTTGGCCTACGCGCTCTACCGCCGCGGAACGTTTGTCCGTTTACTGTCGAAGCCTAACCTGCGAATCCTCGTTGGGTTTTTCCTCGTCGGGGCCCTGATGGTGGGGTTGTGCGCGGTCCAATTCCTTCCGGCCGTGGACCTCCTGAACCATTCCCGGCGGGGCGCGCAAGGCCTTCACTATAGGGAAACCGTTCACTGGTCATTCCACCCGCTCTCGCTGATGGAAGTCCTGATGCCGGACTTCTACGGGCCTTCGCTGGCACTGCCAACGGGTTGGAACCTGATGATGGGAAGCGGCATGCCGCCCTACTTCACATCCATGTTTGTAGGCTTCATCCCGCTCTTCTTCGCACTGGCCGGATGGGCGCTGGGGCAGAACCGGCGTCGAGGTTTCATCGCCGGCGCCACCGTCGTGTTCGTGCTGCTGGCGTTGGGGCGCTTTACGCCGGTCTTCGCGCTGGCGTATCTGCTCGTCCCTCTGCTCGGGTTGGTGCGGTTCCCGATGAAATTGGTGATTGTGGTGGTGATGCTTTTGGCGATCCTCGCCGGGTGGGGAGTGGACGCCCTGCGCCTGGAAAGCGACCGCTGGAAGGCACGACGCAACCGAATCCTGCTTCCCCTCAAGTGTCTCCTGGCCTGCGTTGTTGCTACCTGGGTCATTTCCTGGGCTGCGCCCAAGTTGATCACGTCGCCCATCCAGTGGTGGCTCCTTGTCAGGGATTATGAGGCCGACGAAGCTAGGCAGATGACGGAGTACCTGCTGACGATGTTCCGCGTCCACTTGCCGGGGCTCACCGGATTCACCCTGGGTGGACTTTTAGCTGTGTATGGTCTCGAGCAGAAGAAGGCTTGGGCCCGGCGAGGGTTGCCGGTACTCGCTCTCCTCGGGCTCGCGCAACTGGTTCAGACAAACTACCGGGCCAATCCGACCGTCCCAAAACGCTTCTACGATTATCGCCCGCCTGTGCTCTCTGAGTTTACGGATGCCCCGGGATCCTACCGGGTCACCTCCCTGGTGCGTTCCCGCGCCTGGATGTCGAGTACAAGCGACCTACAGTTGTTCGTCAACTTCGAATCGATTCCGGAAGCGGCTGAATTGCCCCCGCTGGCGCTCGGGGCATTTCAAGAACGGCTCCTGCTAGCCCAAGGTTCTATGCTCGCCCGGGTTGAAGGAAGCTTGAACGTGGACATTGAGCGCTCGCTGCCTCCCTACCTCTATGACGTGATGATTTAT
>Ga0315280_10002181_pt1 | contig 32074 bp, 33 predicted proteins | sample YL17G06_40_MG_FD_203697 | JGI IMG/M metagenome (GOLD analysis project Ga0315280, IMG submission 203697) | Sediment microbial communities from Yellowstone Lake, YNP, Wyoming, USA - YL17G06_40 | ecosystem: Environmental > Aquatic > Freshwater > Lake > Sediment | place: USA: Wyoming | collected... | reverse complement strand
TGCGGCCACAACATAATCGCCGCAAGCGCGGTTGGAGCAGCGATGGGTCTCTCCGAGTTTCTTGACGATTTTGGAGGAAGACTTGTCGTGCTAGGTACACCGAATGAGGAAGGTTCCTCTGCCGGAGGCTGGGTGGAGACCAAACTCGAATCCCAAGTCAGAGGCAAGGTGGAGATGGTTAGGGCTGGATGCTTCAGTGATATCGACGCCGTGATGGAGATTCATCCCCACATCAAGACAACCCCCTCAGCACGTTTCCAAGCATTAACGCCGGTCAAGATCACCTTCACCGGCAAACCAGCCCACGCTGCAGTCTCCCCAGAAAAGGGCGTCAACGCCCTCGACGCAGTCATTCTATCCTTCACCGCAATAAATGCCCTAAGACAACATCTTCGAAGCGACGCCAGGATCCACGGGATCATAACTGAGGGGGGTGAGGCCCCTAACATCATTCCAGAGAAGGCTTCCGCCCTCTTCTATCTGAGGGCTTCAGACAGGAAGTATCTTGATGAGGTTCTAATCAAGTTCAGAAAGTGTGCTGAGGGCGCTTCGCTCGCCACCGGTGCGCGCCTAGATTTTCAACGAAGCCCCTGTACTCTTGAAAGCATGTTAACAAACAGTATCCTCTGCAAGGTGTTCGAGAAGAATCTGCGTGAACTCGGAGTAGATGTGGAGGAAACTGGGGAGAATGAGTATTTGGGCTCTTCAGACATAGGTAACGTGAGCGTAGTAGTTCCCACGATACATCCACTGATCGCTGTGGGACCGAAGAACCTTGTGCTTCATTCCCGAGAATTTGCTGATGCCGCAGTCTCTGAGAGCGGAGATGAAGCCTTGATATTGGCGACGAAAGCCATGGCGTTTACGTGTGTTGACCTCTTCTCCAACAAAGAGATATTTAGACAGATGAAGATGAAGCACCGCGCGTCAGTCGAGGACTGAGTCCCACTCAACTCATCTTCTTGACTACTTTTCTTATTCGCTCCAGAGCCTCGATTATGTTCTTTTTGGAGTTGGCGAAAGAGAATCTGAGGTTGCCTTCCCCCCGTGCGCCGAAAGCTATCCCGGGAACGATTGCGACCTGGGCCTCCCTTAGCAGGAGCTGCGCAAGCTCCATAGATGACAGACTAGTCTCCTCAACGTTGGGGAATGCGTAGAAGGCGCCTCTTGGTGGGCTGCATGTGAATCCCTCAATCTCGTTGAGGCCGGCCGTTATTATGTCCCTTCTATTTCTGAACTCCTCAACCATTTCTCTTACACAGTCCTGAGGACCCTTCAAAGCCGCCATAGCGGCCTTCTGCGCTATTGAGTTGGGACACCAGACAGTATGCTCACTCATGCTTCGGATCTTCGCGATCAGTTCACTTTCAGCGGCGACGTATCCAACCCTCCACCCGGTCATCGCATAGGTCTTCGAGAGCGAGTTTATTGTGATTGTTCTCTCCTTCATGCCTTGGATACTGGCGAAGCTGGTGTGGCCGAGACCATTATAGATGAACTTTTCATAGACCTCGTCGGAGAGAACCATCAGGTCGTTACCCTCAGCAATATCGGCAATATGGTTCATGTCTTCTCGAGTGAGAACCGAACCAGTCGGGTTTTGGGGGGAATTTAGCAGAATCAGCTTCGTCTTGCCATTCACCTTTTCCTTGAGTTCCTCAAAGTCTGGCCTGAACTGCCCCTCCTCGACCAATCTGATAGGAACCGCCCTTCCACCTGCAAGGCCGATGTCGCCCCAGTATTGTGGTAGACAAGGCTCTGGGACTATGACCTCATCACCTGGATTCACCAATACTTGGAAGGCGCAGTAAAGTGCATTGTAACCCCCTGAGAGGACAGAGACCTCGCTGGAAGGGTCAACTTCGATTCTGTTATCTCTCTTGAGTTTCTCTGCGATAGCCTCCCTCAGCTCGAAGAGGCCCTCAGGAGGAGTGTAATGTGTGAAACCCTCCTTCATCGCCAACTGAGCCGCCTCCACAATATGGTCCGGAGTCCTAAGGTCTGGTTCTCCGACGTGTAGGTGTATTACGTCCTCTCCTGAACGTTGCATCTCGACCGCTTCAGCGAAGAATTCGGCGAAGGCTGACCGTTTAAGTTCTCTTGACCTGTCTGAGAGGTTCCTAGTCATTCCACATTCCCAATCTGTTTCTTCAACTGTTTCTTGAAGAATTTCTTGCTGAAATACTTTGATGCTGAAGCCAGGTCTTGAGGAAACTATATAAGGGGTGATGCTTGTCACTTGAGGCCAAAAAATAGAGAGGTGTGATCATGCCAAAGGTGACTGTTGATTTCCCAAAGTGCAACGGGGACGGTTCCTGCGTCGGCGTCTGTCCGGTTGGCGTCTTTGAACTACAGAACAGACCTGACTTCAACGGTGAATCAAAAGCTGTTCCCGTCAACGGTGATTCTTGCATTGCGTGCCGTGCGTGCGAGACCCAGTGTCCAACACAGGCGATCAAAGTAGAAGATTAGTCGATGCAGATTCACAGACACACTTTAACATTATTCATCAATTTCACTATTCTGATTATCGAGTCCTTCTCTTCGGCTGTGAATTGTCTGAGACTCGTGTCCAGAGGGGGCAGTCTCCTGAGATGGTTGGCGATGGTATTCAAATAGCCGGAGAGATGCGGACTGGATCTCTCGCTCAAATGTTTCATTTCCCTTGTTATTCTCTCAACCTCACTCCCATAGCTCAGGGTCTCAAATACAGTGAGCTTTAGGACGTACTTTTGAAGAAGCCACGCCAACAGACTGTCATCAACCTCATCGTGACCGTGATCCTCAGGGTGGCCGCTGCCCAACGCTTTCATCGCTAAGGATGAGAAGCTATCCGGGAACTTCTGATGCATTATCAGGTCTGCGTAGAAGTCTTCGTGTAGAGTGTTAAGGACCTGGCTTATCAGGCTCATTCGCAAATCCGTCTCAACCTCAATCACGGGCAGGCCCATTAGGTGGAGCTTGAGGTGACAGAGTTCATGCTTGAGCAGATCCGGACTTAGACTCTTTCTATATTCTATGATGTATTCTAAAGTTGACTCTCCATCTTGGCTTGGCCTGTATGTTGCCAAGGTTGAGTAGACTGGTGCCCTCTTGCTCTTTACAAGCTTCACTCGGATTATGTCTGGAATCTCCAGTATGTTGAGCGCAAGCTGGAGCGTAGCCTGATTCTTCACAGAACCATCCTACCTCGCAATCTCTCTATTCCGGCACAGTATCTAGATTCTGCTGTTAGCGCTAGCTCGGCCCCAAGATCTTGGCCAACCCTTTTGAAGGTGATTTGGGCTGTAGGGACGTTCTTGACCAACCGACACCCCTAGCGTGTGTGGAATTCGACTACATCCCCATCCTTGAGGATATGTGTTGGACCTACTTTCTCACCTGGATACTTGCTGCTTGGACCCCAAACCTTGACATATCCTAGGTCCCTCTGCATGTCACTATGGATCTGCCTTGCCACTTCAGACGCAGGCGTCCCTTCCTTCACAACGATAGGGTCTTCTGAGGGGTCCTTCTGGTTTGGGTCCTTTGTGTAGACTCTGACGAGCCTCAAAGCCTGAAATATTGAGGCCCCAATCTCTTCAAGCCCTGTCTGTGTTGCGCATGACAAGGGTATGGTCTTGATATCTTGAGTCACATATCTTCTAAGCGCAACAAGCCTCTCTTCGGCACCAGCCAAATCCATCTTGTTGGCCACTATTATCGATGGTTTATAGGACATGCTGCTTTCCAATACCGCTTCCTCGGCATCTTCAAGCTTGGCCTCGCCCCAGATCCTTACGGCGACATTGTGTAGACCGTAGCTTCTGAGAAGCGCCTCGACATCTGTCGAGCTACAGTCGATGAGGCTGCCCGATAGAAGAATCTGGATTCCGCTCAGCCCTTTCTTTCTGATTATCTCGACTTGAGATCTCTGTCTTTCGAGTGTTATGCTTGCCTTCTCGAGCTCCGAGGTGATTGAGTCAAATTGGCTGCTTGGATCCTTTGACATGTCTAAGACTATGATCAATCCGTCAGAGTTTCTTGCGAAGCTGAGGATCTGTGGGTTCCATCCAGAACCCTCAGCGGCCCCTAGGGTCAAGGCAGGGACCTCTATGAGTTGGAACTGAATATCCATGAATCTCAGCATCCCAGGCACGGGCCTCTGGGTAGTAAACTCATAGTCGGCCACGACCGGTTTGGCTTTTGTTATGGATGAGAGTAGGCTACTCTTGCCAGAGTTAGTGAGCCCCAAGATCACGATTTGAGCCACGCCTTCTCTCTGCAGCAGACTGGTCTTTGAGGAGCCGGAGTGTCTTCTGCGGTCCTGAACCTCAAGGCGAAGCGCAGATATCTTCCTCTTTACCTGACCTCTCAACCTCTCGTTTCCCTTATGTTTCGGGACGGATGACAGAAACTCCTCTAGGGCCTTTATCTTCTCCTGAGGATCCTTAGTTGAGCTCGCTCTCATCCAGCGAGATTTCGCTTCAGACGTCAGGTTTGCAGGCATATGTCTCACCAGAGTGAGCATGTTTCAGAAAAAGATCCGTCCAGAAGTATCTCTGATCCCGTAAGCTCCATTGCAGCACCTCTTAACTGTTGATTCTGACTGCCCTCCCAACAGCATTCAACTTTCCTCTCTCTGCTATCAGTTCTCCGTCAGCCTCCACTGTTGGAGACGGTATTATGAAGTCTTGATGATAGTCTGCCTTGATCGCCCCACCCATGTGTGAGTTGCCTCCCAAAGCGATGTGTACTGTTCCCCTAATCTTCTCCGCCTCTAGAATAATGTCGCGTCTCCTAGCCTTAGGGTTGGTTCCTATGCCGAATTCAGCCAGATTTCTCCTTGAGAGGTATGGGTTGGTGTTGTCGCCTGGTTTGAGGAGTGCCCTGAGATTTTCTCCAACCTCTCCGCCCCCAACGATCCCCACCAGTTGCCCCCTTTCGAAGAGTAACTTCATATTATGCTTCAGGTTGGGAAACCAACCTTTCTCGACTACCACGGCGCCCTCAGCCGTTCCCTCAAGCGGCGCAGCATAAGCCTCTCCAGCGGGAAGGTTACCCCAACTTCCGGGAGTATCGTATATGCCTGTGTCAGCTATGCCTTCCCTGCCTTCGAGGCTCAACTTCAAGTCCGTTCCCTCTCTAGACCGGATCCTTATCGTTGACGTAGCCGTTAGGAGCTCTGCCAGCATCACGCTCTCAGAGGCTATCTCCTCATAGTCAGCGGTCAGAGATCCGCTGGGATAGAACATCTCTGGCTGGACCATTGGCATGCTCGCTATTCTGACCCCGGATCTTGTGGCGGACTCTCTAGCGTCTGTGTGACTGATGGAGTATGTTGTTATGGCAATGACGACACTGAATAGTCTCATGCTTTCAGCAACATCTCTTCCAGGTTCTGCCGAGTCTCTTCCGACTGAAGGATAGGTTTGCAGTGTAACTTTGAGTTCGGGAAAATTTCCTCTGGCAATGTCCGTTATGGTCCTCGCAAGCAGGTTTCTTGTAGCCACGTCCTCAAGTCTCTCGAGGCTTTGGCTTCTCCACTCTTGATCTGTCGGTCTGTCGGTGATGACTAGTAGGGCCTCACCTTTCCGGAGCCCCATATTATGTCTTAGTACTCTTTTCACTCCAACCTCGATCTTTGAGGCCCAGTCCATAGCTACCGTTAGGTTCTCGGAAGAAGTTGGGCTTAAAGCTTCTCAGGCACAAAAATCATTCTGATGATTCTCTGCTTTCCCTAACCTTCATAGATTTTCAGGAGGAACTCTAATCTCGTCAACATCCCCACCAGTCGTAGAACAATCTGCCTTTGGTGAGCGGGCTGATTGAGAGATCCTCACGAAAGACCTCTCCACCACCTGTCTCAAGTTAACTAGTCGACTCGATATCAGATGTCTCAAGTTTCTCTTCTTCCACAGAGTAATCGAGACCGCGGTTACCGCACCAAGAAAGATATAGAACTTGGTGAGGCTCAAGCTCCAAACAGCGTGAACCACCCGCGACCCATGCATCACAACACTGGCTTCAGTTGCGGGTGAACTTAAGTCTCCAGCCCAGTGTGAGAAGACGTACTCGACTCCAAACCATCCCCATATGCCAGCTGGAGCTGTTGGAGACTGTACTGAGAATTCTGCTGTGGAGTCGGCGTCGTACCATCCTGCTCCAACAGCAGTTCCAAACTCAGTTTGAACACTGAGGAAGTATTGTCGGAACCACTCTGCATGAAGCTCCTTTGGCGAATCCATCACCAGTGACGCTGTTGGGTTTGTAGTTGAGACCGCGCCTCCCCAACGGCTAAAGACCAGCCTTGAACTGTTGGCAACTTCCTCAATCGGTGTTGTAGCTGTGACCGTGACATATTGGCCCTCATCAAACCAACCGCTGTTCACATCCACCTTTCCCTCCTCGGAGTTTATTGAAAGAAGGTACTGCTTTCTCCATTCAGCAACAATTCTGGTCGGCCCGCCAACGGTCACGGTTGCTGTGGACTCCGTTCCCGAATAGTCTCCACTCCAACCGGAGAACACGTATCGGATCCCTTCTCCGGCCTCAAAGGGGGTTGAGACAGAGAACGTTGCCTCTGAGCCTGAGTCGTACCATCCCTCACCCGTCTTGTTGCTGAAAGGCGATTGGACCTCAACGTAGTACTGGGTCACCCACTCAGCCTGGACGAGTTTGGGCATATCCATGAATACGGCGTTGACTGGGTCGCTTGGACTATCTCTGAGGGGGCCGCCTTTCCACATATTGAACTTGTATCTGACTGATGAACTGACTTCCTGAGCTGTATCAACCATTATCGGAGCCCATGAACCGGCAATATGCCAACCTGTACCTCTGGACAACCCAAACTCCGAGATGACCTGAAGAAAATACAGGGGGTAGTAGGTGAATGTGTATGAGCCGCTTGAGGTGAAGGTTCTACTGTTCGATGGGGTGTAGTATGCCACACCACCGTAAGGCAGAGCCCTTCCCACAGTCCAGACGTAACTGTAGTAGTCTTCTGGTATGTGTTGTTGAACCGATACTGTTGCAGAGGTGTTGAAGTCCACTGAGACGCTCCGACCAGTAGTAACAGAGGTCACGAATGAGCCGTTAACATAGACTTTTGTTGAGAATGGTGAAGGCAAACCCTGAACGGATATCTCAACGTGATGTAACGTGGTCTCCGCTGAGGCATCCTTCAGGTTTACTGAACCACAGAGCAACACCGTAAAGACTAGCACTATCGCGGCTGAGGCGACCCTAAGTTTCACGCCACTATCCCTCCGAGACATGATAGATCTGGAACCACACCATTGAAAGATTACTCTAGTGACCGAATACCGGGTAAACCTTCACAGCCATCATGTACTTTTACGACCTTGGTCTGAAAAGCCACGATTCCATTCATCAGTTCGTGGTTCACAAGAATAGGTGTTCTGTCTCCTTTTATTATCTTCAAGACTGCTCCGGTCTTCACAGAGATTAGTTCAGACGCTTAGATATGACTGTAAGGAGATGTTGAGACCCATATATTTCTGATCTTTATCTAAGAGGCCAGTCCGGCGACGGTTAGAAAACTTTAATTCAGGTTTATTAGAATCAAGAGCCACCTTTCACGAGTCTCAAACGAAGAACTTTCGGTGACATAGATTGTTCAAGCCAGGAAAGATCGAAAGGATTGCTGGACCAGTGGTAGTCGGCAAGAACATGTTAGGGTCGCTAATGTATGAGCTTGTAAAGATTGGTGACGTGGGACTGATAGGCGAGATCATAAGGCTTGAAGGTGACAAGGCCACCATACAGGTTTATGAAGAGACTACCGGGATCAAGCCCGGAGAGAAGATAGAGAGAACGGGTAAACCCCTCTCTGTTGAGTTGGGACCTGGAATAGTCGGCCAGACATATGACGGAATACAGAGGCCGCTACCAGTCATCAAAGAACTCTCAGGAGACTTTATCGAGAGAGGAATCACGGTAACAGCCTTGGACCGCAAGAAGAAGTGGCGGTTCACCCCAACCCAAAAGAAGGGCGTGCGTGTCCAAGCTGGAGACGTTCTCGGCACGGTTCAGGAGACCGTCCTCGTCAATCACAAGATCTTGGTTCCACCCGAAGTATTCGGCACCATCAAGAACATAGTAGCTGAAGGGGACTACACCATTGAAGACGAAATATGTACGATTGAAGGTTCCTCTGGAGAAGCAACAGCCACTCTCATGCATACATGGGCCGTCAGAACATCGAGACCGTTCAAGGCTAAGGTGCCGGCAGACACACCTCTTATCACAGGCCAGAGGATCATAGACTTCTTCTTCCCAGTGGCAAAAGGCGGAACCGCAGCCATACCTGGAGGCTTCGGAACAGGCAAGACCGTTATGCAACATCAACTGGCCCAGTGGGCCGACGCGGACATAATAGTCTATGTGGGTTGTGGAGAAAGAGGAAACGAGATGGCTGAGGTTCTTGAACGCTTCCCTCAGCTCAAAGACCCACGTTCAGGACAACCCCTAATGTCTAGGACAATCCTCTTCGCCAACACCTCGAATATGCCTATTGCGGCGAGAGAAGCTAGCGTCTACACCGGAATAACCGTGAGCGAATACTTCAGGGACATGGGCTACGACGTCGCGTTGATGGCTGACTCGACATCAAGATGGGCTGAAGCCCTAAGGGAGATATCGGGAAGGCTTGAGGAGATGCCTGGAGAAGAGGGATACCCAGCATATTTGGCCTCCAGACTCGCAGAGTTCTATGAGAGGGCTGGAAGGGTGGAGATTCTGGGCAGCGGGTCTGACTTGGGATCTATATCTGTGGTTGGCGCGGTCTCACCCCCGGGATCAGACTTCTCTGAACCCGTCACACAGAACACCCTGCGCATAGTCAAGGTCTTCTGGGCCCTCGACAAGGCCTTGGCTGAGAGGAGACATTTCCCAGCGATAAGCTGGCTGACGAGCTACTCCCTATACTTGGATTCGCTAGATGGATGGTATAAGAGAGAGGTCGGGGAGGAGTGGGTTGAACTCCGCCGTGAAGCAATGCAGATACTCCAGAGAGACGAGGAGCTTAGAGAGATAGTGATGCTGGTCGGTCCAGACGCCCTCTCTGAAAGCCAGAGAGTAATCCTTGAAGCCGCCAGGATGTTGAAGGAAGACTTCCTGATGCAGAGTGCAGGCCACCCCGTAGACAGCTACTGTTCCGTCCAGAAGAGCTTCTACATGATCAAGGTTATAATGAGATTCTATCAGGAGATGTCGAAGACCACGGAGAGCGGCATACCTCTCCAGAGAGTGCTTGAACTTCCCGTAAAGGACGAGATTTCAAGGATGAAGATACAGCCTTCTGAAGGCTTCGAAGTTTTTGCAGAAGAACTTCTCAAGAAGGTTGACTTCCAATTTAGACAGTTGACCTCACAGGTTCTTGCCACAGCGGGGACACGATAAATGTCAACAACTATCGGGAGAGAATACAGCACAGTAAGCCAGATAGCTGGCCCACTACTCTTTGTAGAGGCTGTCAGAGGAGTCGGCTTCGGCGAAGTTGCTAGAATAACTACACCCAGCGGTGAGGAGAGACGTGGCCAAGTCCTCGAGGTTGGCGAGGACATCGCTGTCGTCCAGGTCTTTGAGGGAACCTCAGGCCTAGACGTCCCAACAACAAAAGTCTCCTTCAGCGGCGAGACAATCAGGCTCCCAGTCTCCTCAGACATGCTCGGCCGCGTCTTCGACGGAAGCGGAGAACCGATAGACGGTGGCCCAAGAATAATTCCTGAAGACTACTTGGACGTTCATGGAGCACCAATCAACCCCTACGCTAGAGACTACCCAAGAGACTTCATCCAGACGGGAATCTCAACAATCGACGGAATGAACACTCTCGTCAGAGGACAGAAGCTCCCACTCTTCTCAGGGTCAGGCCTACCCCACAACACCATAGTTGCGCAGATTGCACGTCAAGCAAAGGTTCGGGGAACCGAGGAACCTTTCACAACGGTCTTTGCAGCCATGGGGATAACAGCGGATGAGGCCCGGTTCTTCAGGGAAGACTTTGAGAGGGAAGGCGCTTTTGAACACGTCACATTATTCGTAAACTTGGCGGACGACCCTGCAATAGAGAGGATCCTGACACCGAGAATAGCCTTGACAACCGCAGAGTTCTTCGCCTACAGATTAGGGATGCATGTTCTAGTAATACTGTCAGACATGACAAACTACTGTGAGGCCCTAAGAGAGATCTCGGCAGCAAGGGAAGAGGTTCCGGGCCGAAGAGGATACCCAGGCTACATGTACACAGACCTCGCAACGGTCTATGAGCGCGCTGGGAGAACGCACGGAAGCAAAGGCTCGGTCACCCAGATGCCTATCCTAACGATGCCACACGACGACATGACACACCCCATACCTGATCTAACAGGCTACATCACAGAGGGACAGATAATAGTAGATAGGGGCCTATACCGCAAAGGTGTATACCCACCAATAGACGTCTCCCCATCACTGTCAAGACTCATGAGGGAGGGCATAGGTAAGGGTAGAACACGTGAGGACCACAGGGAAGTCTCAGACCAACTCTACTACGCCTACGCTGAAGGCAGGGGCTTCAGAGACCTCGTCGCCGTTGTGGGTGAAGAAGCACTCTCCACAAGAGACAAGATCTACCTCAAGTTTGCAGACACCTTCGAGAGGAGATTCGTAACACAAGGAGTGTACGAGAACAGAAATATTGAGCAGACCCTCGACCTCGGCTGGGAGTTGCTTGCAGAGATTCCTGAGAGTGAGTTGAAGAGGATAGACCCAGAGACCATCAAGACTTACCATCCAAAATATAGAGCCAAGACCTGAGGGCCGCAGATGTCAGAGCATCTGATGGATGTCCATCCAACAAGGATGGAGCTGCTCGCCCTAAGAAAGAGGATGGAGATAGCTGAGAGGGGAAGAGAGCTTCTAAGAGAGAAACTCGACGCCTTGATGATGGAGTTCTTCGAATTCGTTAGAGAGGTGTCAAACCTCAGGGCCAAGGCCCAAGAGTCCCTCTTGGGAGCCTACAGAGCCTTCTCTGAGGCCCAGATGATCATGGGATACTCCAAACTTGAAGAGTTGACATATAGTGTCGAGGACAGATTCAACATCATAGCCAAGACAAGAAGCGTCATAGGCGTAGCCATACCGAGCGTAGAGGTGGAAGTGAAACCTCTGAGCCACTACCCATACAATGTGCTCGACACATCTGCTAGGCTCGATGAGGCCACACTAGCCATGGTTGAGGCTGTCAAGACCCTGGTCGAACTCTCCGGAATTGAGACTACCTTGACGAAACTCGCCGAGGCTATAGCGTCAGTCAAGAGAAGGGTTAACAGCCTCGAATACGTCATAATCCCAAGGATGTTGAACACTATACGATACATAAGGATGTATCTTGAAGAGAGAGAAAGAGAAGACTTCTTCCGTCTGAAGAGGATAAAGGGAAGGCTTAGAGAGGAAGCTTAAACATTATCCTTCTTGAGGGAGATTATGGCCTGGGCCAGGTCTCCTCCAGACGATTCAAGAGCCCTCCTAGCCTCCTCCAAAGACACGTTTGCCTGTTCAGCCACCAGCGCGACGTCACCCTCAGGTATCTTAGGTTTGGCCTCAGACGTCAAAGGCTCCTCCCTCAAGGTTCCCCCCGCGACCTGAAAGAGAGACTGCCCCTGCACCACGATAGACATTACAGTAGGCTCGTCAATCACAATCTTTCTGTCAGCGGTCCTTATCGTAACATCCCTGACATCGCCTATGGGCTTGGTCTCCATACCCATCCGTTGCATCATTCGGAGAGCCTCCCTCCCTGAAGGCACACCCCTCAAAGAGCGAAGAGCCTTATGCGCCAAACCTTCAACCCCAGTCAGAACAATACCGATCATTCTCTAGGGAATTGAATAACCTTTCTAAAAGAGGTTCTGTTCAATCTCGGGTCGGTAATTTCAAATCTCAATGATGAGTATTTCATGCGTGAAATCATTTGATGCCGGTTAAAGCACTCAGATTTCAATATACTCCCTACAGATGAGTTGCTGAGTCTACTCAACACCTTCAGATGCATGATTAATGAGGCTTTATGGATAGGGTTCGAGAAGAAACCTAGAACCAGATTCCAACTAATCGTGATGGTGTACCATGACTTTAAGGAACGGTATGGACTGCACATCCATTACATCCTTAATGCATGTGAATGCGCTTTTTCCATGCTCAGGAATAGGAAATGGAAGAAACGACCGTGTGCTAAACGTCTCTTCTTGAAGCTTGACAACCAGACTTATCGTCTTGATTACAAAAATCTAGCAAGAAAGCTCCCTGCTTTAGCAGGGAGATGAATTGTGACCAGACAGAAGTATTAGAGGTCTAAATATTCAATATGGCGAAGGCTATAATGGACTGAATCATACAACCCGGAGATGGGCAGTAAGTCCAGATGTGGTTGGGATGTTCAAAACCTCGAATAAGACTCTCAACCGAAAATGGGTGGGGAAGAGTTCGAGTGAAAGCGCAGACAGCAATAAACATGGCGAACCTCTATGGAGGAACAGCTATCAGGGTGTTGACACACCCTAAACTTCTAAAGTGGGATGGAATGAGGTGGCAGAGTAAAAGCTCGATGAACACTAGACCGTTGAACACTATAGAAGCTAGAATCTCCTGACTTTTAGTCATGGAGAGTGCCAAACAGAATCTCCAAAAGGATTGTGGAGAAAGCTGCAGAGACAAAATCGCCTATCGTGCTTGAGAAGCTTACCCACATCAGAAACTCTTCCAGAAGAGGTAACGGTCAAGGAAGAAAGTTGAGAGGTAGACTCAACCGCTGGAGCTTCCATGAGCTTCAAAGACAAATCGAGTACAAAGCCAAGTGGGAAGGAGTTCCAGTCGAGTATGTGTGGGCCTCAAGAACCTCTCAAACCTGCTCGCAATGCGGATTCATCAACAAGGCCCTCAAGTATGAAAGGGGATGGTTGTGCCCAATCTGTGGCGCCATTCTCGACCGAGACTATGATGCGGCAAGAAACATTTTGCTTAGGTCTCGGTTCAAAGAGGCGGATCTCATGGTTCGTCCGTCAAATGAAGGTCTGGCAAATGAAGGAAAGGTGCGGTTTGCTGCTGTCACCAGATGCTAGAAAGCCCAGTCGCAGGGTTACCGACCCCAGATTGGACAGAACCCTAAAAGAGTTTGGTTATCTATCACCACAAGCCATCAATTCTTGTCTTCAACTTCATCGACGCCTCTCCTGACCCTAACAGCCAAACCCAACCTGAACGAGGACATCTCCTCACCACTCAGCACGGCTCTCCCGACAGCCACCAATCTACCCTTCTCATCTACTATGATGACTTCACTCTCAGGCCTGACGGCGGGATCGGCGGCCAAGACGTGTTTTGCGAACAGGTTCCTGCCTGCCCTAACAAAGTCCTCAAAACCGTCCTTCACGGTTACTCTGAGGGGGGTCCCGTCACCCAGCTGCCTCAGGAGCCTTCTGGCACCATGAACGTTGAGGCTGAGGAGGCCGTCACTGCTCCTCAAAGTTGCAAGAAGTTGTCCTCGAAAATATACCAGCTTAACCTTTCCAGTCCTTGAGGATCTGGTGACCCTGATGCCCTCAGGAAACAGTACTTTGCCAACTGACCCCCCAAATTGGTAGTTGGCGACACCTCTGAGTCTTCTCAGCTCCCAGAAGCTGGGCTGATCCATGTCCAACTCGCAAAGCTAATAGCCTCGCTTCTGATTTAAGCTACATCGTCTCCGAGGGTGCGGGATTTGAATTGTGAAGTATGCGGCTCCACCATCTATGGACCACCCAAAAGAATCGTTCTCGAAGGCTCAAGGCTACTTGTCTGTGTGAAGTGCTCCGGTCTGGGTGAGCCCGACCTGAAACGTGAGGAGAGGACACTGCTCACAACGCAGAGACCTCTAGGATCCCCGAAACCCTTCAAGCTGGGTGACGGACACCTACCTAGAGAGGTTGAGGAACTTGAGGTTGCAGATGATTTCTCAAGAAGAATCAGGGAGGCCAGAGAGAAGAATAAGATGACTCAGCTGGACCTGGCCAGAGCGGTCAAGGAGCGGCTCACCATAATTCGGAAGATTGAGTTGGGCAAGATGACACCAAACATGAGGTTGACCCGTACACTAGAGCACGTACTGAAGGTCAAACTCCTTCAACCCAGAAGGGAGTCTGAGATCCCGGCTGGGAAGCCTGAGCAGTCTGAGCCCCTACTTGGAGACGTAATCCAATACAAGAAGAAGTAGAATGAGTCTTGGTTGATTGAAAAGCCCTCCTCACTCGACTTCTTCCAGATAGGGATCTATGTTGAAAGTAGTGGTACTACGTTGGGGACATAGACCCAGAGACCTAAGAGTCACAAGCCATGCTGCCTTGACAGCGCGAGCTTTTGGGGCTTCAGGCCTCGTCTTATCCGATGTTGAAGACAAATCGGTTGAGAGAACTGTAAATAGAGTTGTCGAGAAATGGGGTGGCCCCTTCAGCCTAGATATGTCGGTTCCGTGGAGAAGCTTCGTCAAGTCATGGAGGAAGAGGGGCGGAATCACAGTTCACCTAACTGTCTACGGAGAGAATATTGAGTCAAGTGATGTCCTCCAAAGAATCAGAAGCTCCAACAGAGATATTCTTGTGTTGGTGGGGAGCCGAAAAGTCCCATCAGAATTCTACAGTAGAGAGGTCTCAGACTTCAATGTCGCAGTTGGAAACCAGCCACATTCAGAGGTTGCTGCGCTGGCCGTATTTCTAGATCGACTGTTTGAGGGAAAGGAACTCTGCCGCGAATTTCAAGGTGCAGAGTTGAGAGTCACACCATCCGAACGTGGAAAGAGAGTCATTTCTGTGTAATTTATCAATGGAAAGAGGCAAGCCCTCTAGGATACGGAATCTGGGAGACTGCCCAAGCTTCAATCGCTGAAAAGCAAATAGAGATAATCGAAGCACATAAGAATATGATCATCCAAAATATATCGTGACATATTGAACTTCGAAGGGAAGACCAAGAGTCGAATTCAGTAGGAAGACAACAGCAGTTTGCCGCTGATCACCTTGACCATCTAAGGCATGAGGTCCCACCTTTGTCACTCCTTGACGAAGAACTCATGAAAGTAGCGAACCTCCTCGGGGAAGAGGACGCGGTTAAGATAGTCAGATCCCTTGCAAAAATGAAGGAGGCCACGGATGAGGCTATCGCCAACGACTCAGGAATTCGCCTCAACACTGTCAGAAAAGTCCTTTACAAACTCTACGACAAGACCCTAGTCTCGTGCACAAGGGTCAGAGACGAGAAGACAGGCTGGTACATCTTCTACTGGAAACTTCAGCCAGAACAACTGGACGCCTTCATTCGAAGCAGAAAGAAGAAGACCCTTGAGAAACTCAAGGCCAGACTCGAATATGAAAAGTCTCACACCTTCTTCATCTGCAACAAATGCGGCAACATCAGACTTCCATTCGAGGAAGCTATCGAGTCCGCCTTCAGATGCCCCAAATGCAACGGCCAGTTTGTGAGTAGCGACAACAGCAAGATAATTGACGAACTCTCGAAGATAATTGAAAGGCTCAAAGTTGAAGTGGCAAGCTGACTGGCATTCCTGAAATCTGGAAGAACAGTTATTGAACTGTCATGAGTCACGTTACTTGATATCATACCCCGGATGCGTAGAACGGAATGACGACCCATAAGCAGCGTTTTCTAGCAGCGGTTAACTTGGAGCAGCCCGACAGGGTCCCGATCGACACCTCCTTCATGGACCTGATCCATGTCGAGAGAATAACTGGGAAGAAGGCCTTTGGCGCAGGAGGGGGAGGCGGGGGCGGGGCTTGGGCCATAAGCCCCGAAGTCAAGACAGACCTCAACAAAGTCATGGTTGAGAACCAGAGGATCACAATAGAGGCCATCAGAAGAATAGACCTTGACGCCTTCGCAGTCTCTGACTACTGGTTCTTCCCGAAAGGTTACAGACACAAGTTCATAGACAAAGATACCTACGTGGACATGTGGGGGGAAGGTCTACAGGGTCCGCAACGACGTAAGAACCACCTACTGGATAGACGGAGCCATAAAGACAGAGGAAGACCTAGACAACTTCACCCCTCCAGACCCTGAGGAACTCCAGTACGACCTTGTAGATCTGACTGTGAAGGAGGCAGGTGAAGAATACCCGGTTGCGGGGTGGACCCACTGCGCAAGCCTTTACCCCTACCTGATGAGGGGCGGAATAGACAAGCTTGTTCTGGACGTCTACAAGAACCCATCATTCGCCAAGAGGCTCATCAACCTCGTCGCCGACATCAACTTCGAGATTGCCAAACAGATGCTTGACAGAAAGGTTGACCTGATCGTCGAGAGCGACGACATAGCGGACAAGAAGAGCCCCTTCTACCCCCCAAGAATCTTCAGAGAGTTCTTCTTCCCACCCCTCAAAAGGCTTATCGACGAGTGCCACAGAAGAAGTGTACCATTCATGAAACATTCGGACGGAAACCTATACCCTCTCCTAGACGACTTCATTGAGATTGGGGTTAACGGCCTCCACCCAATCGAGCCCAGAGCGATGGATCTGGCTGACGTAAAGAAGAGGTATGGCGACAGGCTCTTTCTCAGAGGAAACGTCGACTGCGTCCATATACTACCATATGGGACAGAGGAGGATGTGAGAAGAGACGTCAGGCGGTGCATAGACGCAGCGGCTGAAGGTGGAGGATTCATCCTCTCAGACAGCAACTCTATGCACAGCAACGTCAAGACAGAGAATATATTAACGATGATTGAGGAAGGGAGAAGGTACGGTAAGTATCCAGCAAGGCATTCAGTATGAGGTGTAGGTTTTGAGTAAGAGAGAACTTCTTGAAAAGGTCGCGATGAGCCTAGTCGAACTTGATTCTGAGAGACTCAAGAACAGCATAGAGGACGCGCTCCAAAATAAGGTCTTGCCCCAAGAGATAATCAAAGAAGGAATGGGCAGAGGAATGGAGCTCGTTGGGGAAAGGTATGAGAAGGGTGAATACTTCCTCTCAGAACTCATAATGGCCGGCGTCACAATGAAGGAGGGAATGGCCCTGGTAGAGCCTCACCTGAAAGGGCAGACGACCGAGACCGCTGGAATAGTATTGATTGGAACGGTTGAGGGTGACCTCCACGACATAGGAAAGAACATAGTTGCTACCATGCTCCAGTCAGCTGCCTTCGAAGTCCACGACCTCGGAGTAGATGTGCCTCCAAGAACCTTTGTTGAGAAGACTAGGGGACTCAAACCTGACATAGTGGCCCTCTCAGCACTGCTGAGTGTCACGATAGGCAAAGTCAAAGAAACGATAGACGCCCTCAAGGAATTCTCCCTAAGAGAGAATGTTAAAGTTCTTGTTGGAGGAAGCTGCCTGAACGAGAAGGTCGCGAGGGAAGTTGGCGCAGACGCCTACGGTTACGATGCGTGGGACGGTGTAAACAAGGCCAAGCAACTCCTCTCAAAATGAAATCTGCAGTGGCCTAAGTCTTTGCTTTGCAGAGCCACCCACTTCACGCCTTACCCTATTGTTTAAGAAATAGGAATTCTGTAAGGTGTTATCATCATCTAGTCTACAAGAGGTTGGAGGAATCTAAGACGTCAAGCCGAGAACTGTCTGTTGTTCTAGAGGCTCCAAGAAAAATAGTGCTTCAACATTTTGAGCTACCCTCAATAGGCCAAGAAGAGATGTTGCTGAAGATCGAGGCTGTCAGCATCTGCGGATCTGACGCTGAGAGATATATCGGCACAAAATTTGGGGGGCCACTGGTAACCCCCTTCCCCATAATAATGGGCCACGAACTGGTTGGGAAGGTTCACCAAGTCGGGAGAGATGCCTCAGAATACTACAGGGTGAAGACTGGAGACCGAGTCGTCGTGGAGCCATACATTCCGTGCGGAAGATGCAGATACTGCTTGACAGGTAACTACCCACTCTGCACCAAGAATAGGTGCTACGGAGTGAACATCTCATGCAAGGAGCCCCCGCACCTCTGGGGCGCCTACGGGGAATACATGTACGTTGCACCAAACTCAAGAGTCCACAAGATATCTACAGACGTACCGAAGGAAGAGGCGTGCCTAGCCTCTGTGATCGGCAACGGGTTAAGATGGGTATCCACCAAAGGAAATGTTCAACCAGGCGACACGGTAGTTGTTGTGGGGCCTGGCTCACAGGGCTTGGCAACAGTCATGGTTGCCGACCATGCTGGCGCGGGCAAGATAATTCTTGCAGGAACCTCTGTAGACAAGAGGAGACTCCAGCTGGGCCTGGAGTTCGGCGCCGACCACACAGTAAATGTTGACGAAAAGAACCTGATAGAGACTGTTGCAGAGATAACTTCTGGAGAGATGAGTGACGTGGTCATCTTCACCACAGGCTCTGTCAAAGCGATCTCAGAGGCCACTAAACTGGTCAGACCCCTAGGAACCTGCGTCATACCAGGCCTGACTGGGGGAAAGACTGTCCCCATACCTACAGATGAGATTGTTACGAAAGAACTGAGAATCGTCGGCGGACTCGGCCAGGCTTGGAACGTTGAGGCAGCCGTAAAGCTGCTGGAGGAACAGAAGTATCCAGTAAAGAAGATGGCCACACACGTTCTGCCTCTGGAGGAGGCAGATAAAGGTTTGAGATTGGCCGCCAACGAGATTGAGGGTGAGGAACCGATCAAGGTTGTCCTCACCCCCTAAGCCAAGCCTCCCCACAACCGAGGAGGCGCTGAACTTTCTCAGAAAGAACGGCTGCACCAAGAAGATCATTAAACATTCTATACTGGTAGCAGAGAAAGCCGTCGAGCTCGCTGAATCCTACCACAAGAAAGGAACCTACGTAGATGTGACGCTGGTCCGGTTGGGCGCCATTCTACACGACATCGGCCGCTCAATCACAACAGACGTAAAGCATGGATTTGAGGGAGCAAGACTCATCAGAAAAGCCGGCTTCAGCGAAGACCTGGCAAGAATAGTTGAGAGACACGTTGGGGCAGGAATTCCTCTGGAAGAGGCCAAGACCCTGGGTCTACCCCCACAGGAATACCTGCCTGAGACGCTTGAAGAGAAGCTTGTCTGCTACGCAGACAAGCTTGTAAGCGGTGAGAGACTGAAAAACATAGATCATACAATTGAATTCTTCAAGAAGAAACTGGGTCCAGACCATCCGTCTCTAGAGAGGATAAGGAGACTCCACGAGGAGATTATGAGCACCATCAACGGTTGAGCCAATGAAGACAGTCTTATCAGAGAAGATTGAGGAGCCACTGCTGCGTGAGGGACTCCAAGAGTTGGAGTCAGAACTCAAAGAAGTCTCCTCAGGCCTGAATGTTAAGATTGAGGCGGCGACTACAGAGGGAGGCTGGGTCTCACTCAAGTACGAAGGCGAAGACAGTGAAGTATTCACGGAGGTTCTGGCACGTGACTACGGACTGGCGCCGGTCCAACTCAGAAACCTAGAACTCGGCAACACATACCGCGGATTCATCACTGACTCTGGAAGAGTTGGGTACGGCCTCTACGTTGACATAGGCGTTCTTTCGCCAACAAGACGTGACGGCCTCTACCCGCTACATAGAATGAGAGCTCAACTCGCAGACGGGGCGGCTCAGCCGCTCAGACAGATAACAAGACGATTCTGCCTATACAGTGGTCTGCCAATCAATGTCAGGATTGAGGAGCTTGAGGGCGCTGGAAGGATAGGCCTGGCACTCACAGACAGGCAAGAGTCAAACTTCAAAGACTGGGAGAAGTATCCGTTCGACAGAGTGGTCGTCATAGGCTCATTACCCAGCAAAGTCCGCCGGTCGATCCGAAGGGTCGGCCTCGACAAGGACGTCGTAAAGGTGGAGCGGCTGAGCCTTACAAGCAGCGTCCTGACATGCAAGCTTGGAACAGAAGCTCCTGGGGTCATCTCGAAATTGGGGCCGCAACTTGCCACGGCCAAGCTTTACCCATTCATCCCAAGTGTAAGGGCTAAGCCGCAGAAGTAGACGCTTGTCCTTGGAAGAATTTAAGTGGGAGGTTTGAACCCCATATAGTAAACCTCACAGTGATCGAGGATGGTCAAATCCAGAAGGACTAATGTCGAGGGCTACTCTGAGGAAGATCTTGAGAAGCTTCTTGAACTTCAACGAGATACGATCCGCGAGAGGATCGAGTCCCTGAAGGAAGAGGTTAGAGACTTCCCCCTCCTCACTCTAGCCTTGGCTTTCGTTCTTGGTATCGGTATAGGAATTGCTTTGGCTCCAAGATCGAGCAAGTGAACAAGAATAGTAATCCCCTACACTGCAAGACATTTATACGGACAGACACAGTTGTATGATTAGAGGTTGAAGCAGTATGGCTGAGAAACCGAAAGTAACCATTAAGGAACTGCAGCAGAGAATCGGCGACATCAAAGACTACGCCGAAAAGACTAGGCTTGAGATTGAAGAGATGGTTAGGAAGAGGCCGCTGGAGTCAGCAGGCGTCGTCTTCATAGCTGGAATAGTCATCGGCATCCTGATCGGGACATCCATAGCCAGGCGTAGCTGAACATGTCGAAAGCAGGGCTCTTCGAGACCTTAATCGAGATACTCTCCTCAGCAATGGTCGGCAAGGTTCTGAGCGACCTAGACAGCAAACTGAAGGACTACGCCACCAGCTTCGCTCAGAGAATCGTGAGGAGAATCATGCTGATGGTTGCAGGGTTCACCATAACCCTGATAGGCATAATATTTCTCTTCGTAGCCTCCGCACTATACCTAAACGAGTTTCTAAAATCAGCATGGATAGGTTGGGGCGTCGTAGGACTCGCAGTTCTGGTGGTTGGACTCATCACCTACGCTACAAGCCGCCGATGACTCAGCTCCAAGAGCGTAGGAACTCTACCTGAAACCATCTCAATGGGAAGTATTATAACACTTTCCCGATAAATAGCAAGAATGGTGTCTCATCATGGATTTAGGTCAGAACATCAGCATATCAATAGACTATGCTAGGAAGCTCTTTACTGATCTCGGCAGACTTGTAATACTCATCATTCTAGACATAATACCGATAATAAACCTGATAGTCGCAGGGTACATGGCTAGGATAATCAGAGAAACACCCAGCTCAGACTCACCCCCGAAACTTGAGGGTTACGGGGACCTCTGGATTGATGGATTGAAGATCGTTGTGGCCGCCATAATATACATGATAATCCCAGTGATACTGATCGTCTCTGGAGCGATCACGCTATTCGCACCTTTCATGTTCGGCCCCTACCCACCCGGCATCCTGTTTGTTCCAGTCGGTCTGGGCGTCATACTCTTGGCTGTAGGCATAATCATCGCGTTCCTGATAGCCATCATAATGGCGATGGCCATTGTTCGCATGATAAAGACGGGAAGCTTCGGCAAAGCCTTCGCTGTGAGCGAGATACTCGACACCATTGGAAAGATAGGTTGGGGTAAGTACATCTTATGGCTGATAGTGATCTTCATCTTCGCAGTCATAGTTGGTGGGTTAAGTTCCATACCAGCCATAGGCTGCCTCATATCGATCATCATATCGCCAATATTCGGCGTCTTCGCCGCAAGATCAGCTGCCTTAATATACACCGAAGCTGCGGCTCCAAGTGCGCCTACAGCAGCTCCCTCAGAGAAGAAGTTCTGCATAGCCTGTGGAGCAGAGATTCCTGCAGAAGCAACCTACTGTCCCATCTGCGGTAAACCCCAATAGACTGGGTTTACTCCATTCCACCCCCATTTTCTTGGAAACTTACTCACCGATTATTTGAACAACAAGGTCCCTTGTTCTCGAACGAACGTCTAGCTCGACGAAGACTATCTGCTGCCATGTCCCCAAGGTTAGTTTACCATCCTCAAAGGGTACTGTCAGGCCAGGACCCAAGATTGAGGCCCTCACGTGAGAGTGGCCGTTTCCGTCGTGCCACCTCTTCTCATGTTCATAAACCATGTCCCTTGGAGCGATCCTCTCAAGGGCTTGGGGTAAGTCATGCAACAATCCAGGCTCATACTCTATAGTTGTAAGTGCACCGGTGGAGCCTGGAACAAATACTGTGACTATTCCTTTTCTTAATCCCGAATTTTCAACGATTTTTTCTACATCGTCTGTTAGGTCGACAATATCAACCTCTCCCCCAGTCTTTACGGGAATGCGTTCAGTCACTACAGCCATCATCCAACCACCCGAATAATCGAACGCCTTAACCGTTGAAGGAGTATTAAATGTGAACCCCCGTCAATGTGTGACGCAAAATAGGTCGGATACAGAAGTTGTTTGCCACGCGTTCTCGTAAGTTTTTCACTGCCAACAGCGCAGGTGTTCATTTACAGCTATGTGGCGAAACGTTTGCGGAAGTGTAAGTCTAAGACCTAAGTAGTGCTTCAATAATGTACTACTTTTGAGCGAGTATGACAGAGGAAGTAGTTGTTACGCGGAAGGGGCAGACGACAATACCTGTCAGGCTCAGAAAGAAGTATCGGATAGAAGAGGGCTCGAGGCTTGAGGTGATAGATACGGAGCAAGGGGTGCTGCTGAAACCTATCATCACCATATTCGATTTGGCTGGATCCGGAGCTGAAAATGCCAACGTCGAAGAGATGAAAGAGCTACTCGACAGGCTCAGAGAAGAAGATGCCTAAATCGGTCTATGACACACGATTCTTCATAGAACACTTCTACTCAGCAAACCTCGATATTCTATCAAAGACAAAGGAAGAGATCAAACGAACCAAGCAGAGGTACGTGTCAGCGATTACCCTGCACGAGATCTTCAGACTATCCCTTGAGAAGGAAGGGAAGGAAGTAGCCAAGATTCGAAGGAAGACGATTAAGCAATACTTCAAAGTCCTTAATGTTGACGGTGAGATCGCAATCGTAGGGGCTGAACTTAGGCATAAACACAGGATACCGATGAGCGACAGCTTGATCGGGGCAACAAGCCTTTGCTTAGAGGCAACCTGCATAACCGATGATCCACACTTCAAGAGAATAGAGTATGTCAGAACAAGATGGATATAGCGTATGTTATTTTGATGCAGCAGCACCGTGCAGTCTAGAATTCGAAAATGATTTATACTGATACTGTAGTAAATTTCGGAGCATGATGATTATCAAGAAGTCTAGACCTCTTTTCTTCCTCCTTGCAGTTCTCCTGTTGACATCTAGTCCTATTCTTCATATTTCCCCTGTGTCGGCAATCGGGGCATACACATCAACATCTTCAACAATCGACGGAGCGATTGGTGCGGCCGAGTGGCAGGATGCTGAGACAAAGGCTATTGATCTCGGTGGGGGATATACTGGCACGCTATACGTCATGAATGACCTTGCGAATCTTTACATAGCTTTGGAGATTACTGACCCCACCCCCGGCAACGATTGGGTGTTCCTCATTTTCGATGATGACGGTGATGGTGTAGCCGACGATGGGGCTGCGTATGATCAGACTGCTGCGACGTATACGGATTTTAAAGGTCTAGGTGCTGACTCGCAGCAAGATGGAGCTATGTCATCGACAAGTGGAGGGGGGAAAAACTATTTTGAATTCTCTAAGTTATTTGAAACAGCGGATCTAGACGACTGGTCCTTCACGGCGGGTTACATTACAGTTACTACGCTGAAGTTCCTCATCCTTTATGTAGACCCTGGCGTCAGCGTCAACCTTTATCCTACCAGTGGTTGGGATGAGATTAACCTAAAGTCGCCATGGAGGATAACCATCGAGAATGTAAGACACCCAGACCAGGTCAAGGTGGGACAAAAAACCTTCGTCACAGTAGATGTTAAATGTGAGCGTTTGTTGCCGGAGAATCTTCCCCTCAAGATGGATATATGGGATTCATCAGCTCAACTGGACAGTGTTGACCAGCTAGTCTCGGATAACAGAACGGTCACACACACCTTCGAGCTCACAGCCCCCGCAGCACCAACAACTTGGGACTTGGATTTGCATGCTTTCCCAGCACATTGTTATTATCTTGGAGATAAAGAGTCCATAAGTATCGATGTCAAAGCAGACCTAGGGATTGCGCCTGATGTTGAGGGGATATGTATCTGGAAAGGCCCTCCACCACCCGAGTCCGCTCCGCCTTCACAACAGATCGAGATACCGATAGAGGTCAAGTATGCGGTGACCTATGATGCTTGGATAAATGTTGGGGTGTACGATGAGGGTGGCGTCCTAGTCTCAACAGTTAAGTTTGACGAGAAGGTCAGCGGTGCAGGTACGAACAACTACATCTTCAAGGTCACAACCCCCGCGACTGAAGGCCCCTGGAACCTTAAAGCCTCACTTTATTACGGCCATGTCGTAGGCGTCGACAGTGTACATAAAGACTGTGATGAGTGGCCCTTCACCCTAACCGTCACTTTAGGAGTGCCTGGAGGAGAAGGAGTCAAGATAATAGATGTAAACGCACCTGCCGAAGTGAACAGTGGAGGTGAAGTGAAAGTAGATATTCAAACTGAGTATGAGTTGCCGGCAGGAGCCAAATACAGGGTCAACATACTGGACGCTACCTCAGGCGCAGTTATCAAGACGAGTGGAGAGGAGTCTACGGCATCACATGGATTCAAAACATTCACCCTAGACAAGGTCTATGCTCCCATTGTTCTCACGAATGCAACCTTCAAGCTGCTGACGACAGCAGAATACAGGACAGATGGAGACTGGAAGATTCTAGATCCCGAAGGCAAGAAGGAGTTTGAGATAAAGGTTATCGCTGCCGCGGCTCCTCCAGGCGCCCCACCTTCCGGTCCATCTATACCACCACTTCCACTTCCACCTGGCGTGTCGCCGCCGGCGCCGGCTGACTTCGACTTCACCTTGACTGTAACCCCGACCACCCAGGAAGCCACACCCGGCAAACCAGTAAGGTATCAGGTGACGGTGTCTGGTGTCGGAAATCAAACTCAACTTGTAACCTTGGGTCTCTCAGGATATCCTCTTGGGGCAACAGTCAACCTGCAGCCGCTTGCTGGTACACCGACATACACATCAAACGTAAACGTCACACTTGGGGGGTCTGTTCAGCCTGGAACCTACAGTCTGAATATAAACGCTACTGGGGGAGGGAAGACCCACACACAGACAGTATCATTGGTTGTGAAGTCACCTCCAGACTTCTCAATCTCACTATCAAAACAAGAGGTTAGAGTAATCAGGGGCCAATCCACATCTTTAGATGTTGCAGTCCAGCCGCTTCACGGCTTCAACACCCCAATAAACCTGAATGTGAAGAAAGCCCCCAGCGGTGTGACGGTTAACCTCAACCCAACCTCTGGAACCCCAAGCTTCACATCGAAAACCGATATCAAGGTGGACAGCAATGCTGTTCCGGGAACTTATACACTAACAATCTCAGCTAAAGGCTCAGGCGAGAAGACGGCTCAGGTAATCTTGAGTGTAGAGGCTGAGAGACAGGCACCGCCAGGCACGCAACCTCAATTCCCCTATGGACTGTTAACTCTCATAATCATCTTGATACTCTTAGCGGCACTCGTCATCACCAAGCGTAGGAGGAGGCCTAAACCTGCGGCGCCACCCGCCAGATTCTGCATCGAATGTGGTGCAGAGGTTCCTCCAGATGCAATTCACTGTCCAAAGTGTGGTGCTAAACAACAATGAAAGTTAATGAACAAAAAAATCTTTTAAGAGAAGACGAGAAACATACTATGGGAGCCTTGAAGGCGCTTCTACTTGTTACTATGATTTTGCTTATCTGTTACCAGTTGCCAGCCCCAGTCTTAACGCAAGCCCCCTCACCCAGTATCAGCCGTGTTGATTATCCACCGTCAGTTCAGCAGGGCCAGAGCTTCCAAGTTGCAGTGAAGCTTAGCGGCATCTATTTGGGGAGTGAGGCTAGGGTAAGAATCGTTGACCCCAAAACAAAGAGTGTCTTGGCGACCAGCCGAACATACAGCGGAACCGAAGGTGGAACAATTGGAGTAACACTCACCCTAACCGCGCCTGATCAGGCCGGCGATTGGTGCGTCTTGGTAGAGTTGGAGTACAGAACCCTCATCGATACTGTTCCATTCAAAGTTGTGGATCAGTCAAGGTTCTGTGTGCCAGTTACACCCGCACCTACTCCGACACCTACACCTACTCCCACTCCAACCCCAACACCTACACCTACCCCAACTCCTGTAGAGGTTAGAACAGACTGGGCTGTCGACCGTGTCTGGATGGAGCCTGAACATCGAAGTCCAATCTCAAATGTACCCTACATAAACACTAATGAGAGTGTGACCTTCCACTGCACGGTCTACCTCAGAAGCATAGACGTATCACCTCCAGAGTATAGGGATTCAGTGTTACCTTACGTCACAGGTCAGCTAACGTTCATCCTAGATGGCGCAGCAAGAAGCGACCTCTTCCCACCTCAACTGCTCGATGTCAGGGTCGGGACCACAGGACAGGAGGTTTCGACAAGAAGCATAGTTGGAAGAGACGGCGGCCAAATACACACATTCGGCTTCAGGGTCGCCTCCTACTTCACAGACCCAGAACCCAGAAACAACGAGAACACAACCCAGTTCATCGTCGCGGGCCTCCCAAGCGCCAAGATAATCTCTGTTCAGGCACCGAACTCAACCGTGGTCGGTGGAAGCCTCAACATAAGCATCATCCTGGATTGGTCTGCATTGTTCGGGGCTGACCTACGGGTTCTCCTAATGGATCTCTATGACAACAGGACTGAGCGTGCGCGTGATGAGAAGCCTATAGCGGGGGCCTCCTCCGGGGACGTTATCCTATTCACGGTTACGGCTCCGTCACAACCAATGCTGTGGCATCTTAGAGCTGAGGCTTGGACGAGAGCCACAGGTTCAGGTGTGTGGCGCCACGACACTACGGACTGGTCGAGAGACTTCACCATCTCTGTGACGGAACAATTCTTCAGCGCTAAAGTAACAGGTGTGGGCGGCCCAGGAACCGTGTTACCGAGCAGCACCTACAGTATCTCAGCGATTATCAAGTATAACTTCTCGAAGCCAACACCCACCAGAATAATGACATGGGCTATAGGGATGCCTAATGCATCTGCATTCTTACATAAAGAAGAGACGCTTACAGGAGCAGGAGAGAAATACTACACCCTCAACATGACAGCCCCATCTGTGGAAGGCCCGTTAAAGATTAGAGTTCAGGTTGAGTACCAGAATGTATCATCATGGGTTCATGACAGCACCCAGTGGTACAAAGAGATCACAACAAATGTGGGGTATTATTGGGGAGGGACGCTGGAAGGGCCGCTTCCACCCTGGTGGTATGAACGGATAGAGAAGCCCTTCAACGACAACATAATAAAGCCAATCCGGGACTTTTTGGGAATCTAGTGTAGAAAGAGATAGGTTCGACCGAACACTTCTATCACATCTGGGACAGAAGAGGAATCTCTAACAATCTCTGCACCGTAAACGCTGCAATATTCGGTTCCTAACGTGGCTGATACACGGGTTAGGGTGCTTTCCGCCCCCTCCTAGCTGCAAACGTTACTAGCAGAGCAGAGAAAAGGATAATGATTATTATTTCTAGGCTGTACCGCTCCAACAAGTCGATTAGACCCCACCATGAGGGTGAAGGTTGGGGTGTCAACGCAGGTGATGTTGCAGGAGTTGTAGTCAGAGTCTGCTGAATGTTGAGGGTGGCTGAGGCTTCATGGACCTTGCCTCCTCCTGAACCGATGACTTTGAAGCTGTAGGTGCCGTTCCGTGCGGATGGGGAGGCCGTAATTGTTAAGAGCGATGCAAAATTAGGTATACCTGAGGCTGAGCTGAAGGACCCAGTCAACCCGCTAGGTAGCTCGGCAGCTATTAGGTCAACTTTAGAGTTGAATCCACCAGTAGAGGTGACTGTCACTGTGAAAGTTGTTGAGGCAGCAGTCACTGTTTGGGCTGGTGGGGATATTGTTATGGAGAAATCAGGTTCAGCCGTAACCTCAAGAGTTATCGTGACTGTATGTTCCCTACCTCCTCCAACAGCCTTCACAGTTAACGGATATATCCCGAGAGAGATTGTGGGGCCTGCGTTTATTGTTAGGGTGGAGACGAATGACCCTCTTCCCGAGGGCAGATTCAGATTCGAAGTTGCCCCAGTGGGGAGTCCGGATATTGAAAGCTGAATATCCTGAGTGGGACCGCCGCGTTGATTGATCATTATTGTGTATACAACAGACCCTCCTCGGGCAATTGGCTGCTTCTGGGGTGTGACGGTCAAGTCGAAGTCGAAGGGCCCCCCAACCTTGAAGGATAAAGACCTAACATTGTTGGTCAGGTCTGGGTCACTGTATTCATGGTTTGGGTCAACTCTCCACACTAGGGTGTGTGTTCCAGCCGTGGTCGTCCAAGATGGTGTGTAGACTGTGAAGGGTGAAGATGGGAATGTAACGTTGCCTCCTCCAACCGCAAGTCCGTCAACAGTACAAAGTACTTCAAGAGACCTAGGCAGATCTGTTGGCGGGTTTACTTGGACGCTCATGAAGGCTACGATAGAGTCTCTCTCCACAGGGTTAGAAGGCTCTATCCAAACGTCGAGTATAGCCCAGTTCCTAACCTCGCCACCGCTGGCCGAGACCGTCCAACCATAAGTGTCGACTATTCCAGCTGCACCCGGCGGGATCGTCTCCCAAGAGAGCGTCGCCTGAAGATGTAGGGGCAGACTAGCTATGAGGAAGCTGAAGGTTACGGATACAGGGTCTATCGTTATCGCGCCTGCTGGAAGCTCAAATTCTCTAGTGTCGATTGAGGTGCCTGTGTCGAGGTTCATTATAGTCACCCTTATCTTAATTGGGTCTGAGCCACTGTTTCTGCCAGCCCACTTGACTACACATGTATATGTTCCGCCGACAGTGCCTACAGCTGGATAGTCTGGAGGGTTCCCCTTGTTTGTGATATTCTGGTCTTGAGCAGAGGAGGAGGGTGTGAAGGTGCTCGCTAGCAGGAATGCTATAAGGACCAGTGGCAGAAAGGTGGACTTACTCATTAAGCCTCCCCTCAGATAACCTGCATATTCTCTATGACCGCGTCTGCAAACTTTGAGGTTCCTACAGGCTGAACCCCCTCGAGTTGCCTTGCGAGGTCATATGTGACCGTTCTCTGGCTTATTGTTCTCGCCACAGCCTTCTCAACTATATCAGCAGCCTCCTTCCAGCCTATATGCCTGAGCAGCAACATTCCGGAGAGTATTGTGGACGTCGGATTTACTTTGTCTTGGTTTGTGTATGCTGGAGCTGTACCGTGGGTAGGCTCGAATATGGCTACACCGGTCTCAAAGTTCATGTTCGCTCCCGGTGCGAGTCCGAGTCCACCAGCCATCGCGGCTGCCATGTCCGAGATATAGTCCCCGTTCAGGTTTGGAAGGACGAGAACATCATACTCGCTCGTTCTCAGTATGAGTTGCTGGAACATGTTGTCTGCAAGCCTGTCTTTGACCAAGATCTTTCCAGCAGGCATCACTCCCTTGTATGGGCCGTCTGGCTTCGTCAGTTCTGCCTCGGTCACAATCTTATCTTTGAACTCTCTATTAGCAACCTCGTAACCCCACCTCATGAAGCCCCCCTCAGTGTACTTCATTATGTTCCCTTTGTGGACTATTGTGACGCTCTTTCGATTGTTCTGCACTGCATAGTTTATGGCTGCTCTGACTATCCTTTTGGTTGCGTACTCGCTTATCGGCTTTATACCCAAGGCTGAGTCTAGTCTGACTTCACTATTCAGCTTCTGCTTGAGGAACTCTATGAGTCTCTTAGCTTCCTCGGAACCCTCCTTGAACTCGATGCCCGCGTAGAGGTCCTCCGTATTCTCCCTGAAGATCACGATGTCGAGTTCTTCCGGATGTTTCAGTCTGCTAGGTGCCGTGGGAATGTACTTGGCAGGCCTGACACACGCGTAGAGGTCCAGTCTCTGTCGGAGGGCGACGTTGAGGCTCCTGTGGCCTCCTGCGATGGGGGTTTCGAGGGGACCCTTGATCGCGACTATATGCTCCTCTATGGTCTTGAGCGTCTCCTCAGGCAGAGAGTCACGATGCTTCTGCCTAGCCTTCTCCCCAGCCAAAACTTCAAGCCAGACTATCTTTCTGCGGGAACCATAGGCCCGCTCTACCGCTGCATCAATAACCCTTCTAGCAGCCCCTACAATCTCGGGGCCTATTCCATCCCCTTCAATGTAGGGTATGATTGGCTTGTCTGCAACATTCAATACTCCGTTTGTGCTCTGGATCTTGGAGCCGTTGTTCCCCGAACCGTTCTTCTGCGTCTTTGGTTGAGAACTCATCAAGGTCACTACTATGAGACGGTGTCTTATTCGACTGGACGCAGTATTTAGTTCTTCTCTTGCCCCTTCAAGTTTCAGTAGAGAGTCTTGATCTGTTCTCTCCAGGCTGGGAATTCTTCTGGAGTTGGATAGTTCAGGAAGTGCTTCTTGACTCGCCTCATCCTTCTCGATACGTCTCTGAGCCGGATTAGGAAGTCTAGTTTCTTGATGCCTCTGAAGACTCTTTCCGCCTTCTCAGTAATGTTAAGCTTCAGGTCACCGTCCAAGCTGACTCTGAGGACATCGCTCTCCTTGACCAGTCTCTGCTTCATGCCATAATTCAGGACTTCATCAGATATTCCTTGTAGGAAGATTCTGAAGACGTCTAAGCCTGCCTGTTTTGCTCCATAAGCCTTCATGTAGTCTATGTTGTATCTCCAGAGGTCACGGTTGCTTGTGTCGCCGCGGTCTATGGCCTCTGCTGCCACTTCTGCTGCAATTCTCCCGCTGATCATTGATGGACCGATACCGCCGCCGTGTATAGGGTTGACGAGGCAGGCTGCGTCGCCAACAATCATCACCCCGTTTCCCACAAGACAGTCCAGTGGCCTGCGGGTTGGAACATAGCCGCCTCCTGCCTCAAGAACTGTTGTGTCTTTGAACATGGGTCTGGTTAGTACGTGATTATACAGTTGGGTCTTGGGGTTTGAGGCTGATCCCTCCACTTGGACACCCAGCCCAACATTTGTTCTTTTCTCACTCTTCGGGAAGATCCAGAAGTATCCTCCTCGCGCAATGGACTGGTTCAGATAGATCTCGCAGTATCCTTTCTCCATCTCGATGTTTCCTCTGATCTCCCTGTAGCAGGCCAGGATATCCTTCTTCGATAGCGTATTCTCTACGCCGAATTCTTCCGGTAGACTACGCCTTATGGCGCCTGTAGTTCCGCTTGCGTCTATAGTGACTTTGGCGTGGAAAGTCTGTTTCTGTCCGTCCTTGGCGCTCTGGGCTACCACACCCTTGACGTATCCAGCCTCTATGAGGGGCTCAACAACTAGCGTCGAGTCATAAAGCTTGACATCATTGTCAAGTGCCTCGTTTAGGAGTCTCTGGCCGAAGCTGCGTCTGTTAACTATGAAGCCTGAGACTCCTGGACCATTTATGAGAAAGACGCTTGAGAGGTCGGGCGAGTAGACTTTCATCCCCTCTATTGTGGAGTCGAAGTCTTCACCTTTCGGCGGTGGAATCCCCAAGTTTTCGAAGTGGTGTGCACCTATGGCGTCGCCGCAGACTTTCTCTCCAATCTTGGCTTCAGGTTTGCAGTCGATTAGGCATGTTTTCAGGCCCTTCTTAGCCGCGGTTGTGGCCGCTGTGCATCCAGCCGTTCCCGCCCCCACGACAAGGAGATCAAACTGTTCCACCTTCAACACTTCCTCCAACTATCATCCTGTTAGACTCAGTATGGGCGCAGGTATCTGTCCTCCCCGCCTTACCAATCTGGCTGAACTGAATGTGCTGACTGGCAATATTACGGCTTCCCGAATAGTCCTCCGAACTTGACGGTCCCCCCAACTCTGCCGTTGAGGACAGGTATCAATCTTACGCCTGCAGGCTTGTTGTTCACAACCCCTATCGCCATCTCATCCAGTATTATTGGTGATATTGTCTCTGCGGCTGTGCCTAGCGCGATGGTATGTGAAGTGTTTTTGCAGTGGAGGCGCTCAGGCCATTTTATGAGCGCCTTTTCTGATAGTTTGAGTGTGAATTAGGAGTCACACTATTTAACGATCCTGGACTGTGATAGAAAGACAATTATTGATGAATGAATAATTGTATTATTGTCAG
>Ga0315280_10002180_pt1 | contig 32075 bp, 33 predicted proteins | sample YL17G06_40_MG_FD_203697 | JGI IMG/M metagenome (GOLD analysis project Ga0315280, IMG submission 203697) | Sediment microbial communities from Yellowstone Lake, YNP, Wyoming, USA - YL17G06_40 | ecosystem: Environmental > Aquatic > Freshwater > Lake > Sediment | place: USA: Wyoming | collected... | reverse complement strand
CGATACACTCCCGCCATGGCGCGAGAAGAACCCCAAGAAACGGGCCATCGCCAGGGATATGAGCGCGTCTCCCTGAAAAAATGGGAAGAGCCCAGGCCCGGAGGCGTGAATCAGGTCGATGAAACGTCAATGGACGTTGACACTTTGCCAGGAGCATGGAAACCGCGGGAGACCATCCAAAAAAGTCGGTCTCATCAAAAAAGCGGCCGGAATCACTGGCCGCTTTCAGCCGGAAAATACAATCATCTTAACCATTCATGGATTTATTCATCTCCTGGGTTTTGGGAAGGCATTCAAACAGCCCATCTTTCAGGGTTCGAGAGATCACAGTCGCCGGGAAGAAGGCGTAGCGGAGGAAGACTTCAAATAATAAACCGGTTTCTTATTCCTCGGCGAAGGCGTCCTTGAGGAGTTCGCTCTGACGGTTGAAGGCGAGGCGGGGACTCTTGATTTCCCTCATCAGCGAGATTTCCTGGCTCAGGAGACGGGCGATATACATCGTGTAGGTGGCTGATCTGCGGGATTCCCTTTTAAAAAGAAGGTGGTCGCGATTGATATAGACGACATTTCCTTCGGAAAAACATTCGGGGCCCGATTCTCTAAAAAATCAAGGCAGACAGAGATACTTTGTTCTCCCATCCTGATCCTGCGGACGATGGCGTTGGGAGTGATCTTTTTGACAAGAGGGTGGCGTCTTCTTGTGACTTTGGGCTTCTGAAGTGCCTCTGTCTTTTCTCCTTCCGGCTTAACTTCTCGCTCAGCTTTCTTTTTCCCGGCCCCGACTACGGCTCCACCGCCAATTCCCATTTCTTCACCATAGGGGATGGGTCCGAAGGGAGAAAATTCCGGATTCTTGGCCAGGGCTCTATGTATCCTCTGCAGGGCTTCTCTGACAACCCGGCCGGCCATCCGGTCCTGTCTTTGATCAGCTTCTTTACCGAGCTCTCTTTTTATAACGCCGATGATCTTTTCCATGACTTTGAGAAAAGCTTGATATTCTTCGGAATCCGTGAGGAAATTGGAACGGTCGCTGGTCAATGCCAAGAAATTCGCGCTTATTTCTCCTTTAATCCTGGCCACGGCTTTCCCCCATGTTTCCATGCCGAAGAGGTCCTTTTTTATGGTAACTCCTTTGACTTTAATATCAATGCCCAGGTCTTTTGTCGAGGCCATGGTAGAAGGAACTATGACAATTTCTCCGGAGACCAACCCATAGGGGCATCCTTCCAGCACGGGAATTTTTTGACCGGTGAGACTTTTGGGGGAAATCCTCCGCTTATTGAGATAAACAGCAAAATTCGGGGCTTTCAACGGGACTCCGTCCCTGATGATTTCCTCAGCCTCTTCAAGGTCTAAGGATTTCGAGAGATGAGAGAGGATAACGGTGGTTCCGTCTCCTCGCGCACCGTCTGCCACGAGAATCTCACACGGAAGATGCCATTTATCCTTTGATTCTTCCCAAGCCCTTTTGTCAAAAATAACCCTCGCGGCAAAATCTCCATTCTGGGTGACAACTTCAAACCGGGAGGCGGCTCCGAGCGAAGCAAATTTCCCGATGCCGAACTGGCCGATCCTCTCCCGGCCAAATCTTGGCGAAATGGAGTGAAGGACTTTTTCTTCAGATCCGATGATGAAATACTGTCTTAGTCCTTCCAAGTCCATTCCAGAGCCGTTATCCTGAACCAAGACTCTCTCCGGATTGATTTCCACGTAGACTTCGGTGGCATCGGCATCATAGGCATTGTTGACGAGCTCGCGGAGGAGCTCAACGCTTTCGGCATATAGTCTTTCCCCGATCGAGATAACATGCCTTTTATCCACTTTAACTTCTAACTCTCTTTTTTCTTTAACTTCCATTTGTCCCTTCCCTCTACATTATACCCCAAATAATGACTGATTTGAGAGCATCCATGGAGGAGGAAAACACCTGAAAATTGTCTGAGCCAAGAAATTTGCCTTGCTCTTTTATCAATAACGAAAATTTTAGAAAATTAGAGATATTCCTTCCGACCTTTGTTCTCAAGGGCTTCAAGGATGTCTCTGACTTTCTGGTCTGAGCCTTTATGGCAAATCAGTAACGCGTCTTCTGTATCGACAACTATCACATCCTTGAGGCCGATGATGGCCGTCAGCTTGCGTGGGCTATAGAGGAGGCAGTTTTGCGAGTCGAGGAAGATGCCTTCTCCCCGGAGAGCATTGCCAGTTTTGTCTTTCGGCCAGATCTCGGCGAGCGAAGACCAGGCGCCGACATCGGACCAGCCGAATTTTCCCTCATTCATCAGGACGCCTTCCGCTTTTTCCATCAAGGCATAGTCGATGGATAAGGGAGGGATCTCTCGGAAGACCGCAGCGATCTCAGGCTTGTCCTTTTTCTTCAGCGCCTTGAAGATTCTCTGCCAGTAGGGATAAAAAGAAGGGGCATGTTTTTCCAGTTTTCTGGCGAAGACATCCGCGCGCCAGATGAACATCCCGGAATTCCAGTAATGCCTTCCATCCTCTAAAAAAATCGCGGCCTGCTTAAGGTTCGGCTTTTCCTTGAACTTGAGGACGGGGTAAAAAACCTCATTATGAATCTTGTGGCAGTTTCTTTTTGAAAAATGGATGTAGCCATAGCCCGTCGACGGATAAGTCGGCGGTATGCCAAACGTAACGATGACATCATTCTTTGAGGCAGCCTCAGCTGCTGCTTCCAGCTTTCTGAGGAAAACATCTCTATCCCGGATGAGATGGTCCGCGCAAAGCGCCGCGACAACTGTTTCCGGGTCTTTGAGATAAACTGAGGCTGTGGCCAGGATCAAGGAAGGCGCTGTGTTTTTTCCCTGAGGCTCAACAAGAATATTCGCAGCCGGAAGCTTAGGGAGCAACCGCTTGATGAATTTTGCCTGTTCGGCGTTCGAGATGGTCAAGATATCTTTATATCGGATGAGAGGGAGGAGGCGTTTGACCGTCTCCTCGAGCATCGTCTCGTCGCCCGCAATCGGAAGAAACTGCTTCGGCCTGTTTTTCCGGCTCAAAGGCCAGAAGCGGGTGCCGCTCCCGCCCGCCATGATCACTGCCTTAAGCTTCATCGCCAGCCTCAAGATCAGGAATTCTCCAATTTCTTAATGGCCTCCTCGACGGTCATCCCCACTTCTTTCCTGATTGATTCAAGGCCCTCCGGCGTATCCGCCTCGAACCGAAGCACCAGAACCGCCTGTGTGTTGGAGGCTCGGACCAACGCCCAGCCTTGGGGATAATTCACTCTGACGCCGTCGATGTCGATAACGGAATATTTTTGGGAGAGTATTTTTTTGACTTCGTCCACGATCTTGAATTTCACCTCGTCAGAGGCATAGATCCTGATCTCAGGAGTGTAATATGTTTTGGGAAGGTCAGCCATCATTTCCGACAATTTTTTGTCCGACCGCGACAGAATCTCAGCCAGTCGCGCCGAAGAGTAGATGGCGTCATCAAACCCGAAATATCTGTCGGCAAAGAAGATATGTCCGCTCATCTCTCCGGCCAGGAGAGCCTTTTCTTCTTTAATTTTTTTCTTGATCAAGGAGTGCCCTGTCTTCCACATGATCGGCCGGCCTCCGAGCTTTCTTATCTCTTCATACAGAAGCTTTGAGGCTTTGACCTCAGAGATCACAGGTGCACCTGGGTTCGAGGGAAGGATATCCCGGGAGAAGACGATCATCAGCTGGTCGCCCCAAAGCAGACGCCCCTGATCATCGACGACGCCGAGCCTGTCCCCGTCTCCGTCATAGCCCACGCCAAAATCAGCTTTAATCTCTTTGACCTTCTGGATCAACTCCTCCATGGCCTCGGGGAGCGTGGGGTCTGGATGGTGATTAGGAAAGGTGCCGTCTGGCTCGCAGTATAGCTCCTCGACGTCGCAGCCGAGCTTCTTGAAAATCGGCGCAGCGACGAACCCGGCGGTGCCGTTTCCCGCATCAAGGACGACTTTAAGTTTCCTCGCGAGGTTAATGTTCTTCAGAAGAAAATTCTCATAGTCAGGAATGATATTGTAAGACGTTCTGATTCCCTCATAATCCCGGATAATCTTCTTGTCTTTGAGGAGCGTATAGATGTCTTGAATCGTTTGGCCGTAAAGGGTTTCTTCCCCGACCATCATTTTGAAGCCGTTATACTCCGCCGGGTTGTGGGAGCCTGTAATCATGACAGCCGCCTCTTTCTTCTTGTAGTAAACGGCAAAATAAAGAAGGGGCGTCGGAATGACGCCGAGGTCAACCACGCTGCATCCTGTGGAGAGGAGACCCCCGGTAATCGCTTCTGCGTAAGCCGGCGAACTCAGGCGGCTGTCTCTTCCTAAGGCTGCTTCCCTCTTACCGTGCTGGCGAAAATAAGTGCCAATCCCCTTGCCTAAGAACTCAACGAACTCCAGGTTGAGGTCTTTATCAACGATCCCTCTGATATCATATTCCCTGAATATTTTCTGGTTGATGTCCACTTTTCCCTCCCGATAAAATCAGCGACTTTTGTTGAACAAATCTTTGATTTTTTCCTCGACCATTCCCCATTTCCCCTGGGATTCGAGGATGAATTCGATGAACTCGCGGACCGCGCCTCTTCCGCCGCTCTGGCGGCAGATGAAATGGCAGTGTTTTTTTATAACAGGATGGGCATCGGCCACCGCCGCAGCCAATCCCACAGTCCTGATCACCTCGAGATCTCCGAGGTCATCCCCGATGTAGGCTACTTCCTCGGCCGTCAACTGGTATTTCTTCAAAATTTCATCGAGCACAGGCTTTTTGTGGAGGATGCCCTGGCGAACCTCGTCGATTCTGAGTTTCTCCGCCCTCCGCTCCAAGGATTTGGAGGTTTTGCCCGTGATGATAGCCGTCTTAATCCCGGCCACTTGCGCGAGCAGGATACCCAGGCCGTCCTTCACATTGTAAGACTTAACCTCTTCCCCGTCGGGAAGGACAAAAAGCGTGCCGTCTGTCAAAGTCCCGTCCACATCCATGATGATCATTTTTATTGGGAGGGCCCTCTTCTTCTCTCGCGTCATCAGAACATCTCTGTTCGCCACAGGTCATGGAGGTGAATAATGCCCTCCACTTTGCCCTCTTTGTCCTTGATAACCAGAGAGGTAATCTTTTTTTCTTCCATCAGGTTCAAGGCTTCAGTAGCCAGGCCTTCCCTGTCGATAGTCACTGGATTGGGCGTCATGCATTCCCGGGCGCTTTTTTGGAAAACAGTCTCTTTGTGTTTCCTCAGCATCCTTCTCAGGTCTCCGTCGGTGATAATTCCATAGAGCGTATTTTCCTCGTCCACAACGCAGGTCATGCCTAACTTCTTGCCGGTCATCTCCTCGATGACTTGAATCATGGGAGTATCCGTGAGCACGCAAGGAATTTCGTCCCCTGTATGCATGAGCATCTCCACTTTGATGAGCTTTTTGCCAAGCTGGCCTTTGGGGTGGAAAAAAGCATAGTCCTCTTCGCCAAATCCCTTCTTTTTCATCAGGGCAATGGCCAACGCGTCTCCCAGAGCCAGAGCAGCCGTCGAGCTAGCCGTAGGGACCATGTCTTTCGGCCCGGCTTCCCTCTCGACTTTGGCGTCAAGGACGATATCGCTATACTTGGCTATTTTCGATTTCCTGTTGCCCGTAATAGTGATAAGCTTCACCCCGATTCTCTTGATAAAATCTAAGAGGTCGGCAATTTCCTTCGTTTCGCCGCTATAAGAAATGGCCAAGATCATATCATCTTTAAGGATCATGCCCAGATCGCCATGTCCGGCTTCGGCAGGATGAATGAAGAGGGCCGGCGTGCCGCAGCTTGCCAGCGTGGCCGCTATTTTGCGGCCGATCAGGCCCGATTTCCCCATGCCTGTGACAATAACGCGGGATTTTATTTTAGACAGAAGATCAACCGCTTTAGCAAAATTATCGTCTAACCGGGGAACAAGAGAAGCGACCGCCTTGGCCTCGATCTCCAGGACTTCCCTTCCCGTTTGGATAATAATGTTTTTTTTCATGATTGCGGCTTCCCCATTAGATATTTTCACTACCGAGGGCTTTTTTGATCCTCAGGGCAGAGCGAAGAATATCCTCTAACATATTTAATATCAATGAGTTATGCCCGTCCGAGAGAGCTTGAGCCGGGTTTTCATGGACTTCGAGAAAAATGCCGTCAGCCCCCACGGCCACACCCGCCCTGACCATAGAAGGTATGAAATCCGCCTCCCCACCCGATGCCGCCCCCCTGCCTCCCGGCTTCTGGACAATGTGGGAAGCATCGATGACCACCGGAAATCCCCATTTCTTCATAATCGGAATGGAGCGGATATCAAAAACCAAATTATTGTAGCCAAAGAAGGTGCCTCTTTCGGTGAGGATAATGCGGTCATTCCCTTGGCTGAGAACTTTTTCAACGGCATTTTCCATCTCCTGCGGGGAGAGGAACTGGCCCTTTTTGAGGTTGAGCGGCTTCTGCGTTTTTGCTGCCTCGACAATTAAGTCTGTCTGCCGGCAGAGAAAGGCAGGAATCTGGATGACATCTAAGACCTCGGCTGCCTTCTCCACCTGCAAAGTCTCATGCACATCAGAAAGCACAGGCACCGAGAGCTCCTGCTTGATGCGCTTGAGAATCTCCAGTCCCTTCCCGAGTCCAGGTCCGCGGAATGATTTCACCGAGGAGCGGTTGGCTTTGTCATAAGAGGCTTTGAAGATAAAGGGAAGTCTAAGCTTCGCGCCAATCCTCTTGATTTCCCGGGCTAAAAAAAGAGCTTGTTCCTCACTCTCAATAACGCAGGGACCGGCGATGAAGAAGAGTGGCGTTGTCCCTCCGATCGTAACGCCGTCACTTATTCTTATGCTTTTTGCTTTTTTTAAGGCGGTGGGCATAGCTTGCTCCGATAAATGCTTTAAACAAAGGATGCGGTTTCAACGGCTTTGACTTGAATTCAGGATGGAACTGGCATCCTAAAAACCAGGGATGGCCCTTGATCTCGATGATTTCGACCAATTTGTGCTCAAGATTTTTTCCGGAGAATAAAAGACCGGCCCTGGCCAGTTTCTCTTCATAGGCCGGATTGAACTCGTAGCGGTGGCGGTGCCGCTCCTTAATATTAGTTTTTCGATAGGCTCTATAGGAATAAGAGTCTTTTTCTAAATGACAGGAATACTCACCGAGCCTCATCGTCCCGCCCAAGTCATGATCCGGCTTAAGCTCTCTCCAGAGAAAAAATATTTTATGCGGTGTTGCCGGGTCAAATTCGGTGCTGTTGGCCCGCTCAAACCCAGCCACATGGCGGGCAAATTCGATGGCTGCGCACTGCATCCCCAGGCAGATCCCAAAATAAGGGATTTTTTTCTCGCGGGCGTAGCCGGTGGCCCTGATCTTGCCCTCGATTCCCCGGATGCCAAATCCGCCGGGCACGAGAATCCCGTCTTTATCCCCCAAAGCTTCCTCGAGCCGGCCCTTCTCCAGGTTCTCGGCTTCGATCCAGCAGATGTTGACCTTAAGCCCTTGGGCTACCCCTCCATGAACCAGGGCTTCCTTCAGACTTAAATATGAATCCTGGAGCCCCGCGTATTTTCCGACTAAAGCGATGGTCACTTCATCTCTGAGATTTTCCATCTTTTTCACAAGAGCTCGCCAGGGACCCATATTCTTTTTCTTAAGGGGGAGGTTAAGCTTCTTGAGGATGTATGCATCCAGCCCTTCGGCAGAGAAAATTAGAGGAATCTCGTAAATATTTTTCACATCCTTGGCGGTGATAACCGCTTCCAGTGGAACGTTCGTGAAAAGCGATATTTTGCCTTTGATATCCGGAGTCAAAAATCGGTCGGTCCGGCAGAGCAAGATGTCTGGCTGGATTCCGATGGCTCGCAGTTCTTTGACGCTGTGCTGAGTCGGCTTGGTCTTCAGTTCTCCTGAAGTAGCAATATAAGGGACCAAAGTCAGATGAACAAAAAGCGTGTTTTCACTGCCCAGGATAAGCCGCATCTGGCGCGTGGCCTCGAGGAAAGGGAGGCTTTCGATGTCTCCGACCGTGCCTCCTATTTCGACTATAACAATATCGTTTTCGTCAGAAACCGCAGAAAAGGCCCGCTTGATTTCGTCGGTCACGTGAGGGATGACCTGGACGGTCTTGCCCAAAAATTCTCCCTTTCGCTCTTTCCGGATAATGGACTCATATATTTTCCCAGCGGTCCAGTTGTGGGCTTTGGATGTCCGGGTAGAAGTGAACCTTTCATAGTGCCCGAGGTCGAGGTCTGTTTCGGCGCCGTCATCCGTAACATAGACTTCGCCATGTTGAAAGGGGCTCATTGTTCCAGGATCGACATTCAGATAAGGGTCAAATTTCTGGAGGGTAATTTTATAGCCGTGGCTTTCGAGCAGCCTGCCGATCGAGGCCGCTGCAATCCCCTTCCCGAGAGCAGATAGAACGCCACCTGTCACAAAAATGTATTTAGTCATTCTTTTTCTTCTTTAAAAATTCTTCGACCCTGATTATATCCTGAGGCGTATCTACACTCAAGGTCGGCGAATGGATTTCAATCATTTTTATCTTGCCGCCGTTCTCTAAAACCCTGAGCTGCTCTAATTTCTCCTGTTTTTCGAGCCGGGTGGGCCGCATACGCGCGAATCGGAGAAGGAATTCTTTTTGATAGCCGTAGATGCCGATATGTTGATAAAAAAAATCTGAAGCCTGATAGGGGAGAGGCGTCCGGGAAAAATAGAGCGCATATCCTTCTTTGTCAGATACCACTTTAACGATGTGCGTCTCACGAATAAGGTTAAGGTCGTATACTTTTGCCATCAAAGAAGCCATAGGGATTGCATCGTCTTGAAGCCCCTCGACCAACTGATCTATCATTTTTCCTGTCACGAGAGGCTCATCTCCTTGCACATTGATGATCAACGGGCTTTTCAAACCTTGTGCCACTTCGGCTGCCCGCTCTGTGCCCGAATGGTGCTGAGCCGATGTCATCACTGCCTCGGCACCGAAGTCTGCAGCGGCTCTCAAGATTCTTTCATCATCCGTGGCTATGATAATGCGGTCAATGAGCTTAGCCTGCCTGACTCCCTCATAAACCCTCTGAATCATCGGCTTTCCTAAGATGGAAGCCAGGGGCTTCCCGGGAAGGCGCGTGGACTGATATCGCGCGGGTATGACCGCAGTGGCGGTTTTCAAGAGCCAGCCTCATCCTTAGTCTTTGTTTCTGGTGAAGCCATTATAACCTGTTCTCCGGCCTGACAATTGGCTTCAAGATAAGCTCCTTCCTCCACGGCCAGCTTGGGAGTTATGATCGTCCCGATGACCCGGCCGCAGTTCTGAACCTCTACCTTGTCCTTCGCCCGAATTGTTCCCTTAATTTCTCCGCTAATGACTAGGTATCCGACTTTGACATCAGCTTCGACTTTTCCTTGCTCACCGATGACCAGCATCGAATCAGAGTTGATCGTTCCCTTGAAATGACCATCAATGCGAAATGAGCCTTTAAAATTGAGTTCTCCTTTAAATTCCGTGTCTTTGTCAAAGAAGCCTGTTATCTTGTTCTCGTCATATTCTTTCTTTTTTTCTTTCATGAGGTCACTCCTTTGATTTTCTCATAGATCCTGTTAAGGTCATCCAGAGAAAAGTAGAAGATTCTTATGGTTCCCTTTTTTCTGCTGCCCAATATGGAAACTTTGGTTCCCAAAAGTTTAATCAACTCCTCTTCCACAGCGTGAAGGTCAGGGTCGGCTTTTTTCTCTCTCGGGACCCAGAGAGGTTGCTTTTTCAGCCTGGAAATGATTCGTTCGATATCTCTTACAGTCAGGTTCTTGCGGACAATTTCCTGGGCGAGAGATATCTGGAACTCCGGGTTTTCAACTGAGACAAGAGCCCTGGCATGCCCCATAGAAATCTTATCTTCGGCAAGATAGTCCTGAACAACACGCGGGAGGGTGAGAAGCCGGAGATAATTCGTGACAGACGTCCTGTCCATGCCGATGCGGTCTGCGATGTCCTGTTGACTGTAATGCAGCTCCTCAATCATCCTCTTATAGACCAGGCCAACCTCTAAGGGATTCAAATTCTCCCTCTGCAGGTTCTCGATCAAAGATATTTCAAGCTGACGTTCCTTGGGAATCGAGCGAATGAGAACGGGAATTTTTTTCAGTCCAGCTTTTTGCGCTGCCCTCCATCTTCTTTCACCGATAATGATTTTATAATTCTCTCCATCTGGAACAACGAGGATAGGTTGAATAACTCCTGATTCTTTAATGGACTGGGCCAGCTCATCGATCGACTTGGAATCAAACTTGAGCCTGGGCTGAAGAGGATTGGGCAGGACATCTTCAATATCCACCTCTGCATAGCGCTCATCTTTGAGGATTCCGTAGTCATCGGGCAAGAATACCCCTAAACCTTTTCCTAATGCTTTCTTTGTCATTTCGCGAGTATCTCCTGAGCCAGATTCAAATAAGCCTCTGCTCCTCTGGATTTTATATCATAAAGGACGATTGGCTTGCCAAAACTGGGAGCTTCGGCCAGCCTTACGCTCCTGGGAATGACAACTTCGAAAACAATGGCCTTGAGAGATCTCCTGATTTCTTCCGCAACCTGTTTGGAGAGGTTTGTCCGCTCATCATACATCGTCAATACGATTCCCTCGATAGAGAGAGGCGGGTTAAAGTAAGTCCGGACTTCATCAAAAATAGCCAAGAGATCGGGAATGCCCTCCATGCATAAAAACTCACACTGAATAGGAATCAAGACAGAATCAGCAGCCGCTAATGCGTTTATCGTCAAAAATCCAAGGGAGGGCGGGCAATCGATGAAGATATAATGGAAATTTCTCCTGATCTTGTCGAGAGCTTCCCAGAGTTTTTTTTCCCGGTTCTCTTTGGAAAACAGCTCAACTTCAGCTCCAGCCAATTCAGGGGAACAGGGACAAATATAATAGTTGTCTATTTCCGTTCCCTGGACAAGGTCCATCATGTTCTGTCCGTTCATGAGGGCCTGATAGATTCCCTTCTGGGAGTCCTTAGCCTTTCCTAGGCTTGCCGTTGCCATTCCCTGAGGGTCGAGGTCGATAATCAAAACTCGATTATTCTTCAGAGCAAGGGCAGCGGCAAGATTGACCGCGGTGGTCGTCTTCCCGACACCACCTTTTTGATTGGCAACAGCGATAGCTTTTCCCATAATCCCCTAATGTTTCACGTGGAACATTTCTTCCCTTCAGGTCTTCTTTTTTTGGCTTTGAGATAAAGGTATAGATTGACAAGGGCAGCCGGGGTTAAGCCTGATATCTTTTTGGCCTGACCGAGGGTTTTAGGCTTAGATCTTTCCAGTTTCTCCACGGCTTCTCTTGTCAAACCGAAAACTTTGCCGAATTCAAGGCCCGGCGGCACCCTAAGCCTGTCCATTCTGCTTATTTTTGCGATTTCTTTTTCCTGCCGGCGTAAATAACCTTCGTATTTGACCTCTGCTTCGATGTGCCTCATTTCCTCATCCGTAAGGGGCAAAGAAAATTTTTTATATTCTAACACATTTTGCCATTTGATATGAGGTTTTTTTAGCCAATCCTTCAGGGAAATTTTTTCACCGTTTTCAAGTTTAATCTTCTCATTTTGGAGAAACAGCATCGTTTTCTTGACCCTCTCCTGCTTCTCTAAGAATCTCTGATAATCGCCTTTCCCGATAAGCCCAAACTGATACCCGAATCCAGTCAATCTCTGGTCGGCATTATCAACCCGGAGCTTAAGACGGTATTCGGCACGGGACGTGAAGAGGCGGTAAGGCTCTTCAACCCCTTTTTTGACCAGGTCATCGATGAGCACACCGATATAGGCCTCATCCCTGCCCAGGACAAAAGGTTTTTTTCTTCTTATCTTGAGCGCCGCATTGATCCCGGCTATAATCCCCTGAGCAGCGGCCTCTTCATAGCCAGACGTTCCGTTGATCTGCCCGGCAAGGAAGAGATTATCAATTTTCTGGACTTCCAGGGTAGGCCGCAATTCCGTGGGTGAGACGGCATCGTATTCGATCCCGTAGGCGGGTCGGAGAATTTTTGCTTTATCAAGTCCGGGAATGCTTCGCAAGATCTCCACTTGGACTTCATATGGAAGGCTTGACGAAAGACCGTTGACATAGACTTCAGAGGTGTCCAGCCCTTCCGGCTCGAGAAAGAACTGATGCCGCAGGTGATGAGGAAATTTGACAACCTTATCCTCGATCGAGGGACAATAGCGCGGTCCAATGCCCGTGATTAATCCGCTATAAAGGGGAGATTTATCCAAATTCTTCCTAATCACTTCATGGGTTTTGGCGTTCGTGTAGCCAAGGTAGCAGACGATCCTGTTCTCGAGAGGCCGATGAGTCCGGAAGGAGAAGGGGACAGGCACGTCATCTCCTGGCTGGGGACTGAAGACATCCCAATCGATGGTGTGTTTATCCAGCCTCATCGGCGTTCCAGTCTTCAGCCGGAACATCTTGAGGTCAAATCTCCTTAGATTCTCGCTCAAGGCAGAAGCGACGGGCTCATTAGCCCGGCCCGCCGAATACGAATGTAAGCCCATATGAATAAGACCGTTTAGAAAAGTCCCTGGAGAAATAATGATCATTTTGCTATAAAGGCAGTTATTGTCGAGAGTCCTCACACCCTGCGCTTCATCATTAGAAACAAGCACCTCAGTCACAATGCCCTGAAAGAGAGTGAGGTTTGGAGTATCCTCCAGCCATTTTTTCATAGTTAGACGGTAGAGGGCCTTATCGCATTGTGCCCGGGGAGCCTGGACAGCTCCGCCCCGGCTGCGGTTGAGCAGTCTGAAGTGGATTCCTGTCTCGTCCGCCAAAAGCCCCATCAACCCGCCCAAGGCATCGATTTCCCGGACGAGATGGCCTTTGGCCAAGCCGCCAATGGCAGGATTACAGGACATCTGAGCGATTGTTTCCAGATGGATGGTCACAAGGAGAGTCTTCAGGCCCATTTTGCTTGCAGCGTAGGCCGCTTCACAGCCGGCATGGCCAGCCCCGACCACGATGACATCATATTCATCGGCTGAAAAACCTCGTTTTTTCATTTTCCGACACAAAAATGGCTGAAGATATCCTCGATAACCTCATCCACCTTGACCTCCCCTGTCAACTGCCCGATAAAAGGCAGCGCCAGGCGAATTTCCTCTGCGCAAACTTCCTCCGAATACCCTTGTTTCAGGAGATTCAAGGCCGTATTGAGGGCGCCCAAGGTTTGCTCAAGCAACAGTTTCTGCCTCAGATGAAGGATAACTTCTTCCTCTGCGCTTTCCGCCGGAACAAAGGTGTCGTGAATCATCTCTTTCAGCCTGTCCAGGTTTGTCCTCCTAAGAGCGGATATCTCGAGCCAGAGGTTATCGCTGTTCGCAGCCCGGCATTTTGCCTTGTCTATCTTTTGGGGCAGGTCGGATTTATTGAACAGGAGGATAGCTTTTTTGTTCTTGAATTTTCTGATGAGATTCAAGTCTGCCTGGCTCTCCGGGCGGGAAGAGTCAAGAAGCAGAAGGATACCATTCGCCCGGGAGGCCAATTCCATGCTTCTCCTTATTCCTTCCTTTTCCACAGGATGAGATGGACGCTCAAGCCCGGCCATATCTATCAAATGAAAAAGCGAATCCTTGATCTTGATCCTCTCCCGAAGATAATCCCGGGTTGTCCCTGGATAAGGGCTGACGATGGCTCTGTCTTCGTCGAGAAGCGCATTAAAAAGAGTCGATTTTCCGACGTTTGCCTTTCCCGCTATGGCCAAAGTCAACCCCTCTGTCAATGCTTTTCCCCTCTCATAGCTGGCGATGAGCCTTTTTATGGTAGAAATCACGGATTCAAGGCTCTTCGCTATCTGTCTGGAGGAGAGACGCAATCCTTCCTCAGGAAACTCGAGGCTGGCCTCTACCTGGGAGAGGAGATGAACAACCTGCCGGCGCAGAGATTCGATTTTCTGCGAAAGACTCCCCCGAAGCTGACCAAAGGAGATTTTGGCCTGTTTGAGGGAGGTGGCTATAATGAGGTCATTGATGGCTTCAGCCTGAAGGATGTCTATGCGGCCGCGCAAATGGGCCCGAAGCGTGAACTCCCCCGGGTGGGCGTGTCTCGCCCCAGCTTTGATTCCCAGGCGGACAACTTCCTCCAGGATCACAGGGCTTCCATGACAGCTGATCTCGACCATGTCCTCTCGGGTGTAAGAGTGCGGTTCTGGCAAATAAGCGATGTAGGCTTCATCGAGGCACTCTTTTCTTTCATAATCAAAGACGTCGCCAAGGACGAGACCCCGAGGCGGAATCTTTCGCCACGTTTTCCTCCTCGGCTTGAAGATCTTCTTGGCAATGGAGAGAGCTCTGTCTCCGCTCAGCCGGACGATCCCAAGGCCTCCCCAGCCCACGGGCGTGGAAATGGAAATGATTGTATCCTCGAGCATCTCTGTCATGCCGCGTTTCAATTTAGATCCCCTCATCTCTTTTCCGCATAGGAGCGGTAAAAACCTAAGGGGCGCTTAGGTCATTCATTGTAAAAGAGAAAACTGAAATAGTAAATAATCGAGAACAGCGCAGGGAGAAATTTATTCAGAAGATCCCTTGATGGGAAAAACTTTGACTCTTTTCAGAAATCCCTCGCCGATGCTTTCGCTGGTGATGCCAGGAACCTGGTTTACAGCAATGTGTACGATTCGTCTTTCATAGGGATTCATCAGGTCAAGAATCTCGTTCTTTCCTGTTTCGAGAACCTGTTGGGCTACCTGCTGGGCATACTCTCTGAGTTTCTTTTCTTTCCTTTTCCTGTAGAACTCGCAGTCAACCTGGACTTTATCTGGAGAAATCTTGTTCAGGATATGCTGAAAAGCCAAGAGCAAAGCGCCATCCTTGCGGAGGAGAAAATTCTTATCCTCGCCGTCAAAAATGAGATAAATCGTGTCATTCTTCTTTTTGATCTGGTAAGTCAGTTGAAGAGGAAACTGGAGGAGGATCGCCTCTAAAAAGATAGAGACGGGACCCGTATCCAGATCCTTCTTCGGCCAAGCCCGGATGACTATCTCCTTGCCCTTAATCCCGAACAGCTTAGTCTTTTCGGTTACGATTTCATAGGCGAACTTCTCCCTCGAGATTTTGAGGACATGTTCGGCTTGACTCAAGACCTCCTCTAAGTTTTTCCCCTTGAATTCTTGTGCCGGTTCAGTTCTTTCGTCTTTTTCCATGGGATTCTCTCTTTTTTTTGCTCATCATGCGGTTCATGAGATATTGCTGGCCGATCTGGAGAACATTATTTGTCAGCCAATAAAGGACAAGCCCGCTCTGAAAATTCATAAAAAAAACGGTCATGACGACAGGCATGATGAGCATCATCTTTGCCTGGGACGGGTCGGCAGTCGTCGGGGTCATCTTCTGGCTGATAAACTGGGTCACCCCCATCAGGATGGGCGTTACATAATAGGGGTCATGAACGGTCAAGTCTTTTATCCAGAAGATGAAAGGGCTGTGCCTGAGTTCAATGGCCACGACAAGAAGCCGGAAAAATCCCCAGAACACAGGGATCTGAACCAGCATGGGCAGACAGCCTCCGGCCGGATTAATGCCGTGCTCCTTGTAAAGCTTCATCATCTCTTCGTTCATTTGGCGTCTCTGAGCAATGTCCTGTTTGGCCTTCTTATACTTGGCCCGTAAAGCTTTGATCTTCGGCTGAAGTTCCTGCATTTTGGCCATGGATCGGGTGCTGCTGTAGGTAAGAGGGAAAAAGAGGATTTTGATGATGAATGTCAGCATAATAATGGAAAATCCCCAGTTGGGAACGTACTTATGGATGAACTTGAGAGAGATGAGAAGAATCTCGGCAATCCCCCCGAAAAACCCAAAGTTGATCAACTTTTTCGCCGAATGGCCGAACTCCTTTAGCCTGTCAAATTCCTTGGGTCCGATGTATGCTTTCTCCGGCAGGCTCACTGAAAGAAAGAATAAGGAATCCCTTTCTTCGCCCATTCTTTCAAAAAGAGCGCTCCCTTGCTGCGCCGGCATAATGAAGAGAGCGGCCATATAATTGTCCTCATAGGCGGCCCAGTTGGCAAAATCGAAAGCGCTGGCTTCGCTTTTGTATTTCCTCTCATTGATCCGATAGACCTTGTCTGCCGCAAGGACAGCCAGGCCGCTCCCGCCTCCGAACTGCTGCCTTTTCCCCAAAATAACAGGGTTGCCGATACCCGGCCCCCAAATCATCCGCGGCTCTATTTTTTTGCCGTCCTTCCAGAGGTTAATCCGGACGTCGAAGTCATATTGTCCGCCATAAAAACTGAAAACCTTTTCTATTTTTATAGTATTCCTATCGGAATAATCAAATACTATTTCTCCTTTCTCGCCCTCCCGAAGAGTCAGGCGAGGGGCGGAAGGCACGAAGAGGCTGTCATTCAGAACCTTGTCCAGCTCAGCATCCTTGGTCTCGAGGAAAAAAGGATACCTGCCGATCTCGGAGGCACGGTTGGAAACGAGCTCCAACTCCTCTTTCTGCTCATCCTTGTGCATTTTTAATTTCCAGCTCCGCAGCGATGCACCTCGGTTGCTCCAGACCGCCTGATACAAAGGGGTGTCAATGATAACATTTTCTTCGGCCTGAGCTCTAACCTCTTCATATTTCTGCGCTTCCGCGACTTTTTCTTCTTTCTGAGGAGCTTGGCCGGGCGGCGTGGGCAAAACCTCCGCTGCCGTCTTCTGGGCCTTCTCTTCAACCTGAGCCGGCTTCTGCAGCTGCGGTTGAGCTTCGGGCCGCGGCCTATTTTTCATGAAAATTGCCTGGAAAACCACAATAACCAGAAAAGAAAGGACAATGGCCAAGATTAATCGTTTTTCCATAACGCAGTCCTTTTAGGGAACCAGATCAACTCCACCCGGGTGGAAAGGATGACATTTGAGAAGTCTTTTCCCCCCGAGAAAGATACCCTCGAGCACTCCATACTTTTCGATGGCTTCTCTTGTATAGGACGAACAGCTCGGATAGAAGCGGCATTGCCTCCCGATAAGAGGGGAGAGAATCAACTGGTAAAGCCAGATCATCAGCAAGGCGACTTTTTTCACCGTCCTTTCCTCTTCTCGAAAATCTTCTTTACCGCAAAGAGGTAGTCCTCTTTCAATTCCGCCCAACTGGCCTCCCTCATCTCTGACGTGGCCACAATGAGGAGATCCATAGGAAACTCAAGCAAATTTTTGTTCCTTCGAAACAGCTCTCTTATCCAGCGCTTGACTTTATTCCGCGTCACGGCGTTCCCGATTTTTTTACTGGCAACAACACCCACTCGGGAATAGGCTAAAGTATTGGAGAGGTAAATGAGGTTGAAGTACTTGCTTTTATATCGGCTACCTTTTTTATAGATAATTAAAAAATCTTTCTTCTTTCTAATCCTCTCTTGAGGAGGGAGGCTTTCTCTCATCAAACAGCAATTCTTTTTCTGCCTTTCGTCCGTCTGTTCTTGATGACTTTCTGGCCTCCCTGGGTCTTCATTCTGACCCGGAAGCCATGAGTCTTTTTCCTTCTTCTTTTGTTTGGCTGGAAGGTTCTCTTCATGATTTGATCTCACTTGTGAAAAACTATGTTAATAAAGCCTGACCTCTCTGTCAAGCTGGAATCCATTTTTCCTATCCTGAGAGATCATCCCCTCTTCTGGGACATAACGACAAAAACGAATCCTTATTGACTCAAGAGGCGTATTCGGATATAATTTTGACAATGAATTCTTTTAAGATTGGGGATAGAATTATATATCCCAATCAAGGGCTCGCTATTATCGAGGATATCCAGGAAGAAAACCTCTATGGCGAAAATTTCCAAATCTATCACGTGAGGATTCTCGCCAATAACACCCTTGTCCTGGTTCCTTCCTCAAACACCGACGAGATCGGCATCCGCAAGCCGGTTTCGGAGGACTCTGTCGAGGAAATGTTTAGGTTTTTGAAAAAAGGGCGCGTGGACGTAACCTCAGACTGGAAGGGAAGATATAAAGAGCATGTCAACTTGATGCGTTCCGGGACAATCTTCGATATGGCCTCTGTCTTGAAAAGCCTTTACTACCTCAGCCTCATCAAGCCGCTGTCTTTTCGGGAGAAAAAGATGCTGGAAAAGGCGAAGGAACTCCTGGTCGCCGAAATCTCCGAGGTCTCTTCTCTTCCCCTCTCTAAAATCGAGCAAAGAATTATCGATACCCTCTCTCTCTGCTTCAAGGGTATCAAGCCCCACATAGCGTATTAATTTCCCCGAAATGATACTGACCTCCATATTGCTCTTCATCCTTTTTTTGGTCTTCAGCGCTTTCTTCTCTGCGTCTGAGACAGCCTTGATCTCTTGCAATCCTTATACCCTTGATTTTTTAGAGAAAAAAGGCTCCCGAAGGGCCCGGCTTATCAAACGCCTGCTATCTCGGGTGGATCATCTGCTCGCCGCCATCCTCATAGGAAACAACCTCGTCAATATCGCAGCGGCTTCTGTCGCCACAATTCTTTTTCTGTCTATTATTCCTAATAAGCGCCAAGCCGTTCTGTTAGCTACGTTAACCACCACTCTCCTGATTCTTGTCTTCAGCGAGATTAACCCCAAGACCTTTGCCGCTTATCATCCTTTGAAAGTCTCCCTTCTCGTCATCCAGCCTCTCCGTTTTTTTGTCATTCTCTTTTATCCTTTCGTTAAAGCCTTTACCTTCTTTTCGCGACTCATCTTCCGGAGCTCTCCGGGGGAGGGAGGAGGCCAGGCGAGCAGCTTAAACGAAGAAGAGATCAAACTGCTGCTGACAAAAGGCATCAAAGGGATGTCTTCCCTCCGCAAAAGAATGATCGGCGGAGTGCTGGATATCGGGGCTCGGCCCATCAAGGAAATCATGGTTCCCAGGCCGGAGATAAGAGCCATCGAAATCGGCTCCTCTTACCAGCAAATCCTGAACACTGTCCTCTCGACCGAATACTCCCGTCTTCCGGTCTACAGGGGCCGGCTGGACAACATCGAAGGCCTTATCCACTCCAAGGACATCATTCCTTATCTTGTTGATAATAAAGAAATTGATATCAAAAAGCTCCTCCGCCAGCCCTTTTTTGTCCCGGAATCGGCCTCGATCGAAAAAGTGCTCGTCCAGATGCAGGCGAATACTGTCCACCTGGCTTTCGTGGTGGATGAGTTCGGCGCTCTGGAAGGGATCGTCACCTTAGAGGATATTATCGAAGAGATTGTCGGAGAGATCCGGGACGAGTATGATGAGAAGGCCGAAGAATGGTTCCATTCAGAAGGGAAGAACGTTTATATCGTCAAAGGGAACGCCTCGATCAAAGAGCTGTGCCAGAGGCTTCCTCTCGAGATCCCGCAGAGAAGCGAGTTCACCACGCTCGCAGGGTTCCTTTTCTATAAATTCGGAAAAATCCCCCATGAGCACGACGCTCTGGAGCACAAGGGAAATCAATTCATCGTCGAAAAAATGAACAAGCGCCACATCAGCCTGGTCCGCATTATCCTGAATCCAGAAAAATCTGAGAAAGAGAATGAAGATCGTCGCCTCCAATAAAGCGGCCTACCATAATTACGAAATCGCGGAAAGCTTCGAGGCGGGAATAGCTCTCCTGGGAAGCGAAGTGAAATCGATCAGGGAAGGACGGATCAGTTTAAAGGACAGTTATGGGGAGGTGAAAGGCGGCGAAGTCTTCCTCCTCAACTCTCACATCAGCCCTTACGAGCCGGCCAATAGATTCAATCACGACCCCTTACGGAAGAGAAAGCTCCTCCTCCATCGCCAGGAAATCAAGCGGCTCATCGGAAAGATCAAAGAAAAAGGCTTCACCCTCATTCCCACCAAAGTGATGCTCAACGAGAAAGGCAAGGTCAAAGTCGAGATCTCCCTGGCCAAGGGCAAAAAAACATACCAAAAAAGAGAGGCTATCAAAGAACGGGACAGGGAGAGGGAACTCCGGGCCGAGCTAAAAAGGCGCTGGCGATAGCTCAACAGCTAACTTAATGGCCTCGATGAGGCTTAGGGGAGAGGCCGCATTTTTCCCAGCGATATCAAAAGCTGTGCCGTGGTCAGGAGAAGTGCGGACAAAAGGAAGGCCCACGCTCAGGTTGACCCCTTTATCAAAGGCCTCGAGCTTGAACGCAATGAGGCCCTGGTCGTGGTAGAGGGCAATAACAATTTTATCATCCTGGCCCAGGGCATTCCGGAAAACGATGTCCGGGGGATAAGGTCCGCTGATTCTTAATCCATTTTTCCGGGCTTCCTCGATCGCGGGAATGATCTCCTCGTTTTCTTCGCAACCGAGAAGTCCTTCCTCTCCAGCATGCGGGTTTAGGCCTGATACCAAAAACTCAAATCCTCCCAGCCGCATTCTTTCTAAACCCTGATAAAGGCGAAGAAAAAAGGAACGAAGATTCTCTCGCGTAACTTTTTCGAGGGCCTCTCTCAAAGAAACATGATGGCTCAAAAGGGCAATCTTTATCTTTTCCGACCAAAAGACCATGATGACTTCCGGATAGAACTGGCCGAGGAAATCCGTGTGGCCGCGCCAGTTGACGCCGGCCAGCGCCCAGGATTGCTTGGAAATCGGGGCCGTGACAATACCCTGAAGGATTCCTTTTCTGGCTTCCGCAACAGCAGCTTCAAAAAACCTGAAAGATGCTAACCCGTTTTCCGCGGAAGGGGCCCCCTTTTTTATGTCCTTCAGCTGGCTGTCCGCTTCCCGAAGAGAGAGACTTCCCCGGGTTAATGCTTTTTTGGCATTCGAGGATTCAAACGGGAGGCGAAGACCCAGAGTTTTTTCTTCCTCTCTCAAAACATGGGAAGACCCGAAAAGAATGTACTCGGCGCAAGGAAGCACAAAATTCCCAGAGAATGCCTTGAGGACGATTTCAGGCCCGATCCCCCCAGGATCCCCGAGCGTGATCCCGATCTTGGGAAGGGTCATTTGGGTTTCTTCTTTGGCTCTTCCTCTTCCTTGACGTCTTCCACCTTGTAAAGATACTTGATGTTGCTCTTATAAACGAGCAGGTTAGGAGCATCTTCTCTGTTGAGCTTGAAGCAGTTCCTGTCATACCACTCAATATATCCCTGAATGACTTCACCATCAGCAAAGGCTACGGCCATCCGTGTCTTTTTGTTCATCTGCTTGAGAAAGTAATAATTCTCGGCATGGGTATCATAGGGCGGGTGGATCTTCCTTTTTTCTGACTCGCGATTCATCTTCTCTTTAATTTCAGCCAAGTTTGGTCGCATAAGTTTTCTGTTCATTAAATTTCTCCAGCTTTAGGAATGAATTCTGGATTCTTGCTCAGTTTTGATATTAACACTTTTCATGAAAAGCTTCAACGAGAGTTGCTTATTTCTCCAAAAGTGGTCTCAAGGCATCATGCCAATGCTGAGCCAACAGCTTGTACCCTTGACTCGTGGGATGGACATCGGCAAGGAGCTGAGGCGACTTCGAAAAAAGCGAATAGTTGTCCACCAAGACGGCTTTCTCCTCAGCAGCTATTTTCTCAACGAGAGGGTTTATCTCCCTGATTACCCTCTCCCTGGATTGAGGACTGAAAGGGAAGGAGATGCCTTCTGGAAGGGGAGGGATCGTCGCGAGAAGAATCTTTGCTTTTTCTTTCTTTCGGTTGCGGAATTCGCGAAAAATGGCGATGATCGCCTTCATATTTCGGGCGTAATCTTCCGCAGACGTGAAGTCGCCATCCGTGCGCACATCATTTGTCCCGAGTTGGAGAAGGACGAAATCCGGATGTTCTCGGGCAAGGGTGGATTTCTGCTTCTTCAGGAAACGCAAGTATTCTCCGGATGTATTCCCTTTACGTCCGTAATTCAGGATTCTAACGCGGCGGCCTTCCTGGCTGAACAAACGATGGAGATGCCGGGGATATTCGGAGTCGGTTATGCTGTCTCCGGCGCAGAGGATGATTACTTTTTCGCGGGGCGAAGAGCAGGAAACAAGACCGAGAAAGATCGCCAAGAAGAGCAGTTTCTTGCCGGCGTGCATTTCCCTTTTAATCTCTCCACCAGTAGGAGAATTTAAATTTATCGTTCCGGAATGAGATGTCAGCTTTTCGAGATCTGGGAAATATTGATATTTTTGGTTCTCAAACTCGTGCCCATCGCTTTTTCCACGTTGGCCAAAGAAATCGTATAATCTACGGTGGCCCTGAGCTCGGAAATCCTGGCATTGGCCAAGTCTCTCTGGTAGGTCAGGACGATGAAATTCGTGCTCAGCCCGACTTTGAGTTTTTCTTCCTCCGCCTGCAGCTTTTTCTCCGCCAGTTCTCTCGCAACCTTGTAAGCCTGAACCCTTTCATAATTCGCCTGGACAGCTCTTACAGCATTCCGGATCTCCAGGTAAATCGCCTGCTCCTGGTTTTTCAACCGCAGCATGGCCTGGTCTAAATTCAGCTTAGCTTGAGCGTAAGCCGCCTGGGAGAAGACCGCGTTGAGAGGAATATCCAGGGTAAGACCGACGGACCAATTTTTGTGCTTAAAACCAAAAACATCGCCATAGGCCCCTGAGGGTCCTCCAGGATTGGTCCCGATGACGATGCCCGTAAGAGGGTTATTATTCAGATATATGATCTGGTCTCCCGAAATTCCCGGGCTCCAATACGAAGCCGTCAGGTCAAGCCGGGGAAGAAGTTGATTCTTAGCATAGCTGACATTCAAATCCTGATTTTTTAAGTCAAACTTGAGAGACTTGAGTTCAGGCCTGTTTTGCATAGCTGCTATAAGAGCTTCATCCAGGTTAATCTCTTTGGTCTCAAAACGGGGCGCATCCAAAGGTTTTATCGGCAGAGTCAATTTCATCTCTTCTTCAGGAAGGTTGATGATTGTCCGAAGGAGGTCCTCGTTGTTTTTAACCTCGACTTGAGCCGAGATGATTTCGGCTTGCCTTGTGGCCACCTCGGCCTGGGCGCTCAAGATTTCTATCGGTGCTAAGGTTCCCACCTCAACAGCTCTCTCGTTTTTGGCCAGAAGATCTTGGGCCAATTGGAGAGCCTGCTGCCTCACCTTGAGGTTTTCGATGCTGTAGGCCAGGTTCCAGTAGGCACTCTCCACAGAGTAGACGACGTTCATAATCGTCTTTTCCAGGTCAGTCTCAGCTATGTCATAGTTATTCTGGCTGATAATGATATCGCGGCGAGTCATCTTAGCGCCAAAATCCCTCAAGAGGGGCTGTCGAAAATCGAATCTGAGCGTGCTGCCGTAGCGGGGGTTGACAGTCTGGAACTTGCTGTTGCTGAAATTCTTGTAGCTGTCCAAAGAAACATCAACGGTTCCACCTGTGGGAATGAGTTGAGAAATCTGGACATTGTAGTCGTTATAGTTGACCTTCGTCCTCTCTGCCGCTTCAAGCCAAGAATAAGAAGCATTTTCGGTGTCCCTCTTGCTGAAACCGAAAGAAAGGGTGGGCAGGAACTTTTCATTGGCTTTGGAGATCGAGAGGCTGGCTATATCAGGACCCAATATTTGTATGGCCACGCCATAATTGTTCTTCAGCGTCCTGAGGATCGCGTCATCCAGGGTCAGGGGAAGAACCTTCTCTTTTTCCTGACCCCAGGAAACAGATGAGAAAAGCAAGAGCAGAATCAGCAAAACTTCGGTTATTCGTCTAAACATTTCAAACCTCCTGGTTTTAAGTCTTTGCCAGTTTACTCGTAACGTAACGCTTCTATAGGATCAAGCCGCGAAGCCTTGCGGGCAGGATAGAACCCGAAAAAGATGCCTACCGAAGCTGAGAAAGCAAAAGCCATGACAATGGCTTGTATGGAGACGGCTGTTTTGAACTGGGAGAATATCGATATATACTTGAGGACTTTCGAAAGTCCGACTCCGAAAAAGATGCCGATAAGGCCTCCCAAAACGCTCAGAACGACAGCTTCGGTCAAGAATTGAAGAAGGATATCTTTTTCCCTAGCGCCGACAGCCATGCGGATGCCGATTTCCCGGATTCTCTCAGTCACAGAGACGAGCATGATATTCATGATGCCAATTCCGCCCACGAGGAGAGAAATGGAGGCAATGCTGCCGAGCAGGATCGTCATTATTCCCGTAGCCTGGGCCGCCCCTTCGGCAATTTCCGACATATTTCTGACTTGAAAGTCGTCCTCAGCGCCCGGGGCAATCTTATGCCGGATCCGGAGCAGCTCTTCAATCTGACCCTGGGCCTCCTTTGTCCGAGCCATGGAGACGGCCTGAATATCGATAGATGAAATGTAATCAACGCCCATGAGCCTCTTCATGGCTGAGGTGTATGGAATTGTGATCATGTCATCGCGGTTGAACCATCCCCCTGACTCTCCTTTAGACTTAAGGACTCCTAAGACTCTGAAGGGGATCTTCTTGATTCTGATGACCTTACCGACGGCATCTTCATCCTCGAACAGGTTCTTCTTGACTTCGCTGCCCAAAACACAAACCTTGGCCCCGGCTTTCACCTGGCTTTCATCAAAATAGGTTCCTACTTCGATCTCCCAATTTCTGATTTCAGGATATCGGGCCCCTGTCCCCTGGATGGATGTGTTCCAGTTCTTGTTCGAATAGACGACCTGTGCTCTCGTACTCACGGATGGAGAGGTGTATTTGACGGCAGAGCACTGCCGTTCTATAACCTCAGCGTCCTCGGGTTTGAGCGTGATGAAACCTCCAGAGCCTGTATGGACACCCCCCCGACTTCTGCTTCCAGGAGAGACAAAAAGAAGGTTGGTGCCCATAGCGTTGAAACGCTCCTCGACACCGCGCTTGGCGCCTTCGCCGATACTGACCATGGAAATCACGGCTCCCACCCCGATGATGATCCCCAGGGCGGTCAGGAATGTTCGCATTTTATTCCGGCTAAGCGCCCGAAGCGCGACTTTGGTTGTGCGCCAGATATTCATAGTCATTGCTCCTTTTTTAAATGTTCTTCACAGCCTTCGCGGCCCAGTTCTTCTCTGATGATTTTTCCATCTCTGATATAGATTCTCTTTCTCGCGTAACAGGCAATATCCGGCTCGTGCGTCACCATGACCATGGTGATCTTCTTCTCCTCATTGAGCCTGGTGAAAATGCTCATGATCTCCGCGCTTGTCTTGGTGTCCAGGTTTCCCGTCGGCTCATCCGCCAATATCAGCGAAGGATTATTCAGCAAAGCCCTGCCTATGGCAATCCTCTGCTGTTCTCCGCCGGAAAGCTGGTTGGTTTTATGATACGCTCTCTCCTTAAGCCCGACAGTATCCAAGGCGCGAAGAGCTATTTCTGTCCTGTCTTTGGGATGGACATCAGAGTAGAGAAGAGGGAGCTCCACGTTTTCCAGAGCCGTTGTCCGGGGCAGCAGATTAAATGTCTGGAAGACAAAGCCTATTTTTTGGTTCCGGATGCGCGCCAGCCTGTTCTTGTCAAAGGTGGAGACCTCCTCGCCCTCAAGATAATACTTCCCTGAGGTGGGCCTATCCAGGCAGCCGATGATGTTCATCAAAGTCGATTTTCCTGAACCTGAAGGGCCCATGATCGCTAAAAATTCTCCTGCTTCGACTTTATAAGAAACGCCCCGCAGAGCTTGGACTTCGGTTTCACCCACTTGATAGACCTTGGTCAGGTTCTCCAGTTGGATAAGTGTATTGGACATTTTTTCCTCTATTCTCATACGTGCTTTCCGGGAAACCGTTTAGCGGCCGATGAACATCGGCGGCCGTGGGGCATTGGAAGCTGCAGCTGAAGCCCCGCCGGATTCATAGCCGATGATGACCTTCTGCCCTTCTTTCAGATCGCTGCGCAAAATTTCGGTGTAGCTGTTGTCGGTCACGCCCGGCCGGATGAAGGTAACATTCAGCTTTCCTTTTTCATCGAGGTACCAAACCGTGGAAGGCTTTCGGCCTCCCCGCGTTCCGCCGCCCGTTCCCGGCATACCCTGCGGTCCACCTCCGCCCTGAGCAAAGTTCATCCGCGGCGTGCCTTCCTGCCCCATCCTCTGGGACTGCTGCTGAGGCCGACCGGCCTCCTGGCCTTGGCTTTGCCCTTCTGCTTTGCGCTTAGCGAACATCTTCTCTCCCGCTTCCTTCATGATTTTCACCATTTCCTCAGGGGGAAGATTGGGCGTAAACCTCAAGCCAGCATTCGGGACCCGGAGCACACCCTTAGCCTCGCCGGTGATGATGGAAACAGTGGCGGTCATGCCGGGCCTTAACTTCAACGCCGGATTATCCACTTCCGCGATGGTGGTGTAAGTCACGACATTCTGGGTGACCGTCGGGGAGAAGCGGACTTGTTTCACAGTGCCATTGAAAGTGTCGTCCGGAAAAGCATCAACCGTGAACCGCACTTTTTGTCCCTCCTTGACCTTCCCGACATCAGCCTCATCCACGCTGCACTCGACCTGCATCTTGCTCAGGTCATTGGCGATCTCGAAAAGCTTGGGAGCCTGGTAACTCGCTTGGACAGTCTGGCCAATATTGATATTCCTTGAAATCACGATCCCGTCGATCGGAGAGCGGATGATGGCATAACCGAGGTCCACTTTACTCGACTCAACCTGTGATTTGGCCTGCTCAACCCTGGCTTCTGCCGACTGGAGGTCAGTCTTTGCTCCAAGATAATTCGCCTCAGCCATGTCTTTTTCTTCATACGAGATCAAGTTCTTGTCGAACAGGCTTAATGCTCTTTCGTATTGCTTCTGAAGATTAGCGAGAGTCACTTTGGCCTTCTCGAGTGAAGCCACAGCGCTGAGGTAGTTGGCCTGATTCTGGTCGACGCGCGACTTCAGGAGAGATTGGTCAAGCTCGGCCACGACTTGGCCTTCTTTAACCTGGGAATTAAAATCGGCGTAAAGCTTGGCGATTTTTCCAGAAACCTGGCTTCCCACTTCAACGGTGGTGACAGGATTCAGCGTTCCTGTCGTAACAACCAGGGCTTCGATATCGCCCTTGGAAATAGCTTCTTGTCTGTATTTGACAACTCCATTTTTGTTGTTTTTCAGTAAGGTCCATCCGAGGATCGCTCCCGCGATAATCACCAGGACGGCACCGATGACAACTTTCTTTTTCATCTTACTTCTCCTTTATTTTTCTCCTGTTGCTGTTTTTGGTTATCTCTTTCTCTTCGTTCCCCGAACTCTCTCTTCCTCTGAGCAACATATTTTTCGATCATGGCCTCCAATTTCTGCTTCTGTTCGGCTGTGAGAACATTATCAATCTCGCTCTTGAGCTCAGCGCGGATACTCATGAGGCGGCCGTGCATATCAGTCCGCAGCTCTTTGAGCCTGGCCTCATTTCTCTCGAAGATCTTTCTGATCAGCTCTTGCTGGTCAGCGGAAAGGCCCAGGTCCTGGGCCATTTGCTCCAGCGAGGGAAAGTGAGCCGGACCTCGGTTGTCTCGCGCGTGCCTTTTCTGGAGATAGTATCTTTCGCCGAAAACACCCCCGATAAGGCCGGCGCCAAAGGCAACAACGAGGGAAAGGACAATCCAAAATTTATATTGGTTTTTCATGACATTCATCTCCTTGGCGAATCCTTCTCCTCCATGGCTGTGAAGATCAGCATCATGTTCCTATTCTCAGGCCCTCTCGCATCCAGAATATTCTGGGTCTCGGTAAGAGGGTTCTCATCGCGAAGAAGAAGGGCTTCCACCTGGCTGAGCTGCTGCGGCTCCCGAGGCCGAAGGATGAGAAACGCCCCGCCGATGAGGATGATGGCGGCTAAAGAGAAAGCCAGGGTTCTGGTTGCCCACTTCTGCCAGATGAGGCCGGGCATCGTTTTTTCTTTCACGTTTAACTTTGCCAGGAGGCGCTCATTAAAATAAGGAAGTGGCTCTGGAACGCCCTCTTTTTTAAGATGGCCGAGGATCATCCGATATTCCCGTTCTGCCTTCTGGCAGTGGGAGCAGTCCTCGATATGGTCTTTGAGCCGAATTTTTTCGCGATCCTCAAGTCTCCCGTCGAGCGAACGAAGGAGAAGTCTTTCGGCTTTTTTACAGTCCATATTCTCCTCCTTCCTGGCCTAAATAAGCGGCCAATTTTTCCCGCAGCTTCTTGCGGGCTCGAAAAAGACGCGAGTCCACTGTCCCAGGCGATAACCTAAGGACGCAGGAAATTTCCTCGTAAGAAAGTCCCTGAATATCCCTGAGGGTCAGAATGATCCGGTGCTTCTCAGGAAGATGCTGCAAAGCAGCCTGAACGAGCGCTCTTCTTTTTTCTTCAACCTGTTCATCCTCCAGGCGGCCCTCGTTTTCCGCGGTCAAAATTTTCTTCCCCTCTTCGAGGGGAATTTCCTTCAGCCGGGTTTTTTTCTTTCTTAAATAATCCTTAATATGATTCACGGCAATCCGGTAGAGCCATGTTCCGAATTCGGATTTGAACTTGAACTTCGGCAGGGAAAAATAAGCCTTGATAAAGATTTCCTGGGCCAGGTCGTCTGCCGCCGCTCTGTCTTGAGTCCAGCTCGAAGCGAGATTAAACACTTTGGCTTTATACCTCTCAACCAAGAGTCCGAAGGCTTCTCCGTTTCCTTCCTGGGAGAGCCGGATAAGCTCTTTTTCTTCCATTCCTGAGCACTTCTATGCTGCCTCCGCACATCCTTTAGACGAAGGCGCAATAAAAATCTTCCTTTTTATCTATAATACGACAATCCCTTTTTTAAGTTTCAACAGAAAAAGATTTGCTGCTTACAAAGAGGGCAGGACGGAAGGAAAAACTATTTTTTCTTCGCCGTCCACTCCATGGTTCCAAAGTCGCCCATCTCTGCTGTGCCGGACATCGAGGTTCCTTCGACTGTTCCTTTATAGACAATTGTCATCTCACCCCGCTGTGTGGTGCGGGTGATGGACCATTCGATGGCATTGCCTTTGACCGTTCCTTGGCCCGTGCTCTCACCTCGCGGAGATATCATGGTCACCGTGATTTTCTCTCCCTCTTGGACAAACTTGGCTGTCTGGGTCATCTCTCCGCGCGGAGTCTGCATGGTGAACTCCCACTCTCCGCTGACATTGACTTCCTGAGCGTGTGATAGAATGGCAAAAGAGGCAAAAACAAAGATGAGTGAAAGGAAAAAGCTGGCTTTACGCATGTCTCCTCCAATAAGGGTAGTATTATACATCTTTTCTATTAGACAATAAAATGAGAAATTCCTTTACTTTCTCTTTCTGGTCTCTCTGTCGTAGTCCTCAGCAGTATCGATGTCGCGCAGGATGGCGGGACTCGGCATCCTAACTTCAAAGACGTCATCACAGTGTCTGTGCAGCAGCTCGCGCAACCCTATCTCGGGATTGAGATGCTTCATCTCTTCCCTGTATTTGAGGTCGATGAGGAAAGGATGGCCGCGCTTTTTCCGCCAAGCGGGGACGATGATGCCCTTCTTTTCCCTGCGGAAGGCCTCGATGAGGGAGTTGATCACCGTCGCCTGGACAGACGGCTGGTCAGCCAGAACGACCAGGACAGCCTCGCAGGGATAAGGGAGAACCGCCATGCCCTGCAGAACAGAAGAGAGCATGCTTTCCCTGTAACGGGGGTTGTACGTTGTTTCCACAGGAAATCTTTTAATCTTCATTTTTATCTGCGGCCGTCGGGCCCCCAGGACCACTACGGTCTTGTCGACTTTGGAGGATATGACATTCTCGACGACGGTCTCGATGATCGTCGTTTTGCTGAAGGGGAGAAGGAGCTTAGGTTTCCCCATCCTTTTTGACTCACCCGCCGCAAGAATCATCGCCCAAATCATTTATGGCCCCCTGCTTTTTTCTCTCCAACATGGCTTCTCACGCGCACGAGCTCGGCAGCGATGCTGACCGCAATTTCTTCGACGGTCTTTGACCCTATTTCGAGCCCGATGGGAGCATGGACGCGGTCGAACTGCGCTGCCGTAGCCCAACCCTCAGAAACGAACTTTTCCCGCATCAGGGATACCTTGCGCCGGCTCCCGATCATCCCAATATAGGCTGCGGAGGACTGAATACACGCGCGCAGGGCCTCGGCGTCATAACTGTGCCCCCGCGTGACGATCACGACATAGGTGTCGGAAGAAACAGGAAAATCCGCCAATGCCCTGCCGATATCGGCCACGATCATGGCATCAGTCTGAGGAAACCTTTCCGGATTGGCAAACTCAACCCTGTCATCAATAACGGTGACTTCAAAATCCAGAAGACTCCCGAGATGAGCGACAGCCTGGCCGATATGGCCAGCTCCAGCGATGACCAGCCGGAAGAGGGGAGAAAGAGGCTCAAAGAAAAAAAGGACCCCTGTCTCTTCTCTTTCTTTTTTTCTTATGAGTTTTGGCTTCCATTCCAACCTGACCTCCTCGATTTCTTCGGCGACCGAAGAAAGGTCCTTTTCTGCGGCGTCTTCGTGAGGCAGCTTCTCTCCTAACCAGTGGCGGGAGATTGACGCATCACCGGAAGGTGTCATCCTGACTTTCGATATCAATATCCCCGCCTGGCGAGAGAGTAGGGATTTTTTCAAACGCTTAAAGGCTTCAAGATGGTCAAGAGGCGAAGCGTCGATAAGGATAGAGACAGAGCCGCCGCAGATGGCCCCCTCAGAAGCTGAGATATTCCCCTGGAGCTCAAACTCATAATACAGTGACTTTCGCTCTATCAGGCAGCGGACGGCCTTTTCCTGGGCATCTGCCTCGATGACTCCTCCCCCCAAAGTTCCGCAAAGGAGCCCCTCCTTAGAAAAGAGGGCTGATGCTCCGGCGATTTGAGGCGTCGAGCCTTCAGCCTCGATGATTGTCGCCAAGGCCAAAGGCGCCTTTTGCTCGAGCCGGCGATCAAGTCCGCTATAAAGGCTTTTCATCCTCTCTATTATTTATTTTTTGGGTAATCTCTGGCGTATTCTCTTTTCACGAAGAGGCAGGAGAAAGATGTCCTTTTTTCTGAGGTTTTCGCCGATCTCGAGAGGGAGCCTGACTGGATTGTAACCTGGAGCCCAGACTCGCAACGTGTATTTTCCGGGCTCGAGAAGCCTCAAGAATCTGCCGGTTAAGGGATCACTTTTTCTCGGTTCGAGGTAGCGGAAATCGTCGATTTCCACGAAAGACACAATGGCCTCTACCGGCGATCCGGTTTTCCTATCAAGGATCCTGCCGCTGATTCCCGGACCGTTCAGCCTTTCCAGCATATAGAACAGGCCTTTGAGATTGGATTCGATGATGGCGCTGATCTCAGAGTTGTCAAGGGGGATAAAAGAGGTCCCGGTTTCCACAAGAAATTCCAGTGTCCCCGCAACCGCGTACATCCAGGGAGAACTCTGATTAGCTGCCGTCTGGCGGCCGTAGGAGTAGGCGCCTGTCCCGCTCAAATTTGTGATCCTCCCCGCAAGCTCTGAGGCCATTTTCCGGAGGAGATTATGGTCGGGGGCGATGGCGCCCGTCCCGGGCCATGACCACTGGTAGTAGACAATCTCTCCATAGCTGTGATAGGAAACGGAAACCGCAAATTTTTCCCTCAGAGCCAATTCCCTTTTTGCCTGTGTTTCATCCTCGGAGAAAGGCGATGGGCCTCTGTATGTCCAGTCGGAGGGATTGGCGGAGCCGTCGTAACTCCAGTTGAGGGCGTAGTTTCTGTTGAGGTCCACGCCATCATAATCGGGGTCTATCCTTCCGTCGGCGTCATTATCCCTCAGGTTTTTCCGCCACCAGGGGGAGGCAAGCTGGTTATCGACGATATATTTGTAGCCTTCTGGATTCATGATGGGAATCACCCAAATTTCGCAGTCATTCACCCAAGATGTGACCCGGTCATCCGACCCATATCGGGAAACAAGATAGTCGATGAAGGCGAGACAGATTTCATTCCCCAGCGGCTCCCGAGCATGATGCATGCCGTCGACGAGCACTGCCGGCTCGTCCTCGTCCTCGCCGGGGTTATCCGATATCTTTAGGGCCCAGATGGGAAGAGACAGCCTTGTGCTCTTCCCGATGTTGTAGAGCTTGGCCATGTATGGGTGAAGCTCTTCAACTGCCCTCAGATATTCATATGTTTCTTCCAGAGTATGATAGAAAGGGTCGAGGGAAAGGCCGGCAAAGTCAGATTCACGCTGGAGAATTTCCACCCGGAAGCCTTCCTGAAGCAGCGATCCGAGCTCTTTTTCCGTGACGACAGCATCCCTATAGTCTCTCAGAGCCATCGAGGCAAAATCGAGCGGCAT
>Ga0315280_10002179_pt1 | contig 32079 bp, 27 predicted proteins | sample YL17G06_40_MG_FD_203697 | JGI IMG/M metagenome (GOLD analysis project Ga0315280, IMG submission 203697) | Sediment microbial communities from Yellowstone Lake, YNP, Wyoming, USA - YL17G06_40 | ecosystem: Environmental > Aquatic > Freshwater > Lake > Sediment | place: USA: Wyoming | collected... | reverse complement strand
AGCGGTCACGTCAAACCACGTTGGAGATGCTCGGAGGAAACACGGGGCAGAGGGTGGAGGAGAAACTGCCGACAGAATTCTTAACTTAACACCTATGCCCCGAAGCGTCGCCGTCCACCACCACTTCGAAAGTGTCGTTGTGCAGATCGGGCCGGGCGAAGTCCCAGTAGTTATCATAGGCTTCGTAAAGAAAATAGAGCCGATTCAGGCCCTTCACCCAGCCGACGCGCACCCGGACATCCAGGTTCTGCGGATCGGGCTTGAGATACTTTCCGTTGTCGTCCGCCAGCTGATCGGTGCCGATAACGTAATCCTTGGGCACCATGTCCCAGTCATCGGTCTTGCCGTCAATCCGGGGGATCTTGTCGGCCGGAAACTGAAAGATCTTGAAGGTGACATCCGGTCGCTCGAGCCCAGCGGCAGAGCTGGAGACGATTGCTGCGAGCAGAATGAACAATGCACGGTAAAGGGCCATATGGATCCTCCGAAAAGAGCGTTCCTTAAGTCTTACGGTCTTTAAGGCAGCAGCCTCTCATGCGCCGGGGCTCACCCAAGCGCATGAAAAGCACAGCCGTTGCGCGAAGCGCCTTTGGAGTGCGGCGGCACGACGCCGCTTTGTAGCCTAACAAAGCGGCGTCGTGCCCTGAACCTTATACGGATCTTCATGATTGATCACCAGAGTTGGTACGATTCTGCAAAGGTCCGGGCGGCAGCGCGTGCAAGTGCCAGCCCAGAAGCATGTCTTGTAGCCGACGCAGACCGGCAGCGAGGCTTTCGGCTCCTGGCTCTCCGTCGCTTTTGCGGCCCAACCATCCTCCCAGTTTGGCAACCATCCGGTTCGCTTCCCCCAAAGTCAACTCCGAGGCTGATTGCGAAGTTTTTTTTTCACGGCACAAGTCAGCACCTCAAGTTCTTCCTGCGTGTAGAGCAAGGATGCCGGAACATTAGGCACGGCGCGGCCCAGTTTGACCAGTGCCAGTATGCGCCACGCCATGATCAGGTCAAACGCGAGCACACGCTGCAGATGTTCAGCCGTTTTGAACTCGCGCTGCTCAACCTTGCAGATACTCTTCAAGACTCGATGCCATTCCTCGATGCCCCAGCGCCGACAGTACCACTCTACTTTCTCCCATGCTTCAGCCACCGTGCTCACCGGCAGGTCCGTCAACAGCATCCAATCCAGTGGCTCGATTCCTGGCGGCGGCTCCGGTTCGTGCACCCACACGGCCCGCAACGTCAGCGGGGGCCAGCCCTTCTTTGGACCAACGGCCGGAGCCTGAATCGTGACGGATGCCCAGCGAATCTCTACCGTCGCAATACGGGCAGCACGGCTACCGCGGCGAGGGAGGCGCAGGTCGCGGCGCTCCCCCAACGGCTGCGTCGCCATGAATGCCCAGAGCTTCTGGTGACCGTCGAGATTCCGATCATGCTGGGCACGGACGAGCACATGAAGATTAGGAGGGCCGATCTGAACTCCGTCATGCAATTCGTAAAGGTCACCCTCCCGGTCCGCCATGACGACCATCCGGGTGCATGGCAGGCGCCGTGCGGCGAAAGCGGCGACTCGCAACTCATCCAGCCACCGGGCGCTTTCCTTTTCGTCAATCGACTTGGCGTTGCGCGTCCGTTTGTCGGTGGACGGTTCTTCGGAACGTCCCCAGCTCCGGGCATCCAACACCCCCAGCAGCACCCCGTCTGTGCGCAATGCGAGCAGGCTATGCAGGAAGAGCCCGCGGGCTGGCCCGGAGCCGATCTCGCCGAGACCCGTGGTCTGGTTCAGGCCCGAGTAGTTCAGACTGGTCGTATCCTGGGCCAACAACACTATCGGCTCAACCAACATGCGGGCTTGCGTGGATTCCGCGTGAGGACTCAAAAGAGTCTGCATGCTGATCTCAGGGCTCTCGTTCTCGATGAGGTTGTAAGCCCCCTTGGCATCTGCCCAGTTCGGGAAACTGGCTCCGAATGTGGCCGACGGATCATTCCAGCGTGCCAGAAGAATCTTCAGCGCACGACTGTTCAGCCGGGCATCTCCAAGGTCGATGCTTTCAAGTTCCCGGGCGCACCAGTCGACAGACTCGATGCTCTCCTGCAGCGAGCAAGGCGTAACCAATTCGGGAGGCTCGTTCTGCAACTGCCGGCGCGCATCGCTACCGAGAGGATAAACCCAGATGTCCTTGGGTGTAGTCGAGCCTTTCCCGGCACCAAGACGGCCTTGGCCCGTGCTCTCACCCAGACGCAACCAGTTGGCTGCTGCAAAGGAGCGTCCGGTAAAGCGGGTGCGGTCGACGAAGGTTTCCACCAGAAGCGGACGCGCACCGTAGCGACTGTGCCAATCCTCGCCCAGACGGGAGGCGACCATGCTCCAGGTCTTGGAAACCAGGTTGATACAACGAACCTCTTTGCGTATCAGCAGGCGCGAAAGACAGACGACTTCGGGCAAATGCTCGAGGCGGGCACTGGTGGACCAGCCGATCCACTGGTCACGGGCCCCGAGCAAGAAAGCTGCAGGGCCAAAACCCAGCGCTCCCAACCAGCCATGGTCGCTGCCGATCAGATAGCGCAGCTGCGTGCCGACCAGCGGCGCAGCCCCGCAGGGATGCTGTTGGATAATCAAGTCATTCCAGAGACCATGCAGCGGATCGTCCTGCCCGGAGATCAGGTACAGGGACAAGCCTCGGATCTCATCGACCCGTCTGGGTACACCGGCAACCGGCGGCAACTTTTGACCCGACGACCGCAGTCGGTGGGGGACCGAAGGCCGGGCTTTGGGAAGGCGAAAAAGGCCCAGATTCTCCAATTTACGCAAAGCCACCCTAGCACTCGAGAGCGCCGGCCGGCCGGTTGGAGAATACCAATTGAGATGACGGCAAACCTCCTTAGCGAGGGTGCCGCGACCGATGTCGGGTTGCGCCGCGATCATTTCAGCCAAGTGTTGGATCAGTGCGGGCGTAAACGTGCGCCCGCAGACACGCACAGGAGTATCCATGTTCGAGAGTGTGCCAAACTGAACTTCCTGTGTCTATCAAAATCAACATCCGTACAAGGTTCAGGTCGTGCCGCCGCACTCCAAAGCCGCTTCGCGGCAGAGAGAGGACATGATTCTAAAGACCTCCGTCATCATTCCCGTTTACAACGCTGTGGGCTCGTTGGAACTGGTCCTGACGGGTTATTGCCGGCAATCCTACAAGGATTTCGAATTGTTTATTGCCGACGACGGTTCGGGGCCCGAGGTTCGCACCTTCATCGACGTTTTTGCCCGGCATGCGCCCTTTCCGATCAAGTACACATTCCAACCGGACGAAGGGTTTCGCAGGGCCAGGATCCTGAACCAGGCAGTGCGCGAATCTTCTGCGCAGTACCTGATCTTCGCAGATGCCGATTGCATCCCGCACCTGCACTTCATAGAGGCACACCGTGCCGGCAGCGGATCGCGCATCGTTCTCTGCGGCAGGCGGGTGAATCTGAGCAAGCGAACATCGGATGGCTTGACGCCACAGGATGTCTTGGCGGGAAAGCTCGAGCGAGTTACACCGGCCAGAGTCCTGGATGTGCTGCTCAGCCGAGGCGGCCATTGGGACGAGGGATTCGTGTTGCGCAATCGGACCTTGAACCGCTGGGTCAATCGTAAAGAAGTGACACTCTTGGGCTCCCATTTCTCCCTTGAGAGATCGCTTCTCCAAGAAATCAACGGCTTCAACGAAGGTTTTGTCGGTTATGGTGGGGAAGACACGGAGATCGAGTGCCGGTTGCGCCGGGCAGGCGCCGGATTGCGTTGGGTAAGACACCGAGCCATTCAGTACCATTTGTATCATCCATCGCGCAGCAGCAATCCAGCAAACCTCGCGGTATTGGAGCAAACGCTGGCTTCAGGGAAGCCGGTGTGCCCCAACGGCTTGAGAAAGGACCTCTGACCCCTGCTTCTGGTCGGAAGGCAGAGGTCAGATGTAGGTCCAGGTGGATCTAAGCAAGGTAACAGGTCTTATATGCTGAATTTCCAGGCAAGGTCAGCCGCCTGACGCTTCAGCTCTCCACTTTCGCTTCCGGGAGCCGGATGACGCCGGCCTTGCGGATAGAGTCTATATCTATGACTTCTCCGCTTTTCTGCAAGAAGTTTCCGGCCGCGATCTCCTTCTGTTTCTTTGGTTGCGGCCACCGGCCGCGTTAGGAAGGACAAGCCGCGTATTCGATCAAGGTCCGCGCCAAGGTGCCCGCTCGTCTGGCCTCCCCGGTCCTCAGGTTCGTAGTTGAGAGACTATGTTAACTTCCCGGCCTCTCTAAATCACAGCTGTGAGCTGCTCTGGCAGAATTCCACACCCGGTCCTTTGTCCTTTCGAGCCGAGCCTCATCGGCGTCACCAAGAGGTGTCGTTGGTTCTCGTCGACTTTCATGGGGTTACGTTTGTTCTTGCGCCCCTGCTTCGATGGTGGTAGCCTCGCTGAACGCTGACCGGGAGCAAGCCTGGCAGCGGGAGATTCCAACGCTTCGCTATGGGAAGAACGATGCCTGAACCTTGGGTTGCTGTCGACAAAGTCGCGCGTCACCTCGGTGTTGCTAAAGATTCGGTATACCGTTGGATCGAGACCAAGGGCTTGCCAGCTCACCGAGTGGGAAGGCTCTGGAAGTTTAAGCTGTCGGAGATCGATGAATGGGTGCATGCCGGAGGCGCTGGTCGGGATGACTCCCACCAAGACAAGGAGCACTAGTGATCGCGAGGCAGAACGCAGATAGTGGGGAACCGCCAATATGTTGATAAAAAGCGCTCGAAAACGAGAGGTAACAAACCTAAATGCTTCTAAAGATCTCTGAGTTTCGAAAGCGGGTTGAAAACCATATTGATGTACTTGTTGCAGACCTGCAAGAAACAACGAGCCGATTTAGCCCTGAGGAGGCAGCCGCCTGGAAAAGCTCTCTACCGAAAGTGAGTCATGCTTTTAGTGCGCCTCTGTTTCAACCGCTGCATGTTTATTTCGGCGAAAAAGGCAACCTTTCCCTTGAGTATCGGCTTCCCGCTTCCTCCTCATGGTGCGACATGGTGCTCTTAGGGGCGCACGAAGGCCGGCCATCCGCCGTTATCGTTGAACTCAAGGACTGGCAGACACGGACAGACCGGCCCGGCGATGTTGAGGGTTTGATGAATCGCCACATCGGCAAGGCGCTGCACCCATCAGAACAGGTCCGTGGATATGCGGAATACTGCCGCCGTTTCCACTCAGCTGTTTTGGAGGCCGGTGCAGCGGTTCACGGCTGCGTCCTATTTACGCGCGATAGCTGGTACGGATCCTACAAGCTTCCACCGAATGACGGATTAACTGGATTGTTCCCGTGTTTTGCAGCCACCTCCTCGATAATCGATCCGAGCCTGGTCGAGTTCTTTAAAACTCGCCTCACTGCACCTCACGAATCTTTCGCTGGTTGTTTTGAGAATGGCCAATACCAACAAGATCGAAACTTTGTTCGCCAGATGGCGCAACAGGTTCTGGATCCAAGCTGTGGTACGTTCGAACTGTTGGACAATCAGCGATTTGGATTTGCGCTTTGCAAAGCCGAGATCGAGAAGGCGATCTTCGGACCTGATGGGTCTCTCAAAAAGACCGTCATATTCATCGAGGGACCGCCAGGTTCTGGCAAGTCGGTTCTCGCCGGTAAGCTCTGGGCAAGCCTTGCCATAGATTCGCGCATGCAAGAGGGGAATCTTGTGCTAACCACGACCTCCATAGCACAGAAAACGAACTGGGAGCACATTTTCGAAAGAACTGCAAAAGAACGGGGAGGCGGCGGCGTTGTTGTCGCAGCCAATAAATACGCTCCCGAGACAATCCCTGCGATGGGGCGATGGATGAAGCAGTTTCCGGGCAAAATCGAAGAACCCGAGAATTGGAGAGAAAACAACCGTCTGATAAATGCCCTCCGCGGGAGCAGTTGGATGCCTGACGATCATATGCTCGTGTCAATCGTCGATGAAGCACATGCCTTAATAAACCCAGAACATTCGGATGCTCGAACCCCAGCAGGTTGGCCAATCGCTCTTGGTCCTCAGGCATACCATATTGTCCGTGCATCAACAGTTTCCGTTTTCCTTCTCGATGCTCAGCAGAGTTTCCGTGAACGCGAATCGACGACAGTTGACGACATATCTGGGTGGGCACAGGAACTTGGTGCACATGTGGCCCCCGTGATAAGTCTTGCGGGTGGGCAGTTTCGATGTGCGGGTGCCAAAGAATATGTGGATTGGGTGGAAAGCTTGCTGGTTTCTAGGAGTCATGTTGATTTGCGAAGGCTTGCAAAGAGCTGGGCCAAATATGATGAAGGCGAACTAGAAGATACTGGCCTGCATATCGCGGAGTCCTTGCCACGAGAGCTTGATGCGGTGTTTTCGGAGGGGAAAAAGGCAAAGCTAGAATTCCGCATCTTTGATACACCAATGGATATGGAATCGGCTCTTTGCCAGAAGATTGAAGCAGGTGCCACAGCGCGATTGATCGCATCGTTTGCTCGCAAATGGCGAACCAAAGATGTGGCGATGCCACATAACTTGCAGCCCGACATGCAGGATTTCCAGATTACATGCGTGCGTGGAGACAAGACGTTCACTTGGAGCAAGCCCTGGAATGTCGTTCCCGGAGGAAAAGACTACGCAGCATTTATTCAGGGCTCTCCTGGCAGCCAGATCAGCATGGATCCGCTCGCTGAGGTGGGATGTACGTTTGCAGTCAGGGGCTTCGACTTCGACTATATTGGTCTGTTGTGGCTGGGAGATCTGACATGGCGGAAGGGCACGTGGCAGGTATGGCCCAATGAGGTGCACGAAACAGGCGTGAGGGGGATCCTGCAACGTGCAAAAAGAGAGAAGGATCCTTTTGGTCCAAATCACCAAGCCTTACTCCAAAGGGTACAACAGGCGTATCGGATTCTGCTCACGCGAGCCATCAAGGGTGTCTATCTCTGGTTTGAGGACGCCGAAACCCGGGAGTACGTAACACGCTCTTCTGGTCTCGACCAAGTAACGTATCCTTATTAAGACACTTCGCGACGGAGGAATTGATGACGAGCATTGCGGATCTCGATCGAGTCATGGAAATGGTCAAGCAGAAAACTGGCTACCCTGTATCTGTGACACCAAGTTCATCCATCCAAACCCATGCTGCCATGAGGTCTGCCACCCGAGACATGCCTGTCCATATAGTTCTTGTGAATCCCAAATATGAGAAATTCAGCAATTACCTTGTGACAGCTCAGTGTGCAATGCTCTTGATCAAATGGGCAGATTCGGAACGAATTCCCGACTTTTCCGTGTCGGATCAAAGGAAGGCTTCTATCGAGGTCGATCTTATGAAGAAGATGTCCCACAAGGGCATACCCGAAGCTGCTCAACGGCAGTTTGTCAGCCAGTTAGTCTCAGGCTTGTTACTCCAGCTGGCATCAGTCCCGATGGAACTGCTCGTTTTGGACTGGTGCCACAGAAAGTGCCATGGACTAAGGGAAGAGCAAGAACTCGAAGTGCACGCCAACCTTCGTGAGCTTTCTGCCAATCTCGATCCTAAGATCCGTGAAATGGTTCCGGGAGAAATCTATGAGCATAGCGTGGCAATGAACGCCGCCTTTGTTCTGAGGTGGTCGCATCTAACCGGGAATCTCCAAATTCTGTTGCCGTATCGTGCTCTTGGCTTCTTGCAGAAAGGCGAGCAACTAATAAAACTTCTCGAAGCGATTTCCGCAGGTGCTTTGGATATTTATCCTAGGGTAGTTGATGCATGGGCAAAGGAACTAGGGATGAATGGTTGGTACTCTTGGATTTATAGAAAAGGATGACGGATGGAACCATTTGAGTTTAGCTTTATGCTATGGGAGTTCGACTTTAACCTCCTGGCAATCGATAAAAGCCTGCTAGAAAGCAACCCGAAACTTTTGCGCGATGCGGTGAAATCATTTTTCGCCGACAGTTTTCGAAAAATGGATGGGGAAGCAACAATAGAGGCGGATAGCGATCTTATCCGCGTTCGCTGGGTTCCTGCAGCGCCGAATGACACCAAGGAGTTGGTCGACCTTGCTGTTGCGCTCCTTAAGCAGGGTGCCTTCAAACAGGCGAAACCAATCCTCGAATCTCTCTCGAACCGGTTCCCTGAAGATGTTACGGTCCATTTCAACTATGGAATGATGCTCAGCGACCAAGGCCTCTTTGAGGAGGCCATTCGGCATCTCCTAACTGCGGTTACATTATCGCCAGGGCACGCGGATGCTTGGAATGCCCTTGGTGTGGCATATCTCAGGATCGGAAAAGAGGGAGAAGCAATCAGAGCCCTCGAAAGAAGTCATGGGCTTCAACCTGATAATCCATACACGCTTCGCAATCTTGGTGGATTGCTTGCTAAAGACAACCCCCCAAAAGGATTGCCATATCTTGAAAAAGCCGCGAAGCTCTTACCGAAAGATCAGCAAGCCCTCTACGGGTATGGACTGTGTTTGGCAAAAGTGAATAGAACTGACGAAGCCGATGAGGTTTTTCGAAGGACCGTGGAGATTTCCCCCTACACGCAAGTCGCCGAACTGTGCCGAAAAGAAAGAACTCTTATCGGAGCGCAGAATCTGCGCGCAGTTCCTGGTCAGCTGAGGATGGATGCAGTTATGTATTGCCTTTCCGCGATGGAGATTTTTGACCGAGAAGGACCAGAGGCTCGGCAACGCATCACATTCGAAATTGCCCTGCTTGGCAGAAGCGGGTTGGACATCAACGATGCCACTCCGAAATACTCCCTCTCTAGTCTTGAGGGAACGTTTTCCGGGCTGCAGCTTGTCTCTTTTATGTACGTTGGGTTTCAGCAGATGGATCCCGCCACAGACACTGGGATCGATCTCTCCAAAGAATACGAAGCAGCGAGATCCTTATTCGCGCGGGGATGAAGATGTTACTATAATGCATTGATGTCCCAACCGCAGGGATCCTGCTGTGCCCGAAACTGTGCCCGCGACAACCCGCTCGCGGCCAAGCACAACCAACTGAGTCCAACTTCTCGCCCGCAAGGGACGCGGGTTGTGCTTATTGACTAATAATTTACGGATTATGATTGCGGTCTTAAAATCCTGGGCCCCGCAAGGGGCGTACGGGTTCGATTCCCGTCCTCGGCACCAGCAAAACCCGTGTCGGACAAAGGTTTGAATGCGGCCGCGCACTTCCCGCCGGCGACGCGGTCACTTCTCCTTCTTGACTGAATAAGGGATCACGACAAACCCGGCGAGATCATCCCGAAATGCGGGCGTCTCCTACCCTAACGTTTCACTCTCCTTGCAGCTATGCGAGCGCAACCTCAGATAGGCCCTTGTGCAGAAACGGATTCAGAACCTTGGTTCCTCTAATCTCAAACTTCTGCTCGCCATTGTATAGAACGACTCCGGCAGTTGCCCGGGTTCCGACCGTCTTGCGGAAGCTTTCGATCCCTCTGAGGTACTCCTCGGTGAAGGTGGCTCGGGACTTGATCTCTACCGGAAACAGCTTTTGCCGGCCGCGCAGCACGAGATCAACCTCGTTTCCGTGAGTGTCGCGATAGAAAAACATGTGGGGAGTCAACCCGCGGTTCAGGCGCTCCTTCATCATCTCCACGATCAGCAGGTTTTCATACAGCCCGCCCCGCAAAGGATCGCGGCTCGCCTGCTCCGCCGAAGAGATCCCCAAGAAATGAGCCGCAAGCCCGGCGGATAGGAAGGACAAGCCGCGTATTCGATCGAGGTCCGCGCCAAGGCGTCCGCTCATCTGGCCTCCCGGGTCCTCAGGTTCGTAGTTGAGAGACTATGTTAACTTCCCGGCCTCTCTAAATCACAGCTGTGAGCTGCTCTGGCAGAATTCCACACCCGGATCAGGGAATCCAAGATTTCCGGTCGCTCGGTAAAAACGCCTGTCGTAGACTACGATCAAATCCAATTCAACCTGAGGGTGGCTTAGCGGCTCTGAAGGAATCGGCAGCAGCTACAGCGAGTTGCGTGAGGGTGTGGCGCGCAGTGATCACAGTAAAACGTAGCAATTACAATTCCAAGAATACGACTGAGCTCGGGCGCGCCGTTGTTTTGCCACCATGGTGGCAGCGTGTGGTGCGCCTCTCACCCCAGCACCCGGCGCAATTGTCGGATGTCTCATGACACTTATGGAGTACCTTCCTGCGCCCGCCGCCGGCTGAATGCCATTGTTTGTTAGTCTATCGTCGTCTTTCTCGTCAAAGCGACCTTTCCACCGTGAACAAGAACGCTGAAATTGTCGTACAGAGCCATCTCGTATCGTCCTCGTCAAAGTAGCCGCGTATCAGCAGGTGTCGGCGTATGCGCTCTGGATTTCCGCAGGCTCTTCTTCCGATTTGGGCCTCTTGGCCTTGCGCTATTAAGCACGCAGCCTCCCGAATTGCAGCTTTCGGATACCTCGGAAGTCGGCACCCCGCAACTTCCTCAGCGTGCTTGAGCGCGAGCGCGCAGAACACAGAGCAAAACCGATGTGCTTGGACGCACCTCGGATCTAGGCCAACCTCATCTATGATCTGACAGAACCCGGGCTGCCGTCGGTGCAGCATGGCTGAAAGCGATTCGCCTTGCCTGGGACTGATCGATCTGACTGCCTTCGCTAGTCGTTTCAGACGTGGAACAGTAAGCTTCATAGCTCACGATGGCAGACGGCCCTTATTTCCACCCAACGCCGACGTTCACCCGCAGCTGGCAGAGCCGACCGGCGGGTGCAACGCGAAGTTAGGCCGCACAATTCAACTTTGCCCACCAGTACGCGCTGAAGTCCTTCGGCGACATTGTGCCAGTGAGAAGCGTGAAGAGTGCGATCAGCTTCTCTGGATCTAGGTGCGCCTGGGGTTTTCGAGTCGGGAGAACACTACTCCTTCCAATACTTAGCCGCACGATACAGAACCTCGCCGATTGCCGCATACCCAGTGTCCCTGAGAAGTTGCTGACGATCTTTCTGAGTGTGATCTATTTTGTGAGTGGCAGTTTTTGACATCAACGACAAAAACTCATTTATGCTCCTCATGAACTTTGGATTCTGAACATGATGTGCAACCTGGTTCCTGGCCCTGTTTAGAGCAAGGAAGGCTTGCTGAAGCAACTGGTCCTTCGCAGACGGTAGGGCCAATCTGAGCAAGCGGCTAAAAGTGAGATCGAGATCAACAATATACTCGTCCTGAGCACCGAGCCGCATTGCAAGCAGGTTTCGAAGAGCATCCTCAACGGCGATCTGGATCTTGAGGACAAGCAATTCGTAATCGGTGATCCTATCTAATTCTGGTGAGTAGTGTTGCCACCAACGCTCAATTACGTGCCTTTTATCCTTCATGGCTGTAATGTAGCGTCCGCTCAACGATTCAGGACTTCAGCCGCTGCCTCGCGCGCAATTTTTTGGGCGCGAGGGTACGCTGGAGCACGCGTCAGCGGGTGCAATGCTTTGATACCGATTGCGGCCTTCGCCTCTTCTTCACCATCAATAGGGCGGCGTCACCTTGCGGAGATGCTCCTGAAACTGCGTCCACAACTCCTCGGACCTATGAGCAGCTCCAGTCAGACCCAACGAGTAATCACCGCGTACTTCGCAATCCTGAAAGCCAAACGGCCCGCCGGAATAGACAAACGTGCAGTTCTCAAAGACACAGTTCTTATATTGGTGATTGTCGACTGGCACCCGTTTGCATTCGTAGCTTTGATCTTGAATTTGAACGAACTCAGGTTGATAGCCACTGCCCGGTTCGGGCCAATCAATACACTCCAAATGTAACCTCATTCGGTATCGGACTCCTTCCCCATAGCGCTATATTGTGCGGCATTACATCCTCGTCCGCAAAGCAAGATTTCAACGTCTGCACCTGAGAGTTCGAATCATTCTCCATTCTTTCGCTTTTGATAAAACCGGCCATGCCAGTAACTCTCAATTCCTTTTGACTCCATCGGTCTCGATTCGATGGACGACTTCGGCGGATAGGAAGGACGAGCCGCGTATTCGATCGAGGTCCGCGCCAAGGCGTCCGCTCATCTGCCCCGGGTCCTCAGGTTCGTAGTTGAGAGACTATGTTAACTTCCCGGCCTCTCTGAATCACAGCTGTGAGCTGCTCCGGCAGGATTCTACACCCGGAAAGGAACTGCGGGGCAGACAAATCCCTGTCCGGCAGGTCCGTCCGGCCTCTGAGCCCACGGCCGTCCTATGACAACGGCAGGTCACATTGCCCCCGTTCGTCTACAGCGGGAGCAATCGGTGGCGCCCTCGACGGCAGGTCCAGACAGTCGAGGATCCCCTGGGCAGATTAATCCTGGCGCAATGCTATGATTGGCTCGACGCGCGTGGCCCGACGCGCGGGCAAAATGCACGCGACCAGTGATACCACGGCTAGAACCGCGATAGCCGAAGCGAGTACGCCGGGGTCAGATGGCCCGACGCCATAGAGTACGCTTTGGAAGAACTTCCCGATAGCGAGTGTTCCGGCAAGCCCGATTGCGAAACCGATCGTAAGCATGATAAGTCCCTCCCTCAGGATCAGCCTGAAGATACGCTCCGCACTACTCCCTAGTGCGATGCGGATGCCGATCTCCTTGGTGCGTTGCGCCACCCCATAGGCCAGCGCTCCGTAGATTCCCACCGCAGCAAGAAAAAGGGCGACCATGCCGAAGACGGTTGCGAGCAGCATGGGCGATCTGTGGATGATCAGCGACTCATCGATACGCTGCTGCATAGTGCGAACGTCGAACAGCGGCATTTCCGGGTCGAGGGCGGTGATTGCTTCTCTCATGGCGCGGATGAGACCGGCCGGTTCAGATGCCGTTCGTAAGGCAAATGCGAATGCCGGCCTCGGATTTTGTGCGTAAGGAAAGTAGTATGCGCCCACACGTTCGTCCGGATTCACCAGGCCATGGAGTTTCACGCTCCCAACGACCCCGACGACGGTGAGCCAATCGGAGTCCTTCTCCGGGGGATGAGCGAGGGTTTCCGCACTCTGGGGCTGCCACATCCGCTTGCCGATCGGGCTGCTGTTCGGCCAGAACCGGCGGGCAAGCCTCTGGTCAATTACCAGGACGCGCTGCGATTGATCGCTGTCGCTCTCGTTGATGAAACGGCCCTCCAGAAGAGGAATCCTCATCGCTTCAAAGTATCCCGGAGTGACGACAATCTGGCTGGGAGAGACGAGTGATTCGCCGGGCTTCATTTGATAGCCTTCAGCCAGGATGACGCTGTCGCTATCGCGATCTCCGAAGGGAATCGTGTCGGTCGCCCCGGCACTCAGGACCCCTGGTATGGCTCGAACCTTTTCCAGGGCCCGGACCTCGAACGTGCGCAATGCGGAGCTGCCGTTATAGCGTGTTGCAGGCATGGCGACTGATCCGGTCACAACCTGCTCAGGTACGAACCCGGGATTTATCGCGAGCATCTTCCGGAAGCTGGCGAACAGGAGGCCGCTGCCGACGAGCAGCACAAGAGCGAAAGCGATTTGCGTTACAACCAAAGCGCTGCGCGCTATTCGGGTTCCGCGTGCGCTCGTGCCGGTTCGCTCCTTCTCGCGGAACGCCGAGCTCAGATTGAGCTTGAGCGCATGAGCCACGGGAATCACCGTAATGCCGATGCCGACAATAAACGACAGTGCTAGAATAAAAGCCCATACGGTAGCATCCATCCCGATTTCACTGCTCCTGGGAAGTTGGTGAACGCCCAGGGTGCCCAGGCTTCGAAGTCCCCAGTAGCCAAGCAGCATGCCGATGCCCGCGCTGATCGTTGTCAACAGGATACTTTCCGTTGCGAGCTGCCTCGTGACACGCCAGCGCCCCGCTCCCAGCGCAAAGCGAACGGCCAACTCTCGCATGCGGACACCAGAGCGAGCCATTACCACGTTCGCAATGTTCACAGCTCCGATAAACAGCACGAACAGGACGCCGCCCCACAGCAGATACAGGGCGACCTTGATGTCGCGAACAACATCGTCCTGCAGACGCACGACCACGGAGTGAGCGCCGGCATTGATCAGGATGGTTTTGAACTCGGGGAAACGATCGAGATTGGCGGCGTTGAGGGCATCGATCTGGGCCTGGGCCTGCTCAAGGGTGGCACCGGGCTTCAGGCGTCCGATCATGTTCCAGCTGTTGTTGAGACGCGCGGTTTTCTGCTGTTGGGTGAAGGCCAGAGGCCTCCAGAGCTGTATTTCGGCGTTCGGGTACACAAAGTCTTTCGGCAGGACGCCGACGATAGTGTAGGGGTCCCCATTGATGCGGAGGTCTGTCCCGATGACCGACTCGACTCCGCCGTAGCGCTGCTGCCAGAGCGCAAAGCTGAGAATGACCTTACGCGCATTCCCCAACTCGCCTTCCTCCTGGAAGAAGATTCGACCCAGCCTCGGCTTGGTTCGCAGCAGCCGGAAAAACGAAGGCGTCACAGCCATGCCCCGGACACGCTCGACCGAGCCCTGATTTCCGATGGTGAGACTCGGAGTGTTGTAGAGGGCAATCTCCTCAAGGACATGGATGTCCCTGAGCCGATCATAGTAGTCGGGAACTCCCGTAGATGCCCTCACCACTCCGGCCTTGGGATAGCTGTTGTATATGAAGAGGATCCGGTCCGATTCCGGAAATGGCAAGGGTCTCAGGATAACGGAATTGACGACGCTGAAGATGGTGGCATTGACGCCGATGCAGACAGCCAGGGTGGTGACGGCGGTGATGGCGTAGGCTTTGTCTTTCCAAAGATGTTTCAGTCCGTATCTCAGATCCTGAAGCAGCGATTCCATAGGCGCCGGCTCTTCCCGAGCAGAGTTGCTTCCGAAACGCCCCGCTCTTTCCCTATAACGCTGAATAGCGGGTTTAGGTTCACGAAACCCCTTGAATTTTCGGCTCCCGGATCTGGGCTGCATCTTCTGGGCCAGTCTGTAAGTTGTGCATACGGACATAAAAGGCCCTGACGATGCCGTGATCCCAAGTCACAGGTGTGATGAGAACTCCCATAAGGTGCCACCCTTAGGGAGGCTTCCTGATGCCATCCGGCGGATAGGAAGGACAAGCCGCGTATTCGATCGAGGTCCACGCCAGGGCGTCCGCTCATCTGCCCTCCCGGATCCTCAGGTTCGTAGTTGAGAGACTATGTTAACTTCCCGGCCTCTGTAAATGCTTGTTTTTCCTATCGGCCATGGGCCATGGTGGCGATCAGCCTGCGGCGGCAAGGTTAAAGTTGAGAAGTTGGCCCCGCGCGGATGCGATTTGAGGCGACATGAAACAAAGAGCCACAAAGGCACGTTTGTCTCTGAGATCTCTGTGCCTCCCTGGTGTCCTATTCGCCTCCCTGTCGAACCAATGCACGGCCTATAGCCGCAACTGAGTTATGAGGTCGGGAGAAACGCGCCGGACAACGTTGAGCACCAACTCCTGGACCTCCGGGAAAAGGCGTTCCAGGATCGAGACATCCTTTGTCCGTAGGAACGCTGCCGCTTGGAGAAATGGGTCCAGCAACCTCAGCACACCGTCGTTCTTTACCCTCTCGCGAAGCTGGTCCGCATACTCCACGAAATGGCCTGGGGAGATATTGAGCAGCTGTCGCAGGAAGTCGCCGCACAGTGGGCCATACCACTCAAACCCGTGGTACGACTCGAGAGAGAGGAGCGCATTCCACAGTCCGCGAGGGACGGTCGTCTCGTTGCGACGGAGTGCGTTCATGGCTACATCCCTCAGATACTGGCCGATTGCCAGGTCGGAACCTGGAGGTATATTTGCCATGATCAGTTGCGTGGGGAGTGCCTCCATGAATGGACCGAATTCTCCAAGACACGCTTTCGCAATCCTGCTATCGGCCATCAGGCTCCAGTCATCGGCTTTCTGTTCGAGACCGGCCACCAGCTCCCTAAGCGCTTCTTCGTACTGGCCGGAGAGCAGAAGGATATCCCCTCGAGCGCGGCGAACATTTCTATTATCACCCCCGCAGGCGGCGGCACGCTCAATGGCGGAAAGAGCCTCATTCGTTTCACCGCGAGAGGCGTGCGCCCCTGCCAACTGGAACCAACCACGAGGCTCCTCAGGGGCAAGTGCAGTTGCCCGCTCGGCGGCCTGCAGCGCCTTATCGAACCTGTTCAGGTGCCGAAGTGCTGCTGATTGGCGTCGCCAGAGTTCCGCGCTAGGCTTGTCCGCTTCGGCGGCCTTGCGGAATGCCTCCAGCGCGCGCCCGTACCTGCCCAAATTGTAGGCCGTAATGCCGAGCCCTTTCCAGGCCTCGGCATCGGCGGGATCGAGTGAAACTGCCTGCTCTGCAGCGTGTAGCGCTTGATCCCCTCGGTTTAGGGCGCGGAACGCCATTGACTGTAGTCGCCAAAGTTCCGCGGTCGGCTGGCTGCTTTCGGCGGCCTTGCGAAATGCCTCCAGTGCGCGCTCATGGTTGCCGAGGTTTCCCAAGAAGATGCCGAGTACTTTCCAGGCCTCGGCATTTGCGGGATCGAGAAGGACAGCATGTTCTGCAGCGTGCAGCGCTTCCTCTTCCCGGTCTAGACCGGTCAAGGCGATCGACTGCAGTAGCCAGAGTTCCGAGGTGGGCTTTCCGTATTCTACAGCCTTGCGGAGCGCTTCCAGCGAGCGCTCGTAATTACCCAAGCTGCATTCGCCAATGCCGAGTGCCCTCCAGTATTCAGGATTTGAGGAATCTAGGGCGACGGCCTGTTCGGAGGCACGTACTGCCTCTCCCACGCGGTTCAAGCCTATCAGCAGCCGCCACTGCATATGCCACAATTCTGCGGTAGGCTTGCCGATCTTAGCGGCCTTTCGAAACGCCTCAAGCGCACGCTCATGGTTCCCCTGGACGGCGGCAGCCGTCCCAAGTACTCTCCAGGCTTTGAGATTTGAGGAATCGATGTCGATGGCCTGTTCGGCGGCCTGAAATGCCTCCTCGTCTCGGTTGAGCATGCCTAGAGCCATGGACTGGAGGCACCAAAGCTGCGCGGTGGGCCTGTCGGATTTTTCCGCTTTGCGGAACGCCTCAAGCGCTTGCGCGTAGCTTCCGTTGCTGAGCGCTGCAATCCCCAGCATTTTCCAGGCTGTCGCACAATTGGGGTTTCCTCGAACGATGGTCTCCGCTGCGCGGATTGCTTCCTCAAAAGCATCTTGCTGGAGCAACTTTTTGAGGTCGCCCAGTGCTTCCGGCAAGCGGCCGGTATCGAGATGTAGAGCCAGTTCCTGTTTGTAGGCCTCAACGATGCCCTCTTTGTCACTCAGTTTTGACGATTCCGCTTCGAAGTACCTGGCCTCCTCCTCCGCCCAGTGCATCTCCCCGAGTTTGCGGAGGCTCTCAATGCGATTCGTAAACGCGTCGTATCGGACTTTCCCTTCGCCGCCTGCCTGGAAGTAAAAGAGCTCCTCTACGTGACGAAGGATTTCTTCCCGGGCCGTGTCCGTGCTCAAGCTCAGGCCTGCCACATGTTGGCGGTAAAGGCTCTGAACTTCATCCGGAGTGAAATAGAGGCGGAGGAAGTCGGCAAGAAATTTGAAACGCTGGCGGCCGGCAACAGTGGCGGTCTGACGCCAAATGCGAAACAGACGTTCCGTGATGTCATAGCGGGTTGCGCGCTGTCGCTTCAGTTTGATTTGCCGAACGAGATGACTGCTCTTGAGACGCTGGAGCTGAGCATTGACCAGCTGCGGACGGACCCTGGCGGCAGCCGCAATCTCAGAGGGGGTTGCGGGGCCTGGCATCTGAGCGATGGTGTCCAGAATTTTCCGTGCCTGGTCGGGCAACTCATCGAACCGGCGCACGAAATACTCGCGCAGTTCCTCCAGCAACATCCGAAGTGCTGTCTCAATCTCCCAAAAGGTTGATCCTGTCGCGATCTGATACAGGAACAAGACGAGACGCGGGTTTCCACCGGTAAGAACCTCAATCGCCGACACCTTCCTGGCGAGCTCCTCTCGCCGGGAATTGAATTCGTCAACGCGCTGGTCTTCCCGGAACCGTCTGGCGAGAAGTTCCATAACCTGATCGGAAGTTAGCTCGGACAGGATGCGAATCTCAAAAAAATCGTGAAGGGCAGCTTCTTGATCGAGGACCTCGCGAAAAACGCTGGGAGCAGACCCGAGGATGACGACGAACCGACCGACAGAGAGGAACTTGCGTAATTGATGATGCTCCTCAGTGGTCCATTGCTGCAGGACCTTTTGCAGATTATCAACCAGGATGAGCAACCGCTTCCCGATCTTCTCATGAAATCTGTGGAGAGTCTCAAAGCAGCATTCGACTACAACCTTGTCAGGCTTACCGGCGAGATCGGAAGGCAAACATAGAAGTGATTCACCCGGTTTGGCTTCGCTCAGTTTCTCAAAGAGCGTCAATAGGAAATTCGCCAATGAATTCTGTCCGGCATACTCCTCCTCTGTGAACAGGACACAGATCCAGTCTGAGGCTGGGAATGCCCAATCTTTTGGCACCGGCAGCCGGCGAGAGACGTAGTGTCCCGTCAGACAGAGAAGGTGCGTCTTGCCGATCCCTCGCGGTCCAACCAACAGCTGGTGGTTTGCCGAAGATCCCGTGTCCATGGCTGCAAGGCGGGCGAGGAAATCCCGAATGATTTCCTCGTTGCCGACGAGAGTGCGCGAAAGCTGTTCGGGATTGGCCAGCCATGGGGAGAAAGCCGGATGAAAGACACCGGTTTTATAGGGTAGAGACATGATATCTCCTCCACCAGTCGCGTAGCCACATAGTTTTGAAGCCAAATTGCCCGGCTTGATTCGCGCAGATATAGAAATCATCCGCAAGCCAGGTAAGCATGAAATCGAATCCCGATTCACTCGCAGAGTCTCCCAATTCCTGAGCGTAAGCGCCTAGAAGCTGGCTTCGGCTCAGCGGCTCGAATGAAACTGCAAGTTCCTTCAAGACCCTCTTTGCTGCTCGCGATTCATCGGGTGCGTAGTACCGGTCGAGGCGCTCGTAGAAATCCTCGAAGCAGGATCGGAATTCAGGGCCAAGGGCGCGTTGCTCGTAACATTCGCGGATCAGCTCGGGCGTTGCCGAGGCCCTCCGCTTTTGGACTTCTGCGGCAACAGCGGAGGCGAGAATCTGGATGAAGATCGGCAGGAATGTCCCAACCTGCCCCAGGAAGGCCTCCATGGTTACCTCAGATAGCGCTATGCCCCTAGACTCGAGTAGTCCATTTGCCAGTTCCGCCGCCTTGGAGCGCTCGAGCGGGCCTACTTCGACTGGACGGAGATCGTTGATTTTGTGTGATGAGCCAATGAGAGATGCAATGCGGGGAAGGCCGATGGACCCACCAATTACCTGTCGGATGTCCCGCCCAAATTCAGGGCTCTGACGGACATGGCGCAACCAATCCAGCAAGTCTTGGGCCGCTGCGTTGCCCCGATCACTATCCCGGGTCATGAGCTTGTGAAGGAGGATCGGAAGTTCGTCGAAAATGATGAGCAGTCTGGTGTCGGGTTGGGCAAGCGATTCTTTGAGCACACTCTCACCTTCAGACTGCCAGTTATCGGCCACTTGTTCCCGCAATTTCAGCTTCAGCTGCCAGATTCCCAACTCCTCGATATTTCCGAGAACCGATTTGAGCGCATGCCGAAAAAAATGACGTGGATCCTGCCGCAGTTCGCCTGCCTTCACTGTGAGATCGGTAACCAAGTCTTCCGGGCCGCCATAATCCTGACAATCGAGCCAAATGGGCCGAAAATCAAGGCGGGGTTGATCGAAGAGTCTCCTCATGATGCTGGACTTGCCGACTCGACGTGGGGCTGCAAGAAGGATGCTGCCCGTTTGCAGGGTTTCCCAGATATTCTCAATCACATCCTCACGATCAAAGAAATCAGCACCAACAACGATGTTTCCTATAGTAATGTTCATCATCCCATTTGCCATCATCTTGGTTATGTAATGCATTTGTTATATAACATATTTGTTACTTGTCAAGAGAAAATGTACCTTCCAGATCAGATATTCTTATAACTTATTGTTTCAGCTATTGTTATACAGATAAGCAACTAAGATCAGAAAGGCATCTCCAGAGTTCTACCAAAGCTGTCGTCAAGGTCTTGCTTGCGCGACACAATTCAAGACGCCACAGAAACAGAGTGATCTCAGAGAACGGCGAACTCCTGCGAGGGACCTTACCACTCCAGACCTGTCACAGGCGCCAAATCCGGGTGCGGCAGAATCAGCGCCAGGTCAAGGTCGCTGATAGGGAGGACAAGCCGCGTATTCGATCGAGGTCCGCGCCAAGGCGTCCGCTCATCTGCCCTCCTCGCGGGTCCTCAGGTTCGTAGTTGAGAGACTATGTTAACTTCCCGGTCTCTCTAAATCACAGCTGTGAGCTGCTCTGGCAGGATTTTACACCCGGAAAGGGATGGCGGGGCAGACAAATCCACCGTCCGGCAGGTCCGTCCGGCCCCTGGCCCACGGCCGTCCTATGACAACGGCAGGTCCAGACACTCGAGGACCCCCCGGATCGCCTCAGAAGAATGAATCGCGGCCAGAATTCTCATGCGGCCGCCGCAGCGGTCGCACTGCAAAACATCAATGGCGAAAACCCGGTGCATCAGTTGAGCCCATGAAAACTTTACCTGGAAAATCTCCGGACAGGATCCCAGGATTAACAGGATATTCCATGCTCCCCTGCGACGAATTATGGGACTCGGCAGGAAAAAGCAATTTGGACGCAGATGAACGCAGACGGACGCGGATGAGAGTCCCGCCCCAATCCGTATGGGCCGGCATCCTGTCTGCTTTTGTTTTTGACTCTGGCGGGTTTGCTGTTATCATGCGCGTCAGAGGAAAAGGAAAAATGAGCCGTTACTATTACGACTATTACTATCGCGGCTCACGCGATCGTGACCCCTGAGGGGTGCGTCTTTCCTTTCTTCGCAAGAACCCAGAAAGCAAAAACGGCCCGCCGGGGGCATCGGCGGGCCGTTCGCATTTTGGGAGGGTCTCCATGATCATCGTATGCGAAACCAAGGCTACGGAGGCGCAAATCAGCGCAGTACAACAGAAGATACGCGACGCGGGCCTGCAAGTGCACAGATCCGACGGCGTCGAGTACACGATACTCGGCGTCGTGGGTGACCGCAACCGCCTGGACATCGATGCCATTGTGCTCATGCCGGGCGTGCGCGATGTGGTCCCCGTCTCCACTCCCTACAAGCTGGCCAGCCGCGACTTCCGCCAGGAAGACACGATCGTAAACGTAGGGGAATCGGTGCAGGTGGGCGGCACAGAGGTAGTCGTTATGGCGGGACCCTGCGCGGTGGAGAGTCTCGAACAGATCGAGGCCAGTGCCGAGTTTGCGGCCGCCTGCGGAGCGCGAATCCTCAGGGGTGGTGCCTTCAAGCCGCGTTCATCGCCGTATTCCTTTCAGGGACTGGGGCTCGAGGCGCTAAAACTGCTGCGGCAAGCGGCTGACAGGCAAGGGCTGGCCGTGGTAACGGAAGTGATGACAATCGAACAGATCCAAACCGTCTCCGAATATGCCGACCTGCTTCAAGTCGGAGCCAGGAACATGCAGAACTACCCATTCCTGACCGCCCTCGGACAAGCGGGGAAACCGGTTCTGCTCAAACGCGGCATGGCGGCGACGATTCAGGAATTATTGATGAGCGCCGAATACATCCTGACCGCGGGAAACCCGGACGTCATTCTCTGCGAGCGCGGCATCCGGACATTCGAGACCGCAACGCGCAACACCTTGGACCTTTCGGCAGTGCCTGTGATCAAGCATCTATCGCACCTGCCCATCATCGTGGACCCGAGCCACGGCGTCGGCAGCCGCCGGTTCGTGGCGCCCATGGCAAGGGCGGCGGTGGCGGCCGGCGCGGACGGCATCATGGTGGAAATTCATCCCGATCCCGACAAAGCCCTTTCGGATGGGCCTCAGTCTCTGACCTTTGCAGAATTCGAAGGATTGATGAACCGTTGCCGGATCATTGCAACGACGATCGGACGCCGCCTTGGAAGGGTGAAGTGAATGAAAAACAAAAAGGTTACGATCATTGGATGCGGTTTGATCGGCGGGTCGGTCGCGCTCGCACTGAGGCAGTCGCAGAGCGGCTATTCTGTTGCATGTATCGATTTGCCGGAACGGTTGCCCGCCATCAGAGCAGCCGGGGTCGCCGACGAAATCGGGACCCCGGATGATCTGGCAAAGCACGTGCCGGATAGCTCGACGGTACTCGTGGCCACCCCCGTTCAGACGATTCTGAACATGCTCGCGCGTCTTCGGCCGTTTTTGCGCGAAGGTACGATCGTCACGGATGTGGCAAGCACCAAGAAGCACATCATGGCGGAGGCTCAAAGCATGATTCCGTCCGGAGTTCACTTTATCGGAGGACATCCGATGGCGGGATCCGAGTCTTCAGGGGTCGAGGCTGCAGACCCGCTTCTGTTCATCGACCGGGTCTATGTGCTTTGCCCGTATCCGGACACGCCTCCTGAGGCTCTGTTGTCTCTGATGGACCTGGCGGAAAAACTTCTGGCCCTGCCGGTCACGATAGAAGCCGAAGAGCACGATCGAATCATGGCAACCGTCAGTCACCTCCCGCAGCTGATTTCCGTTGCGCTCATGCACACCGCGCAAGTCGAGGACGCCGGACACGCCATGCTCGACAAACTCGCCGGTTGCGGGTTCCTCGACATGACGAGGCTCGCGGCATCGGATTATGGCATGTGGAAGGGGATTCTGGAGACCAACAGGAACGCAATCGAGAGAGCGCTCGATCGGTTTGACGAAAGCCTTTCTTTGCTCCGCAACGCGGTTTTCGAAGGCCAGGCAGCGCTGACCTGGGAGCAAGCCGGCAGGCGACGTCGCAAGATTGGATCCGATATTCCAACCAGGCTGCGGAGGCCCGAGCTTCGCAGCATGATTGACCGCTGCGACAAGCAGATCGTCGCGGCCCTCGGCCACCGCATGCAGGCGGTGCGCAAAATCGGCGGGCTGAAAATGAACCAGGCCGCGCCCGTGCGTGATGCCGACCGTGAAAAACGGATGATGGTCCAACGCGGAGAATGGGGAAAGCATCTTGGCCTGCCCCAGGAGCTGATCGACGATCTCTTTGCCGTGATCCTGAAGCACAGTGCCACAATCCAGGCTGCAAAGGGCCAGGAGCCTGCCCGAGAATCGGACGGCGGCGGATAGGAAGGACAAGCCGCGTATGCGATCGAGGTCCGCGCCAAGGCGTCCGCTCATCTGCCCTCCGGGTTCTCAGGTTTGTAGTTGAGAGACTATGTTAACTTCCCGGCCTCTCCAAATCACAGCGTAGCAGCAATCAAGCAAACCTCGCGATATTGGAGCGGACGCTGGCTTCAGGGAAGCCGGTGTGCCCCAACGGCTTGAGAAAGGACCTCTGACCCCGCTTCTGGTCGGAAATCCGGAGTCAGGTGCCGGAAGCCGGTCCGGGTGGATCTGAGCATAACAATCGATTTTATATTCTAAACTTCCGCGTAACATCACGCGCGTAGACCGTTCGCAATCGTCCTGTCCATCGAGAAAGGTCGCCTTTACTGCGTTGCGCAATCTGAATGCCATGGGCAGGTGCGCCCCCGATCAGTAAATGCGCCGGCACCCACCAGGCCGCACTTTGTCCAGAAGTTTTTCGGCCCACCACGTAAAACGGTGCAGCCGCGCCGAGAGAGCGGCACAAATCCTGTGAACTTCATAGGCCAAATGCTGTGTACTCTGTGATGGGAAGAGGCGTAGAATTTTGAGGCAAGGGAGAAAAATCATGAAAATAGGAATATCCATCATGATGTTGGCGGTGTGCGCGACCGGGGCCGTGCTTGCCGTCGCACAGCCGCAGCAGGCCGCCATGACGGTGGTGCCGGCGACGGCAGCGCCTCGGCAGAGCGAGGCGCTGAAGGCGCTCCAGGCCGCGATGCAAGAGAAGGATGCGGCGAAGCGCGTCACCATGCTTGAAGCCTTCATCCGCGACAACCCGAATTCGTCGGCGCTGTCTACGGCGTACTCGTTTCTCCTGTCGGCGCTCAGGACCACGGATCGCGACAAGGCTGATAAGCTTATCGATGAGCTGCTCGCAAAATACACCGATCCGAAATCGCCGATCCGCAGGACGGCTTATTCCAGCAAGTTCATGTCTCTCGCCGCGCAGAAAAAGACGGATGAGATCCACAGCCTGGCGCAGAAGGTGCTCGACACCGAAACGGACCCGTCGCTGTTGGTCACCCTGGCCATGGCGGACAAGGAATTTAGCGCGAAACTCTTCGAAAAGGCGATTGCGGAACGCATAAAGGACTCGAACGCGACGGCATCTCCGACGTTGGAAGATCTCCGCTGGCAGTACGGGCAGAACCTGATCCGCATGGGACGCAAGGACGAAGGGCTCAAGCTCTCGCTGGATGTGCTGGAAGCTTCCAAGAAAGCCATTGCGGCTGCCCAGGCGCTGCCGGCGAATGATCCTCAGAAGCGCCGGGCGGAGATGCTGCGCAGGACGCTGGGGAGCCGCTACCAGAGCCTTTCCCGGGTGATGGCGGAAGCCGGCGACTATCCGAAGGCGCTCGATTACCTCGATCTCTCGGTACCGACGGACCCGATGGGAGCGTTCGAATCGCGCCCCAGCCTCGAAATGATGCGCGCCGACATCTACCAGAAGATGGGCAAGCCGGACCTGCAGATGGAAAGCTACACAAAGGCTTACGCGGCGCGCATGGATGCGAGCACCCGCGACAAGATCACGGACCTCGCGAAGAAGACCGGGAGCGCCCCGGAGAAGGCGTTCGCCCGCGCGCGCAAGATGCGCAAGAACAGCGCGACGCCGATCAAGCCGTTCGAGCTGAAGTCGATCGAGGGGAAGGTCACGACACTGGCCTCGGTCAAGTCGAAGGTCACGCTGATCAACTTCTTCTTCCCTACCTGAGGGCCCTGCAATGCGGAGTTTCCGCATTTACAGAAGCTGTACGAGAAGTATCAGAAGCAGGGATTCAACATGGTAGCGATCAACGTCAATCCGAGCCAGGATAAGGACATCCCGGAGTGGCGCGCGAAGAATAAGTACACGTTCCCGGTGCTGGTGACGCCGGATCGCGAGTACGCGCGGACCAACTACAGCGTGCCGGGGACGCCGACGAACCTGATCCTGAATTCGTCGGGCAAGATGGTCTTCCGCCACCTCGGCTACGGCCCCGGCGGGGAAGTTGCCATGGAAGCCGAGATCCGCGAACTCCTCGGCCTGAAGTGATTTTCACCTCGGAGAACAGGGAGAAAGCTGCGCGCATGCCCGCTACCGACTGTTCTTCTCTCTGTTCTCCTCGGCAATTTTGCTGCGCCCGCGGCGATCCTTTCCTCCGCGCGGCTTTCCACTTCCGAAGTGTCACTCGCCTTGCTGCTGTGGTGGCGCATACTCTATAGTTATGCGCATGGATTGCGATCGATTCTTGAGCTGGGTCGAGATCGGCCGGCAAGCGCTGATCAATAACGTCAGGCGTTTCAAGACGCACATCAGCGCCGGCGTCAAGTTGGCAGCCGTGGTCAAAGCTAATGCTTACGGGCACGGTCTGCTGGAAACTTCTCGCGTTGTGCTGGAGGGCGGAGCCGATTGGCTTGCCGTCAACTCAGTGGAGGAGGCGGCGCTGCTGAGAAACGAGGGCTTTCAAGCCCCGACGATCTGTCTTGCCTACGTCCCCTTTTCGTTGCTTGAAGAAGCGGTAACGCTCGACGTGCGCATAACCGTCTATAACCTCGAAACCATCCATCGCCTGGGTGCCATCACCGACCGGTTGAAGCGGGTTGCGAGACTGCATGTCAAAGTGGAAACCGGGACCAATCGGCAGGGTGTGCGCAGCGAGGACCTGCTGCGGTTAGCGCAAGCTGCTCGCGGGTACCCCTACCTCGATCTCGAAGGGCTGTCCACGCATTACGCCAACATTGAGGATGTAACCGAACACGGCTTCGCCGAGCGCCAACTGAGCAAGTTCGTCGAAGCCTGCAGCTTGCTGGAGCACAACGGCATCTCCGTCCCGGTCAGGCACACTGCCTGCACGGCAGCCGCGATCCTGTTCCCCAACACTTTGTTTAGCCTGGCCCGCGTGGGCATCGGTCTCTATGGATTGTGGCCGTCTAAGGAGACCAAGATCAGCGCCCTGCAGGCCCGGGTTGCGCTGAACGCACTGGAGCCGGTATTGACTTGGAAGACGCGCATCGCACAGATCAAGACGGTTCCGTCAGGATCGTCCATCGGGTACGGTTGCACAGACCTGGCTACTCAGGACACCAGGCTTGCGGTTCTCCCCGTCGGCTACTACGAAGGATACGACCGAAGACTCTCGAGCATCGGCTATGTGCTCATTCACGGCCGCCGCGCTCCCGTCCGGGGCCGCGTGTGCATGAACATGATCATGGCCGACGTCACCAACATCCCGCAGGCAGACCTCGAAGACGAAGTGGTTTTGCTCGGCAGCCAGGGAAGCGACTCGGTTTCTGCTGAGACCATCGCCGGGAAGATCGGCAGCATCAATTATGAGGTGGTTTCCAGGATCAATCCTCAATTGCCCCGCATCCTGGTCTGAGACCCAATTTCACGATTGATCAAAATCTGCAGCAGGATATGATAAAAACTGGCTAAGCCTGGAAGACGATGCGAGGAGTCGAGTTCGATGGGCGAAGAGGAAATTGAACATGAACGGCCTCCAGGTTAAGGTTCTCCTGGTCGAAGATGATGAGAACGACTGCAGCCTCGCTTCCGGAATCTTCCGCCTCTTGAGTGCGAGTCATTCAGGAAAAACCACGGAACACACCAAAACTCGTCTTGTGGGTATCCCATGTTTTGTGGTTGATTCATTCGAAAGCCAGGCGCTTGGCGTCGGCTTTGGCGGGATCGTGCAAGTAATAGCCGGTTCCTTTTGCGATGACCTCCTTATACCGTGGAAGGTTCAGACAAACGAGGGGCTTGTCCGGGTATGCGCCGCTCCAGCTTGCCATGATTTCGAGCAACGTGGACGCATGCCGTCCAACACGGACGTCGATCGGCCAGCCCTTGGCATCGATCTTCTCGAACAGCAAGCCGTGTTGCCCCGCTTTGACGACGAACTCATCCTGGCCCGTCAAAAGCAGTTCGCGCGTAGTCTTTCCCCTGGTGGCGTCCAGGAAGGGTTCCGGCGCCTCGGCCAGCAGCGAAGCTGCCTGTGAAAAATCGCCTATTTCCCGGTGAGAGAGCCCGTGAAGATTCTTAGGCGAGAATTCGTTGCCGATCTTAAATCCTTCCTCGTCTGAGAGCACCATGGAGGCCATGGTCGCCACCTCGATTCCCTTTTCATGGGCGACGATGGTGCTGATCACCGGATATTGCAGCTCGGCTTCGTGGAGGTCCACCACGAGATCCACTTTCTCGCTCCTGATCAGCTCCATGAACGCGTAGCAGGTTTTTTCGGTGAGCGTGCCGTTGGGCCGGCCGGGCCACGCCCGATTGAGGTTGCGGACGTCGACGTAGGCCAGATATTGGCGGCTTGGATAATGAATGAAGACTTCCGGATCGGGCCATTGATCCAGCGGATTGGACCAGCGATCTCCCATGCGGAACTTCTGTCCTCCCCACGCGGTTGGAATCGTGAAGTCCGGCGGATAGGCGCCGCTGACGCGGGTGACGGTCGAGGCGCTGCGATTGGCGTTGAGGACGACGATCAGCCGGCCTTTTTGCATGACCGCATTTTCCGCAAGGATCCAAGCGACCAACTGGCCTCCCGGTTCCTCCGGATGGGTTCCGCCCAGGACCATCAATGTAGCGCCCGGCTCCTTGCCTTCGAGGAAGTAGATGTTGCAGTCGTTGGTGGTGCCGCGTACGCCCGGGAAATACTCGCCTAGCGTTTTAACCTTGGTCACGCCAGGGCCGAGGACGACCGGCTCTTTCAAATGCCGGCTCCGGTAGAAGTCAATCCCCGAAACGACCAACAACAGCAGGCCCAGCAGGCCAAACACGATCTTGCGGACACAAATCTTCCAGTCGCTCATACAGCTCTCACTTCAGCCTGAAAAGTCGAAGCAGGAACGGAATCAGAACGATGATGTAGAGCAGTTCCTTTTCCCAATTCTTCGATTTGACCAAGCAGTACAGAAGTATGGCCGAAATATAGCCAACCAGAACGTAGTAGACGATCGTAACCAGTTTCGCAAGAATATCCGGCATCGTTCGTCTCCCTTCAGACAACCCAAGAAACCATGAGATACGGGAAACCCACGTCAGAGCCTCTCGCACATGTTTCGTGGTTCATGAGTACTCCGATTAAATACCTGTAAGGAAGGCCAGCTTGCTGCTGTAAACCACCATCAGCGTCCCTATGACAATGATGATCACCGAGGGAACCAGGCAATACCTGAGGAACCGGGCGTATGAATCCCGATAACCCACAACCTCTACCGTCAGCCGGCCGATGATCGCTGTCGGCGGCAGCGCATCGCCGAGCGGCCAGATGATGGTCATGCCGGCCAGGGCGATAATCGGATTCAGGCCCATGGTGTTGAACAGCAGAACCAGGGGCACGCCGAGAACCGGCGCGGCCGCGTACATCAATACCGATTCCGAAACGGGAAGCACCAGGAACAGCGTGACAAATACCACGGTGACCGGCAACGTCACTGCCGTCACCGCCAGCAATCCACGCACGCCCGTCAGCGTCATGATCTGCACCAGAACGCCCGCGCAGGTCAAAGTCGCGATTAATGGGAGGAGCTGATCGATTGTCTGTTGCGAGATCTTCAGAAGGTTCAGCTTTATCGGTGACAGGAAATACGACGCGGCACCGGCAAGCAGGAACATCAACGGAAGGCCGACGATCGGGGTGGCAAACGGCAGGGTGCGCCCCACGAGAATCAATCCCAGGAAGATCGCAAACGGAAGGATTACCCGGAACCAGTTCATTTTTTGAGGCGGCTCAGGCAACTCCGCGAGGGCCTTGGCGATATCTGTCTTGGTGCCCTTCCATCCCAGGATGAAACTGGTGAGGATCGCGCAAATCACGCAGGGGATGAGCAGCGGCCAGAAGAAGCCGACATAGGGCATGTTCACGCCGGCTGCCGCCAGCATCGCCCACAGATTCACCGGCGGTGCTGCCGCACTCAACCCCGCAATCACGAAAATAATGGCGCAGGTCTTGATCTTCGGGATTCCCATATAGTGCAGGACCGTCGCCACCATGCCCCCCACGATCAAGACCGTCACGCTGCCGGCGCCCGTCAGCGCACCAGGGATGAGAAGGAGGATCGAAAGGAATATGAGCAGCAGCGGCCTGTAGTTATGGAACCGGCGGAGGATAGCGCGCACAGCAAAGGCAACTCCCCCGGACTCCTTGAGGATGCTCATGAAAAGAGTCGCCGTGATGAAGATCAGGTTGATGTCGAGATAGGTGATCGCTCCCTCGGCGATGTGGCGGGCGGGAATCCCGAACCCGCCGGCCAGCGCCCCAGCAATCGCAGCCGCCAGCATCGCCAGCTCGGTCGAGGAAGTAAGGAATCTTGCCAGGACATACACCACCACCATAACGCCGAGAATCATCTCGGCATACGTGAACATGCTCATCGAATTGACCTATTTGGCAAAGAGACCTTTGAGGACGTTTTCCAGCTCCATGTTCTTTTCGTAGGAGATCATCGGTATGTTCATGCTCGTGGAGATCGTCGTAAACCGCCCATCTGCGTCGCCATCCTTTTTGACGATGAGAAGCGAAGCCTGCGGGCAGACCGCGTCGATACTCAGCTCATCAGAGTTGTCGCCCGGCGCAGCGCCCTGCGCGCGCCGTTGCATCCCTTCAATGTGGGCGCCGATGACTTTGATGTTTTGCTTCTTGGCCGCTGCAATCAATGCCTTGATTCGGTTGATCTCGTCTTCGATGGAAACTCCGGCCGCTCCCATGCCCTTCAGACTCGCGCCCGTCACGATGATGACTGACTTTATAGGAGCCCCTGCTGGGCTCTTAGTGCTGAGATCGGCTGCCGTTGCGTCCCCCTTGTACACGTAGTCCATACTGAGCCTTTTGAGAAAAATCTCGAACTGCATAGGCCCGGGGCTCTGGCCGCAAGATGTCAACAACACCGGAAGACTCGCCTTCTGCGGCGCCGACGCGGGATTGCCTCCCTTTTGCTGGGCTGCGGGCGCCAGCGACACAGACAAGAGAAGAAGCAATAAAGCGATGGTTGTCGAAATCAGTCTCGAAGTCCTTTTCATGGATTTGCTCCGTGCCGTGAAACCGCAGATGCGCGCGAACCGACGCCACGAATTGCTGCGTTCATCGGCAGTCTGAATATTTCACGTTTGCAACAAATGATGGCTCCACAGTAATGATCCGCGACGATTCAATCAAGTGTTTTGTCTAGGATAGGCCGCCAGCAGGAACAGCAGAGCGAAATACGCGGCCGTTACCAGCCAGAAACCGGAGCCCCGCTCTGCGCCCGGCATGCTGAGCGGAGCGGGCTTCGGCAAAGGGATCGGGTCCCATGGAAGGCCGGCCTCTGTCACCAGCCCTTTGATGAAGAGAAGGTGGATGACCGGCACCTCGCGGGCCGCCATCTCAAAAAGCACTCCACGCTCCGTTGGCGGCGGCAAAGACAGGTCCGTGTTCAGTCCCGGGCGCACATCCAGCGCGAGACGGCTCGTCCCGAGGTTGGCATAGCCGCCGCCGCTATTGATGAAGGCAGCGATCCTTTGCGGCGCAGCACGCTCATAGATCCTTAAGCGCTCGGATACATTCTTCACCAGATCGGGCTCATGGAGGAAAGGAACTCCTCCCGCTTGAATTCTATCTATCAGCCGATCCCGGATCTTGGAGTCGAAATCGAGGCCGACATCCTTCTCCCCACCAAGCGATGCAGCCGCCGGCACTGCGCTCGAGATGCCCTTGCTTGCCAGAATGTCGTAGATATCGAGAAGACTGAAGTCGGGGTCGGTAGACCCGTATGAGGAAGCACCCAGCGAAAGGATAGTGACGGGATGGACATCCATGGCCCTGGTGGCTGCGAGCGATGCCACCAGCAGGGCCGGAAATGAGCCGGAGCTGCCGATGGCGACACTATCGCCGGGTTTGACGCCGGCCTTGCACAGCAGGTAGACGATGAGACCGGCGACGTTTGGATTGGTCGTGCTTCGTTTGGCTTCCAACTCCCCGGCAGTCGTCGTCAGCGGTGTATACTCCGGACCGATCAGGCCGGTCCGGTTTGGATCGATGCCGAGATCGAACCCGGCACCCGCTTGCGCGCGCCGGTCTCTGATGGCCAGGATCGCCCGTTCCATGATCTCCCCGGCCCGGACCATGGTGTCCGCGCAGCGCGGTGCGGCTCCGGAGGACCAGAGCTGCACGGCGCACAAGGCCGCCAGGCTCAGGATGCCGGCGGCGATTATGCGGACGGTCCGGTTTATGTTATTCAAGGTTTCTGCCCGCAGAAATCAGCATTCCGTTGCGCCAGGGCGGGCGGCAATGCGCGTTAGCCCCAAATCAAACGTAACAATTGGTTCAGAAAGTAGGTCGCAACCGTCACCGTGATGAGCGATGCCGTCGTCACCAGGACCCCTTGTCTTTCAAGGTTGTTGGCGATCAGGCCGGGAACGACCCAACCGATCACACGGAACTCAAGCGAGGCGGGAAGGAGCGAAGGGAAGAACCTCAGCCAAAGAAACGTCCACACCCCCGCGATCAAGACCATGAAGACAAACCTCCTGGTCCCGAATAGGATCAGAAAACTCGAAGCGAGCTTGAAGCAGAGGAGTGTCAGGAGCGAGACGACCAGCGTGCCTGCGATGCGTCCAGGCGAGTGGATAAAAAGAACCAGGTAGCTGGGAACGATCACTCCGCCGGGGTAGATCCCCGTTATGCCAATGAACAGCAAGGAAACCAGCAAGCCCAAAAAGGAAGTTTCATATTCCATTGCATTGAGCTCCCTAAGGGTAGTCGGCATCGGAATCGGCTGTTGTTCGGGCGTAGCCGATCCCGATCCCGAAGTGCCTTAGCTAGTTTCTGTCGCGAAACTCATTAGCTGAGCCGAAAGGCCCCTCGGTTTAACAGATAAGTGGGGGGTCGCGGTAGGAATGCCGGTTGCCCGGCACCCCCCGCACAGACCCGTGCTGGCGCTACTAACGCACACGGTTCCTACCTCGGATGCTCGACTCAGT